>ENA-ORCP01002129-ORCP01002129.1-human-gut-metagenome-genome-assembly--contig:-NODE-2129-length-16250-cov-7.521857_pt1 | contig 16250 bp, 16 predicted proteins | sample MGYA00242990_ERZ507991 | MGnify/ENA primary metagenome ERZ507991 (study PRJEB26167, sample SAMN06115496) | human gut metagenome | host: Homo sapiens | place: China:Henan | collected 2015-05-07... | reverse complement strand
GGAGTGACTTTTTATTTTAGTTTCTTTTCTTAAAACAAGAGATGTCGAATATATAATATCCTTTAATATCAACTCTAAATAGTGTCTATACAGAAATATGATAGGGAAAACCAGAGTGTCTTGATACTGCTTTTCACAATCCACATATTGAACAAGAAGTTCCGCAGCACGTTGGTAGCCACGAAAGTAACCATACCAAGTATTTTTACCTTCCATGAAGTTCAAACAGGCATTATTCCACCAGTCTTCACTTCGGTAAGTAAAAATATCTATCTTCTTTTTTTCCTTATCCACCCTGTTCTCCTACTCTACTATACCCCAAATGACGATCTCTTGCCCGTTATCCCCCCAAAAAGCAACGCCCTTGACTTTCCTCCCATTTTCTGGCGATCTGGTTTTCCCTAACTACTAGAGGCGTATCCGTCGCCTTTGCCATGCCCCACATGGTGAAAAGAGCGGACTTTCTTGTATCTTGCCACCAGTGCATCCTTTTTTCGGGATGTGGTTACATATTGGCAAGGTGACGTCCGGGTGTCCGCGAGGCCCCGGCGGCTCTAGTAGGCCGGGGAGCGTCACCTTGCCTTTTTTGTTTCCAACTCCCAATCTACTAGAGGTGCATCATGGCAAAGGCTACCCTTTCTCCCGTCCAGTTCCACGGCTCAACCATTTTCGTCGTCACCCACAAGGGCGAACCCTACGCCCCCATAAAGCCCATCGTCGAAGACATGGGGCTGAACTGGCAATCACAACAAACCAAGCTCACCGCAAACCGAGAACGATGGGGGATCGCGATCATCACGATCCCTTCTGCAGGTGGACAACAGCAATGTACCTGCATGCCCGTCCGCAAGCTCCCCGCCTTCTTCGCCAGCATCAACCCCAACAAGGTACGCTCCGAACTCCGCGACCGTATCCGCCTCTACCAAGACGAATGCGACGACGCCCTCTGGAACTACTGGACAAAGGGACAAGCAACCCGGAGGCCAAAGGCCGCCCTGCCCGCCCCGGCACAGCTGAGCTTGCCCGCCGCCGAACCGCTGTTTGATGAAGCCCCGTTGCTCGAACTGGCTGAAGACATCCGCCGCGCCCAACAAACCTACCGCAACATGTACGCGGATATGCTCCCCCGGGTATTCCGGCTGGCCTTTCCAATCATAAGCGCCGTTGAGCGGCGGCTCACCAACAAGAAGTATCCTCCCTTCTCGGAACTCCGTCCGTATAGCCAGATGGACAACTACCTGACCGAACTCCTGCCGCGTAGCCTCAGTTCCCTTGCCGAGCGGCTCCCTGATCAGCACAATCCCGCCATGTGCCTGCTCGAATACGCCCGCATCCTCAACGCCTCGCGGGGGTAATGCCATGCTCACCACCCTCGACGCCGCCAGAGGTATGCAGCGCAGGCACGCCAAGCTCTTGCGGGACATAGACCGGCTCCGCTCCATCCTCCCGCCGGACTTCGCGGCCACGGCCTTCATCCCGGACGCCCAGACCGATGCCGCCGGGAACCGGAAACGCTTCTTCCACCTCACCCGTAACGCCCTGCCCTTCCTCTTCATGGGACAGGCCACAAAACATGAAATCCTGTGGATGGCCGAAACCGTCCGCCGCACAGCATAAACGAGAAGCCCCGGCGGAATCTCTCCCGCCGGGGCTTCTTCCTTTAAAGCTTCCCATTCAACCATATTATCGATAAATTCATTTTCATCTAACGAAAAGGAGCATCGTATGAGTTGCCTCGTCGATACGCAGCGTTACTTCCCTCCAGATTCTCTACCGGAACTCTTTTCTATACAACCTACAGGTATTTTTTACTTTTCTATAGGTCACGTTTTTTGGATAGCAAATGATTCTCTTAGAATATTTGACGCCAGGACGAAAGAACATCCATGTGTTGTGATAGACTTGGAAACTATTGACGGAATATTAACAGGCTATGTCGCTGTTCTTTCATCAAAAATAACTGGAGATAACGAATGTATCGCTATTGATACCCCAACTGTTCATGAAGTTCCAGTAAGTAACTGGAAGGCAAAACATTTTGTTACAAGTGTTAATCAATTTACCATTGCGACTATAGCACCTTCAAAGTATCGTTATCTAGGAATGATCACACCAGCATCTCTTGCCAAAGTTAAGAATGCGAGTTCTGGAAAAACTATTGTGGGGATGAGCAATCAACCTCCTATTTTATCTCCCCTTATGGATGAACGAAAAAAACAATTGCAAAATAAGAAAAAGGCAGCAAAATTTGCAGCTTACGAGGCGCCCCCCAACCAGAAATCTTCGGGATACAGCAACCCATTTAAGATATTAAGCAAATAATAACATCATGTTATATAAAAGTACAGAACAACCGCCCTACGGCTTCTTTCCCTCAATCAACCATCCCGCAAAATCCCCGAACCGGAACACCTCCACGGCGTCGGGCCCCAACTCCCCCTTGTACAAAGGCCGCTGTACGCCGGACAGCGAAAGCTCTTTCCGCATCACCGCCCCCGGCTCCGCGCCCTGCCTGAGCTTGCAGTCCCACGTCAGCCTGGACAGCACCGTAGCCGGATAGCCGCCGGGGGATTCTTCCTTGTCCACCACGATGATCGCCCCGCCCGGCTTCACCTTCCCCCGCAGCGTCGCAAGCAAACGCCGCCGCTCCGGGACAGGCAGGAACATGAGCGTCAGAAAGGCAATCCCCACGTCGAAAGCCTTGTACGGATAGCGTGCCACGTCCGCCGTGATCGCCCTTCCCGGCCCCCGGTACGCCGCCACCATGTCCCGGCACTCATCCAGCGCGACAAGCCGCGCCTCCCGCTCATGCAGCGTCGGCGCCAGCACGCGCCCGATGTTCCCGGTGGAACACCCCAGATCATACACCTTGCCCCCCTGTGGGATGTAGTGCCGGGCAATCATGGCCACCGCCGCCGTCGCCATGTCGTACCAAGGAAGCTGTTCGCGGACATGCCCGTCAAACTGGCCGGAGAAGCCGCGAAACGTCCAGTCCTTCAACTCCCGCGCCGCCCGAGTCATAAGCTCACCCCCAGACGGGTACTGAAGGCGGCAAGAGCCTCTTCCGCCATGCCGAGCCTGCGGCCGCCGGGATACGGCAGATCGAACTCGAACCGGAGCGCGGCGGCGAGGCGCTCAGGATTCACAGGGCGGGGCTTGCGGCAGATTGCGGCGATTGACGTGGACTTGGGGCAGATTTCCACTTCACCAAAAAACTGAAGGAAAAGCTCCCTGAACTCAGCGCGATCATAGTATTTCTGTACTTTTGGAGCCACGCCGAGATCCCCAATCGTGACCCCCCTTTCCCAAGCGACGCGGAACGTGCCTTCATACATGCCATGCTCATTCAAACCGGGGCCGCGAGTGTGGCACTGCCAGTTTGCCCCCTTGGTGGAGCGCGCCGAAGCGTACAGTGTGGAATTTCCATCACACAGTGCGGCGCAAATGCAAACGATATGTTCCCGGTCGGAAACAAAGGGCACTGAATTAAGGACGGACGACAGAAAGAGGGAGGTAAAGCGTTTCCCGGAACGTACCGCGTGAATGAACCCCTCGGCGGACCGCTTGCCACGGTCAAAGGAAATCCGTTCGTGCCCATCGTTTTTGTAAGGCTCGAACGCCGTAACGTCGATCCCCGCTTCACGGAGCATACGCGCCTCGTCGCCATGCCCCGAACCGAAATCGAGCACGGAATCACCACAAACGTGCAGCCACTTCGCCCTGTGCTCAGGATCCGCAATGTCAAAGTCGGCGTTGCGGCGGCTGCGGAAAACAGGGATGACATAGGCTGTCCCCAACGTGCGGCGTCTCATCCGGCTGCGGCGGAAGGCCCCATATCGCAGCATGTCCGCGTTGTCCCCCTCAAAATGGAAATCCATGCTCAACAGGTTCAGCATTGCCCGCGCAAGTTCTGCCTTCACCGGGGATACGGTGATCGCCTCTATCGTTTCCCTGCCCTTCCGCGCCGCAGCCTCAAGCCGCCCGATGCCGTTGACCACCTCGTCGTCCTCAGTCAGCACAATGGGCAACTGGACGCCAAGCCGCGCCAGAGTCCGGCCTACGTTGGCGGATTGCGGCTGAAAGCTGGCCACATTCCGACAGGCCAGTTGCCGGACGTTCCGCGTGGCCCAAGACAGGCACGGCCAAAACTCCGGCCCATTCGGATCAAGGTCGGGCAGGCGCTCGGCAAGCTCATGAACGTGGACACGCTGAAGCTCTGCCCGAAGCCGCACCTCATCGGCCGTCATGGGGATATCGTTTGTGGCCCGGTTAAAAAGGATGTTCAGGCCGCGCCGCCGCTCCTGCGGGATGTCCACGAACATCACGGGAACCTGACGCGCCCCCATGGACATGGCCACGGCGTGGCGTTGATGGCCGGAAAGGATTTCCCCGTCCGGCGTTGCGACGATGGGAAGCAGAAAACCGAGCCGGGACAGGGAAAGCCTCACCAGCGCAAGGCGTTCCGCATCGGCGCGGCGGGGATTGTAGCCCGCGGGCTTCAGGCGTTCGACAGGCACAAGCTCTACTCCGCACATACGCCAAGCCTCCGCAGGATTTCCGCGTGGATCTCGGCTTTCGTAAAGCCCGCCGTGGTCATGAGGTCCCGCTCAAGCAAAAGGAACCGTTCGCGGGAAAGGGGAATGCGATAGGGGCCGACGATAATACGGGTGTCAGGCCCGCTGTCCTTCTTTGTCTGCATTGTTGCGATCTCGGCCGTCATGCGGCTCAAGGCCGGGGATCATGTCCCTCACGTATTTGATCTCCCCACAGCGGGGGCATTTGATTTCAAGGGCGATTGCCGTTCCTTTCGCCAGCAACCGCCCGCAGTTGCCGCACCGAATCTCTTTTTCAATCCCTCTCATTCGTTGAAAGTCCTATCTTGCGCCCCCGCATCCGTCCTGATATGCGTTTACGCGCTCGCGGTCTGACTGTGAGCCATAAACGCAGGCGGAAACCTTGCACGATGATTACAGCATCGTGTGGGGCCGTGGTCCGGCGTATCGCCGCCGGGCCGGTGGGGGAGCTCGTAACTCCCCCGCCTCTGCCTGAACATACTCTAACGGTTTACGCTTCCTGGGTCACGCGCCGCAATTCCGGCGGCGACTGCCTCCCCTCCCTCTCGCTCTCATAACTGCTTTTGCAGTGTTCCCTCTGCCAGAAGAACAGCCCGTCCACCACGCGCCGGGGCCATGCCCTCACCCCGTCCCGCGCCCAACGGTAACAACGCGAGGACAGGGTTTCGTCCGGCCAGCCGCCGAGGAGCGTATTGAGGAGCTGGTCGACGGCGATCAACGTTCGCTTTCCGTAGGTCATGCGGCTTCAACCTCTTCCGGCGTGGTCGCGGCCTCCACAGCCGCCTTGCGTTCCCCGCCGCGCTGCATCGTCCCGTTCTTGTGCTTCATGGCACCGCCAGCGTAGAGCGCGAGGAAGCCCGGCGCGTCGAATGTCAGGCGCGCCAGCTCATTGTCCGGTACAGTGTAGGCATTCCACATCACTGAGTCGGGTAGGCCCGGCATCCCCGCCTGTTTCATGATGCAGACGTTCGCCGTATCCGCAAAATTCTGCTGGTCAAAGGCATCATAACTGAAATGATAGGTCACCCCGTCTACGGTATAGTCGAATCCGGCAAGGATGGCGGCCGACGCTTCCGCGTCGATCTGTGCCTTTTTTTCTTCTTTCAGCTCATTGAGCGTCAAGGCGGGATAACCAAGAACTACCTTTCCGGTGTTGTCGATATACGCATGAAATCCAGCCTTCGCCCACTCCGCATCAGATACGACGAGATCTGCTTCTCTTGATTGAGTAATGGCTTCAAGCGTTCCCACATCACAATACGCCACAGCCACATCTTCTTCTTTTTTGATATAAATCATGACTACGCTCCGGGGAAACATCTTACTACGCCTGAAATGCGAGAGCCATTAACTTGCCCTTGAACGACAATTCCGGATCTGACAAACGCGGAAGGAGAATCACAGGGGTTTGCGCTGTCTTCCCCGTACATCCTTGCCCTGCTTACCTCCGCCCCGTTAACAAAAAGCTTGATATGCCCCCAGCCTGATCCGGTTACGAAGATAACCGCAAGGCCATCGAACGGCATGGTAAAATTGGCATTAAGGGGAAAATCATTATAAGCTGCATAATTGATACTGACTGTTCGTGCTCCACCAGCGGAATTGGCATAGTTCACGCTGAAATTGGCGGGATTGTAGACGTACATGTTGACGCCGTCATTGCCTCCCCACAGCCAACCGGGTTGGCCTCCCTGCCCCGCCCAATTCCAGACGGTATCGACGCCCCCTTCCCTGCGCAGGCGGTTCGCGGCCCATGCCGTCCCGCCATTTGCCGGAGCACTTCCGGCGGTATCTGCGTATCCGGCGGTATCGGCTTTCGCATGTATTACACGGCCATCCATATATGCCTCCCCCGTGTCCGGGGAAAAACGAAATGAATACCCTTCCTTGCCACGCGCCCCAGAGAGCACGATTACCCTTCTTCCGCCGTCAACAACCTGTTTTATTTGTATGTCGTTGATTTGGAGAGGGCTATCCGCCACAAGTTCTCTCGTGCCGTCTTCATAAGTCACAGCAGCAATGGACGTGATATGTCCACTGCTATTTTTTGAATAGAATTGCGTGTATTTAGCGTTATCCGATGCGCGCTGTATGACATCGAACCCGCCCATGATCACACTGTTTTTGTCGCCAAGAAACAGGCCGCGTTCGGTATTCGCGGGAGGGGCTACGGCGATGTCGTTGGCGGGATCATTGATCTGGATGCTGCCCGTCATGACGCCGCCGCCAGTTGAGAGCGCGGGCTTGTACTCCCCACCTCCTGTCAGGAAGCTTTCCTGTTGCCCGGCGGCTGCGGGCGGAACAAGGCCGCTGGTTCCGGCAGATGATGCCGTCGCGCCCTCATACTCAGGTACGGAGATGATGCCGTTTGTGTTACGAATGCCGTCACCGAGCTGAGCGACAGAAATAAATTGTATCCAGTTCGTCCACGTACTGTTGGGGATTCCGTATCGAATATACCTTCTGTTATTGTTAAATTCAGTAAAAAATTGGAATATTGCCGTGGTTGAAACGTAGCAGTTAAGTTCTCCACCCCTACCGATATTTGGAAAATTTTCTCCTGCGGCGGCATCCGAAAAAAGCCAGTTGCCAGCCTTGGTATACGCGTTCAGATCCGAAGCTGTATTGATCCGGATATTGTCCCCAATCTGCCCCCGCGCGCTCGCCAGATCCCCGAGATCCCCACCAATCGCCACGTCTTTCACGGTGATCGCGCCGTCCGCAGCAGCCTGCGTGGTCTTCCCGTCGACCTTCGCCAGCCCCGCGCGGCTTTCCGACGCATACCCGACATTGGCGAGGTCCTGCGCCTCGTCGCGGGCCGCTTCCGCCGCCTTCTGTGCGTTGGCCGCAGCGGTTGCGGAAGAGGATGCCGCATTCTTCGAAGCAAGGGCCGACGTCTCGGATGTCTTCGCAGCCTTAGCGGATGCGGCGGCTTCCCCGGCCTTCGTCGTCGCCGTGCCCGCGGACGAGGCCGCGCTGTTCTTTGACGCGAGAGCCGAGGTTTCGCTGGCCTTTGCCGCGTCGACGCTGGCGTTCACATCCACGGCGAACTGGTTCAACGCAGGGATAACGTTTTGGTTCAGGTCGACGTTGACCATCTTTTCCTGTGCCTTCAAGCTATTGAAGGTCATCGTGTCGAACCGTTCCTGATCGCCGACCAGACGGTTCGGCGGCTCGGGAATCGGGGAAAGCGTGGGAAGCTGTTTCACTGCCATTATTTCAACCCCTGTATGTCAATGTTCATGTCGATCTTGTTCGGCCCGGCAAAGACCGCGTTCCAATCCTCAAGCCAGCCCCAGACCGTCAGCGACTGATAGGAGCCGATCCCTTCGTTGTCGTCCCCGAGCCAGAGCGCGGGAAGGCCGTGCATCCGGGCGAGGACTTCCCGCACGCTGTCCAGCCGGGACGGGTGCAGGTACAATGGCAGGCTCGTGCGCTTGGCGTTGGCCCGCTTGACCAGCCGCGTGTTGCCGAACTCGTCGGAGTCCTTTCTGGAATAGTCCCGGATGCCGAGACGGGTGTTGTACTGCGTCATGCCGATGGGCCACGCCTGCCCCGCGACGACGTGCCCGAGTGCGGGGCCTCCCTCTTGTGTGAGCGAGACATAAAGCGTCGCCACGGGCGACATGGGAATGTTGGTCACGGCCTGATCCACGATGCGCTCAAGGGGCAGGAAGTAGTAGTTCCAGTAGCCGTCCACGTCCTTGAGCGTGGAAACCGTGCGGTCATACATGACGAGGCCGTCACCGTCCCGCACCACGGCCCGGATGCTGGTGGCCTTGAAGTTCAAGAGCGCGAACGCGGTGCAGCGGTTGAAGGTTACCGCAAACGTCATGACGTCCTCAGCCGCGACAGTCTGCGTGGACACATACTGGTCGAGCATGGCGTAACGGTTCGTCGGCCCCATGAGCCGCCAGAAAGCGTCGGTTCCCTCGCTGTGCTGATCCGGCTGTTTACCCGTGCTGTCGGCCACGGCCTTGTAGACCTTGTGCTCATGGATGACGGAATCCCCGATCTGATACGCCGTGCCCGCACTCCACGCCGGGGCGTCGTTTTCCGGCACGGTGCTGGACAGCAACCGGATAGCCTGCGGTTCTATGAGCTTCATGCCCGCACCCCCGGCATACCTTCCTTGTCCCAAAGTTCGACCAAATCCGATACACGCCGCCCGTACTTAGCCACTTCGTTGAGGAGGATGTTCATGTCCCGGCGAAGCTCGTAGACCTCCTCGCGGCTTCCACCGCTCTCCCCGGACGTTCCCCGGGGCGTCGCGCTGCGGAACAGCGCCGCCGTATCCGCCGCCGTGTAGACGCGCCCCGGCTGCGAGAAGTTCACAAGCTCCGGCCCTTCCTCGCCCACCACCGCCCACCCCGGCATGGCAAGCCCGCCCCGGGCGAACGCCTTCACTCCGGCCTTGTCGCCGGCCGCATCCAGAAGCGGCCTCAATTCCGCAATCTGTTTTTCGATCTCCTCAAGCGTGGCGCTCTGGCCCTGCAACTCCGCAAGCGCCGCGTTCTGGACATCAAGCTGGCCTTGCAGCGCTTCAAGTTGCTTGTCGGCTGCGGACACCTGCGCGCCCGCCGCGTCCTGCGCGGACTTCAACTGTGCGTTCACCGCGAAGAAAGCGTCGAGGTATTCCTCTTCCGTGCCCGCCGTCTGTTTCACGAGGTCGAGCAGGGAATTGCCCACGCCCGCAAGCTGGCCCGCCGCGTCGGAGTCGCCGCCAAGCGCCAGCCCGGACAGCCGCCGGAATTCGGCCTGCACCGTGCCGAGGCGGTTCTCCGCGTCGAGGTTGGCGCTCCCGGCAAACAGGTTGTACCGGGATTGACCAAGGCTCTTGTCGAGCCCTTCCCATGTGCTCTTGAGCGTCTTCGCGGTATTGATCTGCTCATTGATCGCGTTGATCTGTTCCTGTATCGCCTGCTGTTGCAATTGGACCCGCTGCTGTTCCAGCGCGTCCATCTGCGCCTTGAGCGAATCGTATTCTGACTTCGCGGCGTCCTGCGCGGCCTTTGCGGTTTCGGCGGCGTGGAGCTTCAACAGTTCCGCGACCTGCGCCGAACCTTCCCCGAACTGTTGGATCGTCTCCCGCAACTCGTTGGCCTGTGAGATAGCCCGGCCCACCTCATCACTGTTGCCGTTCACCGCCGCCCACCGTTGCGCGACGGACTGGTCGAACGAGCGCAGCATTTCCTCCGTGGCCTGTTTCACCACCTCGGCGCGCATGGCCTCGACCTGCGCAAGCTGCCCTTCCGTGGCCCCGATGATCTCAAGTGCCTTTTTGCGCTGATCCACAGCCTCATTCGCCGCCTTCACCGCCTGCGCGTAGGCCGAAAGAGGGTGCAGCGATTCGTCCAGTGACTCGATCACGTTGTCGATGTAAGCGTGCCTGTAGTCCTCCATGAGCTTCCCGGCGTAATCGGCATTCACACCAAGCGACCGCATGGACTCCGTCCATTCGTCCAGTTGCGCCCGTGCCGCCTTCGCCTGCTGCTCCATCTCCGATAGCGGTTCTTTGATGTTCGCCGTGGCTTCCGTTACCGTATTGATGGCGTTGATGGCCTGAATCGCCTTATCCAGCCCTTCCGTGGACGACAGATCCACGGCCAGCATCGAGGACAGATCCGTTCCGGCCATTGCCCGCTGGAGCGCGTTCAGCATGACGCGCTGGATATCTTCCCCGGCGGTATTGATGACCTCCTGAAGCTGTTCCTCGTCATGGAACTGGAAATTCCACGTGCTCGGCCCGTAGTCGGTGACGCCCTTACGTCCCGCCGTGGAGCCGCGACCGAAGCTGACCGTCTCGGCGTTGAGCCGGGCAAGGACCTGCGCCTGATACTCTTCCGGCAACGCTTGCGCGAACCCCATAATTGAGCTGGCCGTGGTGTTGGCCACCTCGCCAAGCCCCTTGAAAATCCCGGCCGCATCGGAAACGCTGGCCCGGTCAGTCCATGCCCCTTGCGTCATGAGGGCTTCCCAGTCCGAGCCAAACAGACTGGCGTCGACAACATTGGTGTAGACGGAAGGATGTGTTTTCTTCCCGCCGCCGAACAAAGACGATGCCAGCCCGCCAAGAGCCGCGCCGATGACCGTGCCAACCACAGGCACCGCGCTGCCGAGCGTCGCGCCAAGGGCCGTACCGGACAACGCGGCGCTGGCGCCCCATGCGCCAAGCCCCGCTCCAAGGCCGCTGGTAATGCCGCTGTACTTGTTCTGGGGAAGCCCCAACGCCCCGCCGAGCAGAGAATACCCGAGCGAACCGAGGCCCCCGTACATGAGCGCGGAACCGAGGGAAAGGCCACTGGCGAGATTGCCGCCGCCCATAGTTGGGCCATACAAGCCGGAAATGCCGGGGGCCGTACCGGGAAGCTCGTAACTCAAGAAACTGGAAACCCCCGATGTCCACGAATCGGGCAAAAGGCTGGAGAACGGCAAATTGCCGAGAAGTCCGCTACCTGAAGCATTGACCATTTTTCCTGTAGCCGAGTCATACGCAAGCGCCGTCCCGCCGACGCCAAAGACGCCGCCGAGTGTGCCCATGATTTGAACGGTGATAGGCCGCAGCCATGCCGCGTTTGCCATTTCAGCCAGCGTGCGGATGAACATTTTCTTGAGCGAATCAAAAGTGTTCTTCGTGCCGTTGAGGAAGTTTTCCAGCATGTCCGCGCCAGCTTGATCGATGCGGTTGTACGTTTCCTCCCACATTTTCCCGAAGTCAGCAGTGTACCGTTTGTTTTCCGCTGCAAGTTCTGCGTTGATGCGGCCTTCAATCAGACTGCGGCGTTCTGCTATGTCTTCGACATACCAAAGCTCTTTCTCGTATCTATCTACTTTCATCTGCCAGAGCGTGGCTTGATCATTGCTGTTCTCAGCTTCGATACGTGACGTTTCTTTTTGGAATTCAAGGAGCTGTTTTTGCTCTGTATTAACTTCATCGATCGCGTGAACGTATCGCTTAGCCGCCTTTGCTTGTAAGTCGAACTTTTCCTCCGCGTTGAGTTTTGTGGAAGCTTTGAGCGTATCATTGAATTTTTGATATGCCTTTTGCAGATCTATCATCTGTTTTTCGGCGGGATCGGCGTATCCGATCACCTCTTCAAGAAAATCGTTTTGAAGCTTTTTTTCGAGTTCAGCACGAAGCTCTTGAACACGAGGATTGGTTGCGCCAAGGTTTTTTTCGAGATCCGCAACTTTTTGGTCGATCTGGAATTGGCGGAACCCGGCGTCAGTCATCTGTACACGGGCAAGATCGGTGTCTACGCTTTTCAAGGCGTTTGAGATCTTGTTGAGTTCGCTTTTGCTTTTGTCTCCAGCCCCTGCATCCAAAAGAGAAGATGTCTTAATGGATGTATTGCCAGACTTTACGTCCTGAACAGTCGCGTTATATGTTCCTCTGAATCCAGAAATATTCTTATCGACTTGCCCGACTTTTTTCCCGAGTTCATCCCACGGCATAGAAAACAATTCCGAAAAGGACATTTCGCCAGATTGAACAAAGTATCGCGTTCCCTTTGCGATATTATTTAGTCTATCGAAAGCTGCCATAGCCGTTCCAAAGATGAGAAGTCCGCGTTTGCCGTAAAGCATCGCTCCAACAATCCCTACATCTCTGATAATCTCCGGCATACTGTTCCAACCAGATATTGCTTTTGAAGAGAGCTCACCGAAGGCAGAGCCAACCTTTCCAATCAAAGAAGCTCCATTTTCAATACCAGTCCATATATTTGAGAGGGTCGTCTCAAAAACAGCAAGATTTTCAGGATTGTTCAGCTCTTCAATCCAATCAGTGAACCGCCCAGTGGAAACGAGAATCTTGTTCCCAATAAAATCATTCATCCGTCTCCATGCTTCTGCGATGTTGTTGACTTTACTGCTGACCTCGGCCAGCCCAGTATCCTTGTTCATGGAGATCATGAGGGACTGAAGTTCCCGGACGGACGACTTCATCGAATCAAAAAGTCCGGATGTGGAACCACGGGAGATAAACTCAAAATATTCTTGGATGTTTGAGGTCAGGCCGGCCCATGTATTCGCGATGGCGTCGCTGGAATACCTGAAGCTCTCAAGGCGTTTGTTGATCTCCTCGACAAGGATGCCCTGCGCTTTCCAGTCCTTGATCATCTTCCCGGTGACGTTAAGATACCCGGCGAGAAGGTCTTGTGCCCGGTTGATATTGCCTGAAAGAAGGGATTCTATCTCTGTCCGCATCTGCTGAATCGGGATCTGGAAAGCGCCCATAGCCTGCGCCGCACGAGTAGCAAGCTCGGGGATCTCTTCAAGGGCGTACCCGGCCTTGAGCGCGGGGGCGATGATGGCTTGGAATCCCGTGACAAGCTCCTGTGTCGTGGCTGTGGTTTCAAGGCCGAGCTGCTGAATGCGCTTCATCAGTTCTTCGGCTACTTGCTGGGATGCTGTGAACTTCTCAGCTCCCTCAAGCACCCTGCCTTGTGCGTCCGAGAGCTGATTCGTGGAACTGACGATAGACGCAATGGCCAGCTTTTGGGATTCCCAATTTTTGTTCGCTTGGATGCCGATATTAGTAGTCGCCACAACGCCGTCTAAGAGCTTATATGCGGCATAAACGGATAAGACGCGCTGTGTGAGGGACGCGAAACGCTGATTAAGAGCATCCGCGACGGACGAAGCATGGGCGAGAGATTTGGAGGCCGAGTCCGAACCTGAGCCGAAGCCCTGCATCTGCTTTCCGGCTTTCTCGGAACTGGAACCGACGGCTTTGGTCTGAATGGCGGCTTTTTGGGCGGAAGATGCATATTTCCCGTTCGCGGCGTGAAGACGGCCAAGCCGATCGTAGAAGTATCCAGATTCTTTGGCCGCCTTACGGAAAGCCCCACCAGTAGCGTCAAGAGTGGAAGCCGTCTTCCCGGCCTCCCTGGAAACGTTTTTTAGGCTTGCGACTGCCTCCGCCGCTCCCTTCCTGATGTCTCCTGCGTCAAATGTCGCTGCAAACCGCATATCTCCACCTCGCAAATTTGTCTCAACCCTACCACGTCCCTTCTGGCACTCCGCAAGAGGTTGTTGGAAGGTTTTTCGAGTATACGACGGGGAAAGGTCGGAGGAGCAAGGGGTTGCTGAGAGAACTTAAGTGACATGGCAACAAAAAAGGCGGTTCCGAAGAGCCGCCTTTTTTGTCTATCTCATCCCTAATTGTGGGTAATATCGTCCGCCCGAAAATGTTGCAAAGCTTATGTCTTCGTCTTTCGCTTGGTAGCGTTCCCAAGCCATATCGCCCATGACAAACGGAGTTCCCCCATCATTATTGCTTATCATCCAGCTTTCGGCATCCATCTTGGATATTTTCTGTATCACAGGTTGATATGCTGGTGCGGTTCTGGGTACGCGGGTAAACCTATGCGGGAATTTCTTTGCCTCATTGACGGTATTTCTGACATAAAGGCAAAGAGATATTTTTTGTTCTTTCGTCAATTTATTCCAGTATGCTTTCTTCATAATAATGAAATCGAGGCATGGCGACGGTGTAGCCACCCCAGACGTATCAATGAACGCTTTTTTCTTCTCGATCATAGCATTTGCAATCTTTTCCCCATCTGCTATTTTTTGCTGTAACTCAGCTTGTATTTCAGGAGACAGATTCTTGGGTTGCTCCTGTAGCTGTGCTTGCTCAACAGGAACAAGATGAGAGGATGCAACAGCAGTTTCTTTATCGAAATATTTTCCTACGATCCCTATAATAAACGCTATCAGTATGAATGACTTGAACGGATGTTTCTTGATCCGTTCTAAAAAATGTTCAAACATGTCCTCCTCCCTTTTTGCCACTCACGCCATATAAACGAGTCTATGTCAAGGGCAGACGAGAAAAAGCCCCGGCGGTATCGACTGTCGGGGCTTTCCATTGGGAGAGGAGAAATGTTGAAAATGGGAAAACTGGCATACGATGGGTTGCAGAGGCTATAAGAAAAAGTATAACATTGAGATGTGGCGAGCAATAAAGAGTCATTAAAAATGAAAATGGGCATATCTTTTTTTGTTGTTAAAAGAGAACCCTTTTCAAGTTAAGAGGAGAAAATTATGTGTTACCGTTACGATGAAGATTCAAGTGAAATTAAAAATATAGCCTATGCTCTCTACGGCATAGCAAATGAGCTGAGTAGGCTGGGTAATGGTAACGCAAATACTCACTATGGGGCCATTGAGGGCCTTGCCATGAAGGTGAATGAAGGATTAAAAGAAGTGGCTACATCTATTGATGGACTATCTAGTGTTGTAGAATATAAGGAAATAGCTAGGGTCAGGACTCATTATTCCCAATGAAGTGAAAACAGGGTATACTGAAGACATGGAGGTGTCGCATGCGTACCCTGTTTTACCTTTCCGAAAGCCAGATGGAACGGATCAGCCCTTTCTTTCCCCGCTCTCACGGTATCCCCCGTGCCGATGACAGGCGCGTCGTCAGCGGCATTCTTTACGTTATCAAACATGGACTTCAGTGGAAGGATGCTCCCGCGGAATATGGTCCGTACAAGACACTGTACAATCGGTTCGTCAGGTGGAGCAGGCTCGGTGTTTTCAGCAGGATCTTCACCGAGTTGGCAAACCAGACGCCCTTTGATGGCTCGCTGATGATTGACTCCACTCACCTCAAGGCCCACCGCACGGCGGCAAGTCTGCGCAAAAAGGGGGCTCCGCGCGTCTCATAGGCCGGACAAAGGGCGGATTGAATTCCAAACTCCATGCAGTCTGCGACGGACATGGGCGGCCTGTTCTGCTTTTGCTGACCGAAGGACAGGTCAGCGATTACAAGGGAGCGGCCATTCTCCAGCACCTTCTTCCCAAAGACGGCACCTTTCTGGCAGACGGAGGGTATGATGCGGCCTGGTTGCGGGAGTCTCTGAAAGCGAGGGGGATGACGGTCTGCATACCTCCTCGGAAAACCAGAAATACAGCCTTTCCTTTCGACAAAACGCTGTATAAACGTCGGCATCTCATTGAAAATACGTTCAGTAAACTGAAGGACTGGCGGCGTATCGCAACACGTTATGACCGCTGTGCCCATACCTTTTTCTCAGCCATCTGCCTTGCTGTCTGTGTTATCTTTTATCTTCATTAACGAGTCCTGACCCTACTTTGTTGGAAGAGCTTGAAGAGGAGTTTCCTAGTGAAGCACGGCGTAAAGACTGGCCCAAGACACCACAAATTGCTGGAAGTCAAGTCAAGAGACTTAAAAGTTCTTTGGAGCAGTATGATATCTCTTATCGGAGTGTTCGCAAAAATAGTTGCCGCCTAGTAATATTGGAAAAAAAGCATAAGGACTAAGAGCATGGTTGCGCATAGCGCAATAACGCCATGAAATGGCGGTATAAACGTCAGTTTATCATGCCAAGGGGGAGGGACTCCCATTGCAGAAACGACATGTCGTAATATACTGTATTTTATGAAAATGACAAGTGACAAGCTTTTTTATCTTTTTAATCAAGAAGAAAATATAATTAATAATATGTAGATAGAGAAAAAAAGAAAGAGAGAGGAGATTGCTTATCGCGTTGTCACTAAACTCTTGGGTGCAGTAAAAATCGTATATTATCTCGATATTACAGAGAATTTTAATTAATGATTATATAAAGACCGTCGTATGACAATGATGACAGTAACAAATATCCCATGTGGAGCAAAGCTTCCTGTTATCGCACTTATCGC
>ENA-ORCP01002127-ORCP01002127.1-human-gut-metagenome-genome-assembly--contig:-NODE-2127-length-16258-cov-5.403374_pt1 | contig 16258 bp, 17 predicted proteins | sample MGYA00242990_ERZ507991 | MGnify/ENA primary metagenome ERZ507991 (study PRJEB26167, sample SAMN06115496) | human gut metagenome | host: Homo sapiens | place: China:Henan | collected 2015-05-07... | reverse complement strand
CGATTTTCAAAGGGTTCATTAATAAAAATGCATATTAAAGATAAGGGGAGAGAAGATGGCAAGACCTAAGTCAAAAACAAAAAAGAGACTATTTGCTGTTGAAATTATTGTTCTCTGTTCCATCTATAATACCTGTTGAAAGGGATGTATATATGTCGCCATAGGACATTGCTACCGGTGTTCCACCAAGTGCTGTAAGCATATCCGTCTGTGACTTCATATCCTGGACACGTATCTTTATTCCTTTAAGATCCTCTGGCTTACGTATAGGCTTATCTTTTGTGTAGAATGAACGGGAGCCTGATGTAAAGTATGTTAAGGTTACGAATCCATCATCTTCTGATGACAGGAAGAAATCCTGCATTTTATCAGAATCCATTATTTTATAAAACTCATCAATATTACTAAATATATAAGGAAGACCAAATGTATTATAAGCATCATTATATGTTGCAAGACCTGGTGCTGATACTTTTGTCATAGCAATAACACCTGCCTGAAGCTGCTCAAGATTCTCTGTCTCTGAACCAAGCTGTCCATTAGGGAATATCTTGATTATTATTCTTCCGTTAGTCTTCTGCTTAACCTCTTCTGCGAACTGCAGCATAGCTATATGTACTGTATGGCTTTCTGACAAACCATGTGCCAGCGTTAATACCATAGGATTTTCTGCGGTAGCTTCCTTACTGTTTGATGCGCTATTTGTTCCACAGCCTGTCAGCCCAAATGAACATATAAGTGTAACTGTAAGCAAAACAGCAATATATTTTTTCATTTTTTTCAACATATTATACCTCATTTCTGTGCACTCATTTTTTATATGTCAGCTCCAGGTCATGTGCACAACAACCTGAAGTTGTGCATTGCACTATTTCTCTTGCTCGTAACAGCCTGCTTTTGCCTGATGCTATTACATTCCAATCATATCAAAGACTTCAAATGATATAAGCACCTGATGGTTTTTCTTTGGATTAGGATACTTTACCTGTACTGATTTCTTAGTCTGGCTGTAATACCATCCAATGTCACTTTCCTCGTATTTTCTTCTATGAAGGAAATGTGGCACTTCCTTTCCATCAAGCTGTACATAGAATGGTGCTTTCTCCCTATGTATCACATCAAGTTCCATTGTTTCTGCTGTATTCTCATAACTGCCTTCATATTCAAAATCGATATATGTCTTTGCACCAGCTTTAACACTAATATCAGTTTTTAAGTAGCTGCCATTCTTATAATCATTAGTTTTTCCATCATCATCATATATAGTGAATGAAGAATCTATATCAGGTGCCATTATTATATGAAGTGAATCAACATTATCATTCATAAGATTGTTAAGCTCATTACCAGCCATCGGAATAATAGCTCCACTCTTTATAAACATTGGAATTGAACTTATATCCACAGGTACTTTTATAGTCTGGCCGCCTTCATATTCGTTTCTGGTATAATAATCATAAAAACGTATATTTTTATCTCCTGTATCAGGTAAATATACCTCTCTTATCTCTGCACCCTTTTCTACAACATTTGCTACAAGTAATGAATCGCCCCACATAAAATCCACGCCTTCATTATATGTATTACTATCGTTCTGGAATACCATAAACATTGGCTGCATAATAGGAAGCCCTGTCTTATGTGCCCTGTATTCAAGCGAATAAAGATAAGGAGACATAGAATATCTAAGTTTAATTGCAGTTCTAATATAATCCTTCATGCCACTATACATCCATGGCTCCGTAACTGTATTATCAGTATTTACTGAATGTATTGAAAATCTTGGCATGAACACACCATTCTGCACCCATCTTACAAAAAGCTCAGGCTCTGGTGACTCTCCATAGAATCCACCTACATCACAGCCGTGATTTGCAACGCCAGAAAGTCCCATGCCAAGTATAGTTGCTATGTTATACTTTAATGCATCCCAGCATGTAAGATTATCGCCTGCCCACACCTGTGCATATCTTTGTATACCTGCGTGTCCCGAACGGCATACTGAAAATGGTCTTATATTCTCATTATATTCCGTTACTGCCTCATTAGAGAGCTGGCACATGATATTACTCATTACCGGCTTTAGCTCACCAATAGTACTTCCTTTACCTTCAAAATACACTCTTGCATCCTTATCAACCATAGAATCATATTCACAGTTATCATTCCATACTGATTCACAGCCATACTTTATAAGTCCCTCTTTCAGGTATTCTTTCCAGTATTCTCTTGTCTGCTCTTTGGTGAAATCTACAAATATTCCAGTTCCACCCCACCATGTACCTTTACCGGGTTCATCCTTTATGCTGTCATATACAAACATATCCTTTTTCTTCATATCCTCCAGATACGGATGAACCAGGAGCATTCCAGGTTTGACATTAGGTGAAACAACTATGCCCTTTTCCTTCATTTTTGCAAACCATTCTTCTGGATTCTTGAATCTTTTATGATTCCAGGTAAAACTGCATCTTTTAATCCCCTGCTCTGTCTCTACTGCACAATATCCTGATGAAAGCTGGAAACCATCTACAGGAATTCCTTCTTCTCTGGTAGTATCTATAAATTCAAGTATCGCATCATCACAATCCTTAGGAAGCTCTGGATAATACATTGAAGAACCAAGATATCCAAGTGCTGCCTTTGGAAGAAGTATTGACTTGCCTGTAAGATCTGTATATCTGCTTATTACTTCTCCTATTGAAGGTCCTGCTATAAGAAAGAGATCTATATCTCCGGCATCTGATCTGAAGCTTGAGTAACGATGCCAGTAATTTCTCTTTTCACGTCCCATATTAAAGTCACATTCTGCTGTTGTATGATAGAAATATCCAACTGCCTTATGGGTTGAGCCTGAAAGCTTTATATAAAATGGGATATGCTTATACAACGAATCTGTTTCCTTAGGATTATAGCCCATTGCATCACCAGGAGCCATATTCATATACTTTTCAGCCTTATTAATATCTCCCCCTTTCTCACCAAAGCCATAAAAGTAGTCATCCACTTCTATCTGGCTTGTATGTATCCGCCTTTTATTTGAATCCTCTCTTTATGCAAGATCTGTAATATCTGCATGTAATAATGTTCCATCTTTATCATATACACATATACGGAATGGATTCTTTTCAATTTCTATACGAAGCTTACTTCCGCAAATAACTGCCTTGTCAGCTCCATCCACAAGCTCTGAGTATGCCACTTCAACTCTTTTTCTATAGCCCTTTAAAAACTCATCTGTTCTTGAGTCCCATGCTGTCATAGCAAGGCTATATGAAGCTTCATCCCAGTCTCCATCAAAGCCGGCTCTTATTCTGATTATTTCATCTGTGAGAAACCATATTCTTATTTCTACCGAATCTGTAATAACCGAATAATAGTTAGTGTTATAGGTTACATTTCCTGCCTTATAGCATATTCTCATACTATTTTTTATCTCCTTTCAGTAATCTGATAATCTCTTGTTTATGTTTTGTTTATAATTAATTTATACAACTATTCAATAATTAAAACTATACAGATATTGACAGGATAAATTGGTTTTTTTACATTTCTTGCACTTTCAAGCTTTTAGTTGTATACTACTTATAATATATTAAATATAATTATGCAGTTGTGAAATGTATAAATATTGCTTTATATAAACAATTATTACACGGTTAATATATCTGGGAATATGTTAAGAGCAGCTTTAGAACAGCTCTTAATAAGCATAGAATTGGAGAAGATTATTATGATAGATGTAGCACAGAACCTTATGTCACTTGGTGAATCCATAGCTGCAGCACATACGGCCAGCGTCAACGATAATATGATACGTTCGCACTATCACGATTATTATGAATTGTATTTTTTAGATAATGGTGAAAGATATCACTATATAGACGATAAATTGTATAAAACCGAGGCTGGTGATTGTATTATATTCCCACCTCAGACTATGCATCGTTCCTACAGTGAACAAGGATGCACATTTTCAAGGATTGTACTTTATTTCAGGCCGGACATAATCTCCTCCGATGCCCTAAGACAGAAGCTTGCAGCTTCATACTGTGTATACAAGTCTGATACGGAATCATTAAAAATGTTAAGAAGGCTTATGTACTATTTTCTTGAAGCCCAGAACTCAGCCTCAGCATACAAGCAGGAACAGATGGAAGCACTTGTGAATCTTATAATTATTATAGTTCTTGAAATGAAAGAGAGCACCATTGGTATTGAAAGACATAATAGAACAACGCAGATTATTAACTATATCAACAACAACTATGAACATGACATATCACTTGATGTTCTTGCAGATATGTTTCATATAAGTACTTACTATCTTTGTCGTGAATTTAAGAAAAATACTAACCGTACTGTTGTTGACTATATAAAACACACGCGCATAATGAACGCAGAACGTTTATTCAAGGAAACTGATAAAAATGTCACCGAGGTTGCAACGCTGACCGGATTTTCCAACCTCACACACTTCAACCGCGTTTTTAAAGAAATAGCCGGAGTAAATCCTTCGCAGTATAAGAAGTTACATGCAAAGAATTAATTAACTACAGCGTAGTATTGACGGCATTTCACAGAAAGTCTTAACAAACAGCCTACGGCAAATGATTGATGATGGGCTGGCATATCTCCATGATTATCAGGAGCAGCCGCCAAGAGTCAAATATGTTTTAACGGAACTGGTGCGGGATATTAAGCGGGGCAAACTCTACTTTACTGGAATAAAGAAAACAATTCCAAAAACCTTATTGGACAAGAGACTCGCTTTGTACCGGATTATGAAGTAGTGGCTCTGGCAGAATTTTTTCATGTATCTTGTGAATACCTTTTAGGTCTGGAAAACAAAATATAAGCAGTAATCAGTGTACGGTTAATTTTTTCTACTGATTGCTGCTTATATTTTCGATATGACTCATCACAACCTTATAATCTTCTTCATAAGGTTCATTCCAGACAGCATCATAAATTGGCTCTTTACAATTGCAGTTTCTTTACAAACAATGCCCGAATCGCATTTAATACAGCCAGAATCATCACACCTACATCTGCAAAAATTGCAAGCCACATATTGGCAATTCCTACTGCTCCAAGAATCAGACAAATCAGTTTTACGCCAATGGCTACTGAAATATTTTGATATACAATCTTCAGACACTTTCTGGAAATCTTAATGGCAGTTGCTATCTTCATAGGATCATCATCCATAAGCACTACGTCGGCGGCTTCTATGGCTGCATCAGAGCCCATAGCTCCCATTGCAATACCAATGTCTGCTCTGGATAATACCGGAGCATCGTTAATCCCATCTCCTACAAATGCCAGTTTATCTCTTGCCCCTTTTATTTTCAATAATTCTTCTACCTTTGCCACTTTATCTGCCGGAAGAAGTTCGCTGTATACTTGATCAATTCCCAAAGAAGCAGCTACCTGTTCAGCCACTTTCTTTGCATCGCCCGTAAGCATTACTGTCTTTTCAATACCAGCTCGTTTCAGTGCCGCTATCGCTTCTTTTGAATGTGGTTTTACAATATCGGAAATTAGGATATGCCCGGCATATTTTCCGTTAATAGCTAAATGTATAATTGTTCCCACCTGATGACAATTAAGTGGCTTTACATCAATGTGCTTCATCAATTTGTCATTTCCTGCTGCAACTTCCACACCGTCAACCTTTGCAATGACACCATTTCCGCTGATTTCTTGAATGTCTGTCACACGAGAACGATCAATTTGTTTTCCATAAGCTCTCTGTAAACTTTTACTAATCGGATGGGAAGAAGCACTCTCTGCCAACGCCGCATATTCAATCAGCTTTTCTTTCTCCATCTCATTATGATGAATTCCATTTACTTCAAAAACGCCCTGTGTTAAAGTTCCAGTTTTATCAAATACAACATATTTTGTCTGTGATAAAATTTCCAAATAGTTAGAACCCTTTACCAAAACACCTGCCTTGCTGGCTCCTCCAATTCCTGCAAAGAAACTAAGTGGAATACTGATTACCAATGCACAAGGACAACTGATTACCAAGAAGGTCAATGCTCTGTAAATCCACACTCCCCAATCGGCTGGCAAATCCATAAAGAACATACGTACAATCGGTGGCAAAAGAGCCAAAGCTAATGCGGCATAACATACAGCCGGGGTATAGATTCTAGCAAATTTTGATATAAAATCTTCAGATTTTGATTTTCGTGAGCTTGCATTTTCCACAAGATCCAAAATTTTTGAAACAGTGGATTCCCCAAATTCTTTCGTGGTCTGGATTCTAAGTACGCCAGTCATATTAATGCATCCACTTATAATTTCATCGCCAATGTTTGCTTCTCTAGGAAGGCTTTCTCCAGTCAAAGCACTGGTGTTCAGACTGGATGTGCCTTCGACAATGATACCGTCAATGGGAACTTTTTCTCCTGGCTGTACTACGATAACACTTCCAATACCAACTTCGTCCGGATCAACCTGCTCCAATTTGTTATTCCGTTCCACATTTGCATAATCAGGGCGAATATCCATCAGATCACTGATATTACGACGGCTCTTTCCAACCGCATACCGCTGAAACCATTCTCCTACCTGATAAAACAGCATAACTGCGATTGCCTCCAGATATTCACCATTTTCATAAACAGCTAATGATAACGCACCTACTGTGGCTACTGCCATCAAAAAGTTTTCATCAAATACCTGTCCGTTTTTGATACCTTTTAATGCTTTTTTTATAATATCGCAGCCAATGATAGCGTAATCAATCAGATAACAGAGCAACCGTATCCACCGCCCTGCAGACGGGAATAAGAATTGATCTAATTTACTAAAAGTTTCTGCTGATAAAGACTGCAATACCAGCAATATTACCGTGGCTGCCAGTATCCGCACCAGCATAGTCTTTTGCTTTTTTGTCATTCCGGAATTTTGTTTATTTCCAATTATGAGAAAAATAATTGCCATAAGAATGACAGCTAAAAATAATATATTAAAAATAACACTGTCCATTTCTATCTCCTTTCAATTATTGCTTAATAGTTTAATATTTATTTAAAAAAACACCCTCGAAACTGTCCAGGCTTTTCAAGGGTGCTTTTCCGGTTACTTGGTCAGCTAAAAATCAAAGAGCAATCTCACAATCCGGTTCTACCTTCTTGCAAGCCTTTAAAACATCTTTCATAACGGTTCCCGGCTCTTTTCCTTCCTCAAACTCCACAATCATCTTCTGTGTCATAAAGTTTACGGTTGCTGCTGAAACACCATCTGTCTTACGTGCTGCATTCTCCATCAGATTCGCACAGTTTGCACAGTCCACTTCAATTTTGTACGTTTTTTTCATGATTAAAATCTCCTTTTATTTTCACGAACGATTAAACACTCGTTTAATCGTCTTGAGTTTATTATACTTCTATTTTTCTCTCCGTCAACAGAAATTACAGTGTTCGTTCCGTTCGGGATAAATGCTGTTCCATTTGGGATAAAAAAAGTTCAAACTATCTTGAAAAGTAAGTTTCCGTTTGGGATAAATTCATTTCTATTCAAGCTGCACAATTTGATTTCCATGCGTTATACTAGAGGAAAGATTTAACTACAAGCACCTATGTCTGCTGCAGACATTATCATAATCAAAAAAGAGGTACAACATATGACACAAATTACATTGCCACATAATCATGGCGAATCAGCCGATGAGCTGTTTTCTCTGCTCCCTGCTCCACAGGAATTTCTGACATCCTCTGAACTATTCGGATTACTTAGTGATGAAAGCAGACTGCGTATTTTTTGGATTTTATGTCACTATGAAGAATGCGTAATCAACCTGTCTTCCCTTGTTGGTATGAGCAGTCCTGCTGTATCTCATCATCTAAGACAATTAAAAACCCGACGGCTGATTGTCAGCCATCGAAGTGGAAAGGAAGTCTATTATAAAGCTGCTGATACCCCACAGGTTCACACTCTGCATAGCTGTCTTGAAAGATTAATTTCCTTATCCGATTCCACAGAGCATCAAACGGAGGTATCAAATGACACGAAAACACGATAAAAATACGGAAGATATTTTGAAAGATATTCCAAATGGAAAAATCATCATAAACCGCCATAACAGTACACATGAAAACACTGTTTTCAATAAGGATTTTCGCTATTGCTCCGATGGAAGGGGGCTAGTAAATACCTATTATGTTTTTCCCGGAATCGAACTTTCTTTTAATTATTACTATGCAAATTATTTTGAATTTCAGCATAGACCTGTCCACTCTGCTATACAGATTAATCACTGCCGAAGTGGAAGAATGGGCTGGAAAATGCAGGATCAATCCACAATATATTTGGGTCCCGGAGATTTATCTCTCCACACACTGCATTCATGTGCAGATTCTGCCATGAACCTGCCATTAGGATATTATCAAGGTGTATCCGTCTTCATTGATTTGGATGTGCTGACTGCTACACCACCAGACATTCTTTCTGAAGCAGGCATCAACGGAAATAACCTCTACACAAAGTTTTGTGAACAAGAGGGGCATACTGCTATGCCAGCCAGCGAGAAAATCGAACATATTTTTTCAGAATTATATGATTTACCAGAAAGAATGTACTTACCTTATTTCAAATTAAAAGTTCAAGAGTTGCTGTTGTTTTTAGATATGCTGGATTTAGAAAATACAAAAAGATTGAACCAGTATGTTTCCGGACAGGTGGAAACCATCAAAGAAATTCACAGTCTGATGACATCCGACATAAAACGCCACTATACTATTGAAGAGTTGTCAAAACAGTACCTGATGAACACCACTACTTTGAAATCCGTTTTCAAAGCAGTCTATGGAATGCCCATCGCTTCTTACATGAAAGAATACCGTATGAAGCTGGCATCAAATATGCTGTTACATGAAGATAAATCTATTTCGGAAATTGCCGCCGCTGTGGGATATAAAAGCCAAAGTAAATTTACATCGGCTTTCCGAAATGTATTTCAGATATTACCTACTGCATATCAGAAACTGTATCGTAATCAGTAATTTTAATGCAAAACTGCACCCACAATATCCCTGAGTGCAGTTTTGTATCAATCAATATTCTAATGTTTCTTAATCAAGTGGAATATCAAGAACAAGTATCCTATACAAATGCACTTTCCTCTTTTGCTTTCTGCAAATCTTTTAACACTGTTCCTATATCTCCCAAAATAGCAATCCCCTTATCTTCAATGAATTCCGGCAAAAACTGATATTCTGAATTTACGGAGATATAATATGCATCTTTCAAGCTGTTTGTCAGTTCCCAAAACGGTTCCTGTATAAACATCGGTGTCATGCGCCCTACTCCAAGTTCTATAAAGAGAATTTTTCTATCTTTGTTCTTTTGAATGTATTTTGAGATTTTCTCATATTCTTCTTCGTATTTTTTCCCTTGCAGAAAATTCCCATATCCTCTTACCCACGGAAACATTTCCGCACCACAATGAGGGCAGCGAGGAATCAGTTCATCCGGCACCATTGTCCCCTCTCCCATAGCCGCAATCATATCTGCCACAGGTTGTACGGCATCCCATGTTTCATCCTGACAGCACTGGGAACACTGGAAGAAACGATGATCTCCCTGAATCTCACTGACCTTTTCTTCCGGATAAATCTTTATAAACTGTGTATCCTGATTAGTCGTTAAGATATGAAAATCCTTTCCCTGCAAGATTCTATCCAAATCCAGATATGGCTCTCTGATAGGAGCATTTTGTGTAGTATTTAAAAAGGTTGCCACATATCCCCAGTGTTCATTTCTTGTAGAAAACCGATGCATCATTCCGCTAAAAGCACCTTTGAATCCATACTTATCTGCAAATTTTCCAAAATGCTCACGAAAAGAAGGGGTATCACTATAATAAAAGTCACCACCTCCAGCCGCTGATAAACCGGATGCTCCGCCTACTATGATACACTCTGCCTCCTGCACTCTGCGAACAAATTCCTGAATCTGTTCCTCATAAGGAAGTGGTTTTTGTTTGCTCAACACTACAGCAGTACCGCCGGATGCATAGGTACTATAGTGTCTGGAATAGTTCATTTGTGTTTTCATTACCAAATTTTCATAACAGCTCATTTTTTCATTCTCCTATCTCACAACTGTAATATCTTTAACCATCTTACTTAGTCTATCCTTCCATTTCTGATTCCATCGTCAACACTTCGTCAAAAGCCCGTATTGCATTGCGAATGCAATCATCGCATTCACAGAGTACAACACCTGTATCCTTTCCCTTTAGGTCTTTACATATGGTTGCACCTGAATATTCCTGAAATTTGTTTAATATCTCCCGTGCCGTTATCGCACTTTTCTTCCCCGGCTTTACAATTCCCGCCATCATAGTTGCTCCAATCAATGCACCACAAGTTGCTTCCATACCTCCCATACCTACCGCAAATCCGGATGCAGCATTCGTCAGTATTTCCTTATCAGAATCTGATAAATCTATCATTGCCTTGATAACCGACTGACAGCAATTAAATCCATTATGTTTGTAATATACTGCTTTTTCTTCTCTTGTCATTTTCCTTAGATTTCCTTTCTGATTTCCTTTAACGCTACCGTAAGATTACCATCCACACCGATGGATTTTTCTTTGATTTCCTCTGGAATGTAAATTTCGCCCTTGTTAAATGTGATATATCTTGCCTGTGGTTCTACTGCTGCAAGCTGCATCAAAGGAGCTTTAATCATCTGATTTCTCCAACCAATGCCAAATTCCAGAATTACCAGCTTCTTTCCATGTAAATTCTGAATAAATTCTTGATAGCGGGCAGCCTTTTCCTTCCAATTTTTCGTTTCTGTAAACGAGGACATCTCACCCCAATTTACTTCCATATCTCCACCGCATTTTGGACATTTCGGCAGTAACTCTTTGGGTACTCTTCCGTTTACTTCCTCTTCTGTCATGGCGAGAACTGCTTTTTGATTAGGATAGACCTCGTCATGACATCTGTTCTTGCACCGCATCTGGGTTAATTTCCCTTCCATTTCAAAAACACGGTCTGCCTCAAAACCTGCCGGCACAAAATGATCCTCCGCATTGGAAGTTACTACGAAATATTCTTTATCCTTTACTAGTGCATAGATGTTTTTCATAATCTCACTCGGCTCATCCTGCATAGCTTTTGCCTTAACAAGTCTGCTTACAAACGCCCACTTTTCTTCTACCTTCATTGGCACTGAAAATCCGTGTAAAACACAACGCAGTCCGTATTTTTCTCTGAAATCTCCCATATTTTCCTGAAACCATGCGTCATCTGCAAAAATATTATATCCCTCTGCGATAGACAAACCATTACTGGCTCCAATCAAAATACCATCTGCTTCTTTGATGATTTGACTTATCTCTTGATATACATTCATCTTCATCACATTTCCTTTCCCACTATGTTTTCTTTTAAATCCCGCAGGGTTTCTGCCAAATCTCCTGCTATATAAATGCCTTTGTCTTTTATATGTTCTGGAGTTGAGGATTTCTTCTGATTCAGACAGGCATAAAACACTTTTTCATTTTTGTATGTCATTTCCCAAAAAGGAAGTTTAATAATACTGGGTGTCATCTCACCAACCCCCAGCTCCAGCAGTACAACATTCTTATCTGTTTCATTCATGAGATATTTTTTTAGGAAATTCTCATATCGCCTTACGCCTTTCCTCCAGTCTTTCCCCTCCAAAAATGTATCATCCCTTACCCAGGGAACCATGATTCTCCCGCACTCATTACATCTTGGCAGAAGCTCGGAAGTAACACGCAGCCCCCGGATATTTTCGTTCATCCTGCGAATCATTTCTACATTGGAATAAATTTGGTCATGGCAAGGCTGACTGCATTGAAGATAGCCAATGTTACCTTGATAATCGCAAATCCTTTCTTTCTGAAAAATCCGTTCAAACTGCATATCTATATTGGTTGTTAAAACAAAGACTTCTTTTTCCGCCACAATATCACGCAGGTCATAGTATGGCTGTCCTGTAGGTGCATCCCACATACTTTGTATGTAACGTGCATAATATGCCCACTGTTGTTCCAGCGATGAATAACAGTAGTAAAAACCGTCAAAGGGAGATTTCAGTCCATACCACTCCTTGAAATCTTGTAAACATTCCTCCATATAGGGTAGCCAATGATAATGGTTATATCCCGCCGCACTGGAAAGACCAGAACCACCGCCTATCAAAACGGCATCTGCCTGACGGATTTTTTCTGCCAGAAAACTGACTTGTTCCTCCTTTTGCATACACCACTTTATCTCCTTTTTTATATCAGATTCCACACTTTTTATTTCGCTTGACTTTTATTTTTTTACTTGTTAAAATTAAAATTACATCAAGCATTAAAATTATATTATCATGTAAGTTTAAAAATTGCAAGAAAAAAAATTCGAGGTGACAAATGAAATATTCCACAAAGCTTAGTGACACCATTCATATTCTTATATTTATTGCTCTTGGAGATGACGAACAACTCTCCAGCACAAAAATTGCAGAAAGTATCAAGACAAACCCGGCTTATGTCAGACAGCTTATGGCAACCATGAAAAATGCAGGCATTGTTGTCAACACACAAGGTCATGCGAATGCCGCTCTTGCAAAATCGGCAGATAAAATCAATATGTATGACATCTACCGAGCCGTAGAGGGCGATAAGCCGCTGCTTCACCTGGACACAGATACCAATCCGGATTGTGGAATCGGTATCAACATTCAATTCGCTATTGGGGACTTCTATCATGAAATTCAAAATATGATAGATGAAAAAATGAAATCCATTACATTGCAGGATATTATTGATCGGTATTATTTTAAAATCGGGAAAGTTAAAAACCTTTAACTAATTAAGAATAGCAAGCACTGCCTGTGTCATGACACAGGCGAAATCCCACACACTTTCCTATCGTCTGTGTGGTTAAATTTCCATAGGGAAGTATCCCTAACCCTCTCTTGATTTTTCTTCAGTTTTCCGGTGGAATACCTTGACCTTTCCTACCGTCTTTGCTACAATTTGCTATGGATAATTACACCCAAAATTAAATAAAACACGAAACAGACTGTTGTAAACATCGAACATTTTACAGCAGTTTTTTTGTACCCATTTTTAGGAAGGACTTGACTCAATGGCAAACCGAAACCGCACCAATCCGGTGCAATTTTATCTCAGTGATGATGAGCAATACATTCTCAATACCAAGTTCAAAGCATCCGGCATGAAAAGCATGTCAGCCTTTTTACGCAAACTTATTTTATATGGATATGTGTATGATGTCGATTACAGTTATCTGCGAAATTATAATACAGAGCTTGGACGAATCAGCTCAAGTCTGAATCAGATTGCAAAGCGGGTAAACAGTACCGGAAACATCTATCAGGACGATATGAATGAAGTAAAGGAGTTGATGAATAAAGTATGGCATACACAAAAATCCATGCTATCAAAGCAACCGTTGATAAAGCAATAGATTACATCTGCAATCCCAACAAAACAGATGAGCAAATCTATGTTTCATCTTATGCGTGTGTGCCGTAAACAGCAGCGATTGACTTTAAGTACACCCTTGACCATTGCAGGGAGAACAGTCCTAACAAAGCCTATCATCTAATACAGGCTTTTGCTCCGGGAGAAGTCAGTTATGAGGAAGCTCACCGCATTGGAAAAGAACTTGCTGACAAGGTTTTAGAAAGGATATATTCGTATGTTCTCACCACACACATTGATAAAGGACATATTCATAATCACATCATATTTTGTGCTGCTGATAACATCGAGCATAACAAATATCACGACTGCAAACAGTCGTATTACCACATCCGGAAACTAAGTGATGAACTATACAAAGCGCATAACCTTTCCATCATCATTCCGGGTGGTGAACGTGGTAAAAAATACAAAGAATGGCAGTCTGATCAGAATGGTTCTGCATGGAAAAGATGCTTCATCGCAAAAATATATCAACGCCGGTTATGGTGATTTTAGCAATTACTTCCGGAGTGCTTATCACGCTGCAAACGCAATTTGCATATAGTATTGTACTCAACTCTATCGTTTCGGTTGTAGCGATTTTTCTATTTACGTTCTGCTATCGTGAATCATGGGTATACCGCTTGTTCATTGCACTTTCACTTTATGTGATAGCCGTAATTGCGGAGGGAAGCGGTTTTCTTATTGCGCGGTTTTTTATAACAGTCGATATGCTGCACGCTAATACAAATGCGTATTTTTCTCTGATTGCTTTGGTCGGTGTGCTAATGGAAATTCCATATATTGCTGTTGCGTGGTATATCGTCAAATCATATAAAAAGCGCAGCCCACGAATGACTACATTTATTCTTTTCTTGATCGTTGTGCTTGCGTATTGCATTATCGACCTCCTCGTTACCTTCGCAGACACCGCCTATCTCATTCCGGCGCTTATTCTGTCAGCGCTGCTGATTGCGGCGATTGCGGGGTGCATTTACCTGTTCACGGATCAGCTGCGTGTACAGCGGGAGCGACTTCAGCTTGCGAATTTGGAGGAAATGCTGCAGGATCAGGTCAAGCACTACACTGCGCTTTACGAGGCCAACCGGCAGGTCGCCGTGCAGCGGCATGACCTGAAAAACATTCTGCTCAATGTGCGCAGCTACATTCAGGTCGGGGAATATGAAAAACTGGACAAGTACGTTGCCGGTTTTCAGGAAAAAGTACAGCCGTCCACGCTGATCGACAACGGTATGCCGTTTATTGATGCGGTTCTGTCCGCAAAAATGGCGGAACACGCGGAAATCCCGTTTGAAAACGATATTTCGATGCTGACGCTGGAGAAAATCAAACAGCCGCAGATCGCGTTTATTCTGGCCGGTGCGCTGGATAATGCGATTGAAGCCTGCGAAAAGAGTGCAAAGCCGTTTATCCGGGTGCATATCGGACAGCATGGACGCATGATTTCGCTGGTCGTGGAAAACGCCGCAGACCAGCCGGTGCGAACCGCGGGTGACAGGCTTCTCACCACCAAGGCGGATAATAAAGCGCACGGCTACGGCGTGAAAAGCATGATGCAGATGGCCGAGCAGCTGCACGGTATGCTCACATGGCGGCAGGAAAAACAGGTTTTCACGCTCTCTGTGCTGATGCAGGATATTGGGGCGTAAATGGGGGAATTTCAGGTTGAACATTATCATCTGCGACGATGACAGGATACAGGTAAAGCAAATCGAACAGTTTCTTTCCGTCCGCGAGGGATATACGATTTTTTCGTTTCATTCCGGCGCAGAGCTGCTGCAATACGGCCCGCCCACGTGTGAAATCGCAATTCTGGACGTAAAATTACGGGACACGCTCGGCACACGGCTTGCCGAAACGCTGCGCAAACGGTATCCGGAAATCGACATCATTTTCATTTCGTCGTATCCCCAGTACGTCACGAGCGCGTTTCATGTGAAGGCATCGCAGTTTCTGATCAAGCCCATCAACCGGAAAACCTTTCTGGCGGAGTTCGATTACATTCTCGCGGAACGCGGCTCGCGGCATTTTCGGTGGGTGGTCAGCAATAAGTCCTCGATTTATTCCTTGCCTCCGAGCGAGATACTGTATGTCGAGGCGTATCACCGGCACCTGTTTATCCATACGGCAAAGCAGAAAATCACGATATGCGGCAAGCTGAAAGACGTCTGCGAAAAGCTGGAGGGATACGGTTTCGTGCTGTGCCATCAGGGCTTTCTCGTCAACACGAGGTACATCGAGCACATCGACGGGGACACGATATACCTCACCGGCGGCGACAGCGTTCCCATCAGCTCCCGCAAGCGGAAGGGGTTCATAGAGCAGTATTCGCAGATTATCAGCAGACACAACAGATAGCAAACAGAAGGCCGGAAGCTGTCACGCTCCCGGCTTTTTCTAACGGGTTTCACTCATAACGGCTCATAGAGATTGCGGTTACGACCCCGTTTTCGACTGTTACGTGCAGTAGATCGGCTATCATTTCATCGCGGGCGGAGGGAGAGCCGTATAAATCGAGGTAGCGTTCCTCGCTGTCGCCGACCCGTAGACCGCGCACTGTCCTATGCCGCCAGAACAGCCAGCGGCGCGTCAGCGGAATTTCGTCCGGCGCAACGGTCAGAATAACGCGATTGCGCTCCTTATCCCATCGCGCCGCCATCACTCTCTTTTCCTGAAGGTAGGAAACGGGCGTGTATATCAGATTATCCTGCACAAAACCGACGGTTTTTACCGTGTTCTGCTGTATGGTAAGAAATTCTC
>ENA-ORCP01002113-ORCP01002113.1-human-gut-metagenome-genome-assembly--contig:-NODE-2113-length-16332-cov-6.385051_pt1 | contig 16332 bp, 18 predicted proteins | sample MGYA00242990_ERZ507991 | MGnify/ENA primary metagenome ERZ507991 (study PRJEB26167, sample SAMN06115496) | human gut metagenome | host: Homo sapiens | place: China:Henan | collected 2015-05-07... | reverse complement strand
CAGCCAGTTCACGCTGCCATCCTCGTTTTTGAAGCTGTTGAGGTAGGTGTTGTACACAGCGCCCGCCTCGTTGGTCAAGGCAAGGTTCATCAGGCTGTCCTTCAAGGGAGCCGCATCGTGCAGCGAGAAGCGGCAGCAGGTGATGATATCCGGCAGACCGCCGTTCTCCTGCAAAAACTTGTAAAAATCCAAATCGTTGTTGCCTACGATGAATTCAATGTTCACGTCCGGCAGCTGCGCCTGAACATAGGGCGCATAGTTTTCGTACAGGCTGGTGCTCCACAGATACACCTGAATGGTCTGAGCGTCTTCCTGCGCCTGTACCTGTTTTGCGCTTTTTGTTCCGCATCCGGTCAGCAGGGAGACCGCCATCACCAGTGCCATAAGCACGGAAAACATGCGGTGCAATGTTCTTTTGTTCATCAAATCGTTCTCCTCACAACTCTTGGGCAGCTGTCGTTCTGCACTCCCGAATACCGCAAAAAGGCATAGGTACAGCCCGACAGAGATATAGGATTATTTTACCACCGCCATGAGGGATTTTCAATAAAATTTCACGTATTGATACCTAAAAGCAGCGCATGTTCGATTCCTTTGCGCCAGTCGAGGATGCCGCCCAGACCAGTTCCTGCATCTCGCTCCGTGCCTTGCGGCAGTCCGGGCAGACAGCTTTGGCCAGTTGGGTTATTTTGCTCCCCGTGGCCAGAGCAGGCACTGCGGGCGAACATCCACTGCCAGATCTCGCTGGCGCTGAACCGCATCTACACCGAATGGTACCCCAGCAAGGGCTACACCTTCAATATCACCAACTCCACCAGCTACGACCAGTACTACGTCCACGGGCGCACGGTGTTCGAGGTGATGGTGCGCATCACCGATGACATTTTCAACACCTATCTGCGCAAGCGCGGCACAGTGAACCCCTATTATTCCGAGTACTGCGACGGCAAATCGGTCACCTGCCCGGGGCTCAAGCAGTGGGGCACGGTGACGCTGGCCAACAACGGGCGCAATGCTTTGCAGATCCTGCGCTACTACTACGGCAGCGATATCGAGATCGTGCGTACCAGCAACATCCAGTCCATCCCCCAGAGCTACCCCGGTTCGCCCCTCCGGCAGGGAGACAGCGGCACGGCGGTGTTCACCCTGCAGCGGCAGCTGAACCGCATCACCAAGGACTACCCCTTCCTTGGCAAACTGACTGTGGACGGGGTATTCGGCAGCCGGATGGCCGCCACGGTACGGGCGTTCCAGAAGCAGTTCAATCTGACCGCCGACGGCATGGTGGGCCGCCAGACCTGGTATAAGATCAGCTATATCTATGTGTCGGTCAAGGATCTGGCCGAGCTGACCAGCGAGGGCGAGACTTCCAGCGGCACCCTCTCGGACGGCACCTGGGGCGGCACGGTCCTGCGCACCGGCTCCACCGGCAGCGCGGTGGAACAGGTGCAGTTCTGGCTGAACACGCTGGCGCAGTACGAAAGCGCCATCCCTGCCGTAAAGGTGGACGGCGTATACGGCTCTGCCACTGCCAATGCGGTGCGCGCCTTCCAACGCAAGTACGGCCTTACCGTAGATGGCGTGGTGGGGCAGACCACATGGAAGGATCTGTACGACGAGTTTTTGAGCATCCAGTCCGACAACGGCACCCCCAACGCCTACCCGGGCACCCCGCTGCGGGAGGGTTCCTCCGGGCAGAACGTGCGGCTGGTGCAGTTCTGGCTGAAGATCGCGCGCACGGTGTACACAAGCCTTGAAAATGTGACCGTGGACGGAAAATTCGGCGCTGGCACGGCAGCGGCTGTGCGGCGGTTCCAGCGGTACTTCGGGCTGACGGCAGACGGGGTGGTGGGGCGCACCACATGGCAAAAGCTGTACGAGGTGTACAACGATATCGCAAACCGGCTGCTCTCCTCTTCCCTGCGCCCCGGCGAGTACCCGGGTGTGCTGCGCACCGGATCTTCCGGCACAGCGGTGCGGGAGCTGCAATTTTACCTCTACCTCATGAGCGCCTACGAGAGCAGCATTCCGCCGGTGAGCATTGACGGCAAATTTGGCGCGGATACCGAGCGCGCGGTGCGGGCGTACCAGCGGTTTGCGGGGCTTACCGTGGACGGCGTAGTGGGGCGCACCACATGGAACTCGCTCTATGGGCGTGCCAGCCAGCTGCGCTCTTCCGGCCCGGTGGTCACCTTAAAGCGTATGCCCTATCCCGGCACTCCGCTGACTGTGGGCAGCAGCGGCGAGGCCGTGCTGTACTATGATCTGCTTTTGCAGCGCATCGCCTATTATTTTTCCAGCGTAGAGGCCCCGCCCCTTGCTGACCGCTATACCGAGGAGACTGCCGCCGCCACCCGCAGCGCCCAGCAACTGCTTGGGCTGGAGCAGACCGGCATTGCCGATGCCGACACATGGACGGCGGTAGAGGCGCTAAGCCTGCAGCTGGCCGCCTATGCCCCGAACCCCGATAGAGACATCCCACCCAGCACCGCTTACCCGGGGCGCGCCATCGCCGAGGGCAGCGCCGGGCAGGAGGTGGGACAGGTGGAGCGCTGGCTCAACCGCCGGGCACAGCTTTCCTGCGGTGAGGACTATGTGGCCGACAATAACCGCTTTGGCGCGGCAGACGCCGCTGCCGTACGGGCTGTCCAGCAGCAGGCGGGGCTGCAGCCGGTGAACGGCATCGTGTACCGCGAAACATGGTATGCTTTGCAAGCCCAGTGCGCCGACCCCTGCGGCTGCGAGAAGGAGGAATGAAGGATGGCACGCCTTTTGATCTACGACGCCTACGAAAACAAGGTGTACACCTACGCAAACCTGAACGAGAACGACCCCATGCCTTACAGCACCCTGACCACCCTGCGGCTGCGGGAGTTCCGGGGCAAGTCGTCCAGCCCTACCCTGTGGACCACCATTGCCGCCATGGAAGCGTGGAACCTGACCCGCCGCAAGTACGGCAAGGGCATCCCGGTGGGGTACGCCTTCCGTCGCATCTGGGAGGGCGGCCACGGCACCCGCAGCCAGCACTATGCCGGTGTTTCGTTCGATGTGGGGCAAAGCCTTGACCAGCGCCAGCGCACCGCCATTTACAATGCCGCCCGGAGCACCGGAGCGTGGGGCTATGTGGAACCGCTGAGCCAGACCCCCACATGGGTGCACATGGACCGCCGCTACGGTACACCCGCCTGCAGCGGCACCACGGCAGGCTACCCCACTCTCCGGCGCGGCAGCCGGGGCTGCTATGTGATGATCCTGCAGGATGCGCTTTCCACACTGGGCTACCAGACCGGCAGCCGCATCGACGGCATTTTTGGTGCCCGCACCGAGCAGGCTCTGCGGGGCTACCAGCGGCGCACCAGCCTGACCGTGGACGGGGTGTGCGGGTGCAACAGCTGGAAAAAGATCTCCACCGCCGTGCTGGGCATTGGCCGCACCAAAACCACCATTGACTAACGTTTGTCCTATACAGAAAGAGCGGTCGCACAAAATCATGTGCGACCGCTCTTTTTTACTTACTTTACAGCCTGTTTCAGCTGCTCCAGATCTGCAGCGTCCGGGTGGGAGAGCGCCTTATCGAAGTTTTCGATCAGAGCGTCCAGATTGGGCGCGTGGCCGGGCTGTGCTTTCATGGCCTCGTACCGCTGCCGGACGGACACCGGCATTTTGCCCTGACACATAAAGCTGCCGATGACAGTATTGCTTTCGTCCAGCGCCTGCCGGGTGGCGGTAAGGATCTTTTCAAAGTAGGAGGTACTGCCGCCAAAGCCTGCCGTGCCGAACAAAAACACCCGCTTGCCGCGCAGCTGCTGCAGCAGCTGCAGGGTGTCGGCGTCCGCCTTGCCCTTATCCGTCCAGAAACCCACATAAAGGGTGTCCGCTGCCAGTGCGGCAACATCCGGTGTGCCAAAATAGCAGCAGTCTGCCTGCGGCAGCTGCTCCCGCAGGGTCTGTGCCAGCAGCCCGGTGTTACCCGTTCTGCTGCTGAATACGATGGCGTAGCTCATTTTTACCTCCCTCAGAGCAGCAGCAAAGCTGCCCGCTGCTCTTGTGCATACGATATTTACGGCAGTTCCTTTACCGGGAGAGCCTGAAACCATGGAACAGTATAGTACAGCGCCCTGCCAAAATCAAGGGTTGACGATATTCTCGCCCCTGCCGTCCAGAAAGCTGCGCAGATTGCCGGTGGTGATATCCATCAGCCGCTGCAGGGCTTCTTTGGTCGTCCATGCAATGTGCGGCGTCAGGATAGCGTTGGGCAGTTTCCGCAGGCGGCTGTCCTGCGGGAGCGGCTCGGTGCCAAAGGCATCCGCACCGTAGAATGCAAGCTTCCCGCTTTCCAACGCATCCGCCACAGCCGTTTCATCCACCAGCGCGCCCCGGGCGGTGTTGAGCAGGATCATGCCCGGCTTTGCCTTTGCAAGGGCATCGGCGCTGATAAGGCCCCGGGTGGCCGGAGTGGCCGGGCAGTGCAGGCTCAGCACGTCGCTGCGCGCCAGCAGGGTATCAAAATCCACAAACTCTACCCCATCGGCAGCATACTCCGGCCGAACGGTGCGGGTGCAGACCAGAACCTTCATGCCGAAGGCCTTTGCAATGCGGGCCGTCTGCCGCCCGATGCTGCCGTAGCCGTAGATGCCAAAGGTCTTGCCCAGCAGCTCCACCTGCGGCAGAAGGCCGTACTCTGCGGGCACATTCAGCTGCCAGTGCCCGTCGGTCATGGCGCGGTTGTAGCGCTCGGCGCACTGGCAGATGGCCAGCAGCAGGCTGAAGGTCATCTGCGCGACACTGTAAGTAGAATAGCCCGGCACATTGGCCACATCCACGCCGTGGCGGCGGCAGGCGGCAAGGTCAAGGTTGTCCGTGCCGGTGGCAATGATGCCCACCCACTTCAGGTTCGGGCACTGCGACAAAATATTCTCGTCAATGCGGCATTTGTTCAGCAGCACAAGGTCTGCATCCCCGATGCGGGGTGCGATTTCCTCGTAGGCGGTGCGGACATAGCTTTTGGTGTCCGGCACAAGAGCCTGCACGCCGGACCAGTCCAGGTCGCCGGGCTGCATGACGTAGCTTTCCAGAATGACTGCTTTCATTTGAACTTCCTCTCTTTCCCATTTACAGCGGATAAAGCGCCAGAACCGTTCCCTGCGGGCCTTCGCGGCTTTCCAGCGCGGCATAGCCCCGGGCCAGCCAGAGCGCAAGCGTGCGCCGGTCTTCCAGCGGGACCCACACCGGCGGCTGATTGGCGGGCAGGCAGCCTGCCTGCAGCAAAAAGCAGGGTGCAAGGCTGTCCAACGGGCGCAGGGCGCGCAGTGCAAAGCCCTGCCGCAGCAGCACCGGCAGGCTGGCTTCATCGGTGCACTCGGCCACAGCCCAGCAGGGACGGCGGTGCGCCAGCACCTTCATCCGGAGCACCGCCGCTGCCAGCAGCGCGGGCACGTCCGCTCCGTCCCCCACCGGCGGGGTGAGGAAATAGCCGCCCGCCGTGCGTCCCCAGCCCAGAAAGCTGCGCAGCGCCCCGGCGGCTGCCGTGTCGGCATCCATCGGCAAAAGCACGCAACCCGCAGTCGGCCCGCTTCTGGCCCCGCAAATCCCCCACATCTCGCCCACGGTGATCATCCGCAGCACTTCGCTGCGGGGACGGTAGATGCTGCTCACTTCGCTGCGGAGCAGCCCGCAGAATTCCTCGGCCGAAAGCCTTCTCGCCTGCCGCGTGCACGGCGGATCGCAAACCTGGATCATCCGGTTTCCCCCATTCATTTCAGTCTGGTTCCACCATAACAGAACAGGGGCAAGAAGGAGCGCGAAACCGCACGCTCTACGCTTATTTTCAATCCAGTTTCACATCTTCACTCAGCACCTGCCCGATGGGCTTTGCGATGCACAGGTCGGCTTCGGCGTCGGCACCGGTGGGCTGCATGTTGATGACCACCAGATGGTCGCCCCGGAAATAGCGGATAAGCCCAGCCGCCGGGTATACCACAAGACTGGTGCCGCCGATGATGAGGGTATCCGCATGGCGGATGGCGTTCACCGCACCGGACAGCACTTCTTCGTCCAGGCCTTCCTCATAGAGCACCACATCCGGCTTGACGATGCCGCCGCACTCGGTGCAGCGGGGCACGCCGGTGCTGTTTGCGATGAAATCCACATCATAGAACTTGCCGCAGCGGGTGCAGTAGTTGCGCAGGGTGCTGCCGTGCAGCTCATACACGGTTTTGCTGCCCGCCGCCTGATGCAGGCCGTCGATGTTCTGGGTGACGACCGCTTTCAGCTTGCCTTCCCGTTCCAGCTTTGCAAGGCGCAGATGCGCCGCATTGGGCTTTGCGCCCTTCACAATAAGCTTGTCGCGGTAAAAGCGGTAGAATTCTTCCGGGTTTTCTTCCCAGAAGGTGTGGCTCAGAATGGTCTCCGGCGGGTAAGCGTACTTCTGATGGTAAAGCCCGTCCACGCTGCGGAAGTCCGGGATGCCGCTCTCGGTGGAGACGCCTGCCCCGCCGAAAAACACGATACTGCTGCTTTTGGCAATGATATTTTCCAATGCCTGTACCATAACAAAAAACGCCCCTTTCACTGCAAGCATTTTTATGCTAAAATCAATTTTAGTATAGCACAAACTGACAGGAAAGGAAGCAGAAACTTTTGAACGTCTGGTATGTGAACAGCATCCTCGGCACCTTCCGGCTGGAAGAAGAAAATGACGCCATCTGCGGGCTGACCCTCTGCCCGGACGGCGTGCCAGAGCTGGAACCGCTGCCCCGCAAGGTTTGCGAAACGCCCCTGCTGCAGGAAGCCGAAGAGCAGCTGAACGAATACTTTGCCGGGGCGCGGCGGGAGTTCGACCTGCCGCTGGCACCGAAGGGCACACCGTTTCAGAAAGCGGTCTGGGCCGAGATGAACAAGATCCCCTACGGGGAGACCCGCACCTACGGCCAGCTTGCCGCCGCCATCGGGAAGCCGAAGGCCGCCCGGGCCGTGGGCGGAGCCTGCAACCGCAACCCCATTGCCATCCTGCAGCCCTGCCACCGGGTGATGGGCAGTACCGGCAAACTCACCGGCTACGCCTACGGGCTGGAAATGAAGCAGTACCTGCTGGAACTGGAACAGGGCTGAGCGGCGCAACCTGCTGTGCACGCATTTTCTTTTGCGCGTATTTGTGTTATACTATAGTGTATTTTGAAATTCACGCAAAATGAGGTCAACCATATGAAAGCACATATCGCACGCAACCAGAACGCCGGCGTTCCGCTGGCGCTGGGCTGGAATCTTTCCCCCGCCGACCGGGGCAAGCTGGAAGGCATGGCTCCCGCCTTCGGCATGAAGCTGCTCACCGTTTCCCCTGCAGACGCCGGCAAAACCGTGGCGCAGCTGCTGGGCGAGGTGGAGACCAAGGCCCCCCGCACGCTGGTGCTGGAGCCGGGTGCCTATCCCCCGGCACTGGTGCTTGCCAACTTTAAGGAGCGGGACGTGGACACCCTGCTGGACCTGATGAAACAGGCACAGGTGACCATCCCGCTCAAGGCAGTCGTGACCCCCTCCAACCGGAACTGGGTCTTCGGCGACCTGCTGGCTCACCTGCAGGAGGAGCACACCGCCTTTACCGCTGCAAAGGAGAACCAGCCCGTATGAAACTGACCCGCGCAAAACGTTTTATCTGTGCCCTGCTGGCCGGGGCGCTGTGCCTGAGCCTGCTGGCAGGCTGTGGTACCCCCAAAAAGCAGAAGGAGCTGACCCGCTACAGCACCGTCTTTTACGATGTGTTCGATACGGTGACACAGGTCATCGCCTACTGCGAGAGCGAAGAAGACTTCACTACCCAGATGAGCGCGCTCCACGCCGACCTTGTCAGCTACAACCAGCTCTTTGACATCTACAACGATTATCCCGGTGTGACCAATATCAAGACCATCAACGACAATGCCGGCAAAGCCTCCGTGGAAGTGGACGACCGCATCCTCTCCATGCTGGAACTGGCCGACCGGATGTACCAGACCACGAACGGCAAGCTGAACATCGCCATGGGCAGCGTGCTGAACATCTGGCACAACTACCGCGAGGAAGCCGGTGTCAACGAGTCGGATGACGATAATCGGCTGCCCTCCATGGAAGAGCTGGAAGCTGCCGCCCAGCACTGCGACATCAACAACCTCATCATCGACGAGGACGCCAAGACCGTCTATCTGGCCGACCCGGAGATGTCGCTGGATGTTGGCAGCGTGGGCAAAGGCTACGCTGTGGAGATGGTATGTCAGGCCGCCGAAGCCCGTGGCCTGACCAGCGCTCTGGTGAGCGTGGGCGGCAACCTGCGCGCCATCGGCAAAAAGCCGGACGGCACCGAGTGGACCGGCGGTGTGGAGAACCCGTGGCAGTCCTCGGACGTGTACACTTCGGATTCCATGCTGGGCGGGGCCATCAACATGAGCGACATGGCCCTTGTTACCAGCGGCGACTACCAGCGCTACTATGTGGTGGACGGCAAACGCTATCACCACCTCATCGACCCGGATACCCTCTTCCCTGCCGCTTACTTCAACGGCGTGACCGTGCTGTGCAATGACTCCGGTCTGGCCGACTGCCTGACCACCGGTCTGTTCTGTATGCCGTTGGAAGAGGGGCAGAAGATCGTGGAATCTCTGGACGGTGTGGAAGCCATGTGGTGCACCCCGGATCATGAGACCATTACTTCCTCCGGATGGGACAGTCACCTGAAGAAATAACGCTGCGTACAGAAAAGCCCTGAAGTGCAATGCACTTCAGGGCTTTTCTGTCTTATTTTGTTCAGTACCCCATAGGCGGCACATAGTAGCTCGGAAGTCCTGCAGACTGCTGCGCGTTCATGGCCTGCTGGCGCAGCGCCGAGCGGGTCACTTCGGCCCAGGAATACTGGGTCATATACTCGCCGCGGTAAGAGTTGATAGCCGAGCGGTCGCCCCGCAGGAAGTTGAAGTAATCGCAGTCCACCTTGCTGGTATCAATGGCCAGCGTACTGCGACCGCGCACCAGCAGGCCGGTGACGCCCGCATCTTCCAGCGTATGGCTCAGATCAAAGATCAGGTTGCGCAGATGGCTGTGGAGCGAAGCCGTATCCGGCTTATCCTCCCAGAGGACAGCCAGCATTTCGCCATTGGTACAGGTGGCACCGTTGCGGTCCACCAGATAGGCCAGCAGTTCCTTGCTCTTGCTGCGCTTGAAGGAAAGCGGGCGTCCGCCCACAAAGATCTCAAAATTGCCGAAGCACTGGATCTTGATGCCCGCCGGAGCGTCCTCAGGCGGATAGCGTAAGTGGTCCAGCACATTGCGCACATCGTTTTCGTTTGCCGGTTTGAGCAAAAAGCCGCTGACAAAGATCTGCAGGGCTTCCAGCGCATATTCCGGGTGCTCCGTCACTACGATCAGGTTGCAGCGCGGTTGCAGCTTCTGGACCATGCGCGCCAGTACAAGGCCGTTCATGCCCGGCATTTCCAGATTCAGAAACGCCGCGTCCATCGGCCCCTGACGCATCCAGCTCAGCGCATCTTCCGTTGTCATGGCGCTGATATAGTCGCAATCGGGCGCAACACGGCAGAGGATGCGGATCAGCGAATTGACCGCAAGCTGTCCATCATCGACGACCAGTATCTTCATGCATATTCCCCCGCATCTTCCCAATAACACATTCTTTTGTTATTTTATCACTCCGGCCTTTCGTCCGCAAGGTTTTTGCAATAAAAAGACACAATGTAACAAAATATTCAGAATGCAGGCGGTTTTTCTTTAATCCAGAAAGTTCCCGTACTGCCCGGTCAGGCGCTTGGCGGCATCCTGCCCCAGCCAGCTGCACAGCTTTTCATACGCTGCTGTCATCCGGGTCGGGCGCGACGAGCAGTTGTGGGCATCTGACGAAATGGCGTCCACCCAGCCCTCTTTCAGCCAGCGTTCCAGCTTCCGACGCTGAAAGAACCCGCTGTTCAGGACCGCCGTGCAATTGATCTGACAGCGCACGCCGTATTCCCGGCGCAGCCGGGGCAGCAACCCGTCCTTTGCAAGTGCCGGGAACCGCTCGATATGCGCCAGAAGGACACGATAACCTGCATAGGTCACAGCACTCACTGCTTTTTCCAGCTCCTTCGCAGTCACATCCGGCACAAACTCCAGCAGCACCCAATCGGTACCGCTCAGAGTGATCAGCTGACGCTGAGCTGCTGCATACCCCGCCGCCGGAGTATACAAAAGCTCCGATCCGCTTTCCAGCGTCAAATCATAGCCTTTTGCCTTGCAATAGTCCCGGGCAAACATCAGATGCCGGTCGTAGACTTCCTGCGGGAACGGCTCCATGCCCGGGGTGCTGTGTGAGGTGGCATACAGACAGCTTACCCCGTCCTGTACGGCCGCGTCCAGCATGGCGTACATCTCTTCCCGGGTCCGCGCACCATCATCCACTCCGTAAACAAAGTGGGCGTGATAATCTGTAAAACCGCTCATTTCTTGTCAACCGTATGGGTGGGGGTATAGTACCCTCCGTAATATTTTCCCCTATATTTACTATATTTGCTATAATAATATTTGCGGCCCAGATAGTTGTCGTAATCCACCTGATTGAGCACCGTGCCCAGAATGGGGCAGCCGCTCTGCTCGATCTGCTGCTTGACATCCAACAGTTCCTGACGGCGCACATCGTTGTAGTGCACCGCGATCAGGGTTCCGTCGCAGACTTTTGCGATCTCTGCCGCATCAATGACCATACCCATCGGCGCCGCATCCACGATGACGTAATCCACCATCTTTGCCAGTGTATCCAGTAATTCCTCAAAATGTCGGCCACTCAGCAGAGCCAGCGGGTTCGGCACCTCGCGGCCCACCGGGACCATGAGCATATTGGTGATATCGGTCTGATAGATCACCTCATCCATGCCTACCATACCGGCCAGAAAATGCGACAGACCGTTGCCGCTGGATTTATCGTACTCGAAGCGAACGCCATAGACCGAGTTGATCATACTGCGGCGCAGATCCGCATCCACCAGTGCTACCCGTTTGCCGCGCTGGGCAAGGGTGCGTGACAGATTCATGGACAGATAGCTCTTGCCCTCCGAAGCATGGCAGCTGGTAAGCATGATCTTTTTGATGTTCTCGCCCGCAAAGGAAAGATTCGTGCTCAGGGTGTTAAAAGCTTCGTTGCCTGCATAGTCCAGAGCAGGAAACTTTGTGATCTTCAGCTGTTTCATGCTTTCCTCCCGGAGCCGCCCACACGGCGGCGGATATCATTAAAAAACCGTTCCGCACGCTGCTTGAACGGACTGCCTTTTTCGGACTTGTCACCTTCTGCCAGAGGGATGGAAGCCAGCACGACCATGCCGGTATATTTGCGGATGTCATCGGCAGACTTATAGGTATCGTCCAGCAGAACGCGCAGCACCACCACACCGCAGGACAGTACAAAGCCCAGCGCAAAGCCCAGCAGGATGTTCTTTGCCTTGCTGGGGCTGAAGGGATTGGCCGGCACACGGGCCGAGGACATCAAAGTAGGTTCGTCGGTCTTCATCTTTTCCGAGATATACTTCGTGCCCACTTCGGCATATTCGTTGGCAATGGCCGCCGCCTCTTCCGGGTCGGAATCGGTTACGGTGATATCCAGCATACGGGTATCGGTAGTGTTGGTCACGCTGAGCATTTCCGCCATCTGATTATAAGTATAATCCAGATTCAGTGCGCTGATGACCTTTTCGTGGACTTCCCACATTTCAAAGACCTTGATGTAATCGCTGGTCAGCTCACTGCCGACCTGCAGATCCGAAAAGTTCAGCACGGAATCATTGCGGCTGACCACATAGATGGTCGCCGTTGCCTTGTACATCGGGGTCACCAGAAAAAACGTGTAAAGCGCCGCCAGAACGGCCCCCACCAGAGCAGTCGCCGCGATCAGCTGCCAATGCGCCAGCAGCCCCATGAACAGTTCCAGCAGATCAATGGTCTCCTCTTCCTGTTCTGGCCGCATCACAGGCGCGGTGCGCTCCTTCGTCAAAGTATCCTGCTGCACAGTTTCACTCCTTTAATACTTCTTACGCGAAAAATGCGGCGTTCCCCTGCGGAGGGGAACGCCGCAGATGTTCACTTTTTACTTTCCGATAACAGCGGCGACCGTAGCAGTACCTGCCTGCACATTCACCATGGTCACATCGTCCAGCGCAAAGGTGACGCAGCGCACAGCCTTGGTGCTGCCGGCAAACACCTTTTCTTCCACCACACCAGGAACGGTGATCCAGTTGACGGAGCCGTTGTTGACCACCTTGATCAAAACTGCCACCTTAGTGCCCTTAACAGGCAGTGCAGCAAAGGGAACGCTCATAGAAACTTTGCCCATGCCGGTCTCATAGCCGGAAACCTTCAGCTGCTTGACCTCATTCACAGTGACGTTCTCTACCTTGGTGCCCAGCAACTTTGCCGCGGTATCTGCCGCCTGTGCATTTGCATAGACGCTCAGATTGCCGCCGGCGTTCTTCAGTGAGGTCTCTTCACTCTCCGATGCACCAGTGACTTCCACCTTGATCTCCAGACCGTCGCCCGTGCCAGAGATCGTGTAGTTCGGCTTGCCTGCATCTGCATCGGTACCGGTCTTGCTGGGAGTGGACTCCACTGCAAACGCGGTAGCGGCTGCCATGCTCACCAGCAGAGCTGCGGAAACCATGCCGCAAACGATCTTTTTCATTTTCATAAGAATATACCCCTTTCAGACCAGTTCTCTCGGCTTTGAGAGCGTCTTTATCATAAACGTGTCTTGGGCACGCTTATTCAACTTTTTCGTAAAACAGCTGCAGCACCGCCTGCTGCAACGCATCGGCATCCGGATAAAACTCCATAAAGCCATCCTCCCCGACCTGATAGGTGCCATCCGGTTTGATGGTATCCATGCGCTCGTAATCCTTTGCCGCCCATGCCTCGTTGGCAAGCTGCCCGCGGGGAATGTTGGTATAAAGATACGGTTCCAACGCATCGTAGGCGGTCAGAACAAAGTTCTGGTCCTGCTGTACTTTTGCGTCCAGCTGGCTGGTGATCTGCCGGATGTACTGCTCCTGCCGGGCCATGCGGGCTTCATTGGTGCCCACACCGATGCTGCGGCGGGTTCGGACGTAAACTTCCGCCTGATCGCCCCACAGCGTCAGGGTCGTGCCCTTGGTCATTGCCGGGTCGATGGCAGAAAAATCATCTTCCAGCGTCACCGTGACGCCTCCTGCCAGATCGTTCAGGGTCGAGATGCCGTCCAGCCCCATAGAAAGGTACTGGTCGATCTTCTGCCCGCCCAGCAGGTTTTCCACAGCTTCGACTGTCACCTCACAGCTGGACTGCCGTCCATCACCGAACGCATACCCCAGACAGATCTGTTGGGTCACCGGCTCATACCGGTCACCCAACACGCCCAGCATGGTCACCGGCGTGATGGTGTCGCGGTCGATCTGCAGCTGCTGCACGGTTTTATTTTTGTTGTCCAGTACGATCAGCCTCAGAAAATCCGCCTGACCAGCCTTGCGGTAGTCGTAAGTTTCCTGTGTCTCGTGGTCCACGCCCATGACCAGGATCGTGGTCAGGCGGCTCTTTTTGCGGTAGGTCACGCCGTCCACTTCCACAGTCTCCTGGTCGGCCTGGGGCAGCTGGGTGCGGGTCTCCGGCTTTTCTGCCCGTTTCTCCAGCCAGCGACCCCCGCCGTACAGTACCAGCACGACCGCCAGAACGGCCAGCAATGCTGCTACAGCATGAAAAACCGTCTTGTTTTTTTGTTCTTGTTTCTTCAACGGGATCGCTGCTCCTTGCTTTGGTCCGAAACGCTCTGGGATTCCAGAGCATCTCATTCATTTATTATGCGTCACAACTCCGCAACTGTCAATAGATTTTATTTCATCTTTCCTGTTTTTTTCATGTTTTTCTGTCACATAAACGTAACCGGCCCCGGCTATGGAAAACTACCTTCCACAGTCGGGGCTGGTTCGTCTGTTTTATTTCAGGTCCAGTTCCGGCGGTACGTCGATCTGATCTGAAACATATTTCCCGTTCTTCTTGCGCTGGCGCACACACTCGGTGAGCAGATATTCGATCTGTCCGTTCACCGAGCGGAAATCATCCTCTGCCCAGGCAGCAAGGGCATCGTAAAGTTTGGCGTTCAGCCGCAGGGGCACCTGCTTTTTGGGCTCTGCCATCAGTACAGGCTGCCGCTGTTCACGATGGGCTGGGCGTCGCGGTTGCCGCACAGCACCACCAGCAGGTTGGACACCATGGCTGCCTTGCGCTCGTCGTCCAGCTCCACCACCTTGTTCTCGTTCAGACGGTCCAGTGCCATTTCCACCATGCCCACGGCACCGTCCACGATCATCTTGCGGGCGTCGATGATGGCACTGGCCTGCTGGCGCTGCAGCATGACCGCTGCGATCTCCGGCGCGTAGGCCAGATAGGTGATGCGGGCTTCCACCACCTCGATGCCAGCCTCTGCCACATTCTTCTGGATCTCGTCGCGGATGCGGGCCGCCACCACCTCGGAGGAGCCGCGCAGGCTGCCCTCATCCGCCACACCGTCGCCGGTGGTGTCCACATTGGGGGCCACATCATAGGGGTACACACGCACCACGTTCCGCAGGGCGCTGTCGCACTGCAGAGAGAGGTATTCCTTGTAGTTGTCCACGTTGAACACAGCCTTGGCGGTATCGGTCACGCGCCAGATGACTGCAATGCCGATCTCCACCGGGTTGCCCAGGCAGTCGTTGATCTTCTGCCGGGAGTTGTTCAGGGTCATCATTTTCAGGGAGATCTTTCTGCTCATGGATTCGGCACTGACCTGGGCATTCTGGCCGCTCTGGCCAAACAGCGCAGCCACGCTGGTTTCCTTGCTGTTCACATCTCCGCTCTGGCTCAGGCGGGTACCGGCGGCAGGGTTGACAGCGGTGCAGAAGGGGTTTACCCAGTAAAAGCCCTCGCCCTTCAGGGTACCGATGTAATCGCCAAACAGGGTGAGCACCAGCGCTTCCTGGGGCTTGAGCACCTTCAGACCGCAGAACAGGAAGATGCCCGCGATGAAGTACGCAATGGACAAAACCAGCAGCGGCAAGCCCAGAAGCATCCGGTCTGCACCCAGCAGGGTGATGCTGTAAATGAACAGGGCAACGGCTGCCACATAGCCCAGCAGGGTGAGCAGCAGTACCGCCATGCCGTTTTTGCGGGTATTCAAAATTTTCTCTTCCATAACAAGTCCCTCCTTATCAGGGTCGGAAGCATTTCTTTGTGATATCAAAATCATATCATATTGAGCATTTCCTGTCAAGGCCTCCGGCCCCGCACAACAAAAAACACCCGTTCTCCGGGGAAAATTCCCCAGAAAATCGGGTGTTTTTGCGGGTTCAGGTCTCAGCGCTTGTACTTGGATGCAGCCTGCAGACGCTGCATGGCACGCTGCAGTGCGATCTGGCTCTGATAATATTCATGCATGCTCTTCTGGTGCTGCAGGCGCTCTTCCGCACGGATGCGGGCCGCCTCGGCACGGTTCTTGTCGATATCCTCCGGGCGCTCGGCGCTGTCCACCAGCACCATCACATACGCGGGGGTCACCTCGGCAATGCCGTCGCCCACCAGCACATCCCGGGCTTTGCCATCCACTACAAAGTGGAGGATACAGTTCAGGTTATTCCTCATATTACAAACGAAATTAAAGACAGAATTTTCAGAGCAAGCAAACTTGACAGCCCTGATGTTGTAATAACGGAAATCGGCGGTACAGTAGGCGATATTGAAAGCACACCTTTCATGGAGGCTATAAGACAGGTATCAAGAGAAATCGGAAAAGAAAATTGTCTCTATATCCATGTTACACTTATACCTTACCTTTCAAAGGGCGGCGAAATGAAAACAAAGCCTACACAGCATTCCGTTAAGGAACTTCTCTCAATAGGTATACAGCCTGATGTTATCGTGTGCCGTACAGAGCATGAGATAAGTGCGGAAATGAAACAGAAGCTTTCTCTTTTCTGTAACGTGGAAAATGACTGTATTATTCAGAACATGGATGCAGACAGCCTTTATGAAATTCCTGTTATGCTTGAAAAAGAAGGTCTTGCAAAGGTTGCCTGCCGTAAGCTTGGTCTTGCGGATACAAAGCCTGTGCTTACAGACTGGCTTGAAATGCTTGATAAAGAACGCAGCATGAGCGGCGAAGTTGAAATTGCTCTTGTAGGAAAATATGTAGAACTCCATGATGCATACCTTTCGGTTGTTGAATCCCTTCACCATGCAGGTATCCATAACGGAGTGAAACTGTAATGTCTTTTGTTTCTGCCGCAAATGCCGGTACTGCCGATGCAGACACAAGCAATGTTGCAA
>ENA-ORCP01002112-ORCP01002112.1-human-gut-metagenome-genome-assembly--contig:-NODE-2112-length-16338-cov-5.760347_pt1 | contig 16338 bp, 8 predicted proteins | sample MGYA00242990_ERZ507991 | MGnify/ENA primary metagenome ERZ507991 (study PRJEB26167, sample SAMN06115496) | human gut metagenome | host: Homo sapiens | place: China:Henan | collected 2015-05-07 | study... | reverse complement strand
TGTTGATTTCCGGATTCTTAAAGAGCATAATGATGAACTTCAAAAGTTTCGGATGCAGTTTTGCATCAAGTTCGTCAATGACCAACAATCTGCCCTGTGATAAAGCGATAATAACAAGTGGAAGTACATGAAACAGCTTCTGTGTTCCATCAGATTCCTGATGAATGTTCAGCTGATATGTTTTTTCATGAACGGTATGCTCAAACAGCAGGTCATAGGCTGCTTCGTTCTCAGCCTTCTTCACAAAATCGAAATTTGTGATATTGATGCCAACATCATTCATCAGCTGAAGTAGTTTCTGCTTAAACGCATCACCCTCTCCGATAATCAGATGTCTTTCTGTATTCGGATTGGCATAATTGCGGATAACACACTTTTCAAACCAATCAACAGCAAGAATAATCGGTTCCAATTTGTAATTGATATACAAAAAGGACAGATACGGCATTTGATCGTTTACTTCAAGATTGATTTTTTTCCTGTTGATGCTTGCCCCCAGTTCAATCTCACCGCAATTGCGTTCAAAGAGCATTGCGATTCTGCTGCCCTTACCCAACTTTCGGCGATAAAGGCATTCTTCATCAATTACACCTTTGGTTATGGTAATAAAATATCTGTATTCATACTCCTCATTTGGTCTGAAATACAGTTCAAATTTAGTGGGTTTGTTTTTGGAATCCTCATCAAAAAGAAATGGTGTCAATTCCATTGCAGCATTCTGATTCGTATTGTTCTTAAAAATAAGAATTGGTTTCATGACAAGTGAAACAATGCAGTTGATTGCATCGAGAACATTTGACTTTCCTCCGCCGTTTGGTCCATATATCACAGACACAGGGAGAAATTCATTTTTATCGGCTGGATTGCTAAGCAAAGAATCCTGAAAATTTTGTCCGCTGACAGCCTGCAAATCCAGTATTGTTTCATTTTTATAAGATTTAAAGTTTTCAAATGTAAACTGGCACAACATGAGTAATCACATCCTCTCTCCTATTATTATATAATACCAAATTCAAAATGTCAATATTAAACCGGATATTTCAGAAATAAATTCTGAAATATCATATATGTATCGTTGCTTTTTGAGAAACAAAAACAGAAAGGAAGATTTTATGGCAATTCTCGTAATTGGCGAAAAGCCGTCAGTATCCAAAGAACTTGCAAAAGTTCTAGGTGCTGATCAAAACAAAAAAACAAGAATAGAAGGAAACGGATACATTGTTTCCTGGTGCTTTGGGCATCTTGTCGGACTGAAATATCCCAACGATTATGGCGGTGGCTGGGAGGAAAAATGGAGCTTTTCACAGCTGCCTATGATTCCGGAAAAGTGGCTGTTTCAAGTCGCAGACAGTACAAAAGCACAATTCAATGTACTGAAAGGCCTTATGAACAGTCCGGAGGTTACAGAAATCATCTGTGCTACCGATGCCGACCGTGAGGGAGAATGTATTTTTCGCTATGTATATCAGATGGCAAAATGCAGAAAGCCGGTAAAAAGGCTCTGGGTATCTTCCTTGGAAGAACGTGCAATTCGTTCTGCTCTTGATAAAATGAAGCCGCTTTCTGCTTATGATACCCTTTTTCATGCCGGATATGCAAGAGCAAAGGCAGATTGGCTAGTTGGAATGAATGGTTCCCGATTGTTTTCTTGCAGATACCATGACAAACTGAATCTCGGCAGAGTGCAAACCCCGACACTTGCTATGATCGTCAAGCGTGATGATGAAGTCCATCATTTTGTGAAGCAAAAGTATTTTACAGTTGACCTGAAATGCGGTGAAATCAAGATTTCCTCTGCAAGAATAGATGAGGAATCCAAGGCAGATGCTCTTGTTTCAGCTTGTGATGGGAATACAGTTACGGTCACTTCTGTAAAAAAGGAAATCAAGACCGTTCAGCCGCCAAAGCTGTACGATCTCACCACGTTACAGCGTGAAGCCAACAAAGCCTACGGATATACCGCACAGCAGACTCTGGACTATATGCAGTCTCTCTATGAAGCCAAATTGGTTACTTATCCGAGAACAGACAGTTCGTTCCTCAGTGAAGATATGCGGCAGACGGCGTTGGATATGGTCGAGATTGTCAATCAGGTTTTCGGTTTTGGAATCAATCATGTTCCTGATCTTTCAAAGTGTATCAACAATGCAAAAGTGACCGGGCATCATGCGATTATTCCCACAAGTAATCTTGCCGCCGTTTCCCTTGACAAGCTGCCTGCCGGTGAGAAAAACATTCTTACACTTGTTTCGGCAAAACTGCTGTGTGCTTCTGCCAAGGCGTATCGCTTTGAATCTGTTAAGATCACAGCAGGATGCAGCGGAACTACGTTTTCGGCGAACGGCAATAGCATTCTTGAATTGGGGTGGAAACAGTATTCCATAAAAAGTAGTGATGAAAAGAACGACACAAAGTCACTTCCATCCGTGTCAGAGGGGCAGACATTCCCCTGCACAGCATCCAAAGGCGAACACTTTACCTCTCCGCCCAAACCATATACCGAAGATACGCTTCTTTCTGCAATGGAACACGCCGGTGCAGAAGATTTTGATACCCATGCAGAAAAGAAAGGACTTGGCACTCCTGCTACAAGAGCCGGCACTATTGAAGGGCTTGTTGCAAAGGGTTATGCACAGCGTAACGGAAAACAAATTACGGCAACAGAAAAAGGAAGAAATCTGATTCAGGTGGTTCCAGAAGAAGTGAAATCTGCATCTATGACAGCAGAATGGGAGACAAAATTGCAGCAGATAGAACATGGACAGTATTCTGAATCAGACTTCATGGCAGAAATTAAGCAGTTTGTCCGAGATATTTGCAGAAAATACGGATTTGCAGACGCTTCTGTTTCTTTTGGAAATCACAATGAACCGCTTGGAAAATGCCCAAAATGCGGCGGTGATGTAGTCAAAGGCAAGTATGGATTCTATTGTCAGAAGAAATGCGGTATGAATGTTGCCAAAGTATATGGCAAGGAACTTTCAGAAAGTCAGATTGCCGAGCTTCTGCATGGAAAAAGCACTTCATTCCCTGCAAAGGGTAAGAAAACGATTGTTCTCCCGGAAATAGCGGAAAACAGCTATAACGGCAAAACGTATTATCAATGGAAAACAGAAAGGAAATCATGATATGACACAGAAAATGATGCAGCAGGTGTCCGAAATTCTCGGTGTTGGAACAGAAAGCATAGCAGAAATGCCGGAAGGAATCTTAACTTCCATGCAGACCGTTCTGGAAAACGTTGAGATTCAGAATGAGGAGGACAAGCAGATTCTCTGCGAAGATCTGGACAGATATTGGGTAAAAGGTACGGTTCTTCTGTCACTTGCAGAAGCAGCCAAAAATACAGGGATCTCTTATGAAACGCTGAAAAGTCTGGATTTTGATACACAGCAGAACATTGTGTTTGAATATATGGCTGACAGTAAAGACACAGGACGAATTTATGCCATTGTAAACAAGGCACTGTCTGTTCATGAACTGAAAGGTGTTGCGTTGCTTCTCTCCGTTTCAGAAAGTGAACTGCATATGCTGCCGGATGCTGTACAGGAACAGCTTTGCGGTATGTACGCCATGGAATATGAAGAAGGTCAGGACAATTCTGCTTTGATAGCTTCTCTGAAAGCGTTGGTGCAGGTATGAGTACAATTACCTCCGGCACAGAACTTCGCCATATTCAGAACAGAGCATATTGCAGATATGATACAGCAAATGCAGAAAAAATTGTCCATGCGTTGGATAAAGGCAATGTGCTGCATTTTGCAAGATACAACCAACAGGCATTATCCCTGACTTATGACAGTTCCTTTCAGGCTGTGGTGGATGAAATCATTACAAAAACAGAATCCAGTGATTTTGAGGAGCTGCTGCTTGAAATACAGGACAGAAAGAATGCCAATGGATGCAGGATTCTTGTCCCGGAAGTTGCTGACGTACTGGAGATGTCTGTGGGTGCAGTAAACAGCCGTCCGGATGAGATGATAGATGCACTCTGTCTGGCATACATCAAGCTGTGGCACTGCGATAAAGCCACCATAAAGCGAGAGCTTTCCGAAATCATTCGTGTCAATAACTTCATAGAAGAAAAAGAAGAAAGTGTGATTCACACACTTTTGGAATCCAAAGAGCAGAGAATCAGAGAACAGGAAAGGAGTCTGCAAAGATGAAAAAGAAGATGTTAGTTGGAAGTGCTGTTCTTACAGCCATTGTATCTGTCACAGCATTTGTATTTATCCGAAACAGAAAGTAGCGTGAATGATTATGCCGATACAAGAAAAAGAAATGCAGAAAGCATCACCGCAGGAAAAAAAGCTGCCGGAAAACAGCGAACGTCCGGCACAGAAGTTACTCCCGTTTTTGCAGGAAAAGGCAGATTTTCATCAAAGCCGCATTAACACCATCAATGAAAAGATCGCTGTCAGATCAGATAAGATTGCACGAAATGAAGCAAAAATAGAACAACTGTCTGCAAAAGCAGACCGACTGGAAGATAAGAATGCCATGCTGAAAGCAACCATGGGAAACTTTCCGGGCATCAGACAAATCATAGAAGCCAATGAACGCAAAATAAAGGAAATCCGGGAAGAAAAGATTCCGAACCGCCAGAATCGGATTTCCGGACATCAGGACAAAATTACGCAGCTTTCCAAAAAGCGTGACACGATCAGCCACAAATTAAACCGAGTGATTGCATTAAGCGATACCATCAAAAGCTTTTCCATTGGTGCAAACAAAGAACGTCGTGCAGTATTCACAGATGCCATGCATCGGCTAAAGCAGGCTACCACAGACTGTCTGAACGATAAGAAAAACAGTCTGGAAGAAAAGAGAGTACTATTATACGAAGTTTATTCCAAACCGGAAACTTCTGCTGTGGATAAGATTCAATTGCAAAGCAAAATCAATGCCATCAGCGGCAAAATCGAAACGTTGGAAAACAAACTGCAAAAAATCAGCAGGCAGGCTTCTGTTCCTGTAAAGCAAGATGCGGGTATCACGGAAACACGGATGCAGACTGCGGAAAAACAGCTGAATGCAATGGCAGAACAAGAAAATGCTCCCGTGCCCAATATGGCAGAAAGCGTTATCACAGAAGATTCCAATTATCTGAGGAATGCAGAAATGGCAATGGAAGATGACTATAACTCCATTGACGGAATCATCAACAACGGCAGAAAAGAAGAACCGGAAAGCTATTCCGAAACAGAACCTGTTTCGCAAAACAGTTATTCGGAGCAATCCGGCAAAATCAATCCGGAATTCTATCAATCGCTTCCAAAAGAAGATCGGAAAATTGAAGTGATGCTGCCGAGGCAAGCTGAAAAAGTCATGGAACAGCTGACCGGTGCAGGCATTGTCTTTTCTGCTGTGGTGCGTCAAAATGGAAAAACTGCTGTAACCGTAGATAAGAAAAATGCGGAAACTCTGAAAAGTATGATGCAGTCTGCATTTCAGGAAATGAAACAGGAATCAAAAGCCGTCCAACATCAGTCGGATGATGATCATGCAGAAGCACATGAAGAACGAAAAGCGGCAGAAAGTCAATCTGTAAAATCCATCAATCCGGACTATTTCAAGTCCCTGACCAGGGAGAATCGCTCCATTCATGTGGAGACAGTAGCTGTCGGAAAGAAAGTCATGGATCAGCTTGAGGAAAAAGGCATCGCTTATTCTGCTGTGGAACGCAGAAATCATTCTGTTGCGATTACGGTTTCCAAAGCGGACGAACAGGCATATCAGCAGATTTCCGGTGCTGTAAAAGCAGAAAGAGCTGCTCAATATGTGAATCCTGATTTTTATAAGGCATTGCCGAAAGAACAGCGTGCCACACAGCGAATGTCACAGAAACAGGCGGAAAGCACCATGCAGAAATTAGATCAGAAAGGCATTGCTTATTCCGCTGTGCTGCACGGAGAAAAGTCTGCGGTGACGGTTGAAAAGAAACATACAACAGCTGCTTTTATGAGCCGTGCAAACTTGAAACGAGAAGCACAGCGTATCAGCAGTAAAGGAAAAAGAGAACAGTCACCGTCAAGAAAACAGGGACTGGAACAATAAAGGAGAATTTTTATCATGAACAACGTAACCATTATGGGCAGAATTACAAATGATTTAGAGATGAGAAAAACATGGAACGGCAAGCCTATGCTTTCGTTTACAGTTGCCGTTTATCGACAGAAAGAGGATGTGGACTTTATTCGCTGCACAGCGTGGGCAAAGACTGCTGAATTCATTGAAAAGTACTTTTCAAAAGGCAGCATGATTGCAGTGCGTGGCAGCCTTCGTGCAGGCATACACACAGATAAAAACGGCAATCCTGTATACAGAATGCAGGTCAATGCAGAAAAAGCATTCTTTACCGGGGAAAAGAGCCATAAACCGCAAAACAATTTTGATACACATACAGGCAGGAATAACGGATCCTACAGCCGTTAAGAGGTAGCAGCATGGAGGTATACGGCAACAAAACATGGAACGATGCAACCGATAACAGAGATAAAACGCTCGTTTCTATGGCAGAAGAAACGTTTCATCATATAGAGAAACAGCTTGAAAATGCAGGAATCAACTATTTTGCCTATTCCAAAGACAACAAGGCAGTAATGGCGGTCAATGATAAGGATTTGGATTGGTTAAAACAAATCATTGGCACAGATGCAGAAAAAATAAAGTTCCGCAAGTCTGAAATTCCATATACGCCGCCGCATAAGAACATCATTGGAAATGCAGAATACCGATACATTCCGCAGAAAGAGTATCTTTCTCTGGACAGTGACACTGCTTTGAAAATAGCGGAACTTCTGGAAAAACAGAATATTTCCTTTTCCGGACGAGTATCTGCTTATGGCAAAACAACACTTACTGTAAGTCATGACGATTTGGAACAGGCAAAGCAAATTCAGAATCGTGTGATTGCCATGCGAAAACAGTTTGCAAAACCGGAAAAAGCAGATGAGATTATCGGCAATTTGCCATATCGGTCAATCCGGAACAGACATTACTTTCATTCCAGAATGAAGCCGGAAGAATACAAGGAAATACAGCCGTTTTTAGAGGACAGCATTTCATACAGCGGATTGATTCGTGATGGCAAAGTGATTTTTACAGTAGAAAAAGATGCTGCTGCTGTTTTTTATATGGCATTAGAAACGGCACATCGGGAATCTGAGATACACAAAGAACTGGCTGAAATCGGACTTCGTACAGAACGAATTACCGAACTGAAAGATGTGATCCATCAGTTTGCCGCAGAAGATATTTCGATTGGTCTGGATTCTTTCTTTGAGGAACGATACAGCGATACGCAGTTTGCGGAAATGATGCAGCTGACGCAGAACTACCTTGCACAATCACCGACAGAGCGTATCGGAAAGGATTCAGCCCTGAACGCCATGCTGCAATGGAAGCACGACTTCGACATTTCAGCTGAAATGGAAAGTTATTTTTCAATGCACAGCTATTCCGATGAGCAGAAAGCATTGCTTTCTGCGTTGTTTCAGCGTGAAGAATCATCGGTATTGATAGAAGCAATTGATGAATCGTTCTCCCCGGAAGAAATACAACAATATAGTCAGCTGCTTCAAAATTACAGCAATGTCAGTGAAATCACAGAATTTTTAAAAAAGCACAACGAACCGCCAAAAACGGATTCTATTCAATTTCGTTTTGGGAATGATACATCATGGTTTACGGAAAGCAGTATTCTTGCCGATTTTGCAGAGCAGCATTCGGACATTTCGTTTGCCCTTGCAAATGCCGTTTTGGAATACTTAGACGAAAAGCAACACACAGAACGCAGTAATCCGGAGCTTCATGCCGGTTGGTATAAGAAAACAAACTTTACGATTTTCGGTGTATTGAACGGCAAAGAATTCAACTATGAAGGCAGATTTGACATTGGAGACGGAAAAGGCACAGGTGGCAGAAGTCTGATTGATCATATCCGTGATTTCAATCAAGGCATTCTGAATTCCACCAGTTATCCATATCACGATGCGGAACACAAGAAAGCTGCAAGAGAAACACTTGATGTATTTCTTCCGTTTCTGGAATCCAACGCACAGCTTACCGCAGAAGAACAGCAGATACTCTCTGATTTCAAAGCAAAGAATCCGATAAGGACAGAGCCGACACAAGAACAATCAACAGTTATTGCAGATTTCCGGGCAAAAACAGAAGAACTGTTTCATGAAATCAATGGCTATCACCCGGAGGACATTGAAAATACAGTCAGAAGTTTTATCGCAGAATCTCTTGCGGAAAATTTTATAGAAGCAGAAATTGGTGAGATCATTGTGTCCGGTTCTCGCTGCCGAGGACTTGAAAAAGCAGAATCTGATATTGATGTTGTTGTGGAAATAAAAGGTTCTGCTCTGAAAGAGGTCGCTCTTTTCAACCTCTTTCATGAAGAAGTTCCGGATATTGACGGGATTCTCATTGATATAAACCCGATTCGACCGGAAGAAACAGGCACTCTGGAAGCCTATCTTCCATCAGTAGAAGCTTATCTTTCAGAAAAGGCAGCAGAAATTGAAAATGTCCGGAACACAGAACCGGAAAGAACGGCAGATGAGATTGAAATTGGTGACAAATATCGTCTCAAGGGTATGTTCGGTGAAAAAGAAGTAACTGTTACTTCTATGCATGGCGTTTACCCCGATGATGTTGGAATTACGGAACATCACAAGTCCGGTGCTATGGAATATGAGACTACAAGCAATATTGATAGATTCAAACTGCATCGTGAGGGAGAATATCTGGGTAAGGAAAATGAGGTTCTGCGTGAAGAAGCAGATACAGTCAAAATGACCTTATATCACGGTACAATGGCTGATTTCGATAGATTTCGTCCTGATTACAGAGGAGCAATTTGGACAGATACCGATTTTGCCAGAGCAGAGAGATTTGCAGGCAATCTTCCGGAAAGTAAAGTACTTACCTGCGAAGCAGAATTACAGAATCCTGCCCATTTTACATTTGGAAGTGCAGAAAACTGGGATATTGATGAAACAATTCGCAAAGCAAGGCAAAGCGGTCATGACGCAGCAGTGATTGATTTTCAATTTATGGCAGAAGAAAACAGCTATTATCAATATGTACTGGAAAATGCACCGGACACGCCGGCATCCAAAATCCTGGACAGCATTTTAGGTGTCAGCGGTGCAGATGCATTGTATGGAGAGTCTGTTGCTGCATTTGCACAGCGTATGGCAGGCAATAATAACATTCTCCATAGCTATGTTGCGGTTCTGAATCCAGATTTAATTCGGATTACCGATAGAACATCTGTATATGAACCAGAAGAACGTAATGCGGAAGAAAAAGAGACGGATAGTCCTGATAACATCGATACATCTGAGATAAGAGAAGATACACCATTATTTATAGATGAAGCTGTATTCGAAGAAATTGCAAAAGCCGAACGTGCAGATGAAGAAAAGCCTTTTCGCAATACTTATGGGGAACAGCTTTCTCTTTTTTGCGATACACAAAAGAAAGAGCAATCCGTTTCGGTAAAGAAAACAACAGTAAAAGACAAATCGCCATCTCCGTTATTTGTCGGCGATGTCAATACAATCGCTGCATTACATGACGAAATTCTGCGTGGCAGCGGATTTCATGATGGTAAGCTTCGTATACAGGCATTTTATCAGGAAAACAATCCGGATACCAAATCTTTTGCAAATTTTCTGAAAAATGAATACGGAACAGGCGGTCACTCGGCAGATGATCCGATTGCTTTGGTAGGCTATGATTCTAAAGGGATTCAGTTTACCTTGTCAGATGAAAATGGAAGATTCAGCGAGAATACGTTTCATTTTACATGGACGGAAGTTGCGAAAAATACTGCGGAATTGATTGAAAAAGGTGTATATCTGAATCATGCGGAACGTGAAGCCTACAGCAAAGCAAAATCACCTGAAAAGGCAAAAGAGCAATCGGATGCATTACAGAACAATGCAGTTTCTGAACAGAATACAGCAGAAAAGGCAGAAAGCTTTACCATTACAGATGATTCTATTGGTGAAGGCGGTGCGAAAACCAAATTCCGAAATAACATTGCAGCCATTGAAGCATTGAAAATGCTGGAACAAGAAGAACGTCCTGCAACCGAGGAAGAAAAAGAAACTCTTTCTAGATATGTCGGCTGGGGCGGTATTCCACAGGCTTTTGATCAAGACAATGTGTCTTGGAGCAAAGAATACACACAGCTGAAAGAACTGCTCTCCCCACAGGAATACAGACAGGCAAATGCTTCGGTTCTGGATGCGTTCTATACTTCTCCTACGGTTATTGACGGCATCTATGAAGCACTTGAGAAGTTTGGATTTACAGGTGGAAACGTACTGGAACCGGCTATGGGAGTCGGAAATTTCTTTGGCAGAATGCCGGAGGATATGCGGTCTGACAGCAAACTTTACGGTATTGAACTTGATGGTATTTCAGGAAGAATAGCACAGAAACTCTATCCCGATGCTGATATTGCGATTCAAGGATTTGAGAAGAATCATTTCCAGAACGGCTGCTTTGACGTTGCTGTAGGCAATGTCCCTTTTGGTGAACTGCATTTCAAGGATAACAAGCATGGTACGACCAAGCTGCATGACTATTTCTTTGCGGAAACACTGGATAAAGTCAAGAACGGCGGTATTGTGGCATTTGTAACATCAGCAGGTACGCTGGACAAACGTGATGAATCTACCAGAAAAATGTTAGCAGAACGAGCAGATTTGATTGGTGCAATTCGTTTGCCGGGCGGTAAAAATGGTGCATTTAAGGAAAATGCCGGCACAGAAGTTACAACGGACATCATCTTTTTGCAGAAAAATGAAAACAAAACTCCTGATCTCGAAAAAGAAGCATGGATTTCGATTGATGAAACTGCGGACGGATTACCGGTAAACAGCTACTTTGCAGAAAATCCGGATATGGTACTCGGTACGATTGTCGAAGGCAATAAGCTGTATGGCAGTGGTACAATGGTTATTGCAGAGGACGGATTTGATTGGAAATCCGCTTTGCAGGATGCGGTTGGCAGACTCTCCGCTGAAATCAGTTCAGAGAAAACAAAAGAGGTATACGCCAGATCTGTTGACGGAATCGCAGTAAAGATTCCATCTGATCTGCGTAATTACAGTTTCTTTGAACAAAACGATCAGATATTCTTCAAGAGAAAAGAGAATGTCTGCCACAGGGTTTATGAGAAAGACAGCAGTCAGTTTGAACGAGCAAAAGCATTCATTGCACTGCGTGATATCACCAGAGAATTGCTGGAAGCTCAGGAACTGGACAAGCCGGACAGTGTAATTCAGGAACTGCAAGCAAAGCTGAATACAGTTTACGATAACTTCTATGAGAAATACGGTCTGCTGCACAGTCAGAGCAACAAGCGTTATTTTTCAGATGATATTTCCTATAATCTGGTCGCAGGCTTAGAAAAGAAGTTTGACAAAAACAAACTGGAAGAAAAATCGGATATTTTCACAAAGCGAACCATTCAGCCGCCAAAAGCCGTCGAACACGTTGAAACTGCCCTGGAAGCATTGACTTTGTCTGTTGCAGAAACAGCCGGTGTTGATTTTGATTACATGAGCAAGCTGACCGGTATGACGGAAGCAGAACTCAAGAAAGATCTGATCGGCGAAATTTACAAGATTCCTCATACAGAAAATACATATCAGACAGCTTCGGAATATCTTTCCGGTGATATTCGTCAAAAGCTGATGGTTGCTGAAGAAGCAGTTTCCTATGATTCTGATTTTAATATCAATGTTAATGCTCTGAAAAACGCCATGCCAGAACCGTTGAAAGCCGGAGATATTGACGTAAAAATCGGAGCAACTTGGTTGGATCCTAAATATTACGAACAGTTTCTGTATGAAACACTGCAAACACCGAGAAGCAACCGCAGTGATCTAAACCATTTTGCATGGCAGAGAGCCAGATTGATTACGACAGAATACTCAGAACATACTGGCTCCTGGCATATCAATAATAAGAATCAGGATAATTCCGTTATTTCCAGACAGCAGTACGGATCCAGACACATGAATGCCTATGAAATCATGGAACATCTGTTGAATCTGAAAGAGCCGAAAGTCTATAAGACAATAGAAGTTCCCGATGGCATGGGCGATACGAAAGAAAAACGTGTTGTGGATATTGATGCCACAAGAGTGGTACAGAAAAAGGCAGAAAAGCTGAAAGAATCCTTTAAGAAGTGGATTTTTCAGGATCCGGAAAGACGTGAAGCAATTGTAGAGAAATACAATGCCCTTTTCAATTCTGTCCGTCCTCGTGAATATGACGGTTCTCAGCTTTCCTTCCCGATGATGAATGCGGATATTCAGCTTCACGATCATCAGAAAAATGCCATTGCACACGCCATGTTCGGCGGAAATACGCTGTTTGCTCACTCGGTCGGTGCAGGCAAAACCTTTGAAATGATCGCAACAGCCATGGAATCCAAACGTTTGGGGCTGTGTACAAAATCAATGTTTGCTGTTCCGAATCACCTGACAGAACAAATTGGTGATGATTTTCAGAAACTTTATCCGTCTGCCAATATTCTTGTCGCAACCAAAAAGGACTTTCAAAAAGAAAATCGCCAGCAGTTATTTGCTAAAATTGCAACCGGCAATTTTGATGCTGTAATTATCGGTCATTCTCAGCTTGGCATGATTCCAATTTCAAAAGAGCGACAGGAAAATATGATTCAGTCGCAGATTGATGATATTGTGTCCGGCATTGAGGAACTGAAACGAAGCGAAGGCAGCAAGTTTCAGATTAAAGCCATGGAAAGAACAAAAAAATCACTGGAAAAGAATCTGGACAAACTACAGAAAAACCACGATGATACCATTACTTTTGAACAACTTGGTGTCGATAAGCTGTTTGTCGATGAGGCTCATGAGTTCAAAAATCTCTTTACACCAACCAAACTGAACAATATCTCCGGCATTTCCACTTCTGCTTCTCAGAAAGCCCTGGATCTTTTTATGAAATGCAGATACCTGGATGAAAAAACGGGCGGAAAAGGAGTTATCTTTGCCACAGGCACACCATTAAGCAACAGCGTTACCGAACTGCATACCATGATGCGTTATCTGGAATATGATTTTCTGAAAGATCACGGGCTTGCTAATTTTGATAACTGGGTAACGGTATTTGGTGAACAGAAAACAGACTGGGAACTTGCTCCTGCCGGAAACAAGTTTAAAGAACGCACCCGCATTGCAAATTACAGCGGAATGCCGGAACTGATGTCCATGTTCAAACAGATAGCAGACATTCGCACAGCGGATACTTTGCAGCTTGACGTGCCAGATTGCGATTACAAAGTTATCAATGTTGAAGCAACACCATTCCAAAAGGAACTGGTAGACGAACTTGCGGACAGAGCTGATGCCATCAATGCCGGAAATGTAGATCCATCTGTTGACAATATGCTGAAAATCACTTCCGATGGACGCAAACTGGGACTGGATCCTCGTTTGATTGATCCGTCATTTGAGGATAACCCTGAGACAAAGCTAAATCAATGCGTTGAAAATGTTGCCCGTATTCATGCAGAAACGGCACAAGATAGACTGACACAGATTATCTTCTGCGACTTAGGCGTACCGCATAAAACCGGAAACACAACAGAAGCGGAAAAATCCGAGGACAGCAAATCATCTTCAGAACGAGATTCATTAGAGGAAGAATGCGATTTTTGTGTTTACGATGATATTAAGAAAAAATTGATAGCCAAAGGGATTCCGGAAAGTGAAATTGCCTATATTCACAACGCAAAAACTGAAAAGCAGAAAACAGAATTATTTGACAAGGTCAGAAACGGTGAAGTGCGTGTTCTTCTGGGTTCAACTGCTAAAATGGGAACCGGTACGAATGTTCAGAAAAAACTGATTGCAGTTCACGATCTGGATATTCCCTGGAGACCGTCTGATCTGGAACAACGTGCCGGAAGAATCATTCGTCAGGGCAATGAAAACAAAAATGTATCCATATATCGTTATGTGACAAAAGGTACATTTGATGCGTACAGTTATCAGACACTGGAGAAAAAGCAGAGATTCATCTCTCAGATTATGACTTCTAAAGAACCGGCAAGAAAATGCGAAGATGTGGATCAGCAGGCTCTTTCCTATTCTGAAATCAAGGCACTTTGTACCGGTGACGAACGTATCAAGGAAAAACTGATGTTGGATAATGAAGTAAAAGAACTGCGTGTACTTGCAAGCGAGCATCAGAATACGGTTTACGAAATGCAGGATAAAATCAAAGCTTTTCCGGAAAGAGAAAAACGTTTGACAGCTGCATTGGAGCATCTCCGTTCCGATCGTGAGCATTTGCGAACGCTGCCGATTGACGCAGAAACAAAGCTGCCTGTATTCAGAATTACAATTGGTGAAACAGAATACACAGACAGAAAAGAGGCTGCAAAATCTTTTGAGCGTGTAGCATTGGCAATTTCAAGAGCAGATACCCCTGTAAAGGTCGGAGAATTTCAGGGCTTTTCATTATCCATTACGGTACATAGTCCGTCTATGGGCGGTGGTATGAGTGCTGTAATGCAAGGGGAACATTCTCACACAACTAATCTGATTGAAAGCTTTGCTCATAATCTTCGCCGATTAGAGGGCTGTCTTTACAATATAGACCGCAGAATTGATGATGTAAACAACAGCCTTGCCAAGCTGAGAGTAGACTACACAGAAGCACAGAAGATTGTAGCGGAACCTTTTCCGCAGGCAGACGAACTTGCAGAAAAGGAAGAACGTCTGAAAGTCCTTACAGATGAACTAAATCAAACTGCCATAGAAGCCAAGAAAAATGCTCCTAAGAAAGAGAAAACCTGTTACTTTGAGCGGGCAAAGCTTAAGAGAGAAGCTGTTCGGATTGCAAGAAAAAGCCCGGAAAAGGCGGGGAAAACAAAATCGCTGGAAAAGAACAGAGAATAAGAAGGTTATCCCTATATGATATCATAATCATATGGGGATAACCTTTTTTGCATCAGTAATTCATAAGATTTATTGAAATTATTATTTGCCTATCTAATTTTCAGCTTTTAGAAGTTGACACATTTACTGTAAGATGTATTTCATTTTTAACACACAAAAATTTTAAAAATATATTTATAGTTTCAAAAATATCCAAGGTCGAATAGGAAAATTCTTAGTTTTTAGATGATATATGAGAAGTATCCAGCCACGAAAAAGCATATTTTACGTACTAATTCACATACTTAGTAACAATAGATAAATATAGCAATAAGATTTTTTTGAAAATAATATACCTTTTTATTTACTGGTAACATTTGTTGGACAAACTACTATTCATCTTGTTTTGATGGCTTTTTTACTGGTGGCATTGGTATTTTGATTTCAGTTGGGGGAAAATCATCGATATAAGATAATCTTATAATACGATTTTTGGAATTTCTATAGTTTGAAATTCTTTTGCATAAATAGGTTTTTCCAGATGATGTACTAACTAATATATAATTTTTATATGATTCCATAATTCGAACATTTTCTAATTTTCCTGTTTTTCTATTGTGCATTACTGCTCTAGATTTTATGCTTTTTTTTGAGGTAGACCAAAATCTTGGTAAATGATCCTTGTCAGATACATAAAGATTCTTTTTAAAATTCTTGTCTTTGATACAATGCTTTTTTTTAATCGACATGGTTAATTCTCCTATTATTAATCGTCATTGATAAAATTTATCTGAAAATATCTTTCTGTAATTTTTTTAGCCCTTTTGCATACTTTTTCACTATATAAAATAGAATCGTTTTGCCCATAAATTCTATCTATAGTCTTTAGCTTTTTTTGATAATTTGCAATTAGATCATTTATTTCACTTTCCTGTAATTGACCACTTGCAACTTTATACCAATCCTGTTCTATTAATAAATATACATCTGAATACGCTGAGATAAATCCAGATAACTTTGCATTTCTTTCCTTATATGGAAGATTATTAAACACTACGGTTAAAATTTGAGAAATAGTGACCACAGCACTCCATATATTAGGAAATTTATTCCAAATAGCTAATACAGCTACAGAGCTGCTACCAATTAATGCTGTAAAAATAGTAAAGACTCTATTTATTGCAACACTTCTTTTGTATACAAAATTTGAATAATACAAATTGAATTTTTGTTGCTTCATAAAGTCCCAATAACGTTTTTGCATAATCATTCACTCCTTTTACTCTAGTGGCAATTCTTACTTGATCTCTTTTTTGTTCTTCGCTACAAATCACTATATTAATTTAAAAACTCATTATAGCATATTTTTGCTTTTTTGCAAGTATTCCACATTAAA
>ENA-ORCP01002110-ORCP01002110.1-human-gut-metagenome-genome-assembly--contig:-NODE-2110-length-16350-cov-3.893505_pt1 | contig 16350 bp, 15 predicted proteins | sample MGYA00242990_ERZ507991 | MGnify/ENA primary metagenome ERZ507991 (study PRJEB26167, sample SAMN06115496) | human gut metagenome | host: Homo sapiens | place: China:Henan | collected 2015-05-07... | reverse complement strand
AGAAATCGCAAACGTACTCCTCAGACCGCTCTACAAGCAGAAATTCGATGTTTTCAAATTTTTGTCATGTACTTAAATCAATCATTATATTCTCTCTTCTGGCAGCTTATGCCCTGTGTGGCTGTTCCAGCAATGATTCGGGAAATGAACCCGGGCCTCCTCCTGTGGATGTGCGACATGTTACTGTAAATTCTGACAACACCACATCCGATGGCTCTATTTTTGAGCCGGTCGACGGAACATCGTTTAAAATTGACCATATTCTATATTCCATTGTAGGAACTCACATTGAGATTGCTGGAGGCGACTCCCTCAAAATGGGCGAAAGCATAGAGCCTTACGCTTCAATAACATATCAATCACGCAACTATAAAGTAAGAGCCGTTAAAGAAAAGGCTTTCTACCAATTTCATCATCTGAAAGGCGTGACGCTACCTGAAGGTATTCAGTATATCGGAAGTGATGCCTTCTACAATTGTATCAGGCTTTACGAATTAAACTTGCCATCTACCCTTACGCGTATTGGAGGTTGGATGTGTTATAGCTGCGTGGCGCTTAAAAGCATAACGCTTCCTGACAATCTTGAAACAATAACCTATCGCGCATTCTATAAATGCAGCAATCTGAAAGAAGTAAATTTCCCTTCAAACCTCAAAGAGATTGGTGATGGCGCATTCTGCGGGTGCATTTCACTCACCGAACTTAATCTGCCTCAATCCATTGTAACAGTAAGTCCGATAACAAACGATTATTATGGCGTAAAAGGCGCATTCCAAGATTGCACCTCGCTTTCTAAAGTAACTCTGCCGGCCAACGTACAAGCTGTAGGTGACCGCGCTTTCGTTGACTGCCCCAGTCTTAAAGAAGTAACCTGCTTGGCTCCCGAACCGCCAGCAATGCGCTACACTACTTTTGAAAATAAAGACCCGGAAACAATATTATATGTGCTTCCGGAATCAGTGGAAAGCTATAAAGAGGCATACTACAGCGACCCGGAGAATCCCTTCAAAACAACCGTGAATGTTGAAATCAAACCGATAAAGAAATGAAATACACAAAAACTGCCATAATTGCTATTTCCATAGCCGTGCTTCCTTCTCTGCAAGGATGCTCCGACAATGAAAATGACTCCCCTGCGTTGCCGGAAAAACCTTCCGTGGTACCCGAACTTCCGGCAGACAATCTCACGGAAACAACTGTGAACTCCGACGGCACAACCTCCACAGGAGCTGATTTTATGCCGGTCGATGACAAAACATTCTACATTGACAATATAAGGTACAGCATTATTTCAGACAGCTCAATTGAGATTGAGGGAATTGATTATTATGAATCTTCACCTATAGTCATTCCATACTCCAAAATAACCCTGAATGGCACAACCTACACGGTAACAAGACTCTCCATAGATAGTTTTCGTTCTGGCTTTATGGGTGAATCAAGCATGACACATTGTTCGCTACCTCAAACTATATCAGAATTGGGAGATTACGCTTTTGAAAGGTGCACAAAACTTAAGGAGATAATTCTTCCTCAAAATATCACTGATATTCCTCATGGATGCTTCAGATATTGCACTTCGCTTTCAAAAATTGAATTACCCGACAACATTGTTTCGATTGAAAGCGGCGCATTTGCTCATTGCACTTCTCTCACGGAGATAAAACTACCCTCGCGACTCAAAGTAATAGGCTCCGGTGCTTTTGAAGGATGTACGTCGCTGACTTATATTGACATCCCTGAGGGAACTGAACAGATTGGAATTGAAAACGAACCGCAAGGAGCTTTCAATGGGTGCCATTCTCTCCGCACAGTCACTCTACCTTCAACCATCAAAAGTATTGGCGAACAAACTTTTTCATTATGCAGTAGCCTTGAGTCAGTAACGTGCCGCGCTATAACACCACCGAATTTTCATTACTATGCATTCGTCTCCCTGCCTCGGGAGGAGGTAAAGCTTTATGTTCCCGCTGAAGCCGTTGAAGCGTACACCAAAGTCATTGCCAAACTATATGATGCAAAGGCAATTAAAGTTATGCCAATTCCCTAATGATGAAGGTTTAAGGAAATTTTTTAGGGTGTGCCGGGCATCAGAAATTGATGCGGGGCACACCCTAAAAAGTTTTATTGATAAAGATTATTTGTTGACGCGGAAAGGGGCTTTGCCTTCTTTGAGGAACTCAACAATCTGACGTGCGGCAGCTATACCGGCATTGATGTTTGCCTCGGCTGTCTGCGCTCCCATTTTCTTGGGAGTGAAGAAGACGCGTCCGGGGAATTCGGCCATGAGTGCATCGGCTGAATCGGGCTTCACGTCGGCCACATATTTGAGATCAGGGCGTTCACGGAGTGCACGGGCAAGACCTTCTTCATCCATCACTTCCTTGCGAGCGGTGTTGATGAGCACGCCGCCCTTAGGCATAAGCGAAATCAAGTCGTAGCCCACCGAGCCACGGGTTTCAGCTGTGGCCGGAATGTGGAGCGACACGAATTTATTCTGCGAATAAAGCTCCCGGATATCATGGATAGGCGCCACACCGGCATCCTCCATCACATTATCGGGACAGTAGGGGTCAAGAGCCGAAATTTGCATCTCAAAACCACGGGCTATGCGGGCAACGTTGCGCCCAACCTGACCGAAAGCATGGATGCCGAGGCGTTTTCCGCGGAGCTCGGTACCCGATGTGCCATCGTACATGTTTCGCACGGCCATGACTGTAAGGCCAAAAACAAGTTCGGCAACGGCATTGGAGTTCTGACCGGGAGTGTTCTCAACGCAAACTCCATGAACTGTAGCGGCTTCAAGGTCAACGTTATCGTAACCGGCACCGGCACGCACCACGATTTTAAGATTCTTCGCAGCGTCAAGCACTTCGGCATCGACTTTGTCGGAACGGATGATAAGCGCATCCACTCCGTCGGCAACAGCCTGAAGAAGCGCATCTTTTGTGGCATATTTTTCAAGCAATGCAAGTTCAAAGCCTGCCTCGGTAACCACTTCGCGAATGCCCTCGATGGCTACGGGAGCAAACGGTTTTTCTGTTGCTACAAGTACTTTCATAGCTCTTTATTTTTTAGCTTCAAATTCTTTCATTGCATTAACGAGCACATCGACGCTCTCCATGGGGAGTGCGTTGTAGAGCGACGCACGGAAGCCGCCAACCGAACGGTGGCCTTTGATTCCAACGATTCCGCGCTCAGTGGCGAAGTCAATAAATTCTTTTTCAAGCTCCTTGTATTCCGGAGTCATCACAAAGCAAACGTTCATGATAGAACGGTCAGCGGGGTCGGTGACAGTTCCCTCGAACATGCGGCTCGAATCGATAGCCTCATAAAGCTTGGCTGCCTTGGCAAGGTCCATTTTTTCAATTTCGCGGATGCCGCCGAGCTGTTTGTAATAGCGCAGAGTCTGGAGGGCAGAGAAGATGGGAAGCACAGGCGGGGTGTTGAACATAGAGCCTTTCTTCACGTGAGTGCGATAGTCGAGCATAGTGGGGATGGCGCGGTCAACATGGCCGAGAGCGTCATCGCGCACAATAACGATTGTCACACCAGCCGGAGCGAGGTTTTTCTGAGCGCCGGCATAGATTATATCGTATTTGGCAACATCAATGGGGCGAGAGAAGATATCGCTTGACATGTCGGCAACGAGGCGCACGGGCGACTCGGGATCATAGCGCATTTCAGTGCCGTAGATTGTATTGTTTGAAGTGAAGTGGAAGTAATCTGCATCCGCGGGAATAGTGTAACCCTTGGGAATATAGGTGAAGTTAGCCTCACGCGATGAAGCAACCACATCAACTTCGCCGAACAGGCGAGCTTCCTTGATGGCGTTGGCTGCCCAGGTACCGGTTTCGAGATAGGCGGCTTTTTTTGCAAGAAGGTTGTAAGGCACCATGCAGAACTGCATGCTGGCACCTCCGCCGAGGAAGAGCACCGAATAGCCTTCGGGGATTTCAAGCAGTTCCTTAACGAGAGCCGTAGCTTCATCTATAACGGCCTGGAACTCCTTGCTGCGGTGAGACACTTCGAGCACCGAAAGACCGGTGTCCGCGAAATTCAGGATTGCGTCGGCTGTATTCTTGATAGTGTACTGGCTCAGAATAGAAGGGCCGGCGTAGAAATTATGTTTCTTCATAATCAGTTTGAAAGTAAATCGAAGATTTTGATTACGGTCAGTTATTATTTTGCAAAAATAAGCATTTTTTTTGTAATAACTTATGCAATCCGTCAGTTAATCACAATTTCATCGGCAAAGAGCCAAGCTCCGGGACGGTCATGGCCTTTGGCGCGGATGCGCACATACCGGGCATCAGTTTCGGGGAACGATGCGAAATAGTCTTTCATGAGGATTTTGGGATATTTGGGGTCCAGATCGGTCCAAAGAGTCCCCGCAGGAATGAAATCAGTGCCGTTGGCCGACACTTCAACTGTCACATTCTGCGGCAGATGCACCCAGGCGCCCGGAGCGTGCATGAAAGTTATTCCGGCGGAGCTGATGGGCTTCACGCTGCCAAGGTCGACGGTAGCATCGAAATCGCCGAGGAAACCTTGCCAGCGCTTGTCGGAACCGTAAGTCCAACCGCCACGAACACCATTCACGAGAGTTGAATCGCCCTTAGCCGCATATTTCTTATGATAAGGAATAGCATAATTGACTTTGGACCCAAGTGCAAGATGACTGACCGGAGTGAGGCTTTCGCGTCGCTGACCATACTCATTATTCAGGTCAAACACATTGTAGCCCATTGAATCAAGGCGAACGTTTAGAGCGAGCGCCCGCTTATGGAAATCGGGGTAATCTTTCTCAGGAGTTGACCATCCGATTTCGGCCACAGCAAAGGCGCGCGGATAATACATGTATTCGCAGTGGTTGTCGGTGGTCACATATTCAGTCCACAAATTGGCCTGCATACCGAGCAGATGCGAAGCGTCTTCGGGCGAAAGGCCTGGCTCGAGAGGCTCGTAAGAATATATTTTTTCAAGCGGGGTATAGCCGCCGATTGAAACTGGCTCCTTGAATGAAGCATCTTGAGCATAGTCGATATAGCAATATTCGCCCGGCGTCATGATTACGTCATGACCGCTTTTGAGAGCTTTGATACCGCCTTCGGTACCGCGCCACGACATCACAGTGGCGTTAGGAGCGAGGCCGCCTTCAAGAATCTCATCCCAGCCGATGATACTGCGGCCATGGTCGTTGAGATACTTCTCCACGCGGTGAATGGCGTAGCTCTGAAGCTCATCAACATTCTTAAGGCCTTCGGTCTCCATGCGTCGGAGGCAATCGGCACACTCGCGCCAACCGGCTTTGGAAGCCTCATCCCCGCCTATGTGAATATAGGTTGAAGGGAACACCTCCATCACCTCGTCAAGCACCTTCTCTATGAATTCAAAAGTAGCTTCCTTACCTATGCACAGATCCTCATCGACATAAGGTTTTCCACTGCAGGAGAGTTCCGGATAAGCCGTTGTCACCTCTTTGCTGTGGCCTGGAACCTCTATCTCGGGAATGACTGTTATGTGGCGCTCTGCGGCATAGTCCACAAGGTCGCGCAACTCATCTTTAGTGTAAAAGCCACCGGTTGCACGATCATCCGTGCGTTCGCAGTATTTTGCTCCGTTGTCCACCCAGTCTTGCCATGAAAGCTGCGGTCGCCAGGCGGCAAACTCGGTGAGACGCGGATAAGCATCGACCTGCATGCGCCAGCCGGCAGCATCGGTGAAATGCAGGTGAAGATTATTAAGCTTCATCAGTGCCATAGCATCAATCTGCTTTTTCAAGAAATCGATTGAACGGAAATGGCGCGAAACATCGAAATGCAGTCCGCGATAAGGGAATCGCGGCGAGTCAGTCACTGTACCGCACGCAATAGCTGTTGCATCGGGCAGTCCGATGAGCTGTCGCAGCGACTGCACGGCATAGAATGCGCCTGCAGCATCGGCGGCTTTGACAACTATCTTCTTAGGCTCAACCTTCATGCTGTAGCTCTCGGGCGAGCCTTTGCCTGTGATTTCAATAATGAGATTCGGCTTCACGCCCTTTGTAGCAACCGAGAATGCCTCGGGCATTGAGCCGAGATAGGAGAGCAGATTTTCATCGGTGTTCTTGCCCTTCATCTCATAAACGAAGCCTGATTGCGGGATTATGAACTCACCCGAAACAGCTTGAACCTGTGCGGGGCGGGGAATAATTTGCGATGGGGAAACCGTGGCGGCCGCAATTGGCAAAGATGCCGCAAGCATAGAGGCCACTGTAAAAATTGAACGAAATTTCATGGGATAAGATACGATTATTATTCAAGACTACAAAGATAGTGAAATTTCAATAAAATAGGATAAAACATCATTGCCAAAACAAACATTTCAGGTTCCAGTTTGTCTCTATAATAAGAATTTTTGGAATAGCTAAATCAGAAAGATTATGAAAAAGTATCTTATGACAATGGCTGTAGTAGCCGCTTCTATGATGACAATGAGCGCATTCGCTCAGACAGTCCGCACAGGAAACGGCGACTCATGCAAGAAAGCAAAAGAAGGAAAATGCGTGGTTTCCCGTCAGTGCAGTAAATCAGACAGCACATGCAGGAAAGCCGCCTACAACCCGTTTGAAGGGCTCAACCTCACCGAGCAGCAGCAAGCGCGCCTTCAGGCCATACCGCGTCCCGGAAAGGTAGCCGCCACGGCTGTCAATGGCGCACGCGGTGCAGGGGTACAGCAGAATGTACCGGCCAAGAAAGCCATTCGTCGCGACATACGCGCCAATTACCTGAAAGAGATTCAGCAGGTGCTCACTCCCGAACAATATGTGAAGTATCTTGAGAACTATTACATTAGCGCCAAACCCGGCAAGCAGGCCAAACCTGGCGAAGCTAAAGGGATAAAGCAGGGTCACAAGCGTCACGCACAACACAACGGCAGCAAAAGCCCGAAAATCAGCGAAGCCGAAATGATAAACCAAACGGCCAACTGGACTACCGTTCTACCGGTGGAATAACCTCTTATAATACATTTACTCTTGATTATGAAATGACCCGAAATAGAGACTCTATTCTCCTCTCTCTTCACTCGAACCGAATTCACTTGTTGAGTCCGGTTCGTTTTTTATAGCAAAAAAACAGCGATTAGCAACGTAAATTATAATAGAATCACTAACTTTGCAAAGACTAATCCAACCAGAGCCAGGCGCAAGCTTAGCCCTGCTGCCAAATAAACAAAAAACAACACATAGACACAAGAGTTGATTATGACCGTAGTTGACCGTTTTCTCCAATACGTGAAGTTCGACACTCAAAGCGATGAACTCACAAACATGACTCCTTCCACACCGGGTCAGATGATTTTTGCCCAACATCTTGAAAAAGAGCTCCACGCCATGGGGCTCAAAGACATCTCACTTGATGACAACGGCTACCTTATGGCAACGTTGCCGGGCAATTCAGAGCGCAAGGATCTCCCCACAGTGGGATTCATAGCACATCTTGACACATCGCCCGATATGTCCGGACGCCACGTCACTCCGCGTATAGTAGAGAAATACGACGGCAAAGATATAACGCTCAACGCCGAAAAAGGTATTGTGCTGAGTCCGGCGGAATTCCCGGAACTTCTCCATTATGTAGGACAGGACTTGATTGTGACAGACGGCAATACCCTCCTCGGAGCTGATGACAAAGCTGGCATAGCCGAAATAATCACGGCTGTTGACTACCTGCAGAAACATCCTGAAATCAAACACGGCGAGATACGCATTGCTTTCAATCCCGATGAGGAGATTGGCAAAGGCGCTCACAAATTCGATGTGGCACGTTTCGGTGCCGACTGGGCATACACCATGGATGGCGGCGAAATTGGCGAACTTGAATATGAGAACTTCAATGCCGCAGTGGCTCGCGTGACTTTCACCGGCCGCAACGTACACCCCGGTTATGCGAAACACAAAATGATCAATTCGCTCCGCATTGCCACTCAGTTTGCCATCATGCTTCCGCGTTGGGAGACTCCCGAACATACTGAAGGCTATGAGGGATTCTATCATCTCGTTTCAATTGAGGGGACAGTTGAGAAAACCACTCTCACCTATATTATTCGCGACCATGACCGCGACCGCTTTGAGCGCCGCAAAAAAGAATTTGAGCACCTCACCCGCAAAATCAATCACGAGTTCCCCAATGTTGCCACGCTGGAAATCAAGGACCAGTATTACAACATGCGCGAAAAGATTGAACCGGTGAAATATATAGTCGACATTGCCATTGAAGCAATGAAGCTTGCCGACGTAGAACCGAAAGTGGTGCCTATCCGCGGCGGAACAGACGGTGCCCAGCTCTCATTCAAAGGACTCCCCTGCCCCAATATATTCGCCGGCGGTCTGAACTTCCACGGACGCTATGAATTCGTGCCCATACCCTCCATGGAAAAGGCTTCGGCAGTAATTGTTGAGATTGCCAAACTCGTGGCTAAGGGTTGATGCCACTGCTTATTGTAATAACCGGGCCGACCGGATCTGGCAAAACCGACCTTGCCATCAGATTGGCCCGGCATTTGAACTGCGACATACTTTCAGCTGACTCGCGGCAGATTTACCGCGCACTTCATATCGGTACAGCCGCGCCGACGCAAGAGCAACTTGCACTGGCGCGGCATCATTTCGTAGGCATCCTTGAACCGGAGGAGTACTACAGCGCTGCATGTTTTGAGGAGGATGCCGTCAAGCTGCTCGGCGAGCTGTTCAAAAAAAATGAATATGCCATAATGTGCGGCGGTTCAATGATGTATATCGATGCCGTGACGCGCGGAATAGATGAACTTCCCACAATCACTCCTGAAATCAGACAAAAGGCTTACGCTATTTTTGAAGAGGGAGGAATTGAGGCCGCAAGGGCTGCGCTGCAACGGCTTGACTCGGAGTATTATAAAATCGTTGACCTGAATAACCACAAGCGGATAATTCATGCCATTGAGATTACGATGCAGGCCGGAGTGCCGTTTTCGCAGCTACGCACCGGGCAGCAGAAAAAGCGCGATTTCAAAGTGCTTAAAGTGGCTCTGGATTATGAGAGGGCCACTCTTTTTGACCGAATTAATCGCAGGGTTGACCGCATGATTGAACAGGGTCTTGAGGAAGAGGCGCGCAATAATATGCACCGATGTCATCTGAACGCTCTGAACACCGTAGGCTACAAAGAGATGTTTGCAATGTTCAGGGGCGAAATGGACAGGGCGACAGCGATTGGCCGCATAGCCAAAAATACCCGCGTCTACGCAAAAAAGCAGTTGACATGGCTTCGTAGAGACCCTGAAGTGCACTGGCTTGACCCATCAAATGCTTATGCCGAACTGCTTGAACTCATAACGCACTAAAAAGCCTGTCGCGAAAACTGCGACAGGCTTTTTTGCATGATCATTGGATTGTTATTCCATGAACATTTTCACACGGTTCCAGCGTCCGTCCAAAGCGTCAGGGACACCATCGATTGCCTCCGACTGTTTCATTGAGGCAAACTGCGACTGGCTCCAAATGAATGGCAGCTGACGTACATGGGGGGTACCAAATTTCATCCAGAAGGATGTTTTGGTGCCATTTATAGAAGGTTTACGCGACAAATTCCCAAGAATCTCCTTGATCATTTCAACCGAACATGCTTTGGCATCAACCGAGCCATCGGGACGCGTGCGATGCATCTCTGTAGTTCCGTAACCAAGATCCCAGCGGCCATAGACCGAGAGCGGTTCACGGTCCTCAGTATAAGTAATCAAATCTTTTGCCGACTCAATGTCAGTGACCGTGTCTATTCGTTCCCATAGCTGATTACGGCGCATGGGGCGCAAGTTCATGCTCTCAAGCTCATAGCCTACCCACCAGTTGACCGGCTGGTTCACGCCAAAAATGTGAGTAGGAGTTATCAGGTGATGGTCATAGTCAAGGAATGTGGGAACATAGCCGGTTGAATCGGTCTGAGTGATTTTTTTACCATCGCAGACAAAAAGCACAGTTCGTTTGTAACTCATCTCTACAAGACCAATCTCTCCGGTATTTGAGTCAACAAGGTGATATCCGTTAAGATATGTTCCGGTATTGTCCAGACAGATATAGTCATAGAACTCCTTGATTGTCCTGGCAAACTGTTCGGCGGCTGCCGATCGATAGGTCAGCCACACTCCGAGAACTTTGGGCTTGTCAAACAGGTCCACATGGGTTGTCTCGTTAAATCCGATGCCGTTTCCATTAAAACCGAAGTCGGTGTTCGACCCGAACTGTCCGGGGCAGTTGGCGTTCTGAGTAACGAAGTCTTCGCCGATGCAGTAAGTCACGGCGCATGACTGAGCCCAGAAGCAACACCATGAATTATGAGTCCAGAATACGTTGCGGTCAGGCATGATTTTAGTAAAGGCCGTGCAGTGGTCTGGTTTCTCCCTGCCCTCATTGGCTGTCCCGGCGCCCTTTGAGCCTGCTTTTTTTGCCGATCCATAGCCCATTACAAGTCCAATCTTATCGCCGATACAATCAAAGAGGTCATACTGTGAATTAATGAAGATTACATCAAGAAGGGTCAAAGGATCATCGCCTGCCGCCAGCTTGCTCTCATCGGGAGAATATGATGTAAGTAACAGGTCAGAGCGGTCAACGGTTGCACGCGGAGTTTTACCGGACGCACCCTCATAGATGCCGAGCTGGCGAAACATCAACCGCACGATTTTTTCAACCATAGGATCGCCTTTGCGCTGTTCAACCCAATCGCAGAGATAATTGTAGTTCTGCACCACCGCCTCACCGGCAGCCGCCAGATATTCAGGTTTCACGTCAACCGATATCGCATCTTGAGGAGTAGAGCCCACCAGAAAATTCTTCCATGAATTGTTGCGTGTGGCAAGAATAATCTCGCCGGTCTGAACCTTTCCCTGAACGTAGCCTGCATTGTACTCATTCTGGAAAATGCTGACATTTGGATTCTGCGCGTAGATGGCATAGTTCCAGTTGTTGTCTACGCACTGAGCGAAGCCGCAGGTGAATTCATCAAGCACAAACTGCGTTGCTTCGGTATTTTTGAAATGGGGAATATATTTTGCCATGATTTTCAATTTTTGTATTAACGTGTAACAACAGTCTCATTCCATAAACATTTTCACTCTGTTCCAGCGGCCATCAATGGCGTCGGGGATGCAATCAACATCCTCAGGCTGCTTGAAGCGAGCCCATATGGAATCGGACCAAATGAAGGGAAGACCATCGATATAAGGACTTCCGAACTTCATCCAGAACGAAGTCTTTGTGCCGTTTATGGAGGGTTTCATTGATAGATTGTCAAGCACCTCTTTGATTTCATCAGTGCCGAAAGTCTTGGCATCGATAGAGCCGTGAGGCTGATAACGGAGGAACTCCGAGGTTCCGTAGTTTTTGTCCCAGCGTCCGGCTATGGAAATAGGCTCGAGACTCTCATTGTAGGTAACGAGATTCTTGGCATCGTCCATGGTTCGGAGATTAGGAATATTGCGATAAAGCTGATAGCGGCGTTTCGGAGCTCCGTCAATTGTTTCAAGTTCGCGCCATATACGTTTGTAACTCGGTATGTTGCAGCCGAGCACATGTGTTTCGGTAACCATGTGATGATCCCAGTCAAGAAAATCGGGGACATAGCCGGTTGAATCCTCAACAGTGAGTCTCTGTCCGTCGGATTTGAAAAGGGCGAAGCGGGCGTAGCTCATATCAATCATTCCGAACTCTCCGCGGTAGGCATCAACAAGCATATAGGCATTCAGATAAGTACCGGTGTTGTCAATTTTGACATAATCATAGAACTCATCGATTGAACGAGCAAAAGATTCGGCAGCAGCCGCACGCCATGTAAGCCAAATACCGAGCGTCTTGGATTCATTATAGAAATAGGTTTCAGTAGTTTCGTTAAAGCCTATCCCATGTCCGTTGAATCCGAAATCGGTGTTTGAACCGAACTGGCCGGGGCTGAACGAATTCTGAGTAAGGAAATCACTTCCTATAACATAGGTCATGGCACATGTCTGAGCCATAAAGCAACACCAGCTTGTGTGAGCCCAGAAAATCTGCCCGTCGGGCATCTTCTTGACAAATCCGGAACAATCGCCCGGCTTCCATTTCAGCGTGTTCTTATCCTCATCATGGAGAGTCTTGTCCTCAACGTCTTTCTCAAGCTGATTGAGAGCTACGCCGAGTTCCTTTCCGGCTGCATCCCACAAATCCATCTGAGCGTTGATGAAATATATGTCAATGAACGTGAGCGGGTCATTGCCGGTGTGCATGGTTGAATCAACTGCATCCATATTGGCAAGCTTCAGATCATCGAATTTAACATCTTTGAGCGGCTCTTTGTCGGCTGCGCCATGATATATGCCAAGCATACGATACATCAGTCGCTGAATATTCTGCGATTTTGCATCGGCTTGATTCTTTTCAACCCAGTCAATGAGATAATTATAATTATCCACGAGATGCCGAGTTGCAATTTCCACTCCGTGAGGGGGTATCTCAGTGGAATTTGCACCGGGGCCTTCATCAAGCACATACCAGCGCCATGTGTTGTTGCGCGTTGCGAGAATAACTTTTCCGGTCTGCACTTTGCCCTGTACGTAGCCGGCGTTGTACTCATTCTGAAAAATACTTACTGCGGGATCTTGAGCGTAAACCGCATAGTTCCAGTTGTTGTCAATACACTGGGCAAATCCGCGAGTATAAGGATTGAGCACAAACTCTCGGGGCTCGGTGTTTTTAAAATTTGGAGTATACATAAGTTGTTAAGTTAGTAGGGTTTTCAGATTATTTTGATGAAGCGGTTGCGGGAGCAACTTCAACTTTTTTATCGGGGATAGGGTGAACGGAAGCAATATGATGAGCCTGCGGGTCAGGTTCCTCAGTGGCCGAAACAGAGTTTCCACCTGAATGACGTCCCACAATCACCTTGCGAATTATCACAACAATCAAGCCGGCAAAGCTCAGATAGGTGCAGATTTTGAACGCCATAATGGGATCAAGTGAAGTGGAGCTGTGGAAAATTTTTGCTATCAAATCAATAACCGGCGCTGCCACAACATTGCCAATTGAATCCATTGAAGCAAACCAGGCAAGAGTAAGGGTAAGAGCCACACGCGACGAAGCTACCGACAGACGGTCGTAGTAATACGGCTGTGCAACGCCATAGAAGTAAGTGGCAATAAGTATTCCGAGTCCAACAACAATCACATTATTGCTGACCGTCATCAGCAGGAAGCCGATTGCAATGGCGAGGAGGGCTGAAATGGCAACAGTCTTCTTACCTGCGCGATGTCGCGGACGGTCGCAATGACCTTGCGCTGCGTGCCGCGTGCGCCGTTTTCGACGACCGCCGCCGGGGTATCGCCCGACATTCCGGCGTCCGAAAGGCCGTGCATGACCTGTTCGAGCGAGGCGAGTCCCATCAGGAACACGAGCGTGCCCTTTGTGCGCACGAGCGCCTCGAAGTCGATGGAAAGCGGCTTTCCGGCTCTCGCGTGCGCGGTCACGATATGAACGGACGAGCAGAAGTCGCGGTGCGTCACCGGTATCCCGGCGAACGCCGGCGCCGCGAGGGCGCTCGTCACGCCCGGCAGCACGCGGAACGGTACGCCGTGCGCACGGAGATATTCGCACTCCTCGCCGCCGCGCCCAAACAGAAAGCCGTCGCCGCCCTTGAGGCGGACGGTTCGCTTTCCCTCCCGCGCCAGACGCACGAGAATGGCATTGATCTCGTCCTGCGGCACGGGATGGTGTCCCTGCTCCTTGCCCACGCCGATACGCGCCGCGCCCTCGGGCACGAGGTCGAGTATGCTATCGTCCACCAGCCGGTCATAAACGACCGCGTCCGCGTTCTTCAGCGCCGCAAGGCCGCCGAGCGTCAGAAGCGCCGCGTCCCCCGGCCCTGCCCCGACGAGTGTTACCGTTTCCGTCATGTTTCCTCCTCTGCCTGCCGCCGCAGACGCGCCGCAAGCCTTTCTCCCAGTGCTTCCGCTCCGTGCGGCTCACCTGTTATCTCACCGCGCAGCAGCGTTTTCTCGTCCGCGCTGACGTAGAGCGCACGCAGCCGCAGCACGCCGTTTTCCATCACGGCATACGCCGCCGCCGGGGAAAAGCAGCTTCCCCCAAGCGCACGGATATAGGCGCGTTCCGCAAGTGCGCAGACCCGCGTTTCGCTGTCGTCGAGTTTTGCCGCCGCGTCCGCCATCTCGCCCTCTCTCGCCTGCACGGCCAGAATGCCCTGTCCCGCCGCCGGGAGCATTTCCTCCGGCGAAAAATACCGGCTGATGCGATGCTCCAGCCCCAAGCGGTGCAGTCCTGCCGCCGCGAGCACCAGAGCGCCGTATTCGCCGCGCTCGAGCTTCGCAAGCCGGGTCTGCACGTTGCCGCGTACCGGCTGGACCTCGATTTTCGGGAACAGCTCGTGCAGCTGCACGCGCCGCCGTGCGGACGAACAGCCGAGCGGCTTTTCCCTGTCCCAGACGCCGTTTTCCGGCAGGACGAGCACATCTCTCGCGTCCGCGCGTTTGGGAAACGCCACGAGCGGCAGACCGCCGGGAAAAAGAACGTGGATTCCTCGGCGCTGTCCGCCACGCTCACCGGAATGCCGAGGAAAGCACAGTCCGCCGCGATGCGGTGGTTTACCGCGCGGTCGTCCGTCGCCGCGACTGCCAGAAAAGCCCCCGAAAGATCGCTTTTCTCATAGCCGCGGCGGTGCGTGATTTCGATTTCGGCCCGCGCTTCCGGCGCCGTCACCGAAACCTCCGCGCCGAAACGTTTCAGAACGCCAATGCGCCGCGCCGCGATTTTTCCCGCACCGATTACCGCGCATTTCCTGCCCCGGAGCGACACGAACAGCGGAAACCGCGGCGTGCCCTCGCGCGGCTTTTCTTCCGCCAGGCCGAGCTTTTCGCGGAGAAAATCCTGCATTTCCGCAAGGCTTCTGCCGCTTTCCTCGCGCGGGCGGGCGATAATGAGCGTCCGAATGCCGGTTTCGTGCGCCGCCGCGAGCTTTTCCGCAAAGCCGCCGCTCGCGCCCGTATCCTTCGTGACGAGAATTTCCGCGCCCGTCTGGCGGATGAGCGCCGCGTTCATCTCGGCGGAAAACGGCCCCTGCATCGCGATGATGTGCGAGCCGGGAAAGCCGAGGGACGCGCACTTCTGAATGACGCCGACGCTCGGCAGAACGCGCGGATACAGCCGCTCGGCGAAGTTTTCGACCGCCGTGTAGGCATCGAGTTCCTTGCTGCCGGTCGTCAGCAGCACCTTTCCCGGATGCGCGGAGAGCCACGCGACCGCCGAGGCCGTGTCGGGCACGGTTTCGCTCTCGCGATGCGACAGCGCCGGGCGGAGCAGCCGCTCATACTGTGCACCCGTCCGGCGGCACGCCGCGCGGAGATTGTCGGTCACGAGCGCCGCATACGGGTGCGTGGCGTCAATGAGCAGGGTGTTCTTGTCGAGCAGCGACGCGATTTCCTCCTCGTCCAGCCGTCCCTCGTGCACCGTGATGCCGGGCATCGGCTCCATCACCGCCGCGCCGTACTCGGTCGCGACATAGACCTCGGCCGGAACGCCGCAGGACGCGAGGAACCGGCACAGCGCGTGCCCCTCGGTCGTGCCCGAAAAAATACGGATGTTCATACGCCGCGATACCCCCGGGGCGTGACCATGCGGCCGTCAATGACGACCGTGCGGCTGTTGCCGACGAAAACCGTCGTCAGCATATCGACCCCCGTATCGCGCAGCGCACCGAGCGTCGTAAGCGCAAAGCTCTCGCCCTCGCGGCCGATGTTGCGCACCGTGCCGCAGACCGTGTCCGGGGACAGGGTTTCGAGCAGAATATCGCACGCGCGGCGCAGATAGTCCGCCCGCTTGCGGCTCGACGGGTTGTAGAGCGCGATGCAGAAATCGCCTGCCGCCGCGCCGCGCAGCCGCTGCTCGATTTTATCCCACGGAGTCAGCAGGTCGGACAGGCTGACGCACGCGAAGTCGCAGGTGAGCGGTGAGCCGAGCACCGCGCCGCCCGAGCACGCCGCCGTGATGCCGGGAACGACCTCGACCTCGATGTTCGTCCCGGCCGCAAGCTCGATGAGAAGTCCCGCCATGCCGTACACCCCGGCTAATTACTCTCTTCATCAGACAACATCCGATCATTCCCGCTGCTGCACCGCACACCATCCACATGACGCTCACCTGACGCTCTCTGAAATCCTGATACGCAGCCACAATCAGGAGCACCATCCACAATATTTTCATACTCCGCTCCGCCATCCACAGTTTCCTCCTTATTTTCCACCACCACAGTAGGAGCAGGGCCCCAGATATTCCACCTGTGACTTCGGCACTTC
>ENA-ORCP01002106-ORCP01002106.1-human-gut-metagenome-genome-assembly--contig:-NODE-2106-length-16384-cov-5.196787_pt1 | contig 16384 bp, 15 predicted proteins | sample MGYA00242990_ERZ507991 | MGnify/ENA primary metagenome ERZ507991 (study PRJEB26167, sample SAMN06115496) | human gut metagenome | host: Homo sapiens | place: China:Henan | collected 2015-05-07... | reverse complement strand
CTGCGTTAAAAATCCTTGCCGGGCGACAGCCCGCCTGCGGATTTTTGCCTTGTCTGCAACAAAATTATGCTCGAAAACCCGCACACATTTCTTATGAAGACAGGTTCTAAATCTCAGCAGACCTTAGGGAAAAGGCAAGCAATGCAAAGCTTTCATTTCCTTAACGTCTGCATACATATTTTATTCTTTACAAGCAGCCATTTTAATGATATAATTGTTTTATTATGACAAAATCCGTTCTTACCGTAAAGGAATGATATTATGAAAGTTGATTTTAACAAACACTATACAACAATTGCAGCATACACAGTCATAACCTTTTCAATATGCCTTCTCCTTGTTGTAATAGTACAGAAATTCTCTACTATATCAGGCTACATAAAAACAATAGCCGATGTTCTCGCTCCTATAACATGGGGTATCGCTATCGCATATATCGTAAACCCTATTATGATGTGGACAGAACGTCTGATGAAAAAAATATTTGATAAGGAAAAGCCGCACCCAAGACTTACAAGAGGTATAGGCGTTGCTGTCAGCCTGCTGGTACTGCTTATATTTATGACTGCTATCGTTGCCATACTTCTTCCGCAGATAATCGAAAGCATTATGAGCATCGCAAACAGCTTCCCGACCTATATCACCAACATTGAGCAATGGGCATATAAGTTTTTTGCGAACTATCCCGATGTATCGAATTTCATTGAACAGCAGTTTGATACTATCCAACCTAAGCTTATGGAATTTGTCAACAACCTTATTCCGCAGCTTGCAAACCTTGCCGTAAAGCTTAAAGACGGTGCTGTTGTAGTCGTACTCGGACTTAAAGACTTTGTTATCGGCTTTATCGTTGCAATATACCTGCTCTGTGGCAAGGAAAAATTCATTGCCCAGATGCGCAAGGTGGTCAATGCAATATTCCCCCAAAACGTCAGCAAGAGTATTCTGAACATTGCGTCACACACGAATTTAACTCTCGGCGGATTTATTTCAGGAAAGCTTCTTGACTCGCTTATTATCGGTATAATCACATTTATTTCAATGACAATTATGAAAATGGACTTCGTTGCCCTCATAAGCGTTGTTGTCGGTGTCACAAATGTTATACCGTTCTTCGGACCGTTTATAGGTGCTATACCAAGTGCTTTGCTTCTCCTTGTGGCTTCACCTAAGCAGGTAATACCGTTTGTCATTTTCATAATCATTCTTCAGCAGTTTGACGGAAATATTCTCGGACCAAAGATACTGGGCGACTCAACGGGTCTTTCCGCATTCTGGGTAATGTTTGCTATCTTTATCGGAGGCGGTCTTTTCGGATTTGCGGGAATGCTTCTCGGTGTACCTGTTTTTGCTGTTATTTACTCACTTATCAGCGACTTTATCAACTATCTCCTTTCCAAAAAGGGACTTTCAACAGACACAGGCGACTATTACGGACCTGCAAGAGAACCCAAGAGCAAGGGCTCCCCGAAACAGCCTTCACAGCTAAAATGCTTCACCGATATAATCAAACGCAAAGCAGGACATGAAGAAGAAAACAAAAAGGAAGAAACAGAAAAAAAGGACGAAGATACACAGAATAAGTAGTTTTCCCCAAAATCAATTGATTTTTAGGATATTGTATGTTATAATAAGACGTTACCGACTGATTTGCTCGGTTTTGAATATTCAGATTATTATTTTATAAGGAGTATTTTTACGATGATAAAAGATATTCAGGCTAAGATCCTTGAACTGAAAAAAGAAAAGGGAGTTACGATCCTTGCCCACAGCTATCAGGCTGAGGAGATACAGGAAATTGCCGACTATACCGGCGACTCCTTCAAGCTTTCACAGCTTGCTCAGGAGGACAGGAATGACACTCTCATTCTCTGCGGTGTTCACTTTATGGCTGAGACCTGCAAGATCCTTTCGCCAAACAAAAAGGTCATTCTTTCATGTCCGACAGCAGGCTGCCCTATGGCTGAGCAGGTAAGTCCGGAAGAACTTGTACAGCTCAAAGCAATGTTCCCCGATCATACAGTCGTTGCATACATAAATACAACAGCCGCACTTAAAGAACATTGTGATGTATGTGTTACATCAAGCTCTGCTGTTGAAATATGCCGCAAGATCGAAAATAAAAACATTCTTTTCATTCCTGACTGCAACCTTGGTGCATATGTAAAGGAACAGCTTCCCGAAAAGAACGTTAAGCTTATTCAGGGCGGCTGTCCTGTTCACGCTGCCGTTACCGAAAAAATGGCTATTGACGCTAAGGCAGCTCACCCGAACGCACTTCTCCTCGTTCACCCCGAATGTCAGCCAAGTGTTTGTTCACACGCTGACTATATCGGTTCGACCTCCGGAATTGTGAACTTTGCAAAAAATTCCGACGCTAAGGAATTTATCATCGGCACGGAAATTTCCATTGCCGAACATCTCCAGTACATATGCCCAGATAAGGACTTCTATCCTCTCTCAAAGCATCTTCTCTGCCCGAATATGAAGGGAACAACTCTTGTTGATGTTTATAACTGTCTTATCGGCAAGGGCGGTCTTGAAATAAATATGCCTGAAGAACAGATAAAACGTGCATCGGTCTGTATCGACAAAATGCTTGAACTCGGCTAAAAGACACTTGTTTTACATGCCTTGTATATTATTATATAGCCTTTTATGGTTTTATTTATGCCATAAGAGGCTGTTTTTTATGTTATATTGCCGTTAAAATATTGACTTTTGATGAATGGCGTTGTATAATAATGTCGGAAAAAAATTTCATATTCATAATTTTCCATATGAATAATCCGGAGGTAATTCTTCTATGACGATAACCAAAAAAATCTGTATCATGGCTGCAGCGTGTACTACAATAGCCTCCATAGCTGTCGGCACTCTCGGCAATGTATATGCCGGCAACACTCTGAATGACTATGCCAACAAAGTAATGTCGACTGAAGAAAGCGGCATCAGCTCCGATATAAACTCATATCTGAGCAAGATCGAACAGTCTGTTGATACCATTGCGGAAGTCGCAATGAATAACCTTGACGACTTTAACGCATTTCAGACAGATAAAAGCTATGTCAGAGAATATACCGATACTATTGAACCGCTTCTTTTAAGTACTGCAAGTAATACAGACGGTGCAATATGCGCATACATACGATACAATCCGGATTTCACCGAGCCTACATCAGGCTTGTTTATGACAAGAAACAGCACTGCAGAAGCTTTCCAGAGCGTTACCCCAACCGATTTCAGCACCTTTGACAAAACAGATATTGCACACGTCGGCTGGTATTATACTCCTGTAAACAACGGTGCGCCTACATGGATGAATCCGTATCTTAATGAAAATGTCGGGATATATATGATCTCCTATGTCGTTCCGCTTTTTGAGAACAATGTAAATGTCGGCATCGTCGGCATGGATATTGACTTCACAATGGTACAGAACATTGCCGAGGCTTCCGACACATTCAATTCCGGAATGCCCATCATCACAGACAGCAGCAACAATGTTATATACGGCAATGATATGGTATTCGGCACAAGCATTGAAGAATACGCTTCCGCTCCGCTTATTGATGCACTTGCGGCAGATGCTGCGGGAACACCTGTTATATGCAATATAAACGGCAAGGACAGAAGCGCAGTTTTCAGCACACTTGACAACGATATGAAGCTTATTTACACAGCTGAAACCTCTGAACTTTACAGCGAGATCTATCAGATGGTTTATGCAATGGTAGGTGCGGTATTATTGGTTGTTGCAGTTTCCTTGGTTATTGCGGTCATCATATCCGTCAAGATGACCCGCTCACTCCGTGACATTAACCGTGCTGCTCAGAAGGTCGCAGCAGGTGAACTCGATGTTACTGTAAAGGCAACATCAAAGGACGATATTGGTGTTCTTGCCAACAGCATCAGCCAGACCACAGACCAGCTCAGAAATTATTCGGGATATATCAACGAGCTTTCCGATGTGCTTAATAAAATTGCATCGGGCAACCTTGACATAAATCTTGAAATGGAGTACAAGGGCGAATTTGAAAAGCTGAAAAACGCATTGGAAAACATTACTTCTTCCCTTAACTCAACACTTGTCAACATAAACAATGCGGCAGATCAGGTTTCCGGCAGCGCAGATCAGGTTTCAAGCGGTGCTCAGGCACTTGCTCAGGGTTCTACCGAGCAGGCAGGTGCGATAGAACAGCTTGTTTCGACACTTGACGAAATGTCCGGTCAGATAAAAACCAATGCAAAGCAGGCAGAAGATGTCAGCGCAAGTATGAATTCTATCGGCGAAGAAGCTAATCTCAGCAACGAGCGTATGAACAATATGCTTGAAGCTATGAAGGACATCAACGACAACACCGACCGCATAAGCGCAATAATCAAGACAATTGAAGATATTGCATTCCAGACAAATATCCTCGCACTTAATGCAGCAGTTGAGGCTGCCCGTGCAGGTGAGGCAGGCAAGGGATTTGCCGTTGTAGCCGATGAAGTAAGAAACCTTGCTTCAAGGTCTGCCGAGGCTTCAAAGAACACCTCCGCCCTTATAAGCAGAACTATGGAGGCAGTTGAAAACGGCTCACAGATAGCAAATCAGACCGCAGAATCACTCAACACAGTTGTTACAAACATCGGCGGTATTATGACATCGATCAACGATATTGCAAAAAGCTCAAACGAACAGTCCGAGGCTGTTGTCAGTGTAAATGCGTGTGTTGAGCAGCTTTCCGCAGTTACACAGAACAACTCTGCGTCCTCCGAAGAAAGTGCTGCCGCTGCCGAAGAACTTGCAGGACAGGCAAACACATTGAAGCAGCTCACAGGAAAATTCACATTGAAGGATTAAATTCATATCAAACAGGCTGCCGCAGTTTTCATCATTGCGGCAGCCTGTTTTTATTTTTTTTATTTAGGCGGCGGCATAAAATTTGCTGTGATATTAATACTAAACACCAATAAAACTATGGACAAAAAATCGGCGCAAAAACCATATATCAGAGTTTTTGCTTGATTTTTTGTATAGTTTTTAATTGGTGTTTAGTATAAGGATAGCAAGCCGCCGCAGCCGTTAGTTTTCTGCACTTTCCAAAAGTAAGATATGATGCTATTTTACGACCGCGGCGGCTTGCAAACTTTGGCTTTGCAGCAGATCAAATGCCGCCGCCCCCAAAAAAAATAAAAAACTAAGGAACAAAACAAAAGCTGCCTCAGAAAAGCAATGAGGCAGCTTTTTTACTGTTTTATTTTGTTATTTCAACGCTCACGCACTTTGTTCCGCTTAATTTTTCGCTCAATGCATCGGGCTGGCATACTCCCGCATAAAGGATAAAGCTTCTGCCGAAAATTTTTCTTGCGCCGTTTTCATCAACGGCTGTGAACGCTCTTTCGGGTATGTCTATTTCAAAGCAGCGAACCTCGCCTTTATCCATATGCACACGCTTAAAGCCGCATAAGCTGTGATTCGGCACGGCGTTTTTGCTGCTGTCCTTGATATAAAGCTGGATAACGTCATCGGTTTCAGCTCCGTCATTTCTTGCAGTGACTGTCGCCTTTCCGCTTTCATATTTTACGGCTGTGCAGCTTATTTTTCCGTAGGTAAGACCGTATCCGAACGGATAAAGAACGTTGTTTTCGGCATAGCGGTATGTTCTGTTTTTCATTGAATAATCGGTAAATTCGGGGAGAAGCTCTGTCTTTTCATAGAATGTTACGGGGAGCTTTCCTGACGGTGAAACATCGCCGAAAAGTATTTCCGCAAGTGCTTTTCCGCCCTCCGAACCCGGATACCATGCATGGATAAGCGCATCTGTATCGGCTTCGATATTTATCGAACTTCCTGCCGCACATACGGCTATAACAGGCTTTCCTATTTCAAGTACCTTTTTCAGAAGTATACGCTGGCTTTCCGGCAGACGGAGATCATTTTTATCGCCTGAGGAAAATTCATTGCCTGTGTCGCCCTCCTCACCCTCGATAGTCGCATCAAGTCCAAGGCAAAGCACAACAACGTCCGAATTATCCGCAACAGCCTCAGCTTCTGCGTAACGGTCACCTGCCATTGCAAGTCCGGAAACTCTGTCAAGGTAAAGATGACAGCCCTCGGCATAGAGAACTCTGCCGTCAAAGCGTTGTTTTATTCCGTTAAGGAATGTGATATATCCATCGGCTGTGCCGTTGTAATTACCTTCAAGTGCAGCTCTGCTGTCGCTGTTAGGACCTATCACGCCGATAGTTTTTACCTTTGTCGGATCAAGGGGAAGTATGCCGTTATTTTTAAGGAGCACCATTGATTTTTCAGCACATTCAAGTGCTGCTTTTTTATGCTCATCACAGAACACAACGCTGTAAGGGATATTATCATATTCGGTTTTTTCATCAAACATTCCAAGGCGCATTCTCGTTCTCATAAGATGAACGCAGGCTTTCTTTATGTCGCTTTCATCAACAAGTCCCTCGCTCAGTGCTGCAAGGACGTTTGCATATGTGCAGCCGCAGTTTACGTCGCAGCCTGTTTTAAGTGCAAGTGCTGCGGATTCGACTGCGTTTGATGTTATTCTGTGATGCTGATGAAAATCCTGAATTGCCCAGCAGTCAGATACAAAATAACCGTCAAAGCCCCATTCTTCAAGCTTTTTCATAAGAAATGCGCTTGCGCAGGAGGCTTCTCCGTTCACACGGTTATATGCACCCATTACACCCTCAACATCTGCGTCCTTTACCAAGGCTTCAAATGCGGGAAGGTATGTTTCTTCAAGATCCTTCGGGCTTACTTCCGCATTGAATTCGTGTCGGAGCGATTCAGGACCGCTGTGTACCGCAAAATGCTTTGCGCAGGCTGCCGTTTTAAGCACCTTGCCGTTTCCCTGCAAGCCTTTTACATATGCTTTGCCGTTTTCAGATGTAAGGAACGGGTCTTCACCGTAGGTTTCGTGTCCTCTGCCCCATCTTGGGTCACGGAAAATGTTTATATTGGGTGCCCACATTGTAAGTCCCTTGTAAATATCGTGGTCGCCGAATTTCTGATATGCATTGTATTTTGCTCTTGTTTCCTCGGCGGTTATCTCGCCTGCAAGGTGTACAAGGTCGGTATCAAACATTGCTGCCATTCCTATTGCCTGAGGGAACATTGTTGCAACTCCCGAACGTGCAAGTCCGTGAAGTGCTTCATTCCACCAGTTATAGGACGGTATGCCCAGTCTTTTTACCTGCGGAGCGTCATATCTGAGCTGACCTGCCTGCTCCTCGACTGTCATTTCGTCAACAAGTGCCTCGGCACGTTCTTCTGCCGACAATGCTTCGTTTTTATATTTTTCCATATACATATCTCCTTTCAATATTGATAAATCATCATAATTATACACTATCCGCAGATTCTTAAAAAGTGCAGTATAAATATTTTCTGTAAACAAAGTAAATATTGAATATACCAAGAAAAATATGGCAATAATCAAACCGAACACAGTAAAAAACACTGTAAAGGACGGTATAAAATGAAAACAAGGATCAATACGGTTTTATTTGAAGCAGCACTTCTTATCGGTATACTTGCGGCAGTTTTTGCACAGAGCGTATGTGTATCGGCTGAAAACAGAAATGAAATATCGGAAGATGTATTCCGACTTCATATACTTGCAAATTCGGATTCGGACGAGGATCAGTCACTTAAATTAAAGGTGCGCAATGCGGTGCTTGAAGAAAGCGGAACGTTATTCAGCGGAAATATGACAGCGGAACAGGCTGCTGATGAAGCAAGGGAGCATCTTGATGATTTCCAACGCATTGCAGAGCAGGTCATAAAAGAAAACGGCTATACTTATGATGTTGTATGCGAAGTCACCGAAATGGATTTTGACAGCCGAGTTTACGGTACTGCCACTCTTCCCGAGGGAAAATATAATGCTCTCAGAATTTGTATCGGCAAAGCTGAGGGACATAACTGGTGGTGCGTAATGTTCCCGAAGCTTTGTCTTCCTGCCGTGACAAACACGGACGAAGTTCTTGAAGCCGCTATTTCCGACGGTGCGCTTACGGAAGAAGAGGTCGAAATAATGAAAAATCCAAGCAATTATGAGGTGCGTTTTTACTTTGCCGATCTAATACAAAAGCTTGCTGACTATCTGAAAAACAAATAATATAAACACGCTGCCGTCAAATAAAGTCGGCAGCGTCTTGTTTATGCAATATAGTTAATTTTTTGCAGAATATTCTACATAACAAACGAATATTAATATTTAAGCTGTTTTTTATTTACTTTTGTCGAATAAAGCAGTATAATAAAAGTACAAATTATTTTAATAAGGGGGAATTTTTTATGCCTTTCATTCTTGAACACAGCGGCATTGTTATCGGAATTATCGCCGCAGTTATCGTGCTTATTATTTTAGCCAGCGGTTATGTCAAAGCTCCGCCCGATAAGGCTTACATCATTTCTGGTATAGGAAAAAAAGCAAGGGTCGTTATCGGTAAGGCTTCAGTTAAGATACCTTTCTTTGAACGTCTTGATAAGCTTGACCTGAGCCTTATGTCCGTTGATGTCAAAACTGCTTCAGCCGTTCCTACTGCCGACTACATAAACATTACCGTTGACGCAGCTGTAAACGTCAAAGTATCACTTAACTCTGAGGGTCTTGCTCTCGCTCAGCAGAACTTCCTTAACAAAGACAAAAACTATATCGTCGGTGTTGCAAGAGAAGTTCTTGAAGGTAATATGCGTGAGATCGTCGGTACAATGGAGCTTCGTGATATGGTTTCCAACCGTCAGAAATTTGCTGACAAGGTAAAGGAAAACGCTGCTCCCGACCTTGCAAAAATGGGTCTTGACGTTGTTTCGTTCAACGTTCAGAACTTCACCGACTCCCAAGGCGTTATCGACAACCTTGGTATTGATAATATTTCAAAGATACAGAAGGACGCTTCAATTGCCCGTGCCGTTGCTGACAGAGATGTTGCTGTTGCAAGAGCAAATGCGGAAAAAGAAGCAAATGATGCAAAGGTCGCTGCAAACCTTGAAATAGCAACAAAGCAGAACGACCTTGCTATCAAGCAGGCTGAACTGAAAAAAGCCTCCGACATCAAAAAAGCCGAAGCTGACGCAGCTTACACTATCCAGCAGGAAGAGCAGCGTAAGCAGATCGAAATTACGACTGCAAACGCAAATATTGCACGTCAGGAAAAGGAAGTCGAGCTTGAAACTCAGAAGATCGCTATTCAGGAACGCCGTCTTGACGCAGAGGTAAGAAAACAGGCTGAAGCCAAGAAGTTTGAACAGCAGCAGCGTGCCGACGCCGACCTCTACACACGTCAGAAAGAAGCGGAAGCCAAGAAATACGAAGATGTACAGAATGCTGAGGCTGAATTTGCCGTTAAGCAGAAAGAAGCCGAGGCTATGTACTACCTTGCAGAGCAGTCCGCAAAGGCTGCAAAGGCACAGGCTGAGGCTGCAAAATATTCTGCCGAGCAGGAAGCCGAAGGTATCAGAGCCAAGGGTCTTGCAGAAGCCGAAGCTGTCAGAGCAAAGGCACTTGCAGAAGCCGAAGGTCTTGACAAAAAGGCTGTCGCTATGCAGAAAATGCAGGAAGCCGCTATTCTCCAGATGTACTTTGAAAAGCTGCCTGACATTGCAAAGGCTGTTGCTGAACCACTTTCAAATATTGATTCCATTACAATGTACGGCGAGGGCAACACTTCAAAGCTTGTAAGCGACATCACGACCTCAACCGCTCAGATCTCCAGCGGTCTGCTTGACGGAATGGGAGTTTCCCTTAAAGACCTTATGGGCAGCATTCTCACAGGCAGAGCTATCGGCGCAGGTATAGGTGCTGCCGAAAATGCAGCAAAATCGAATGAACCGGCTGCACAGGCTTCAACGTCCGAACCTGCACCTGTTCCCGAAGCAAAAGAGCCTGTTCTTTCGGCATTGGACGGTGAATAATACTAAACACCAATAAAACTATATACAAAAAAATCGTCGCATAATTGTATTCGTTACATAGCAAGCGAAACACCGCTCATATTGCGGGTAATGTAAATTTGCTTTTTTACATTTCCCGCAAATGCTGCGGTGTTTTGCTTTTTTACGGTACAATGTCCTCGGGTGCAGTCCATACTATGACGGCTTTCCGGGCGGCTTTGCCGAAGTCCAAGCAAAAGCCGGCTGCCCTAAAAAAATAAAAAAGTAAAATACAAAGCCAAAGCTGACGGTCACGGACAACAAAATGGCATTATAATCAAAATATTTATAAAAAGTTATAGACAAGCTGTTTTTTTTAGGTTATAATAAAGAGAAAGCTTATTTTTTATGAGGATTTTTTATTATGAGAGTTATTACAGGTTCTGCAAGAGGAAGAAAGCTCATTACACTTGAGGGTATGGACGTTCGCCCTACTACCGACAAGGTAAAGGAAGCTATTTTTTCAATTGTACAGTTTGATATAGAGGGTTCTGAGGTCCTCGACCTTTTTTCAGGTTCGGGTCAGCTTGGCATTGAGGCACTTTCAAGAGGGGCTAAGCGATGCACTTTTGTTGACTCCGCTCAGAGATCTGTAAAGATCACTGCCGAAAATGTCAAGGCAACAGGCTTTGAACAGCAGGCGTCTATCCTTAACACGGACAGCCTTGGCTACCTTAAGACCTGCCGCCTGACCTTTGACCTTGCTTTTCTTGACCCTCCTTACGGCAAGGGCACTCTTGATGAGGCTCTTCCTCTTCTTGAAAAACATATGTCCGACCGTGGGATAGTTGTCTGCGAACACGAAAAGGGTCTTGTTCTCCCCGAAGAATACGGCAGACTTAAAAAGTCCAAGACCTACAAATACGGAAAAATCGAAGTCACTGTTTTCAGGATCCCTTTCGGGGACGAAAACGACGATGAATAAGGAATGATTTTATGAAAAGAATTGCCGTTTGCCCCGGAAGCTTTGACCCTGTTACTTTCGGTCATATGGATATTTTCCGCAGAGCGTCCAAGCTTTTTGACAAGGTGATAGTGCTTGTTGCGGTAAATGCTGTGAAAAATCCGTCGTTTACTGTTGTTGAACGTGTTCAGTTCATCAACAAGGCTATTGAGGGTCTTGATAATGTCGTTGTCGACATCTGCGACGGTCTTATTGCCGACTATGTCAAGCAGGTCGGTGCCTGCGCAATTATAAAGGGACTCCGTGCGGTATCTGACTTTGAATACGAATTTCAGATGGCTCTTGCAAACAAAATGCTTTATGACGGTGCGGAAACCGTTTTCCTTACCACAAGTGCGGAAAATATGTACCTCTCTTCAAGCGTTGTCAAGCAGATCGCTTCTTTCGGCGGCGACATAAGCCATTTTGTTCCCGAATGTATTCTTCACGATATTACCGAACGTCTTGTGCCTAAGAAAAACTCGGGTGCGGAGCTTATCTGATGTACTTAAAAATTTTTTCATATGGGCTTTGCTCGTTCCCTATGCAAAGCACGGAAAGGAATGTTTTATATGACGAATATGCTTATTGATGAGATCCTCGATATGATGGACGACCTGCTTGATGAAGCTGCAACTGTTCCGTTCAGCAACAAGAAAGCTATTATCGACAGCGACAAGATGCGTGACTGCATCAATGACCTGCGCCTTAATCTTCCCAATGAGATAAAAAATGCAAAGCACATCGTTCACGACCGTCAGGAGATCGTCAGCGACGCAAACAAGGAAGCTGAGCAGATAATCAGACGTGCCGAAGAACGTGCAAAGATGATAATCTCCAACGATGAGATAACAAAGGCAGCAAAGCAACACGCTATTGAGATACTTAACCAGGCTCAGTCCAAAGCTAAGGAAATAAGAAATGCCGCAAACAAATACATAGACGATATTCTCGTTCAGTCCGAGGAATGTCTTCAGGCTAATCTTGCCGACATAAAGCGTACAAGACAGGCTGTAAGAAACACTCCTTCCGGCGGAAATCCTTCCTCTGCGCCAAAAAAGTAAACATAAAATAAACAAGCCTGTGCAATCAGAAACTGCACAGGCTTATTTTATTTCTTATCAATTATACAGCCAACAAGTATTACTGCATTTGCAGCAGTAAGTATCGACCAGAGCAGAGTTGAGCTGTAATGTATCGTAAGACACAGCACAAGCATCACAACGCAGAATATTGTACTTATGGCAGAAATAATTATTGCCGATCTTGTTTTTTTTGACATATCTATACTTCCCTTTAGCTTTTCTGTCCTCCGATAACGTCCCATTCTATCTCTGCACCGCCGTAATGATGGTCGGCATTGAGGATAACGGAATATTTTCCACCCTCCTCTATCATATATTCAAATGAACCGTTACCGCTGTACTTATCAGAAGTATAGCACACATTTTCGCTGCTGTCAATGACGGTAACGTAAATCGTACCGCTTTCTGTTGTAATGTTGCCCGAAACAAGGCATTTGCTTCCGTCCGGCACAGAAATACTGCGTCCTTTTTCGCCGTTAAGGCTTTTATATGAGATAGTCCACTTATTATCCACGCAGTTTTCTACACACATTACAGCCGTGCTTGATGTTGCGGTACAGGCTGTAAGGGTGAACATTATTATTGTAACGGCAAGCAACGCTGTCAGTATTTTACGCTTCATTTTTACCCCCTTATTCGAGATTGAGCTTTTTGCTCATTATGTAATTTGTACCTATCGCCATTGCTACATAAAGAAATACCGAGAAAATCGATGATCCCCACATCAATTTGCCGTAACTGCTTATGAACATATCTGCCGCTGCGTCATTCATATCTGCTGTATTCATAGACATATAGCTTGAAAGTCCGCATATCACCATAATTACAGAGCTTACTATCTGTCCGACTGTATTCACAACGACAAATGTCAGTATGCTCATAAGTGTTTTATGGCTGTTGAAAAGACTTCCCACAGCAATGCAGAAATATATGTATAAAAGCAAAAGCAACGGATACAACACTGCCGAAATAATAAAGAACCACTTAAAATTAAACAGAAGTGCTGCCGAAGCATCATCGGCTGCGGATATTTCAGCAAATGCTTCTTTCATTCCGTCATACATATCAGTCATCCAGCTGCCGCTGCAGGTAAGTATACAGATACCGATAATTATTACTGCCAAAGCTGCAACTGTCCAGATATACGCCGCAATTATCTTTACTGCAATATGCTGCCATACAGGAACGGGCAGCGTATGCATAAGATAGCCCTCATCGCCGAAAAGATTTTTCTTGAATCTTACGCAGGACATTACGATTATCATTGCAAGTGTAAAGAAGCACAGCAGAATAAATGCAATAAGAAGAAATCCGCTGAAAATATCAATTATCGCATAATCCCCAAGTCTGCTGAGTCCCCTGTCAAATACCAAAAACAAAACTGCCGCACCTATTATTGCCGCAAAAACCACGGCATATTTACGCATTTCCGCAAGAAGCTCATATTTCAAAAGCTTTCCTAACATGCGAACACCTCCCTGAAAACTCCGTCTACCGATTTGCCGTACTTTTCTCTCATATCATCGACCGTCATCTGCATTACAAATTTGCTGTCACGGATAAAGATGACCTCATCGAGAATATGCTCAATATCGCTTATAAGGTGGGTTGAAATTATTACCGAAGCATTTTCATTATAGTTGCTGAGTATTGTTTTGAGTATATAATCTCTTGCAGCAGGATCAACGCCGCCTATCGGTTCGTCAAGGAGGTAAAGCTCGGCTTTTCTGCTCATTACAAGTATGAGCTGCACCTTTTCCCTTGTACCCTTTGACATTGTTTTTAGTCTGTCCTCAGGGTTTATGTTAAGCTTTTTCAGCATATCATAAGCTGTCTGCGGGTCAAAATCCTCATAAAAATCACTGAAGAACCCTATTATCTGCCTGACCTTCATCCAGTCGTTAAGATATGTTCTTTCGGGCAGATAGGAAACTATCTTTTTGGTTTCTATGCCGATATTTTTCCCCGATATTGTTATTTCGCCGGATGTCGGTGTAAGAATACCGCTCATCAGCTTTATCAATGTGGTTTTTCCGCTGCCGTTGGGTCCGAGAAGACCTATTATTTTACCCCTGCCAATTTCAACATTAATGTTATCCAAAGCAACCTTTCTGCCATACGCTTTGGTAATCCCCTTGCAGGAAACAAGTACATCCGAACCGATCTGTTCGTTTAACATTTCTGTTTCTCCTGTCATTATGACCACCCTTTCTCATAAGATGTTTTATTTATCCCCGTCAATATGCTTTCTTAGCTGTTCTATTGCTTCTTCGGCGGTAAATCCAAGCTGCGACATTTTGGTTATGAACCAGTCTATCTGCTCCTGCGCAAGAGTACGTCTAAGTTCGGATATTTTTTCCTTATCCTCGGTTATATACCGTCCTGCTGTACGCTGAGAAAAGACAAGCCCCTCACGTTCAAGCTCCGAAAGTGCTTTCTGCATTGTATTCGGGTTGACCTCTGCTACCGAGGCAAGCTCTCTTACAGGCAGAAGCTTATCCCCTGCGCTGTACTCGCCGACTGCTATGCTAAGCTTGATATGTTCAATTATCTGCTGATATATCGGTGTATTTTCATTAAAGTTCCACGGCATTAGGATCACTCCTTTCTTCATATTGTATTATTCAACTAATACAATAATAAACCATTTAATCTGATTTGTCAAGAGGTATTTTCAAAAAAGTCTGTCGAATTAATGCAGCAAAATATTTTTCCGAAAATATGTACTTTTGAAAAACTATGTGTTATAATATTTTTGTATATATCGATGAAAGAGAGGTGCTTTTTTCATTGAACGGTATTTTAGAAAGGCTTGGCGGCTTATTTAACAAGGATAAATTTGAATCTGAACTGAAAAATGCTCTGAAGCGCAGCAATTTTACCGTTTCATCAAAGTCCGAGGACGGAATATATGATGTTACCAATGGAAGTGCTTCATTTAAAATAGACGCAGGCAAGGCAAGAGAAATATATGAAAAAAATCACTCCGAAGCCGAGCTTGACAGCTTTATAAAAAAGCTGCGGCTTGAATGTGATATGGAAAGCCGTATGGTTTCATTCACAAACGGTCAGGCGTTTCTGAGATTTGTAGTTATGCGTGGCTCCGATGTGAAAAACAATATGGTTTATGAGGATTTTGCGGACGGGCTGAAAAAAGTCGTAGTTTATACGGCTGATGACACTGAGCTTCATTATCTTGAAGAAAGCTGTCTGAAACGATGGGCTGTACCGAGAGAGGTCGCTGTTTCGGTTGCGGACAGGAATATGTGCAGGCTGCTTGCAAAGGCTGAAAAAAATCAGTCTGAGATAGCAGACGGTATTTCCGCTCTTGAATTTGAGCTGCCGTCAAAAAGACTGGCTACATCACTTATGATGTGCAATGATTTCCGAAGGACGGTTTATGATTTTATGGGTGCAAAATTCCTTGTTGTTGCACCGTCGGAAGAAAGCCTGCTCATTCTCGGAAACATAACAAACAACATCCTTGAAGGCTTGGGCAAGGTCATAATCGAAGAATACCAAAAGGCGGAGCACCCTCTCACAACAGATGTGCTGCTCTTTACGCCCAATGACATACAGATAGCGGGACGCTTTTCCGTAAAGGACACACGTTCGGCTGACGAAGCAGGCAGAAGTCTTAAATAACATTTACATAAAGGAGATAGTCAAGTGAACAAGAAAACCAATTCATCAACTACTAAGAAAAAAAGCCTTGGATTAAGGATATTCGTACTTGTTTTAGCGGTATCCCTTCTTCTCGGAATAATCATTCTTCCGCTGCAGTCATTTGCCGTTGAATCGGATACCGAAGCTGTTATAGTTACCGAATTTGAAACAGGCAGGCTTTCCGACGCTCTTCTTGAAGCTGCTGACGGAACAGACTACAACTACATAAAAAAAGCCGCCGTTTCGGGCGGTACTCTTTCCGCAGAGGATTATTCCGCATTGCAGAACATTCCCAATCTTGAATATATTGAGCTTGCAGGCGCAGAAACAAAGGACGGCATCATTCCCGAAAATGCTCTCCCTTCAAGAAATCAGCTTACATTTATAAGCCTGCCGAAAAATACAGTCGAGATCGGTGTAAAGGCTTTTTCCGGAAACAGAAAGCTCATTAAGGTAAGTATGCCTGACAGCGTAACAAAGATAGATGACTATGCTTTTGAGTCCTGCGAGGCACTTTCGGATATTCCCGTAACCGAAAATATCACTTATATCGGTGAGGGTGCATTCCGTGACTGCAAATCAATAACAGAGTTTACCATTCCGTCAAATATCACGGAAATTTACGGTTATACTTTCAGTAAGTGCGGCTTTTCCGAAATAATCATCGGACCTAATGTTACATCAATTGCCGACGGTGCTTTTGCGGACTGCAACAACCTTAAAGACATTTACGCTTAT
>ENA-ORCP01002099-ORCP01002099.1-human-gut-metagenome-genome-assembly--contig:-NODE-2099-length-16417-cov-5.878458_pt1 | contig 16417 bp, 11 predicted proteins | sample MGYA00242990_ERZ507991 | MGnify/ENA primary metagenome ERZ507991 (study PRJEB26167, sample SAMN06115496) | human gut metagenome | host: Homo sapiens | place: China:Henan | collected 2015-05-07... | reverse complement strand
CTGGGCGCTGGCCGCCAGAAGAAGGGAGACCCGCTGGATTTTGCGGCCGGCATCACCCTGCACAAAAAGCGCGGCGACTATGTGCACAAGGGCGAGAGCCTGGCCACCTTCTACGGTGTAGCGGATAAATTTGAAGCTGCAGCCGAGGAATACCGCAGCGGCCTTGTCTATGGTGCCGAGCAGCCTGCCGAGACCCCGCTGGTGTATGCGCTGGTGACAAAAGACGGCGTGGAACACTACTGACCGCGCAGAAAAAGTTCCGGAGCAGGCCGCTCCGGGGCTTTTTTGCGTCATTTGGCAGTTTTTTATTGCTTAATCCGGAAAAGTGTGGAACTTTGGTGAAGGATATGATATACTACATTGTATTCGCGCTGACTCAGCGAAAGGGACACGGAAGGAGAAAGGACTTGTTATGAAGATCATTCTGGTGGGCAGCGGCAAGGTCGGCACTGCGCTGGCGCGGCAGCTCAGCGAGGAAGGCCACAACGTCACGGTTGTGGACACCAACAAGACTCGCGTGGAACATCTGACCGAGAGCTACGATGTGCTGGGCATCGTGGGCAACGGTTCCTCCATTACCACGCTGGCGGAAGCAGGCATTGAGGAGGCAGACGTCTTTATTGCGGTGACCGGCTCGGACGAGCTGAACCTGCTGTGCTGCATGTTTGCCAAAAAGGCGGGCCATTGCCACGCCATTGCCCGTGTGCGCAACCCGTCCTACAGCCATGAGCTGGACTTTATCAAAAAGCAGATCGGCATCTCGGCCATCATCAACCCGGAAATGGCAGCGGCCAAGGAGATCTCCCATCTGCTGCGGTTCCCGGGAGCAAGCAAGATCGATACCTTTGCGGGCGGCCGCGTGCGGCTGATCAAATTTGCCCTGACGGCGGCGCAGGAGCTGGACGGCGTGGCCATCCACGAGATCCCCACCCGGCTCAAGAGCGACATCCTTGTCTGCGCCGTGGAGCGCGACGGCGGGGTCATCATCCCCAACGGTAACTTCGTGCTCAGAACCGGTGACCAGGTCACCTTCCTTGCCACGCAGGAGAAGGCGCACGAGTTCTTCCAGCGTATCCATCTGCCGGTCCGCCCGGTGCGCAATGCCCTTATCGTGGGCGGCGGTGCCATTGCCTACTACCTGAGTCAGGAACTGCTGGAAAATCATGTGCGGGTGCGCATCGTGGAGCGCGACGCCGACCGCTGCACCGAGCTGGCCGAACAGCTGCCCGGCGCACAGATCCTGAACGAGGACGGCTCCAACCGCGAGTTTTTGCTGTCTGAGGGCATGGAGTCCACCGAAGCGTTCGTGGCGCTGACCAACATCGACGAGGAGAACGTGCTGCTGACCCTGTTTGCCAAAAAGCACTCTCACGGCAAGCTGGTGACCAAGGTCAACCGTCTGGAATTTGACGATATTCTGGCCGGGCTGGATCTGGGCAGTGTGGTCTACCCCAAGTACATGACCTGCGATTACATCGTGCAGTATGTGCGCGCTCTGCAGAACGAGGCGGGCAGCAACATCAAGACGCTGTACCGCATTCTGGACGACCGCGTGGAAGCACTGGAATTTACCGTCCACGAGGAGAGCGCCGCCACCGGTGTGCCCTTGAGCCAGCTGCACCTGAAAAAGAACCTGCTGCTGTGCTGCATCACCCGCGGCGACAAGATCCTGATCCCCCGCGGCGGCGACCAGATCCAGGTGGGCGACAATGTCATCGTCGTCACGCTGGAACACGGTCTGCACGATCTGCGCGACATCGTGGATCGTGACGCAGTGATCTGACGGAGGCGGGCTATGAATTATGCGATCGTATTCCGTCTGCTGGGCTATGTGCTGATGATCGAAGGAGCACTGCTGCTGCTTCCGGCGGCGGCAAGCTGGATTTACGGCGAGTGGTTCGTGCTGGCGGTGTTCCTCATCACGGCGGCGGTCAGCGCGGGCATCGGCTGGCTGCTGAAGGGCATCAAACCCCGCAGCAAGGTGTTCTACATGCGGGAGGGCTTTGCGGCCACCTCGCTGTGCTGGATCCTGATCTCCATTGTGGGTGCAGTGCCCTTTGTGGTCACAGGCTGTATCCCCAACCCGGTGGACGCTCTGTTTGAGACGGTGTCCGGCTTTACCACCACCGGTGCCAGCATCCTGCCCGGTGTGGAAGACCTGCCCAAGGGCATCCTGTTCTGGCGCAGCTTTACCCACTGGATCGGCGGCATGGGCGTTCTGGTGTTCCTGCTGAGTCTGCTGCCGCTGACCGGCGGCTCCCATGTGAACCTGATGAAGGCCGAAAGCCCCGGCCCGCAGGTGGATAAACTGGTGCCGAAGGTGCAATCCACGGCCAAGATCCTGTACGGCATCTACTTTGCCCTGACCATGCTGGAACTGGTGTTTCTGCTGATGGGCGGTATGCCGCTGTTCGAATCGCTGCTCACGGCTTTTGGCACGGCGGGCACCGGCGGCTTCGGCTTCAAGAACGACAGTTTCACGAGCTTTTCGCCCTATATCCAGTGGGTCGTGACCATTTTCATGATCCTGTTTGGCGTCAACTTCAACGCCTACTTCCTGCTGCTCATGCGCAAGTTCAGCCGCGTCATCAGCGAAGAGGTGCGGGGCTACTTTGTTGTGATCCTGGTGGCCATCGGCATTATCACGGCCAACATCTACAGCATCTACCAGAACTTCGGCACGGCATTGCGGCAGGCCGCCTTTCAGGTTGGCTCCATCATCACAACCACCGGCTTTTCCAGCTGCGACTTTGATTTGTGGCCGACCCTCTCCAAGGAGATCCTGGTCATGCTCATGTTTATTGGTGCCTGCGCGGGCAGCACCGGCGGCGGCATCAAGGTGAGCCGTTTCCTCATTCTGGGCAAGACCCTGGCTAAGGAGCTCAAGACCGCCCTGCACCCGCAGGTGGTAGCGCCCGCCCGCATGGATGGCAAGCTGCTGAACCACGAGACTATCCGCACCACCAACGTGTTCATTGCGGCGTATTTCTTCATCTTTGTGGCGTCTTTCCTGCTCATCAGTCTGGACGGATTTGACATGGTGACGAACTTTACAGCCATTGCGGCAACACTCAACAACATTGGCCCGGGCCTTGCACAGGTCGGCCCCATGATGAACTTTGGCAGCTTTACGAACCCCGCAAAGCTGGTGATGATCTTCGACATGCTGGCCGGACGACTGGAAATTTTCCCGATGCTGGTGCTGTTCCTGCCGGACACCTGGCGCAAATTCTGATTTCCCAATAACGGCACTTGCAAGCAGGCCGGAAAGCCTTTTGACTTTCCGGCCTGCTTTTTCTATGCTGCTTTCTGTCGCAGCTCTTTTCGTGAAAAAGAGGTCCAGAAAAATCCGCAGATTTTTCTGGACCTCAAATTCAAAATAGTTTTCCGCTGAAAATGCGCAGAGCGAAGAGGAACGCATTAAAACAGGATCAGACTTCCGTCTTCTCCTGCGCGCGGTACTGCAGCGCTTCCAGCAGGGCATCCTCGTCCAGAAGCTGCTTTCCGGCAAGGTCGGCCACGGTGCGGGCCACCCGCAGGATGCGGTCGTGGGCGCGTGCCGAAAGCCCCAGTGTGTCGTAGGATGCCCGCAGCAGCCGTTCGGCGGCTGGGGTCATGCGGCAGATGCGCCGCACCTGCCCGGCGGTGAGCTGGGCATTGCAGTGCACGCCCTCGAACCCGGGCGCAGCGTAGCGCTTTGCCTGAATGGCGCGGGCGGCAAGCACCTGCTTGCGCAGTTCGGCGCTGCTTTCGGAAGGTGCTGAAGCGTGCAGCTCGTCAAAGGCGATGGGGTCCATCTCCACGCACAGGTCGATGCGGTCCAGCAGCGGGCCGGACACCCGGCTGCGGTACTGGCGCACCGCACTGGGCGAACAGGTGCAGGGCCGGGTAGGGTGGCCGTAGTAGCCGCATTTGCAGGGGTTCATGGCGGCCACCAGCTGGAAACGGCTGGGATAGGTGGCACTGCCGGCGGCGCGGCTCACCGTAATCTGGCCGTCCTCCAGCGGTTGGCGCAGCACCTCAAGGCTCTCGCGCGAGAACTCCGGCAGCTCGTCCAGAAACAGCACGCCGCAGTTGGCAAGGCTGCATTCGCCGGGGCGGAACAGGGTGCCGCCGCCGGCCAGAGCGGCCGAGCTGGCGGAATGGTGCGGGCTGCGGAAGGGACGCGCCGAGATCAGGCCCCGCCCCTGCGGCAGCTGCCCGGCAATGGAGTAGATCTTGGTGGTCTCCACGGCTTCGTCCCGGGTGAGCGGCGGCAGAATGCCGGGCAGGCGCTTGGCCAGCATGGATTTGCCGGTGCCGGGCGCGCCGATGAGAAGCACATTGTGCCCGCCGGCCGCTGCAATGACCATGGCGCGCCGCGCCAGCGACTGCCCCATCACGTCCGCAAAATCCGGCACCTGCGCCCAGGCCTCCTCCGGATCAAAGGGCACCGCGGCGGCAGGGGAGAGCGGGGAGATGCCCCGCAGGTCGTCCACTACCTCCCGGGCGGTGCGGGCGGGGTAGACTTTCAGGCCGTCGGCGCAGGCTTCGGCTGCTTCGGCGGCGTTTTCGGCGGGAACATACAGCGCATGGATGCCGCTTTCGGCGGCGGCCAGCGCCATGGGCAGCACGCCGGACACCGGGCGCAATGTGCCGTCCAGCGCCAGCTCGCCCAGGAAAGCTGCATCTTTCGGCACCTCTTCCAGCTGGCCGCTGGAGGTCAGCAGCGCCAGCAGCAGCGGCAGGTCGTACACCGGGCCGGTCTTGCGCACATCGGCCGGGGCGAGGTTGACCGTGATGCGGCGGTCCGGGAACTTGAAGCCCAGATTCTTGATGGCGGCGCGGACGCGGTCGGCGCTCTCCCGCACGGCGGAATCCGGCAGACCTACGATGGAAAAGGCGGGCAGTCCGCCCGAAACATCGGCTTCCACCTCCACGGCAAAACCGCTCAGACCGCGCAGGCCGAAACTTCTGGTCACTGAATACATACGCTTCTCCCCTTTGCCCGGCAGAACAAACTGCCGGAAATGATTGGTAAAAGTGGAAAATGCTGGGAAATAATACCACGCTTCGACAGAAAAAGAATTCTGGATTCATTATAGTAAAGGGCAGGAAAGATGTCAATGCAACAGAGAGGAGAGTTGACCCATGTTGACCAGAGAATACTGCCGCTATATCCGTACTTATTCCGAGCTGGAAGGGCTGCAGCGGGCGCACACGCTGCTGTATTGTGCCAACGCCACGGCGCAGGGCGTAGAGGCCGAGGTGCGCTGTGAGCAGGGCGGGCGGGTGCGCCGCAGTGCGGCGGTGCTGGACTGCAGCTTTTCCCGGGCAATGCAGCTGATGCGCTACCTGTGCGAAAACGGTGTGGAGCCGGAACAGTGGCTGGAAGTGCTGCAGGACGCGGGACAGAGTTACTGCCTGCCGGAAAACCGGGCAGAACCGGATGATTTGTGCCAAACGGACAGAAGAAATCTGGATTTTTGTGCCTTATGCCCGGTTTAGGCCGAAAATATTGTTGCAGATTACGCAATTGACACGATGGACACGAGAGTTTATATTATAAGTAGGTTGAATCAAACCATCCCTTTTTGCGGAAAAATTTACAAAAGGTAAGGTGTGCAAGATGTATTTGGATGAATATAAGCGCTGGATGGCTGCAGAGCTGGACGACGCAGATCTGAAGCCGGAGCTGGCAAAGATCGAGGGAAATGATGACGAGATCAAGGACCGCTTTGCCGTGGCGCTGAAGTTCGGCACCGCAGGCCTGCGCGGTGTGCTGGGCGCTGGCACCAACCGTATGAACATCTATGTTGTGCGTCAGGCGACGCAGGGTCTGGCAAACTGGGTCAAGACCCAGGGCGGCAACCAGACTGTGGCTATCAGCTACGACAGCCGCCTGAAGAGCGATGTCTTTGCCAAGACCGCTGCTGGTGTTCTGGCTGCCAACGGCATCAAGGTGCGCATCTATGATGCCCTGATGCCCGTGCCCGCCCTGAGCTTTGCCACTCGTTACTATGAGTGCAACGCCGGCATCATGGTCACCGCATCCCACAACCCGGCCAAGTACAACGGTTATAAGGCCTATGGCCCGGACGGCTGCCAGATGACCGATGACGCTGCCGCCATCGTGTACGACGAGATCCAGAAGACCGATGTGCTCACCGGCGCAAAGTACATCTCCTTTGCCGAGGGCGTGGAGCAGGGTCTGATCCGCTTTGTGGGCGATGACTGCAAGAAGGCTCTGTATGATGCCATCGAGGCCCGTCAGGTGCGCCCAGGCCTGTGCAAGACTGCCGGCCTGAAGCTGGTCTACAGCCCGCTGAACGGCTCGGGTCTTGTGCCTGTCACCCATGTGCTGAACGACATGGGCATCACCGATATCACCATCGTGCCCGAGCAGGAGTACCCCAACGGCTACTTCACCACCTGCTCCTACCCCAACCCTGAGATTTTTGACGCCCTGAAGCTGGGCCTTGACCTTGCCACCAAGACCGGTGCCGACCTGATGCTGGCCACCGACCCCGACGCCGACCGCGTGGGCATCGCCATGAAGTGCCCGGATGGCAGCTATGAGCTGGTGTCCGGCAACGAGATGGGCGCTCTGCTGCTGGATTACATCTGCGCAGGCCGCATTGAGAAGGGCACCATGCCCAAGAACCCTGTGGCCGTCAAGTCCATCGTGTCCACCCCGCTGGCCGATGCCATCGCCGCCCACTACGGCGTTGAGATGCGCAGCGTGCTGACCGGCTTCAAGTGGATCGGCGACCAGATCGCTAATCTGGAAGCTGCCGGCGAAGTGGACCGCTTCATCTTCGGCTTCGAAGAGAGCTACGGCTATCTGGCTGGTCCCTACGTCCGCGATAAGGACGCTGTCATTGGCTCCATGCTGATCTGCGAGATGGCTGCTTACTACCGCAGCATCGGTTCCTCCATCAAGCAGCGTCTGGAAGAGATCTACAAGGAGTACGGCCGCTACCTGAACAAGGTGGACAGCTTCGAGTTCCCCGGCCTGACCGGCATGGAGAAGATGGCGTCCATCATGCAGAAGCTGCGCGACAACCCGCCCACCGAGCTGGCCGGCCACAAGGTGGTCAAGGTGACCGACTACAAGAAGCCCGAAGAGACCGGCCTGCCCGCAGCAAACGTGCTGATCTACACGCTGGAAAACGGCGCTACCGTGGTGGTGCGTCCCTCCGGCACAGAGCCGAAGATCAAGACCTACTTCACCACGCTGGGCAAGGATCTGGCCGAAGCTCAGGCACAGAAGGACGCTCTGGCCGCTGCCATTGAGCCGATCCTGAAGTAAACCTCCGCCAAAATTCCATCAAGGTTTGTTTGTGCCCCTCCGCTGTGTGCGGAGGGGCATTTTTGCTGCAGAAAATCGGTTGCAGTTTGCGCCCTGATACGCTATAATAAAATATGGCTTATTATAGGATGGGGCAGGTGCAGAAAATGGAAAAGAGTGTATCGGCGGTGCTGGTGGCGGCAGGTTCCTCCACCCGGATGGGTTTCGATAAGCTCAGCTTTGATCTGGGCGGGGAAACGGTGCTGCACCGCAGTATCCGCGCATTTGAACGGTGCCCGGATGTGACGGAAATTATTCTGGTGGCGGGCAAAAACCGAGCCTTTGTGGAACAGCAGGCGGCGGACTGCACAAAGCCGGTGCGCATCGTGCCCGGCGGGGCCACCCGCGCCGAGAGTGCGAAAAACGGCGTGCTGGCTGCGGCGGGGGAGCTTGTGGCGGTGCACGATGCTGCCCGGCCCTTTGTCAGTCAGACCGTGATCGCGGCGGCGCTGACTGCCGCAGCCCGGTGCGGCGCAGCGGCACCTGCTGTGCCGGTGAAGGATACCATCAAGCAGGCAGCCTGCGGCGACGGCAAGACTGTGCCGGATGCCTGCCCGGTGCAGGCCACCCCCGACCGCAGCACTCTGTATGCGGTGCAGACGCCCCAGTGCTTTGACCGCGCGGCGTATCTTGCGGCGCTGGAAGAGCTGGACGAAGAAAAAGCCCGCCTTGTCACCGATGACTGCAGCCTGTTTGAACTTACCGGCCGCACTGTGCAGCTGACGCAGGGCGATTACGCCAACCTGAAGATCACTACCCGTGAGGATCTGCCCCGCCCGGAACAGAAAGAGGAACATAAAATGCGCATTGGACATGGTTATGACGTGCACCGTCTGGTGGAAGACCGCAAGCTCATTCTGGGCGGCATGGACGTTCCGTTTGAAAAAGGCCTGCTGGGGCATTCGGATGCCGACGTGCTGACCCATGCCGTGATGGATGCGGTGCTGGGCGCGGCGGCGCTGGGGGATATCGGACAGCATTTCCCGGACAATGACCCTGCCTACTCCGGCGCAGACAGCCTGAAGCTGGCCCGCCGTGTGGCTGAAATTTTAAAGGAGCATGGCTTCCGCATTGAAAATATCGACGCAACGCTGCTGTGTCAGCGGCCCAAGCTGGCACCGCACATCCCGGCCATGCGCCGGAATCTGGCCGACGCCTTCGGCCTGCCGGTGGACGCCGTCAGCGTCAAGGCCACCACGGAAGAGCATCTGGGCTTTACCGGCGAGGGACTGGGCATTGCCGCCCATGCCGTCGCCCTCATCGAAAGACTGTAATGGGAGCGTGCATCAATGACTCTGAATGCAATCATTGCCAATTTCCAGACCTTCAAGCTGGTGGATCTGCTGGATATCATCATTATTTCGTTCCTGATCTATCAGCTGCTGGGCATCGTCAACCGCACCCGCGCGGGGCAGCTGTTCAAGGGTGCTCTGCTGGTGATGGCCGTCTATCTGGTGGCCGAAACGCTCAATATGCGCACCGTGACATGGCTGCTCAACTCGCTGCTGCAGGTCGGATTGCTGACGCTGGTGGTGCTGTTTCAGCCGGAGATCCGCCGTGCGCTGGAGCGCATGGGCCAGACCGACCAGTGGGCGGCAAAGCTCTTCAACGTGAAGGGGCGCTACAACGACCCCAGCCTGAAGGGTGCATGGCGCAGCGCCATCATTGCCATCTGCGACGCAGCCGAGCGCTTTTCCGAGACCAAGACCGGCGCGCTGATCGTGCTGGAACGCCACACCAACCTCTCCGAGATCGTGCGCACCGGCACCCCGGTGAATAGCGCGGTCAATCTGGAAGTGCTGGGCACCATCTTCTACGAGGGCACGCCCCTGCATGACGGTGCGGCTATCATCGAGAACGGCCGCATCAAGGCGGCGGGCTGCGTGCTGCCTCTTTCCAACAATCTGGATCTGGGCAAGGATATGGGCACCCGCCACCGCGCCTGCCTTGGTATTGCGGAAAATTCCGACGCCATTGCCATTGTGGTCAGCGAAGAGACCGGCATCATCTCCATGGCCAAAAATGGTGTGCTGATCCGTCATTTTGATCGCCAGAGCCTGTATACCCGGCTCATTGATGAGATGATCCCCAAGGAGTCCACGGTGGAAAAGAACACCGCCGACAGCTGGGTGGAACAGGCGAAAAAGCTGTGGAACTGGATCAGCCAAAAGGGGGAGGACGAGCAGCAATGAGCAACCAGCCGAATAAGACGAATGGCGCAAAGCCTGCCGTCCGCAAAAAGAAAAATCTTCTGGATGACCGCCGCATCCGGCTGGCACTGTCCGTGCTGGGTGCCATCGTTGCGTGGATGGTGGTCACCATCATCGTCCAGCCCGGCACCACCAACACCATCTATAATGTGCCGGTGGATTATACCTACGATTCCGCCGCCTATACCTCCCGGGGCCTGAGCATCGTCAGCGCCGAGGACAAGACCGTGAACCTGAAGCTCTCCGGCGATGGCTACACCATCGGCGGGCTCAGCGCGTCGGATTTTGTGGTCTACCCGGACTGGTCCAGCGTGCGGGACAGCGGCGAAAAGACCCTGCGGCTGCTGGTGCGCGGCGCAAACGGCCTGCTCAACGGCGTGACTGTGACCATGGAGGGCAGCGACAACACGGTGGACGTGGTGTTTGACGTGGTGGAGGAAAAGACCCTGCCTGTTACCGCTACCACCAACTATCTGCGCATTGCGGACGGCTATATCCTTTACAGTACTGAGGTCTCCAAGGAGACTGTTACCCTGTCCGGCCCCAGCAGCGAGCTGAGCAAGGTGGCTACCTGCACTGCCGAGGCATCCTATGACAGCGAGCTGACCGAGTCGGTCACGCTGGACACCCCCCTGCGCTTCTACACCAGCGGCGGCAAGGAGGTCAAGTTCCAGTACACCACGCTGGAAGAGAGCAACGTGGACGTGACGCTGCAAGTGTACAAGATGGCTACTCTGCCAGTGAAGGTGAATTTTATCAACGCGCCGCGCGGGTTCGATAATTCGGTGCTGAGTTATGCCCTCAGCTGCAAGCAGCTTAAGGTGGCAGGCCCGGCAGAAAAGATCGATGCGCTGTCCACCTTGTCCATCGGCACCATCGACCTTTCCACCTTCAGCCTGAACAAGGTGTACGAGATGCCCATCGAGCTGCCGACAGATATCTATCTGCTGGACAATATCTCCACGATCACGGTCAGCTTTGACTGCTCCGGGCTGGAGACCAAGACCATGAACCTGCCCTCCAGCTGCGTGCAGGTGGTCAACCTGCCCGCCACCTATCAGCTGACGGTGGAGACTGAGCGGCTGATGAACGTGATCCTCTGCGGCCCCAAGGGCGCTATGGAAACTTTGACCCCCGAGCAGGTGGTCGTTGAGATAGACGCCGAGGACTTTGCCGTGGCTACCGGCCAACAGAACATTGCCTGCCGGCTGTATGTGCCCTCCAACGGCAAGATCTTTGCACTGGGCAGCTATGTGCTGCAATGCCGCATTGAAAGCAACTGAATTTAAAGGAAAACACAACAAATGATTCTGGTTCGCAACATCCGTCTGCCCCTCTCTGCCGCAGAGCCGCAGGCATTTGAAAAGGCACTGCACACCCTGCGGGTGCCCCGCAGCAAGGTAGAGCACACCGGCGTGGCAAAGCTTTCGGTGGATGCCCGCCACGGCCAGCCCAAGCTGGTATATACTGTGGCGGTTACCCTCAAGCAGCCCGGGGAGGAGGCCGCATTTGCGGCACGCTGCCCGGACGCCGCCCTGCACCGCCGTGCAGACTTTACCCTGCACGCAGGTACCCAGCCGCTTACGCACCGCCCTGTGGTGTGCGGACTGGGCCCGGCGGGGCTGTTTGCGGCCCTGCTGCTGGCACGGCAGGGGTACCGCCCCATCGTGCTGGAGCGCGGCCCTGCGCTGGATGCCCGTGTGCAGGCGGTGGAGCACTTTTCCGCCACCGGTCAGCTAGACCCCAACGCCAACATCCAGTTCGGCGAGGGCGGCGCAGGCACTTTCTCGGATGGCAAGCTGACCACCCGCATCGGGGATGAACTGTGTGATTTTGTCACCGAGGTGTTTTTGCAGCACGGTGCCCCGGCAGAGATCGCGTGGAAGCAGAAGCCCCATGTGGGCACCGACCTGCTGCGCGGCGTGATCACCTCCATCCGCAAGGAGATCGAGTCTCTGGGCGGCGAGGTGCACTTCAACACCGCGCTCACCGGACTGGAGCAAAAAAACGGACGACTTGTGGGCATCGCTACTACAAACGGCAGCTTTGCCTGCGAGACACTGGTGTTTGCGGTGGGGCACTCGGCACGGGATACCTTCAGCATGCTGATGGACAGCGGCCTTGTGCTGGAGTGCAAGCCCTTCAGCGTGGGTTTCCGCGCCGAGCACCTGCAAAGCGAAATCGAAAAAAGCCTGTACCACGAGGCCGCCGGACATCCGGCGCTGCCCCGGGGCGAATACCAGCTTTCCCAGCACGTCGGCGAGAGGTGCGTGTACACCTTCTGTATGTGCCCCGGCGGTCAGGTGGTGGCTTCGGCCAGTGAGGAAGAACGTGTTGTGACCAACGGCATGAGCTACCACGCCCGCAGCGGCAAAAACGCCAATGCGGCGGTGGTGGTCAGCGTAGGCGGGGCAGATTTTGCAAACGACCCCCGCCGCGCCATCGCCTTCCAGCGGGAGCTGGAAGCAAAAGCTTACGCCGCCGGTCGTGCCGCCGGAGCCTACGCCGCCCCGGCAGAGAACGTACAAAGCTTTCTGGAAGGACGCGGGCAGCTGCATATTGGCAGCGTACAGCCCACCTACGACCGCGGTGTGACCGCCGCAGACCTGGGCGCACTGCTGCCCGGGGAGCTGGCCGATACCCTGCGGGCGGGTCTGCGCGCCTACGAGCGCAAGATTGCAGGCTACACTGCGCCGGACGCCATCCTGACCGGCCTTGAGACCCGCACCAGCAGTCCGGTACGGCTCAAGCGGGAAGAGGACTTTATGTGCACCCAGCTGGCAGGGCTTTATCCCTGCGGCGAGGGTGCGGGATATGCGGGCGGCATTATGAGCGCCGCCGTGGATGGCCTGCGGGTGGCCCGCGCCATCATCAGCCGGTATGCACCGGCAGAAGGGTGAGAAAAATCGGATGAACGATCGTGAAAACGATACAATGAAACAGGACGAGGGACGCCGGGTGCAGCAGGAGCTGGAAGACCAGCTGCGCGCCTTTGGCGATACCATGTCGGATGCTTTTGCCCACGGTTTCGAGGGCAGGGGCATGGATATCGGCGACCGCGCCTACGACGTGGGCAAGGCGGCGGTCCATGCGGCCAACTACGGCATCGGCAAAGCGGGCAGAGCTTTCCGCAGGGCGCGGGACGAGGTCCGGAAAAACCAGAATGCCCGGCATAGCTGGGCAAAGCAGACCTTTAACGAGGGCTATGCGGAGGCCGACACCGGCGGGATGCCCGGCTGGTTCCAGCAGATCTTTGGCCTGAAAGGGGAGCAGACCCCCGTAGACCTGCTGCGTGCAGACGGCAAAAAGCGCCAGAACGGCGGTGCAGCCCTGCTGGCCGTGGGCATCACCTTCATGGTGATCTTTGGGTTGGGGACGCTGGGCTGCCTCATCGGGCTGGGCATTATTTCGCCGGCTGCTTTGGGCGACGTTGTGGTGTCGACTGCTGAGGACGGCGGCATCCTGATGACGGGCACGGACTACGTTATGAACACCGCCTACAACGTGCTGGGCATCGTCAGCGGCGTGTTGGGCCTTGCCACGGCGGGCTTTGGCTGGATGATGGCCTGTGGTTCCGCCTGGGTGAAAGCTGGAAAGCAGCTGGGGCAGTTCGCTGATCTTGCGGATACCACCGACTACCACCAGGGCCTTTCGGTTCGGATGCTGGCCGACCTCGTCCACCAGAACCGGAAAAAAATGCTGAAGAAGCTGCAAAAGTACATCCGCAAAGGCTGGCTGAACGGATGGCTGGATGAAAAAACGGAAACACTCTATCTGACGGCGGAGGATTACCGCGCCGCCCAGGAAACGGCGGCTGCACCCCAGGCACAGCCGCAGCCGGAACCGGCTCCGGAGCAGCGCGAGGAAACGCCTCTCAATCTGGAAACGGCCCGCCGCTTTGCCGCTGTGCTGGAAAAAGAGCAGCAGCTCATGCAGGATGCGCAGGCGCGGGAAGAACTGGCCGCCATGCAGAAAACCACCACCGCCATCTGCGACTGGCTGGAAACACACCCGGAAAGCCAGCCCAAGACCCGCCGGTTTGCGGAATACTATATCCCCACCACCCTCAAGCTGCTGCACACCTATAACGATGTGCAGGGGCAGCAGGGCGAAAACGCCGAGACCATCCGCCGGGATATCGCCGGCATCCTGCACACCCTGAATCAGGCCTATGATACTCTGTATGATACCCTGCTTTCGGATGTGGCCATGGATGTCTCCTCGGAAATTGCGGCCCTGCAGGGAATGCTGGCCAACGACGGCCTGACGGGAGGGGATTTTCAATGACCTACCGTGCATGGGAACTGAAACCGCTGGACCGCGCCGTGCTGAAGGAGCTGACCGGGGCCATCGCGGAACAGGCCGCAGAAGAACTGGAACAGCAGGCCATGGACGAAGAGCCGTGGTCGGAAGCAAAATATCATCAGGTGCTGGCTGCCCAGCAGAAGGAAAACGCCCTGCTGGCCGGTGTGCTGACCGCGCGGGGCATCACCGACCCCGCCGAAGCGCTGACCCTGCTGGCGGGCGAAGAAGAACTGAGCGACCCTTCTCTGCTGACCGACATGGACAAGGCCTGTGAGCGCATCTGGCAGGCCATCGACAATGGCGAGACCATCGTGGTCTTCGGCGACTACGATGTGGACGGCGTGACCGCTACGGCTCTGCTGTACCAGCACCTCAAGGGCATGGGCGCAACGGTCAAGTGCATGCTGCCCAGCCGCGAGGGCGACGGCTACGGCCTTTCGAAAAATGCCATCCAGACCATCCACGACAAGGGCTATCAGCTCATCGTGACAGTGGACAACGGCATCTCTGCGGTGGCAGAAGCGGATTTTGCCGCTGAACTGGGCATCGACCTGATCATCACCGACCACCATCTGCCGCCCGAAACGCTGCCCAAAGCCATCGCCGTGGTGGACCCCCGCCGCGAGGATGACACCAGCCCCTTCAAGGGGCTGTGCGGCGCAGGCGTGGCGTTCAAGCTGTGCGCAGCGCTGGACGGCTGCCCGCCGGAAGAAATGCTGGATTACTGCGGTGACCTTGCCGCTGTGGGCACCGTGGCGGACGTGATGCCGCTGACCGGGGAGAACCGCACCCTTGTGAAGTACGGCCTGCATCTGCTGCAGCAGACCGACCGCCCCGGTCTGGAAGCACTGCTGGAAGCAGTCGGCCTTGCGGGCCGGCCGGTGACGGCGGAAAACGTCAGCTATGCCATTGCGCCCCGCATCAACGCGGCCGGCCGCATGGATAGTGCCGTGACCGCATTGCAGCTGGTGCTCTGCGAGGACCCGGACCGTGCCGGAGAACTGGCCAATAAACTTAATGAGATCAACACGAAACGGCAGGAGACCGAGCTGCAGATCTTCAAGGCGGCGCAGGAACTGCTGGAACAGGAGCCGGAACGGCTGGAAGATCGCGTCATCCTGCTGTGGGGACGCGACTGGCACCCCGGCGTTATCGGCATCGTGGCGTCCCGCCTTGTGGAGCGCACCGGCCGCCCGGTGATCGTGGCAACAGTGGACGAGCACGGCGAGTGCAAGGGCAGCGGCCGCAGTGTGCAGGGCTTCAATCTGCACGCCTGCATCGGTGCCTGCTCGGACCTGCTCATCCGCTACGGCGGCCACGCCATGGCGGCGGGGCTTTCGGTGCGGGAAGAAAATCTGCCCGCTCTGCGCCGCCGCCTGAACGAGTGGGCGGCGCGGGAGTGCCCGGTGCTGAATACGGCTCCGCTGGAGTGCGATCTATCCATCCATCTGGACCGTGTGACCGTGGAAAGCGTGCGCAGGCTGGACGAGCTGGCACCCTACGGTGCCGAGAATCCCACCCCGGTGTTTCTGCTGCAGAGCGCCGTGGTGGACGGTGTTTACCCGGTATCGGACGGCAAGCACAGCCGCCTGCGCCTGCGGCAGGGCAACGCCAGCGTCTACGCGGTGTGGTTCGGCAAGCCGCCGGAACAGCTGCCCTACGTTATGGGCGATGTGGTGGACGCGGCGCTGAACCTTTCGGTCTACGATTCGCCCCGGGGCGCGCAGCTTTCGGGCCGCATCCTTGACCTGCACCCGGCGGGGTTGGGCACCCGAATGGCCGAACAGGCCGCGCTGGTGGCCGCTCTGCGCCGCGGCACGCCTCTGACCGCCGAACAGAAAACAGAGATCACGCCTGCCCGCACGGACATTATTGCCGTGTACCGGGAGCTGCAGGCGCGCCGTTGGCACGCAGAAGATCTGCAGCCGCTGTGCGCAAAACTGGGCGAGGAAAATACCGGAAAAACGCTGGTGGCGGTCACAGCCTTGGAACAGGTGGGGCTGATCGCCGCTGTGGAAAAGGGCGGGGCAAAATATCTCGACCTTGTGCCCGCTGCGGGCAAGAAGAACCTTGCCGACGCCCCGATCCTGAAATGTCTGGAGGGAAAGTAAATGCCAGAGGGAAAGAAAAATGCTGTCCCGGCTCCCGCCCTGGTGCGGAACGAGGACTCCTACTCTGCAAAGACGCATCTGCACCAGCCGGTGCAGGAGACGGCCACGGTCTCGGCCACGGCTCTGCTGGCCGACGCACCGGAGGGCGCATTGCCCTCGGAGGTGCGGCCCGAGATCGTGACCTGGGACAAGCTGTGCGAAGCTATCAAAGCCAGCGGCCGCGCCTACAACATGGAGATGATCGAAAAGGCCTACCGCCTTGCCGACAAAGCCCACAACGGCGTGTGCCGACGCAGCGGCGAACCCTATATCTGCCACCCGCTGGCCGTGGCGCGGCTGGTGCTGGATCTGGGCATGGACTCGGAAAGCATCGCCGCCGCCCTGCTGCACGACGTGGTGGAGGACACCCCCACCACGCTGGACTACCTGAAAGCCGCATTCGGCGAAGAAGTGGCTCTGCT
>ENA-ORCP01002097-ORCP01002097.1-human-gut-metagenome-genome-assembly--contig:-NODE-2097-length-16432-cov-3.695323_pt1 | contig 16432 bp, 14 predicted proteins | sample MGYA00242990_ERZ507991 | MGnify/ENA primary metagenome ERZ507991 (study PRJEB26167, sample SAMN06115496) | human gut metagenome | host: Homo sapiens | place: China:Henan | collected 2015-05-07... | reverse complement strand
TTCGTCAACCGTTGCAGAAACAAGGTGTGAATGTTTCGGTAAGTGCGAAGCACAGACCGAAACTTCATATTGAATCGCGCAGCGATTCAATGACCCCGCAGAGCGGCATTTCTTTTTCTTACTTTTTGAACAATGCCGGTATTGTTCGCTGCACAACTGCTCAATCAAGGAAAAAGCGGCTAAGGGGTTGATTCTCTTAAAATCGTAGTGATGTGTGAAGCTTTGAGATCTTTCGGAGCAAGATTGTCTATATAGGCGGCAAAGAAAAACTTCACGTTGAAACGCGCGGCGGGGCAGTGCCCGAGATTTTGATTTACTTACGTTATCAACGTAATTATATGCCTTATGAATTTTTTTGGTCAAAAGTCTTGACACGCATGCGCGGCATGTGTATAATAGTATGGTAGTCCAAAGACAGCAGGTTGTCGGCTCCGCCGATATAAAGCATTCCTGCCGAGGATAATGAATACAGACAGCGTCGGTATCCCCGCGCTTTATGTCCGAATTATTCTGCGCCGCGTCTTTGACGGGGTGTATTTTTTTCGTTATTGGGCTAATATTTCAAATGGAGGTATAGTTCAAATGCCAAGTGCAAAGATTTTAGCACAGAAGCAGGCAGACCTCGGTGCTCTCGTAGAGAAGATCAAGGGCGCTCAGTCGGGCGTACTTGTCGACTACACCGGAATTACCGTTGAGCAGGATACAAAGCTCCGCGCTTCGTTCCGTACATCCGGCGTTGACTACAAGGTCTACAAGAACACCATGACTTCTCGCGCATGCGATGAGGTCGGCTACGCTGAAATGAAGGAGCTTCTCAAGGGAATGACCGCCTTCGCTCTCAGCACAGAGGATCCGATCGCTCCTGCAAGAATCGCAAAGAAGTTTGCCGACGATATCGAGACCTTCGATATCAAGGGCGGAAAGGAAGCAGCATTTAAGTTCATTGACAAGCTGCAGATTTTTTCTCTGTTGGCAAATGTTGCTGACGTTAAGAGCCTGGTCATCCATCCGGCAACCACCACTCACTCGCAGCTGACCGCAGAGGAGCTGGAGGATCAGGGTATCCATCAGGGCACCATCCGTCTGTCCATCGGCACCGAGAATATCAATGATATTCTGGCTGACCTCGAGCAGGCATTCAACTAAGCTGAATATCGCGTATTCCTATTTTACCTCTTACAATTTGACGAGAAAAGACCCGCTGAAAGCGGGTCTTTTCCTATCTGTACAGCAGTTTCATCCCTCGATGATGGCAAAAATGAGTGCAATTTGATCAATCGGCATAATACCCCCCTTTTTTCGGTTGGCAGTTTATATAACCGGAAAAGGGAGCTTTATTTTTACAGCTGCGAGAAAACCTCGCCGATTGGCGCGTGAATGACCAGATCAGCACGGCGATCCGCAGGAGTAGGGGACTTATTGACCAAAACCAGCTTATTGCCGCGGTAATAGTCGATCAGACCAGCGGCCGGATACACAGCCAGCGATGTGCCGCCGATAATCAGAATATCAGCCTTGGAGATGTAGTCTACGCTCTTGTTGATCGTGTAGCTGTCGAGTCCCTCCTCGTACAGCACGACATCTGGCTTGATAATGCCGCCGCAGGAGCATCGCGGAATGCCGGTGCCCTTGGCGATATCCTCAACCGGATATGGCTTGCGGCAGCGCATACAGTAGTTACGCAGTACTGAGCCGTGCAGCTCAAGCACTTCCTTCGAGCCTGCCTTCTGGTGCAGACCGTCGATGTTCTGCGTTACAACGGCACGGCACTTGCCTTCGCGTTCCCACTCAGCCAGCTTGAGGTGAGCCGCGTTCGGCTTTGCATCAAGAGCTAGCATTTTCGCCCGATAGAAGCGGTAAAACTCCTCGGTTTCACTCAAAAAGAACGTGTGGCTGAGAATGGTCTCCGGCGGGTATTTGTACTGCTGGTTGTACAGACCGTCCACCGAGCGGAAATCCGGAATGCCGCTCTCGGTCGATACGCCCGCACCGCCGAAAAAGACGATATTGTCGCTGCCGTCGATCCACTCTCTCAGTTTAGCAATCTTCTCATCCATGATATTAGCTCCTTTCGTCGCTAATGAATTGAAAATTAAGGTATTCGGCACAGCCGAGTGATTTAATGCACGCAAGAATAGCGGCATTTTCCATTCTCAATTCTCAATTTTCCATTATTTCGATTATTCGGTAATCGAAACTAAGCCCTCATGACGCGGCTTTGCCGGCGTTTCCTTCTCGATGTAGCCGATGGCTGCGGAGCAGACAACGATATGATCCTCCGGTACGCCGTACTCAGTCAGCAGTGCACGAACCTCGGGTACGTCGCAGGTCTCGCGCAGCTGGTTGATCCAGCAGGAGCCGAGGCCAAGCTCGGTAGCCATCAGCAGCAGATTCTCCATTGCAGCAGCGCCGTCTACCAGAGCGTGGTGCTCATCCCGCTTGTAGGAAATGATAATGTTGACCGGTGCACCGTAGAAATTGTACTCCGGACCGCGATTGTCTGCCTCAGCAACGGCACGGGCCAGCTTGAGCGACTTCTCTGCATTGTAAATCACGGTAAAGTGCCACAGGTACTTGCCCATGCCGGAAGGCGCCCATTCAGCAGCTTCAACAATCTGCATGATCTGATCCTTCGGCGGCAGCTCGGACTTGAACGCGCGCGTAGAGCGGCGAGACTTGATAACTTCCATCAGGTTAGACATAGGAAAAACCTCCTGAATCAAATAGGGATTGATATTTATAAATATAGTATATAGCATTCTGGGTGTCGTTTCAAGACAACATGAACAAAAATGCGGCTGCATCTGTAAATTATCTGTGAAAACAGCGGTTTGTGTGGTATACTGATTCTAATTGAAAAATAATGCGGGAGGAATCTCTTACATGATCACTATCAGCGATCTTAGCTTAAACTTCAGCGGCGAGCCGCTGTTCAAAGATGTAAACCTGAAATTTACCCAGGGCAACTGCTACGGTGTTATCGGTGCAAACGGTGCAGGCAAGTCTACATTCCTGCGCATTCTGTCCGGCGATTTGGACCCGTCCACCGGCACGGTTTCGATTGCGCCCAAGACCCGTATGAGCGTACTCAAGCAGGACCACTTTGCCTTCAACGAGGAGACTGTTCTCAACACGGTTCTCGGCGGCAACGAGCGTTTGCTTGAGGTCATGCACGAAAAGGATGCGCTCTACATGAAGGACCCGTTCACCGAGGAGGACGGCAACAGGGCTGCCGAGCTGGAGTCCGAGTTTGCTGAAATGGGCGGTTGGGACGCCGAGACCGAGGCCAGCCAGCTGCTGAACGGTCTGGGTCTGGATGCAGATGCCATCCTGTACACCGAGATGAAGAACCTCGGTGACGTCGAGAAGGTCAAGGTGCTGCTGGCGCGTGCGTTGTTCGGCAAGCCGGATATTCTGCTGCTGGACGAGCCTACCAACCATCTGGATATTCAGGCAGTCCGCTGGCTGGAGGACTTCCTTGCCGATTTTGAGGGCACCGTCCTCGTTGTATCGCATGACCGTCACTTCCTGAACAACGTATGTACCCACATCGTCGATATTGACTACGGCAAGATCAAGCTGTACGTCGGCAACTATGAGTTCTGGTATGAGTCCTCTCAGCTGGTTCAGCGCATGATCAAGGATCAGAACCGCAAGAACGAGGAAAAGATCAAGGAACTGCAGAACTTCATTCAGCGTTTTGCGGCAAACAAGTCCAAGTCCCGTCAGGCGACCAGCCGCCGCAAGCTGATCGACAAGCTGTCCGTCGAGGAAATGCCGGCTTCGTCCCGCCGTTACCCGTGGGTAGCGTTTGACGCGGACCGTGAGGCAGGCAAGGACATTCTCGAGGTGCGCGGCATCTCCAAGACCATCGACGGCGAGAAGGTGCTCGACAACGTATCTTTCATCGTGCGCCGCGGTGACAAGATTGCGTTCATCTCGGATAACGAGCTGGCAATGACTACGCTGTTCCAGATTCTTATGGGCGAGATGAAACCGGATGAGGGCAGCTTCAAGTGGGGCGTTACCACCTCGCAGAGTTATTTCCCGAAGGACAACAACGAGTTCTTCGAGGGCCACGAGGAAAACATGCTCGACTGGATCGCGCCGTATTCCCGCACGGATACACTGGAATCCACGCTGCGCGGTTTCCTCGGCCGTATGCTGTTCTCCGGCGACGATGTTTACAAGCCGGTTCGCGTACTGTCCGGCGGTGAGAAGGTTCGCCTGATGCTGGCGCGCATGATGCTGTTCGGCTCGAACGTGCTCGTCATCGACCAGCCGACCAACCACCTCGATCTGGAATCCATCACCGCAGTCAACAACGGCGTTCGTGATTTCAAGGGCACCGTGCTGTTTGCTTCCCACGACCACGAGTTCGTGCAGACCATTGCGACCCGTATTATCGAAATTCGTGAAAAGGGCGTTCTGGACAAGGAATGCACCTATGACGAGTTCCTCGAGTTCCGCGAGACCTACAAGGGCTGATGCCGGAGCGCTTTTGGCGCGGTCTGAACGGCCTGCTCGTGCTGCTGATACTGGGTGCGCTGGCATATGCCTCGGCGCTGTTGTTCGGCTGGAACTGTCCGATCAAATACTTGACCGGCGTGCCGTGTCCCGGCTGCGGACTGAGCCGCGCACTTGCCGCTCTGCTCCGACTGGACTTTCGTACGGCACTGCGGTTTCACCCGATGGTTTTCGTGCTGCCGCCGGTCGTTTTGTACGCGCTGTTTGGCAAAAAGCCGCTTCTCGGCTCCAAAAACCTCGAGCGCATGCTGCTGTGGAGCGTTATCGTGCTGGATATCGCAATTTGGCTGATACGTCTCGCGCTGCATGACCTGCTGATTTTTTAACGGAATCTTACCCGCTAGGATAGCTGCGCTGTCCGGCGGGTATTCGTTTATCCGACGTTTTGTGCAATATGTAAAATTTCACCGGAAATTATAACGGGTTTTGCTGTACTTTTGGAAGCGCTCATGCTATACTGTTCCCAAAGGAGGGGATAGTTTATGATGTTTGGAATTGACAGCCTGTATATCTGGCTGGCTGTCATTATCATCAGTGTAGCGGTAGAGGCGTTTACACTCACGCTGTGCGGCATCTGGTTCGCTGCCGGCGGTGTCGCAGCACTCATTGCAGCCAGCCTTTCGGTCGGACTGATGGGGCAGTGGATTGTGTTCATCGTGTTCTCCGCGCTGCTGCTTGTACTGGTGCGTCCGCTCTGCCGCCGTTTTCTCGGCAGTCGGCAGCAGGCGACCAACGCAGATCGCATCATCGGACAGACGGCTGTTGTTACCGAACCGATTGACAATATTCTGGAGACCGGTGCGGTGAAAATCAACGGAAAGATCTGGACAGCCCGCAGTGCGACTGACGCGCAAATTGCAATCGGGACAAGAGTCACGGTTGTGGAGATCCGCGGCGTCAAGGCGATTGTAAAACCGAACCAACTGTAAAGGAGCGTTATCATGGATTATATTATTGTACCCATCATCTGGATTGTGCTGATTGTTCTGCTCATCGCGTTCATTGCAAGCAATATCGTGATCGTGCCGCAGGCGAAGGCGTATGTTATCGAGCGTCTCGGTACCTACCGTGACACATGGAGCACCGGCCTGCATTTCAAGGTGCCGCTGTTCGAACGCATTGCCCGCAAGGTGACCCTCAAGGAGCAGGTAGTCGATTTCCCGCCGCAGCCGGTTATCACCAAGGATAACGTAACCATGCAGATCGACACGGTCGTGTATTTCCAGATCACCGACCCGAAGCTGTTTGCATACGGTATCGAAAGTCCGATGGCGGCAATCGAAAATCTGACTGCAACCACACTGCGAAACATCATCGGTGATCTTGAGCTTGACCAGACGCTGACCAGCCGCGATATCATCAACACCAAAATGCGCTCCATCCTCGATGAAGCGACCGATGACTGGGGCATTAAGGGAAATCGCGGGGAGCTGAAGAACATCAATCGCATACACAAGGCAGTTGTCGAGAATTGTAATATTTTTGCGTGTCTTACAAACTGCTCGCCAAAGGTCTGGTCGAGCGCGAACGCCGTGAGTCCATTCTGGTAGCGGAAGGTAAAAAGCAGTCCGCGATTCTGGTGGCTGAAGGCGAAAAGGAAGCAACTGTTCTTGCTGCAGAGGCAAATCGCCTTGCCAAGATCAAGGAGGCCGAAGGTGAAGCGGAAGCGCTGCTTACCGTGCAGAAGGCACTGGCAGACTCCATCAATCTGCTGAATGAAGCGGCACCGACCGAGCAGGTTATCAAGCTGAAATCCCTCGAGGCATTCAGCAACGCCGCTGACGGCAAGGCAACTAAGATCATTATCCCGAGCGAGATTCAGAGCCTTGCGGGTCTGGCAACCTCATTCAAGGAAGTTATGACCGATCCGAAGCGTGAACAGCCCGAAAAGTAAAAATTACGTTCAAGTCCTGCAGACCGTATCCGGCCTGCAGGACTTTTTTGCACGCAAAATTGTCATTTGTGTCCGACTCGATTCTTGACAGAAGTGGACTGGAATGTTATCATAAGTTGAATAGATATGCACATATTGCGGGAGGGATCAAATTGTCGGCAAAGCATACAGACGCAGAACTGGAGTGCTGCGAAGAGCATATCGTCCATACGGACGCAGTTATGGCAGCGCGCAACGCAATGCCGGCAGAGGAGATCACTACAGCCGCATCAGATTTTTTCAAAGCGTTTTCCGACAAGACCCGCTTGCGGATACTGGCGGCGCTCGTTTCCGCGGAGCTGTGTGTCTGTGATATTGCGTCGCTGCTGAACATGAGCCAGTCCGCGATATCGCATCAGCTTCGTTTTTTGAAACAGGCGCGGTTGGTCAAGAGTCGAAAAAACGGAAAAACAGTATACTATGCGCTGTGCGATGATCATATTCAGACCATTTTGGCACAGGGAATCGCGCACGTGCAGGAGGGATAAACGGAATGAGCGAAAATAACCGCCCTGATTCGGAACAGAAGAAGGACCAGACAACGGCGGAAGATATTTTAGCACAGGTCGATTCGATTTTAGCGGATCTGGAAAATTCGGCAGTAGCGCAGCTATTTGCCGCTCCAGAAAAACCTAAACCCGAAGAGAATAAAAAACCGCCTGAAAAAGAAGAATCAGCGCCGCCCGGCGAGCCTGAGCCGCCGGACAAGAATGCGGAGCAGCCGGAAGCCGATACATCGCACCAAAGTGAAAGCGAATCTCCGGAGGCGGAAACGCCGCCTGAGGAAGCCGCGGCAGCTGAGCCTGCAAAGCCCTCGGAGGAATCAGACGCAGCTGAGGAATCGCCGGAAGATGCGGAAGACGAATTTGACGAAAAAGAAGATTCGCCGGATGAGACTGAAGACGAGGGCGACTGGGACGAACCGGAATTTGACGACGAAGGTATAGAGGACGAGCTTCCTGAGGAAGAACAATCAGAGGAAGCGGAATTCGAGCCTATCATAGAGGAAAAACCGGACAGGCTGCAGAAGCTAAAAGAAAAACTGAAAAACCATGAAAAGGACAAGGCGGAGAAAAAGGAACAGGCAAAATCCGCACCTAAGGAGAAGCCTAAACCAAAGGATGAAAAAAAGCCGGAGGAAAAGAAGCCGGAACCGTCAGTAATCGAAGCTCCGGAGGACGCGGACGATACCACCGGTATGAATTTCGTGCAGAAGGCACAGTACCGGGCGAAAATGCGTCGGCGTGAGCAGACCCGTCTGCGGCGAGAAAATGCACGCCGTATACAGGAAGGCGCTGAAGTGACCTATCAGCCGATGACACGGCTGGATATGCAGAGTATAGGCGCACGGCTGGCTGCCGCGGCAATCGTTCTTGTGGCCGGAATCGCAATGGGAGATTCGAGCGCGGCATTGCCGCTCTGCCTGCTGGCGTTTTTGATCACAGCGCTGCCGATTGCAGCGCGTGTGCTGACCAATCTGACACACGGCTCGTTTTTCGATGAATATCTGCTCGTGCTAATAGCGTCTATCGGCGCATTCGCGCTCGGCAGCCGTGCAGAAGCAACGATCGTGCTCATCCTGTTTGAGATTGGCAAAATCGCAGGTGATATCGTTCTGGCATCCACCTATCAGGCGTTGCCGCAGCAGCACGATTTCATGCCGGAAAAGGCAACGGTCGTCAACATGAAGGGCGAACAGCGTCAGGTTCCGCTGGCAGATATCCGTCTGGGTGAGCTGGTTCTGGTACACTCGGGTGAGCGCGTACCGATTGACGGTGTTGTGCTTCGCGGAGACGGCACGGTGGATGACAGCGTGCTTACCGGCGAAAACGTGCCGATGGCAGTTGATAAGAATACGCGTGTGCTGGCAGGCAGCCGGTATAACGGCTCTCTGATGCTGATTCGTGTAATCTCGCGCTACGAGGACTGCGCGGTTCGTCAGATTCGCCGCGTACAGAATGCAGCTGCCGAACACAAGGCAGCGTTGGAAAACAGTGCGCAGCGTAATGCCAAGCGCCTGGTTCCGGTTGTGATCGTCATTGCCGTACTGGCAGCCGCACTTCCGCCGCTGTTCATGCCCGGTTCGGATATGACCGGCTGGGTATATCGCGGACTGACGCTTCTCATCGCCTGCTGTCCGACCGCACTGGCGTTGGCTGTACCGCTTGCTTTTGTATGCGGCGGCGGCCGACTTGAGAGCGAAGGCGTTCACATGAAGGGCAGCGAAGCGATGGAACGGACTGCAGACCTACGTCTGGTCGTATTCAACAAGACCGGCACAGTGACCACCGGCAATCTGCAGATTAAAAAGATTTATCCCACGCAGGAGTTCTCCGAAAAGAACTGTCTGGCACTTGCCGCAGCAGCCGAGCAGCTTTCACAGCATCCGGTTGCACGCGCAATCGTAAGTGCATGCCGGGAAAAGCTGCCGAAGATCGAGGAGTTTGAGGAATTCCCGGGCCGCGGCGTGCGCGCTCGTATCGGTGATCATGTTCTGCTGGTAGGCAACCGAAAGCTGATGGTCTCTCGCGGTGTCAAGGGTTTGCCGGATATCGACGGCACGGTTGTTTACATCGCCTGTGAAGGGGAGCACATCGGTGTGATTGAATTGGAGGATACGGTTCGTCCGTCCGCTGCTGACGCAATCAAGAAGATCAAGGATCAGGGCGTTGAGCGCACGGTGCTTATCACCGGTGACGCTGAGACATCAACCCAGCGAATTGCAAATGCCGCCGGTATCGATACCGTTCACTGCAGCTTGATGCCCGAGGAAAAGCAAGCGAAGCTGGACTTTATGATGCGCACGATTCCGACAGACGGTACGACCGCCTATGTCGGCGACGGCGTAAGCGATATCGAGCAGCTCAAGATGGCTGATGTCGGTGTGGTAATGGGCACGCGTGGCTCCCGCTATTCAGCGGATGCGGCGAATATACTGATTACCGCAAATGATCTAAGCGGTCTCGGCGAAGCTGTTCAGGTCTGCAAGAGTACACACGGAGTGGCAATGCAGAATCTGACACTGCTGGCCGCCATCAAGCTGGTGCTTGCTGTACTGGCACTGATCGGTCTGGCGCAGATGTGGATGGCAGTTGTCGTTGATGCCGTACTCACGGTGCTGACTGTGTTCAATACGTCCCGACTGCTCGGCAGTAAGCCGGAAATTTCAGAGGAATAAGCAAAACGCGAAGGAAGTGTAAAGGCTTTCTTCGCGTTTCTTTTTTGTTTTGTGTACTTTCTGCGCGAAAACAGTCAAAAACAGTATGGTTTTTTTCGGAAGGATATGATACAATAATCTGTATGAATGAAAATGGAGGAATACGTCTTGCATAAAAAGATGGAAGCCATTTTGTCCCGTGTACAGAAGCCGGCACGCTACGTCGGCGGTGAATGGGGCTCGGTAATGAAAGATAAAAAGAACATCGATCTGCGATTTGCGTTCTGTTTTCCGGATACCTATGAGGTTGCCATGTCTCACCTCGGTTCGCGTATCCTTTACGGCCTGCTCAATGATCAGAAGGGCATCTGGTGCGAACGCGTCTGCGCGCCATGGATCGACATGGAGGCTGAAATGCGCGAGGCCGGTCTGCCGCTGTACGGTCTGGAGAGTGGTGACCCATTGTCGGACTTTGATATTATCGCGTTTACGCTGCAGTATGAGCTGTCGTTTTCCAACATTCTGAATATGCTGGATCTCGGCGGTATTCCGGTGCTGGCAAAGGACCGTACCGAACTCAAGCATATTGTAGCCTGCGGCGGTCCGTGTGCCTACAATCCGGAGCCGCTGGCTGACTTCGTTGACCTGTTCATGATCGGCGACGGCGAGGAGATCATGTTGGAATTTACCGATCTGTACCGCAAGGCCAAGCGCGAAGGCTGGTCTAAGCAGGAATTCCTGATTGCGGCAGCACAGATCGAGGGCATGTATGTACCTTCGCTGTACGAGGTCAAGTACCACGAGGACGGCACGATTGAGAGCGTTACGCCGACACACGGCGCACCCGCACTCGTGCAGAAGCGCATCGTCAAGGATCTGGATACCATGTACTATCCGGAGTCCTTCGTCGTGCCCTCGACGGATATTGTGTTCGACCGTGCGATGATCGAGCTGTTCCGCGGCTGTCCGCGCGGCTGCCGGTTCTGTCAGGCCGGCCACACTTATCGTCCGCTGCGCACCAAGTCCAAGGAAGTGCTGCTCAAGCAGGCGCAGGCGGTGCTCAAGAACTCCGGTTACGAGGAAATCTCTCTGTCCTCACTGTCTACCAGCGACTACGGTGAGCTGTCCGGTCTGACCGAGTGCATGCTCGACTATTGTGAGCCGCGGCATATCAGCCTGTCGCTGCCTTCTCTTCGTGCGGACAGCTTTTCCGCCGAACTGATGGAGCGCGTACAGAAAACCCGCAAAAGCGGCCTGACGTTCGCATGTGAGGCCGGTACGCAGCGCCTGCGTGATGTTATCAACAAGAACATCCGCGAGGAGGACGTACTACATGCCTGCGAGATTGCCTTTCAAGGCGGCTGGAATAACGTCAAGCTCTATTTCATGATGGGTCTGCCGACCGAGACATACGAGGATCTAGACGGCATTTCCGACATTTGCAAAAAGGTCGCCTATTGCTGGCGTGAGAACACGCCCAACCGTGCGCGCGGCGTGCGTATCACAGCGTCGGCTTCGTGCTTTGTGCCCAAGCCACAGACCCCGTTCCAGTGGGACGCGCAGGACACGCTCGAGCAGTTCCGCGAGAAGCAGGCGCACCTCAAGGTGGTCATGAAAACCAAGAATGTCACCTACAACTGGCATGATGCCGAAACCTCGGTGCTCGAGGGCGTTATTGCACGCGGCGACCGCCGTCAGGGCAAGGCGATTCTGCTGGCGTGGCAGCGCGGCTGCAAGATGGACGGCTGGGATCAGTGCTTCGACTTTGACAAGTGGATGCAGGCGTTCCGCGACTGCGGACTGGATCCCGCGTTCTACGCATCCCGTCAGCGTCCGATGGACGAGGTGTTCCCGTGGGATCACATCGGCTGCGGCACGCGCAAGGAGCATCTCAAGCGTGAGTGGGAACGTTCCCGCGAAGCGGCTATCACGCCGGACTGTATGCACCAGTGTGCCGGCTGCGGCGCAAGCGCTCTGCTGAAGGGAGGCAAGTGCCATGTTTAAGGCTCGAATGAAATTTGCCAAAGAAGGAAGAGCCAAGTATATCTCTCACCTTGATCTGATGCACGCTATGCAGCGTTCGATGGCACGCTGCCAGATGCCGCTGTGGTTCACCGAGGGTTTCAATCAGCACGCCTACGTTTCGGTGGCGCTGCCGCTCTCGACCGGCTACTCCGGCGAGTGCGAATTTCTGGATTTCAATATCACGGCAGAAGCCGTGCCGGAAAATGCGGTGGAAGCGCTCAATGATGTATTTCCCGAGGGCCTGCGTGCAATCGAGATTTACCCGCTTGCCGACGGCGGCATGAAGGTCGGTTCAATTGAATGGTCGCAGTACCGCATCACATGGGGTTTTGAGGATGGTACGCCCAAGGGCTTTGCCGACGATGTGCGCAATCTGTTCCGCCGCCCCATGGTCGAGATCGTTAAGCGCTCCAAGCGCGGCGAAAAGACGGTCAATATGCGTGAGCTGATGCGCGATCTGACCGTTACCGACGGCCCTGATGAGGTGACCGCTGTTGTCACCACCGCTGCCGGCAATAACAACATGAGTCCGGAATATCTGACCCGTGCCATTCGGCAGTATCTGCCGCAGTACGAGATTCCGTTCAGCGCGTACCACCGCATGAACGTGTTTACTTCTGACGGCACTCCATTTCGATAAAAGGAGAGTTTCATGGCAACCCAGAATGTTTCCGAAGAACAGCTGCAATCGCAGTTTACCTATATTGACGCAGTAGCCCGCCTATTGGGGGACAAGCGCCCCAAAGCCTATACGCATACGTTCGGCTGTCAGCAGAACGAGGCGGATACCGAGCGTATCCGCGGCATGCTGTCCGAAATGGGCTACGAAATGACCGATACGCCCGACGAGGCAGATTTTATCCTGTTCAACACCTGTGCTGTGCGTGAGCATGCCGAGGATCGTGCGTTCGGCAACGTCGGCGCACTCCGCCATCTGAAAAAGGATCGCCCGGGCATTGTTATTGCAATGTGCGGCTGCATGGCCCAGCAGGAGAAAAACGTCGAGAAAATCAAGAAAAGCTATCCGCAGGTAAATCTTCTGTTCGGCACGCATGCGCTCTGGCGATTTCCGTCGCTGCTGTACCGCGTGCTGACCGAGAAAAAGCGCGTGTTCGACATCGGCGGCGAGGACGATATTGCCGAAGGCCTGCCGGTGCTGCGTGCCAAGGGCGCGAAGGCGTGGCTGTCCATCATGTATGGCTGCAACAACTTCTGCACCTACTGCATCGTACCGTATGTGCGCGGCAGAGAGCGCAGCCGCCGACCGGAGGAGATCGAGAAGGAACTTCGCGAACTGGTCGCTGCCGGCTATAAGGAGATTACGCTGCTCGGTCAGAACGTCAACTCCTATGGTAAGGATCTCGGCATTGACGTGGATTTTGCCGATCTTCTGCGCCGTCTCAACGCCGTGCCCGGCGATTTCTGGCTGCGGTTTATGACAAGCCACCCGAAGGACGCGTCTCCCAAGCTGTTCTCTGCTATGGCAGAGTGCGATAAGGTTGCAAAGCAGCTGCATCTGCCGTTCCAGTCTGGCAGTGACGAGATTCTGCACCGCATGAACCGCCGCTACACGGCAGAGCACTACAAATCGCTGATTGCGGATGCACGGTCGAAAATGCCGGATATTACGCTGTCAAGCGATATTATCGTCGGTTTCCCGGGCGAAACGGACGAGGATTTTGAGCAGACCCTGAAGCTGGTGCAGGATACCCGGTTTGATCTGCTGTTTACCTTCCTGTATTCGCCTCGCACGGGCACGCCCGCAGCCTCCTATGAGGATAACGCTACGCCGCAGGATAAGCAGCGCCGCTTCGAGCGCCTGCTCAAGGCGCAGGATGAAATCGTTGCTGAAAAGCAGGCAGCTTATCAGGGCAGGAAGCTGCGGCTGCTCGTGGACGGCAATGCCAAAGGACCGGAATATCCGTTTACCGCCCGTACCGAGGGCAACCTGCTCGTGTGCGTGCGCGGTGACGATATCAAAATCGGTGAATTTATCGAGGCAGAGATCGAGAAAACCTCGCTTCGCTGTCTGTTTGCACACAAATTATAAGAAAGAGGTAAGAACATGGCTGAACTGACGCCCATGATGCAGCAGTATTTTGAGATCAAAAACAAAAATAAAGATTACATTCTGTTTTACCGTCTGGGCGATTTTTACGAAATGTTCTTTGACGATGCCAAGCTGGTCTCCCGCGAGTTGGAGCTGACGCTGACCGGCCGCGACTGCGGTCAGGGAGAACGTGCACCGATGTGCGGCGTGCCGTATCACAGCGCGGAAGGCTATATTGCCAAGCTGGTGCAGAAGGGTTACAAAATCGCGATCTGTGAGCAGATGGAGGACCCGAAAAAGGCAAAAGGTCTGGTCAAGCGCGAAATCATCCGACGCGTGACACCGGGTACGGTCGTGGAAGCCTCCATGCTGGATGAAAACCGGAACAACTTTCTCGGCTGCGTATATGCAGCCGGTGGTTCTGTCGGCGTATGCTTTGCTGATATTACGACAGGTTCGGTGTACGCGACCGGCTCGGATAACTTGAATGACATCACCAGCGAGTTCGGACGCTTTGCGCCGCGTGAGGTGCTGGTCGGCGGCGGAGCCATTTCGGCAGACGACCTTCAGTCCTTTCTGAAGGAACGTCTGGAGGCGCTCATCGAGCCGATGCCGGAGGAGTGCTTTGAGGCGCAGCGCAGTGCGGAACGCATTCAGGAGCACTTCAAGGTGCAGGACTTTGACGCTGCCGGTCTGACCGACCTGCCGTGCATTGTGCAGTGCCTCGGCGGTCTGTTGGATTACCTCGAGCAGACGCAGAAGGCCAGTCTTTCCAGTCTGAATCAGCTGCAGGTGTACCATCAAGGCCAGTATATGGAGCTTGACCTGATCGCACGCCGCAATCTCGAGCTTTGCGAGACCATGCGCACCAAGGAGAAGAAGGGCACGCTGCTGTGGGTGCTTGACCACACGCGCACGGCAATGGGTTCGCGCCTGATTCGTCAGTGGATTGAAAAACCACTGTATAATCCGCTGCATATTGCACGCCGCCAGCAGGCGGTAGGTGCATTGTGCGACGATGTAATTGCCCGCACGGCATTGACGGACGCACTCAAGCGGGTGTTCGATATGGAGCGCCTGATCGGGCGCGTAGCCTACGGCACTGCAAACTGCCGTGATCTGCGTGCGCTGTCGGCGGCAATTTCTTGCCTGCCGGAGATCAAAACGCAGGCTGCTCTGTTCGGACAGGCTATGCTGCGTGAGCTGACCGGCAAGATTGATCTGCTTGAAGACATCCGCGCGCTGGTCGAGCAGGCCATCGTGGATGAGCCGCCGATTCTTCTTCGGGAAGGCGGCATGATCCGCAAGGGCTTCAACGAGGAGATTGACCGTCTGCGCGACCTTGCGTCCGGCGGTAAGGGCAAAATTGCTGAAATCGAGCAGGCGGAACGCGAGCGTACCGGCATCAGCAAGCTGAAAATCGGCTACAACCGCGTGTTCGGCTATTATATTGAGGTCAGCCGCTCCAATGCGGAGGCGGTTCCGGAGAACTACATTCGTAAGCAGACGCTTGCGAACAGCGAGCGCTATATCACCGAGGAGTTGAAACAGCTCGAGAGCACCGTGCTCGGTGCGCAGGAACGCCTGACCGCTCTCGAGTACGAGGTGTTTGTCTCTGTGCGTGACCAGATTGCCGCCGAGGTACACCGTGTGCAGAAAACTGCGCAGGCTATCGCAGCGCTTGACGTTCTGTGCGCTCTGGCTGATGTGGCGTGTGATAACAACTATGTTTGTCCGGTGGTGGATTTTTCCGACCGCATTGACATCAAGGACGGCCGTCACCCGGTTGTTGAGAAAATGCTGTCCGACAGTCTGTTCATCCCGAACGACACCCTGCTCGACAGCAAGGAAAACCGCGTTGCTATCATCACCGGCCCGAATATGGCAGGCAAATCCACCTATATGCGGCAGGTGGCACTGATTACCATCATGGCACAGATTGGCTCGTATGTGCCGGCCTCGTCCGCGCATATCGGCGTGGCAGACCGCGTGTTTACACGTGTCGGCGCGTCGGATGATCTGGCAAGCGGTCAATCCACCTTCATGGTGGAGATGAGCGAGGTCGCGGACATTCTGCGGCACGCTACCAAGTCCAGCCTGATCATTTTGGATGAGATTGGCCGCGGAACCTCTACCTATGACGGCATGAGCATTGCCCGCGCAGTCGTAGAGTATGTAGCGGACAAAAAGCGCATCGGCGCACGCGCGCTGTTTGCAACGCATTATCACGAGCTGACTGTGCTTGAAGATCTGGTTAAGGGCGTCAAGAATTACAATATCGCGGTCAAAAAGCGCGGTGATGACATTACGTTCCTGCGCAAAATCGTGCGCGGCGGCGCGGATGACAGCTATGGCATTGAGGTTGCAAAGCTGGCCGGTGTGCCGAATCCGGTCATCAAGCGGGCAAAGGCTGTGCTGGCTGATCTGGAATCCACCATGCCGAAAATCGAGCTGCACGCCGTAGCCGAGGAACCGGAAGACGTTCCGCAGATTACGATAGATTCGCTCTCCGGCGACGCAGTCGCAGAGCGGCTGCGTGCACTGCAAGTGGACACCATGACACCGATTGAGGCGCTCAACGCACTGTATGAGCTGAAAAAGCTGGTTTAATCATTTATCAGGGCAGGAAAGACCAACCATGATTTGTTCCGGAAAGGGATATAAAACAAAAAAAAATGAAAAAAAATTGATTTATGAATTACATTTCTGACATTCTCTATTGGATGTCTACGGTTTTGGT
>ENA-ORCP01002085-ORCP01002085.1-human-gut-metagenome-genome-assembly--contig:-NODE-2085-length-16495-cov-4.524607_pt1 | contig 16495 bp, 15 predicted proteins | sample MGYA00242990_ERZ507991 | MGnify/ENA primary metagenome ERZ507991 (study PRJEB26167, sample SAMN06115496) | human gut metagenome | host: Homo sapiens | place: China:Henan | collected 2015-05-07... | reverse complement strand
CCCCTTTCAGGGTCAGTATGCCCGCAGAAAGCACGTTTATTCGTTGTAATTTTCAGTCTCGCGGATGGTTTTGCGGGTCGTCAGCAGCTGCATGAACGGGTCGAGCAGTGCGCGTTCCTCCTGCGAGGGCGTGCGGCTGCGGGCCTGCATCAGCAGCCAGGCCAGCTCGCCGCTGACGGGGCGGCCATAGACCAGCGCGTTGTAGCCGTCCTTGCAGACGGCCAGCTTAGCCGACGTGATGTCCAGCGTCGTCGCGCCCGCGTAGTGGCGCAGCACATTTTGCAGCGCTGCCGGGCTGCCGAACACCGACTTGACCAGCTGCACATACGCGGCGATGTACCGCGGCGGCATGCTGTCCGCAGCGCGCAGCTCAATGCGGGATTTGAGACGTACATCGTAAAAGAAATTGGACAAAATCTGCGCGGTTTCCTGACGACTGACATGCCCGGCGTAAAGCTCCGGCGCAATCTTTCCGCCCGCAGCCCTGACGCGGCCCAGCCGCAGCGCAGTGATTTGGGGCTTGGTCAGCACGTTCTCCGCATAGCGGGCGTAACCGAAATCCGCGTCCATCAGATGCGGCGTTACGCCGCAGCGGTCACGGTCCACATCCTGCCAGAGCCGCGTGCGGATGCAATAGCTGCTGTTGCGGCTGGCCTGATAGACCGGGGCGTTGTCGCTGAGCAGCGCAAAGAACGGCGTCAGCAGGCTGGCCGCGCGCATTTTGCGGACAAAATCGGTCTCATCCTGATAGTCAATGGACACCTGCGTTGCCGCCGTGGCGCGCATCATCTGCACGCTGCAGGCCCCCTTTTCCCGCAGGTAGGCGTCCATGGCCTCGTCCCGGGTGCGGGGCACCAGAGGCAGGTCCTCGGCATGGCAGGTCGGGTGGCAGCCCGCCGTCCAGGCGCGCAGCCCGTGGGCAGCCAGCGCCAGCCCCAGCTGCAAATAGAATCGGTTGTACAGATCCATGATGTCCTGCACATCGCGCAGCGGGACCAGGCTGATGCGCAGCTGGCACGCGGGCCCCAGCGTGGCCGTCAGCGCCGGGCCGCTGTAGCCGAAATATTCGCCGTCGGTGATGATCGGCGCGTCTGTCTGCTGCTGCAAATCGCGCAGCGCAGCCTGCACATCGGCAAAGGCCGGGGGCTGGCCGTCGGACCGGGTGAGGAAGTGCTCGACCTCCAATTGCAGCGTCAGCTTGCCGTCCGGCTCACAGTCCGCCGCGAAGTAGCCCGCCAGCGTTTTGATTTGTTCGTCCAATTTTGGCATAGCCTATGGTGTCTATATGAATAGTCTGGGTTTCTCATTCGTATATCCGCTTATAATGAGCGTCACAATTTTTGCGGGATCTATGGAATTTGTGGCTGCAACTATGCTTTTAAGCCGATTCAACCCCGTTTACGTATTTATCACCGCACTTATGATAAACGCACGACACCTTTTTTATGGCATTTCAATGCTGGAAAAGTACAACATCAAGGATTTCCGCAAAATATACCTTATATATGGTATGTGCGATGAATCCTTCTCCATAAACTGCTCCGTTGAAGCACCTGAGGGCGTTGACAAGGGCTGGTTTATGTTTTTCGTAACGCTTTTCAACCAGCTTTACTGGGTCTCGGGTGCAACTATCGGCGGTCTGCTGGGAAATTTCATCACCTTTAATACAAAGGGGCTGGATTTTGTTATGACTGCGCTTTTCATCGTTATTTTTGTTGACAGATTTATGACAAGAAAGGTACATCTCCCTGCGCTTCTCGGACTGGGAATTACTGCGCTGAGCCTTGTTGTTTTCGGTGCGGACAATTTTATTATCCCTGCTATGTTGGTCATTCTGCTCGCCCTCACGGTTTTCCGCAAAAAGCTTGACCTGCCCGAAGAAATGCTGAAGAAAGGAGCGGACAAAAAATGACAATGACCCTGCCGCAGCAGATCATCACCATTGCAGCCGTTGTTCTCGCAACCCTTTGCACAAGATTTCTGCCGTTCATAATTTTCCCTGCAGGAAAGGAAACACCCCAATACATAAAATATCTCGGAAAGGTCCTCCCCTGCGCCGTTACGGGACTTCTTGTCGTCTACTGCTTCAAGTCCGTTTCCGCTGCTGATTACCCATTCGGCATACCTGAGCTTATCGCCGGAGTTCTCACAGCAGGACTTCATATATGGAAGAAAAATATGCTGCTTTCAATTGCTACGGGGACTGTATGCTATATGCTCCTTGTGCAGTTTGTTTTTGCATAATCCGATGTTGGAATATTCATTTGATAATATTCCCATTTGTAAAGTCGGTATAACCTGAGGTTATAGTTTGTAAAGAAATCAACGCTTCAAGTTAATGATTAGTTAATTTTATGTGTAATTTAGCCAATGCAGCATTGGTTATATGCTGAAATATCATTTTGTTTTTACCTTGACTTTTGTCGAATATATATGTAAAATTATATGTGTAATAAAAAATGTATGGGCTAAGTTTATATTATTACTGGAATAATAATGTATTTTTGCCGATACTCACCGCTCACCTTGACCGTCGGGAAGTGATGCGGGACAAAATTATTATCGGCGGAGAAATAAGGGGTTAAGAATGAAAATCTCAAAGAAAATTCTTGCAATGAGCCTCGCTGCTTGTATGACAGTTCCTTTTCTCGCAGGCTGCGGCTCCACATCAACAGGCGACAGCACTTCAGATGCTGCCGGTGCAGACAACTCAGCTTCAGCTGAAGGCGTATTCAAGATCGGCGGCATCGGTCCTATAACAGGCGGTGCTGCTGTTTACGGTCTTGCTGTTAAGAACGCTGCTGAAATGGCTGTTGAAGAGATCAACGCTGCAGGCGGTATCAACGGCTATCAGGTCGAATTCAAGTTTGAAGACGACGTTCACGATGCCGAAAAGTCCGTAAATGCTTACAATACTCTTAAGGACTGGGGTATGCAGATGCTTATGGGTACTGTTACTTCCACACCTTGTCAGGCTGTTGTTGAAGAAACTCACAATGACAATATGTTCCAGCTTACACCATCTGGTTCTGCTGTTGAAAGCATCAAGTATGACAATGCTTTCAGAGTTTGCTTCTCCGACCCTAACCAGGGTGCCGCTTCCGCTCAGTACATAGGCGAAAACGGTCTTGCTTCCAAGGTTGCTGTAATTTACAACAGCTCCGATGTTTACTCTTCAGGTATTTATGAAAAGTTTTCTGCCGAGGCTGCTAACCAGCCATTTGAAGTTGTTTCCGCAGAAGCTTTCACAGATGACTCCAAGACAGACTTTACCGTACAGCTCCAGAAGGCTAAGGACGCAGGTGCTGACCTCGTATTCCTTCCTATCTACTATCAGGAAGCTTCACTTATCCTCCAGCAGGCTGCTTCTATGGACTTTGCTCCTAAGTTCTTCGGCTGCGATGGTCTTGACGGTCTTATCTCAGTTGAAAACTTCGACCTTAACCTTGCTCAGGGCGTAATGCTCCTTACACCATTCGCTGCTGACGCACAGGACGATATGACAAAGACATTCGTTTCAAACTTTGAAGCTAAATACGGTGAAACACCTATCCAGTTCGCTGCTGATGCTTATGATGCTCTTTATATCATTAAGGCTGCTGCTGAAAAGGCTAACGTTACACCTGATATGTCAGTTTCCGAGATCGGCGATGCTATGAAGGCTGCTATGACAGAGATCACAGTTGACGGTCTTACAGGTACAGGTATGACTTGGGATGCTGAGGGTGAACCTACAAAGGCTCCTAAGGCTGTTGTTATCGAAGTAACTGCTGCTGATGACGGCACATTGACAGGTGCTTACAAGGCTATGTAATCAAAGCAGTACGATATTTATAAATAATACAATATTGCTTTAACCACAAATATTTTACCGTCGGTGTCGATGTATTCTGATACCGGCGGTTTATGTGGTTATAAAGATACATTAAAAAACCGAAAAACAGACAGCATTTTTTATATTTGCTTTCCGTTTTTGAGTTTTTTATTGTACTGTCCTGCAATAAAAATCCACTAAATGTAAATGATTGGGGAATGAGAAAATGAGCTTTCTGAACTACTTTATCAACGGTCTTAGCCTCGGAAGCGTTTATGCTATCATAGCATTGGGCTACACGATGGTTTACGGCATCGCAAAAATGCTTAACTTTGCACACGGCGACATTATTATGGTCGGTGCATTCACAGTATTTTTCAGCATGAAAAACGCAGGTATCAGCGCAGTCCCAAGTATTTTTATTTCTATGGCAGTCTGCACTGTGCTCGGTATCGTTATTGAAAAGGTCGCTTACAAGCCCCTCAGAAAAGCAAACTCTTCATTAGCTGTTCTTATCACGGCTATCGGCGTAAGCTATCTGCTCCAGAACCTTGCCCTGCTTCTTTTCGGCGCAGACGCAAGATCATTCACATCAGTCGTTTCCCTTAAACCAATAAAGCTTTTTAACGGTCAGGTCTCGATCACAGGTGAAGCCATCGTTACTATCATCACCTGCGTTGTCATTATGATCGCACTTACACTTTTCGTAAACAAAACAAAAGCAGGACAGGCAATGCTTGCAGTTTCCGAGGACAAGGGAGCTGCTCAGCTTATGGGTATCAATGTAAACGGTACTATCACTCTTACATTTGCAATAGGTTCTGCACTTGCTGCCGTTGCAGGTGCTCTTATGTGCTCTGCATATCCTAACCTTACACCTTACACAGGTACAATGCCGGGCATCAAGGCATTCGTTGCTGCTGTATTCGGCGGTATCGGTTCTATCCCCGGTGCTATGATCGGCGGTATCCTCATCGGTGTTATTGAGATCATCGGCAAAGCTTACATATCCTCACAGATGACTGACGCTATCGTGTTCGCAATTCTTGTTATCGTTCTTCTTGTTAAGCCTACCGGTATCCTTGGCAAGAATGTTCAGGAAAAGGTATAAGGAGGCTTGACAATGAGTAATAAACCACAGGCAGCCAAAAGGCTCACAAAATCCACAAAAGACAGCTTTATAAACTTCGGCATCGTTATAGTTCTTTATATCGTTATGATGATACTTCAGAGTGCAGGTATTCTCTCAAGTTCAATGAAGGGATTCCTCGTTCCTGTATGTATCTACGTTATTATGGCAGTTTCCCTTAACCTTGTTGTTGGTATCCTCGGCGAGCTCAGCCTCGGTCATGCAGGCTTTATGTGTGTCGGTGCATACACAAGCGCTATCTTCTCAAAGCTTACCGAATCAACTATCACAGCTGCTCCGCTGAGATTTACACTTGCTATTATTGTCGGTGCATTTTTTGCAGCAATATTCGGTATTCTCATCGGTATCCCTGTTCTCAGACTTAAAGGCGACTACCTTGCTATCGTAACTCTTGCATTCGGTGAGATCATTAAGAACGTTGTAAACATCATCTACTTCGGCGTCGACTCAAACGGCTGGCACTTCTCTACAAAAAGCACTGCTGAGCTTGGACTTGAAGCTGACGGCGACATCATAATCAAGGGTGCGCAGGGTATCTCAGGCACACCTAAGGACGCAACATTCACTATCGGCATTATCCTTGTGATAATCACATTGTTCGTTGTTCAGAACCTTATCAATTCCCGTGACGGACGTGCTATCATGGCTATCCGTGACAACAGGATCGCAGCAGAATCAGTCGGAATAAATATCACAAAATACAAGCTTATGGTATTCACAGTTTCCGCTGCTCTTGCAGGTGCGGCAGGTGCTCTTTACTCACATAACTTTGCAACACTTACTTCCGCAGGCGACAAGTTCAACTACAACGCATCGATTATGATACTTGTTTACGTTGTTCTCGGCGGCATCGGCAATATCAGAGGTTCTGTCATCGCAGCGATCATTCTCTATATTCTCCCTGAAAAACTCCGTTTCATCGGAAATTACAGAATGCTTGTATATGCGATCGTACTTATCATTGTTATGCTTCTCAACTGGGCACCTAAAGCTCAGGAATACAAGCAGGCTATCGCTTATAAGATCAAAAACAAGTTCGGTAAAAAGAAGGAGGCGGCAGCAGAATGAATATGTTAGAGGTTTCCAATCTGAGCATTTCCTTCGGCGGACTTAAAGCCGTAAGCGATTTTAACCTTACTATAAAAAAAGGTCAGCTTTACGGTCTTATCGGACCTAACGGCGCAGGAAAAACTACTGTATTTAATATGCTCACAGGCGTTTACAAGGCTGACACAGGCTCGATCATTCTTGACGGCAAAAACATTACAAAATCAAGCACTATTGAAGCAAACCGTGCAGGTATTGCAAGAACCTTCCAGAATATACGTCTTTTCAAAGCTCTTTCGGTTATTGATAATGTAAAGGTAGGTCTTCATAACCACCACAAATACAGCACTATTGAAGGTATACTCCGTCTGCCGAATTACTTTAAGGTTGAAAAGGAAATCGAAGCAAGAGCTATCGAACTTCTGAAAGTAATGGGTCTTGAAAATGAAAGGGACGTCATTGCGGCAAATCTTCCTTACGGTAAACAGCGTAAGCTTGAAATTGCCCGTGCCCTTGCAACAGACCCTAAGCTTCTTCTCCTTGATGAACCGGCAGCAGGTATGAACCCTAATGAAACTGCTGAGCTTATGGACACTATCCGCTTTGTCCGTGAAAAATTTGATATGACAATTCTTCTTATCGAGCATGATATGAAGCTTGTTTCGGGAATATGTGAGGAAGTGACCGTGCTTAACTTCGGTCAGGAGCTTGCTCACGGCAACACTTCAGACGTTCTCAACGATCCTAAGGTTATCACCGCATATCTTGGCGAATAATAAGGAGGCTCAAAAAATGTCATTGCTCTCAATTGAAAATCTTGAAGTTTACTATGGCGTTATCAATGCTATCAAAGGAATTTCCTTTGAGGTAAACGAAGGTGAAATAATCGCTCTTATCGGCGCAAACGGTGCAGGAAAAACTACTATCCTTCATACGATAACAGGTCTTGTTCAGGCTAAATCGGGCTCTATAAAATTTGAGGACAAGGATCTTCTCAAAACTCCTGCTCATAAAATAGTTAGTATGGGTATCGCTCACGTTCCTGAAGGACGCCGTATTTTCCAGCAGCTTACCGTATATGACAATCTGAAGCTTGGTGCTTATACCCGTAAGGATAAAAAGGAGATCGCAGACACACTTGAAACTGTTTACGAACGTTTCCCACGTCTTAAAGAACGCCGCACTCAGATCGCAGGCACACTCTCAGGCGGTGAACAGCAGATGCTCGCTATGGGCAGAGCACTTATGTCGCACCCAAAGATCATTCTTATGGACGAACCTTCAATGGGTCTTTCCCCTCTTTATGTATCTGAAATTTTTGATATTATCCGTTCTGTAAACGAATCCGGCACAACTGTCCTTCTCGTTGAGCAGAATGCTAAAAAAGCTCTTTCCATTGCAAACAGAGCATATGTACTTGAAACAGGAAAAATCGTTCTCTCAGGCGATGCGCATGAGCTTATGAACAATGATTCCGTTAAGAAAGCTTATCTGGGCGAATAAATTTATTTTGCAGCCTTTTGCTGCGGGGAGGTATTTATGGATAATCTTGTAATCACTATTGCCAGAGAATACGGAAGCGGCGGTCATACTATCGGTAAAAGACTCAGTGAAAAGCTTTCAATTCCTTATTACGACAAGGATCTTATAAAGCTTGCTTCTGAGGACAGCGGTATAAATGAAGCTTTGTTCGGTCTTGCCGATGAAAAATCAAAAGCAGGTCTTTTCAAAAAGATCAAGGTTTATGACGGAAATGTTATCAAGCCTGAAAGTTCCGATTTTACTTCAGAAGAAAATCTTTTCAACTATCAGGCAAAGGTCATTAAAGAACTCGCTGAAGAAAAATCACCTTGCATCATTATAGGCAGATGTGCTGACTTTATTCTCAAAGAAAGACCAAATGTACTCCGCATTTTTATATGGGCTGACAGAGAGGCCTGCATTAAAAATTCAATGAGAATTTTCGGCTATGACAATAAGGAAGCTGAAAAGCAGGTTGAAAAGATCAACCGTGAACGCAGCTCATACTACAAAGCTCATACAGGTCAGGAATGGACCGATGTCAGAAACTACGACTTATGCTTGAATACAAGCCAGCTTGGATTTGACAGATGTATTGAAATTATTGAACACTACATTAATGTTATGAATAAATAAAAATTATGCTGCGGTATTTTGCCGCAGCAATTTTTATGAACGGGAGATTCTATGCGTGGTCTTGGTACAATCGTAAATGCCGCAGCTATTGTTGCCGGCAGCCTTATAGGGATTCAATGCCAACAACTTAAGCGATATTGGCATTTACCCCGCAAAAAAATCAAATAGAATATTTTGGACAAAACACCTTGCGCTGATGAGAAAATTCCGGACGAGGAGCAGACCTACCTTTAATCATCGGAACAGGTTGTTTCAGGCATAGCAATATAAGCTGCCGACAAATATCAAGAGCCTTTCCTGCAAACAGCAGCATAGCAGACAGTCGATATTTGAAGTAGCCGATCATCAAATTTACATTCGCTCTGTACTGATATTTGCAGTCAGTTTTGCGTGATAACAGCTTTCTGTTTACAGCAGCAGACATTGCGGCAATGCAGTTTAATACAAACATCATGGCATAGTATTCCTGCAAAACTGCAACAGGTGAACGCCCTGAAAACTTCTCTATCAGCAATTTGTTTTTCAAGGTATCGTAGGTCGTTTCGATACCCCAGCGAAGAAAATAGAGATCAAGAAAATCATCAGCGCTGAATTCATCTTCAGATAGATTTGTGATCAGTGTTTCGATCTCACCCGACTTAAGGATCACCCGCACAACACGGACTGAATATGTATCTGTCTTGGTGGATACAGTGATCCTGAAATCATTTGACGGGTTTTCTTTTACACCCTTGAAGCATGAAGCCTGAAGCCGCATCAGATATTTGCATCCCATTCCGGTAAGGGTAGCGATCATGTCTCTTGAAGGATAACCACGATCAAAAATGACGATGTCTTTTTCATCGCAGATGCTTGAAAAATGGGCGAGATTTTTCTTAGCATATTCTCGTTCACAGACGCCAATGGAACCGATCTGGGCATCTATCACATAATGCGAGATCACATCATACAGAAGTGAGATCTCAGCATTTGTTTTATTCTCAGGAGAATGATTTCTGGGCAGAAATATATCCTTGTTCTCCTTGGTTTTATCGAGTCGGAGTTCCGAACCGTCTATTGCAAGAATACGATAACCCTTATGGCGCTTGATCTTATTCTTGTTCAGAACCATATCTCTTGTCATGAGAAACAGCTCCTTGAATGCATCAGGCAGAATATTTTTACGAGCTTTGAAAAATGCCTGCTTTGTCACAGAATCTGTACCCGCATCCAGAACATTTGCAAAGAAATCATCAAGCTCGATCTGCATCGTTCTTGTGAGAAAATTCAGCAGCAAAACGATCATAACAGGAAAGGACAATTTTCTGTTTCTTGTAAATGCGGTCTGCCTTGTAATATTCCTCTCACGGTAGTCATCAGAATTGATAAGATCCGATGCCTTACGGGTGATCTGATAAAAGAACTGGTTCATGTTTCCGACCTCCGAAATAGCAAAATCTACTATTTCGATTTTGTCGGCGTTTTCATTTTGTCAATTCGCTTTTTGCACAAACTTTTAGCTCGCTTTTGTATATCATTTTCTTTGAAATCTTGTTTGATTTTTTATGCGGGGTAAATGCCAATATCGCTTAAGTTGTTGGCATTGTATAGGGATTTTATTCAAGTCAAAAATCAAACAGCGTTTTCAGGACATAATTATGCAGGTTATGGGACTTGCCGTTATTTTTATTGGTGCGGCAGGTGCTTTCAGCGGTATTTTCACCATAACTGACGGTAAGCTTGAATCAGGCGGCACAATGCTGATGATAGCATCACTTACCATAGGTGCACTTATCGGAGAACTTATAAATATTGAGGTGCAGATGGAACGTTTCGGAGAATGGCTAAAAGTAAAAGCCAAAAGCAGCAACGACACGAAGTTTGTTGACGGATTTGTTACAGCTTCCCTTACCGTCTGCATAGGTGCAATGGCTATTGTTGGCTCTATTGAGGACGGAATTTCAGGCAACCATGACACGCTGTTTGCAAAGGCTGCGCTTGACCTTGTCATAGTTATGGTTTTTGCGGCTGCTTACGGAAAAGGCGTTATTTTTTCTGCTTTGCCAGTTGCGGTTCTGCAGGGAACGGTAACCTTGTGTGCGGGAATACTTGCTCCGATATTCAGCGATGCAATAATCGCCAACATCTCATTTATCGGTTCTATTCTTATTTTTTGCGTAGGCATCAACCTTGCATTCGGCAAAAAATTCAAGGTTGGAAATATGCTGCCTGCTATACTGATACCGATAATTTATGGGTTGATTTTTAGATAATAGATATTAACAAAAAATTAATTCAGTATAAAGCTATTGACTTTTTAGTTAAAATGACGTATAATTAATTAGTCAGCTTAGATTATTCTGATTTGCGGATATGGCGGAATCGGCAGACGCGCCAGATTCAGGTTCTGGTGGTAGCAATACCGTGTGTGTTCAAGTCACATTATCCGCACCAATTACGTTAAAACCGTGCTTTGTGGGGTTCTTCCTCACTCGGCACGGTTTCTTTTTTGCTCGCTTTTTTCTAAAAAAGTGCGAACCATTTTTTTATTCTCCTAATCAAAAAAATAAGACCTATTCAATTGAATAAGTCCTATGTATAAATTTTGATTAGTATTTCATACTTACAACATTTGTTTCATTAAGAACTGTTACAAGTTCTTCAAGCTTATCACCAATATGATTAACAGCATTTCGTGTTATCTTTGTTTCGTGTTCAATTTCATCTAAACGCTTATTTAAATTATCCTGCCCAAACTTCAAAGAATTAATATCGGACTGGATTATACGCTGTCCTTCAAGAATTTGCATTAACATTTCTTCATTCGTCATAACGAACAAACTCCGGTAAATCCATTATACATAGAACTCATTCAATTGTCAAGAGCTTATCTTTTGCTTTTGCTGCAACAAATATATACACAAATAATCCCTATGTTTTCACCCAAAGCATTGACATTCTTACGCAAATGCGATATACTTATATGAGTAAAATAAGATTTTTGATCCTTGCAGATAATGCTTCTGCAAGGTTTTTTTAGGAAAGGAAAATCAATAATGAGCGTTTATTTGGATAATGCTGCTACGACTAAGCCTTGCGAACCTGCGGTTTCTGCGGTATTTCAGAATATGGTGGAGGACTTCGGCAATCCTTCTTCACTCCACAGGCTTGGTCTTAATGCGGAAAATAATATGAACGAAGCAAGAAAAGCCATTGCTGCTGCTCTTGTATGTGATCCGAAATGCATCACTTTTACTTCCGGTGCTACTGAGGCTAACAACACTATCATTTTCGGTGCTGCACGAAACTACGGCAAAAGGAATCGCAAGAAGATCGTTGTTTCAGCCATTGAACACCCTTCCGTTGCCGAACCCATAAAACGTCTTGAAGAAACAGGCGAATATACTGTTGTACGTATCAAGCCTGACAGAAACGGCTGCATTGATCCCGACGAATTTATCAAGGCTGTTGATGCTGACACCTTCCTCGTTTCGTGTATGCTTGTGAACAATGAAACAGGCTCTATAAACCCTGTCAAGAAAATTTTCTCGCAGGTAAAGCGCAATTTCCCCGAATGTATCACTCACTGCGATGCTGTTCAGGGATTTCTGAAGATCCCGATAAAGTCCGCTGATCTTTTCGCTGATGCAATTGTTGTTTCCGGTCACAAGGTACACTCTGTAAAAGGTGTCGGTGCGATGTTCATCAAAAGTGGTGTAAGGATCGCCCCTCTCGTTTACGGCGGCGGACAGGAAAAAGGTCTGCGCTCAGGTACGGAATCAGTTCCGCTCATTGCAGGCTTCGGCGCAGCTGTGAGGGCTCTTATGGGTACAATGAAAACAGCATACAGCAATGCTGAAACAATAAACAGCTATTTAAAGAAAAGCCTTTCAAAATTTGATTTTATCAAAATAAATTCCATTGAGGACAACAGCTCACCTTACATACTAAACTTCTCGGTAGAGGGCATACGCTCCGAAATCATGCTCCATTATCTTGAAAGCAGGGAAATTTATGTATCAAGCGGTTCTGCCTGCTCAAAGGGTGCTCACAGCTCAGTTCTGACCGCTATGGGAATACCCGATAAGGTTGCAGACAGCGCAATTAGAGTTTCTATATGCCGCACTACTACAATGGGTGATATTGACGCTCTCGTCAATGCTATCCGTGACGGCTACGATTCGCTGGCAAAAACAAAATAAAATAGCAAAGCTGCTGTAATTCATCGTTTTACAGCAGCTTTTGCTTTATTCCCTGCTTTTTATTTTTATTTGGGCGGCGGTTTAAAGTTTGCCTTGAACTGAAGATAGTGTTCCGCCGCAGTCGCAGCATAGCAAGTAACCTTTCATATAGATCCGCTGCAAATCAACGACCGCGGCGGAAACGTTTCTTTGGATTCACAGCAAACCCTGAACCGCCGCCCCCCAAAAAATAAAAGATACGGACAAGACCATACTGCAATTTGCACAGGAAGGCTGCCGCATTTATATGCAAATAATTTTAACAAAATATACATTGATAATTTGTTTTACGGATGTATAATATAAGTGTAATAAATGCGTTGACAGGGAAAACGTATGTTGATGTTCCTCTTCAGAGAGCTGCCGTTCGGTGCAAGGCAGCGTGGAAAAACATAATAATCCCCCTTGAGCAGACTGCTGAAAGCTTTTGCAATTAAGCGTGTACGGCGGCTCCCCGTTACAGGAGAATACGTTGTCGGACGTATGCCGAGCGGTCGTTTCTTAAAACGGCAATTAAGGTGGTAACACGGAGTTTCAGACTTCGCCCTTAGATCACGGGCGAGGTCTTTTTTATTGCTTTTAGCAGATGAAACCGCTTTTTCCGATAAATATTATTTAAAAGGAGTTTTCCAAAATGCTGACTCTTGACAAGGTTTATCAGGCTTCCTATGTTCTTAAAGAGGTTGTTCGTACAACTGATATGATCAAGGCAAAGGATCTTTGCCCCGATTACAATGTTTATCTCAAAACAGAAAATCTTCAGGTAACAGGTTCATTCAAGGTAAGAGGTGCTTATTATAAGATCTCACAGCTTTCAGCTGAAGAAAAGGCTAAGGGCGTTATCGCTTGTTCAGCAGGCAACCACGCTCAGGGTGTTGCTCTTGCTGCAGCAAAAAACGGCATAAGAGCCTGCATCTGTATCCCTGACGGTGCTCCTATCTCAAAGGTAGAAGCTACCAAGAGCTACGGCGCAGATGTTTGTCTTGTTGAAGGCACATATGATGACGCTCACGACAAGGCTGTACAGCTCCAGAAGGAAACAGGCGCAACATTCATTCACCCATTTGATGATGAGCTTGTTATCGCAGGTCAGGGTACTATCGGTCTTGAAATTCTTGAACAGCTCCCTGAGGTCGAAGCCGTTATCGTTCCTATCGGCGGCGGCGGACTTATCAGCGGCGTTGCTTTCACTATCAAATCACTCCGTCCTGACGTAAAGGTATACGGCGTTCAGGCAGCAGGCGCACCTTCAATGGTAAATGCCGTAAGAGATCACAAGATCGAAACACTTCCATCAGTAAAGACTATCGCAGACGGTATCGCCGTAAAAACACCCGGCGACAATACATTTGAACTCGTTTCAAAATACGTTGACGGACTTGTTACCGTTACAGACGACGAAGTCGCAACAGCTATCCTTACACTTATGGAAAAGCAGAAACTTGTTTCAGAGGGTGCGGGCGCAGTTCCTGTTGCCGCTCTTCTCTTCAACAAGATCCCTGAATTAAAGGGCAAAAAGGTATGCTGCCTTGTTTCAGGCGGTAATATCGATGTTACAAGCCTTTCAAGAGTTATCAACAGAGGTCTTCAGAAAACAGGCAGACTTTGCGACCTTTCTATCGAGCTTGTTGACAAGCCGGGTCAGCTCAGAAGCGTTTCAAAGATAATCGCAAACGCAGGCGGCAACGTTACATCTGTAAGCTACGGCAGAACCGATCTTGAAATGGACATCAACTCCTGCATCATCAAGCTTACTATGGAAACAAGAAATCAGGCTCACATTGACGAGATCAAGGCTGAGCTTATCAAACAAGGCTATCATTTAATCTGAGGAGGATATTAACTATGGAAAAAGTTTACACAAACACTGCACCCGATGCGATCGGTCCATACTCACAGGCAGTAGTTTCAAACGGTATGGTCTACACTTCAGGTCAGATCGCAATCAATCCTGCAAGCGGAAATGTTGAGGCTGACACAATTGAAGGTCAGACCGAACAGATAATGAAGAACCTTGGTGAAGTTCTCAAGGCTTCGGGTGCTTCATTTGAAACAGCTGTAAAGACGACCTGTTTCCTTGCTGATATGGGTGACTTTGCAAAGTTCAATGAAATTTACGGCAAATATTTCACAAGCAAGCCTGCACGTTCCTGCGTTGCTGTAAAGCAGCTTCCAAAGAATGTACTTGCCGAAGTTGAAGTTATCGCTGAAGTTAAGTAAGTTTATGAAAAGATCCGTCCGTATACATTGCGGGCGGATCTTTTATTTCGCAGCAATATAATAAGCAGTAATATAATAAAATAACCGCTATGCGTTGAACACATAGCGGTTATTTCAGTCGTTATTGAATGACCAAAGCAATGATAATCTCGCCCCAAAGCACGTAAATACGTGATTTGTAAGGGCAACAATTATCTCTTTGAGAACTTTACGGATAACCTGTAAAATGTTTCCGATTTTAACAAACGACGTAAAACCGTTATATTTTTACACATATTAACCCGTCTTATACGGAGCTGAAATGTCTTTAAGCCCCACAATAAGCCCCAAAAAGCTCCAAGGATAAAAGATCTCCTCCAACTTCAAGGAGGAATAAAAATGTTTGAATATTACTATGGAAATCAGACCGAAACATTCAATTTTGTAAGAGTGCCCTGGGTACTGTTCACTCACCCCGTGTTTGAGCAACTGTCTAACGATGCCAAAATACTTTATGCCCTGCTGCTTGACCGAATGAGCCTGTCCCGTCAGAATGAATGGTTCGACGAGAACAACAGGGTGTATATCATCTATACCGTTGAGGAAGCCGCCGCAACGCTCAACTGCTGCAGTGAAAAGGCTTCCAAGCTCTTTAAGGAGCTGGACGATGTCAACGGAATAGGACTTATCACCCGTAAGAGAAGAGGTCTGGGCAAACCATCTATCATTTATGTGAAGAATTTTATCGTGGACAATGATCCCGATTATACTCCCGAAAATAACAACTCAGACAGCCCAAATTCCGATGATGAAGAAAGCCGTATTCAGGACAGCGGAATATCCGAAATGCAGAACACGGAAAATTCTTTTTCTTGTGCCGTAGAAAACCGTTCTCTTGAAACCGACAAAACCGACGCAATCAAGAATAATATAATCAAGACTGATATCAGTAATACTGAAAATCAATCATATCAATCTGTCAATGATTGCGAGCGAGAAGATGCGACAGCTATCATTAACAAAAATATCGGCTATGATATGCTCACCGAGAGCAATTCATCTATCGAAGATATGATAACTGAAATAAGAAATATTATGGTTGATGTTATCTGCGGAGAGCGACAGGTAGTTATCGGAGGAAAGTCTGTTCCTGCCGAAACTGCGAAGAGTACATTTTTGAAACTGACCGATGAGCATATCCTTTACGTTATCGACAACATCTCCAAGCTCGAAGGGAAAATTCAATGTCCCGACAAATATATCTGCACCGCACTTTATAACTCAGCCTACACCTGCAACATTTCACTTTTCACAGGCTTTACGGCTCATACGGGAATGCCGCTGACTGCAGGAGCTTGATGACAAAAATCGCCGAATCCCAAAATCACAGTAACGGCAATCTTCAAAAATCGGATTCGTGAAGCCGGCTGACTTTCGGGAAATTGATAAATCGCATTTCAGCCGACTTCATTATTTTCAAAATTGACGATCTGACAATTTATCTTATCCACCAAAATTATTCGGAGTAAAATTTCTGAAATCTCAATTTTGAAAAAATCAGTAAAAAGCGAATTTTGAAAAAAGATTTACATATTCGGCTTGCTTATGAAATTGTCAAAATGCAATTTCCTGCGAAAGCAGATTTTTCGGAAATGCTGTTCAGCGGATCGGTCGGAGTTGCGACTACAGATACACCACATTCGTTCAGATCATAACAATTATCGCCGCCAAAATCGGAATATAAATCTGAAACCTATTTAATTCAACAGGTTTACAGCAAGCCCACAAGTCAGCTATCCGATAGGCGGCAGTTAAAAGGAAGATACCCGCAAGCGTACGATTACACAACCAGCCTTTTTCTGTACCCAAAAAACTTCCGCAGACGCAGTCTCCGTGTTCTTTCCGAAA
>ENA-ORCP01002081-ORCP01002081.1-human-gut-metagenome-genome-assembly--contig:-NODE-2081-length-16512-cov-5.892303_pt1 | contig 16512 bp, 19 predicted proteins | sample MGYA00242990_ERZ507991 | MGnify/ENA primary metagenome ERZ507991 (study PRJEB26167, sample SAMN06115496) | human gut metagenome | host: Homo sapiens | place: China:Henan | collected 2015-05-07... | reverse complement strand
GTGCACTGAAGATTTTTGCCTTATCCGGATCCTCTTTACACATACCGTTGTACAATGTCACCAGTTCACCGTCTGCCCAGGTGAAATATAAATGGTTAGTAAATAATTGTCCGTTAGTTATGAGTTTGATGGAGCAGCCTTCAACGAAGCCTTGCTTATCAAGTGCAAAGATAGTTACTTTTCTTTAGATTCCGCAACAAATTAAAGAAATTTTTCCGTATTATTGTTTTTTTGACTTTTCGCGGCTCATACAGAACAATGACTTCACCATCAGGGCAGGGACATCACTTTGAGATGTTTCATTGGCAATCAAACTGATACGTTAACGTGACAAAGGCACGTCCCCACAATTTTGGCGGTTCTGGCAGGCCGTCTGATGAAACAACAAACTCCAAGGCTTGAAGTTGGAGCTTCGCCTTGGAGCAAGTGATTTTTAACTAAGTTTATAAGCAATTACCAGCCGAATGTGTATATGTCGTAATTGTCGGGGTAAGAGCCGTAAACGCTTTTAAGCTGAGTGGGCAGGCCGTTGCTGTTGAGCGTCCAGGTGAAGGTGTTATCATCGTTTGCAACGGGAAGGTTCTTGGTGGCTTTGCCAAGCAGACCTGCATAGTAAGCAACCTGAAGTTCATCCATGTCAATGCCGAAGCATTCATCAAACATCATTATGCAACCTTTGTTTACGATGGGAGTGGTGACAGTGGCGTCGGTGTACTTGATTGTGCACTGATCATTGCCGCCTTCATCATCGGTGGTTACCACTTTGGTGATGTTACCGTCAGTGTAAGTGATGGTTGTAACCTCGTTGCCGCCCTCAGAGCGAACGAGCTTAGAGAGCTGGTCGGCAGCGTTGTATTCAAATGTCCAGGTGTCAGTTTCGCCGTCACCGTAAACTTCAAGAGCGTTAGTGATGAAGCCTTTGCTGTTGAGATTAACATACACGGTGATGTTGTCGGCAGGGTCGCCTCCGTTTTCATCATCGGTATACTTCATTGTGGCATCATAAGATTTGCCGTTGAAAGTGACTTTGTCGTAGTTGAAAGTAACGGTTTCATAGTCAGACTTGATCTGAGATACGAGGCCGGCAGCATTTTTGGTGATTGCAGCGCCATCGAAAGATGTGGGCACCCCGGCAGTGAACACTTCGGTAGGTTTGGGCATGCCGTTGCCACCGCCATTGTTGTCGTCATCATCATCACTGCACGATACGAGGGTCAGAGAAGTAGCAGCTATGATACCCACTGACATGAATTTAAAGAAATTCTTCATTGTTTTGACTGATTAATAAAAGATTTTTGATTTGTTCCTAATTGTGTTTCGTAAAAATCGGGGGCAAAGATAGCTATTTTTTCCCAACCGACAATAGGATGGCGGTTAGGGGGCTGAGTGTGAGGGGTTGTCAGTGTGGTTTCTTTTTGCTAATTTTGCGAAAATATTAGAATAGAGAATATGGCAACCAATTTACTTGAACTTAGCGAACAAGAAATAGTGCGCCGCGGAAGTCTCGAAGAGATGCGCCGCCGCGGCATTGATCCTTATCCGGCAGCGGAATATGTGGTAACAGGCCACACTAAGGAGATTAAGGAGAACTTCAAGGACGACGCGACGCGCCGCGAGGTGAGCATAGCCGGCCGCATCATGAGCCGGCGCATCATGGGCAAAGCCTCTTTCCTTGAGCTCCAGGACTCGGAGGGAAGGATACAGGTTTACGTGAGCCGCGACGACCTTTGCCCGGGCGACGACAAGGATCAATACAACGTTGTGCTCAAGAAACTCCTTGACATAGGTGACTTCATAGGAGTGAAAGGCTATGTGTTCCGCACCCAGATGGGCGAAATCACAGTGCACGCCGAGGAGCTTACGGTGCTCGGCAAGTCGCTGCGCCCGCTCCCTATCGTGAAGGTGAAAGACGGGGTTACCTACGATGCTTTCGATGATCCCGAGCTGCGCTACCGTCGCCGCTACGTTGACTTAGTGGTTAACGACGGGGTTAAAGAGATTTTCATAAAGCGCAACAAGGTCTACAACTCCATGCGCGAGTTTTTCAACTCCCACGGCTACATGGAGGTAGAGACCCCGGTTCTCCAGTCGATTCCCGGCGGAGCGGCAGCTCGCCCGTTCATAACCCACCACAACGCTCTCGACATACCGCTCTATCTGCGCATTGCCAATGAGCTCTATCTGAAACGCCTGATTGTCGGCGGCTTTGAAGGCGTCTACGAGTTCTCCAAGAACTTCCGCAATGAAGGAATGGACCGCACTCACAATCCGGAGTTCACCTGCATGGAAATCTACGTTTCCTACAAGGACTACAACTGGATGATGAATTTCACCGAGCAGATGCTTGAAAAAATATGCCTCGACGTGAACGGTACCACCGACGTGAAGGTTGGCGATAACATCATTTCGTTCAAAGCGCCTTTCCGCCGCGTCACCATGACCGAATCCATCAAGGAATTCACCGGAGTGGACATCACCGGCATGGGCGAGGAGGAACTGCGCAAAGTGTGCGCCGACCTTGGCATTGAGGTTGATGAGTCGCTCGGAAAAGGAAAGCTCATCGATGAGATTTTCGGCGAGAAATGCGAGGGCAACTATATTCAGCCCACCTTCATCACCGATTACCCCATTGAGATGTCGCCTCTGACCAAACGTCACCGCAACAATCCGGAACTCACCGAACGCTTTGAGCTGATGGTTAACGGTAAGGAGCTTGCCAACGCCTATTCGGAGCTGAATGACCCTATTGACCAGTATGAACGCTTCGTAGAGCAGATGCGCTTGGCGGAGAAGGGCGATGACGAAGCCATGATTATTGACCACGATTTCATCCGCGCTCTTGAATACGGCATGCCTCCCACATCGGGAATGGGTATAGGAATGGACCGCCTTGTTATGCTCATGACCGGCCAGACCACCATCCAGGAGGTTCTGTTCTTCCCGCAGATGCGACCAGAAAAGAAACCGCAGCGCGACACAGCCAAGGTGTTTGCCACCGTAGGAGTGAGCGAAGAATGGGTTCCTGCACTTCACAAGCTCGGAGTTCTCACCGTGGCGCAGTTAGGCACAACTGCATCGGCCGGAAAGCTCCAGCAGGATCTTTGCGGACTGAACAAGAAATTCAAGCTTGAACTGAAGAACCCCACTGTGGATGAAGTGAAAGCCTGGATAGAAGCAGCCGCTCCCAAAGCCGAAGCCGGAAACTGATCGCGAAGCAAACCGCCGCAAGCACCAAATTGTTATTTCTTACGATGAATTTTCCCGGAAAAATAGCCGTTTTGGGTGGAGGCAGCTGGGCAACCGCGCTGTCAAAGCTCCTTCTTGCCAACTGCGAGGAGATAGTGTGGTACATGCACCGCGAAGACCGCATTGACTATTTCCGTGCCAACGGCCACAATCCCGCCTATCTGTCGGATGTGATGTTTGACACCGCACGCATACATTTCACCTCCGACATAAACGAGGCTTGCCGCATGGCCGACACCCTGCTTCTGGCAATGCCTTCGCCCTATTTCAAGGCACAGATAAGCCGCATTGACGAGGATATAGCCTCAAAGGCTGTGATTTCGGCAATCAAAGGCATTGTTCCGGGCGACAACCTGATCGTCACCGATTATATGGAGCAGCATTTCGGGCTGTCGGCCGACAAAATCCTTGTGGTTTCAGGTCCGTGTCATGCCGAAGAGATTGCCCTCGGGCGTCAGAGTTATCTGACCGTTGCATGCAACGACATTTTCCATGCCGAACAGGTGGCGCGTAAATTTGCCGGTAAATCGCTGAAAACCATCACATCGACGGATGTTGCCGGAATAGAATATGCCGCAGTGCTTAAGAATGTCTATGCTATATGTGCCGGAATGGTCCACGGATTGAAAAACGGCGACAATTTTCAGGCAATGCTCGTGAGCAACGCCATCCGCGAGATGGAACGTTTCCTTAAATCGGCAGCCCCGCGCACCCGCGACATCTGCGACTCGGTGTATCTCGGCGACCTTCTTGTAACCTCCTATTCACGTTTCAGCCGCAACCACAACTTCGGTTCGCTTATTGGCCGCGGCTATCCGGTGAAAGCCGCAAGAATGGAGATGGAACAGACCGCCGAAGGATATTATGCGGCCAAGTGCATCCATGAGATAAATGACCGGCTCAATGTGGCCATGCCTATTCTCGACGGCGTTTATCAGGTGCTTTATCAGGCTGTGAAACCCTCCAAGGCCATAGCCGTTATGGCCGAAACTTTCATATAAACTGAACAGCAATTAATCCTCATAACGCATTAATAAAATGAAAACATTAGCATTTTCAAACAAAGACCTGCTGGTTGTCAGCCAGTCACAGATTGATTCCATGTTACCGGAAGCCCGCGAGGCACTGGCCAAGGTGGAACAGGGTACGGGATTGGGCAATGACTTCCTGGGATGGGTCAATCTGCCCTCATCGATCACAGCCGAACAGATTGCCGAACTCAATGAGTCGGCCCGCAAGCTTCAGGACCTCTGCGAGGTAGTTGTGTGCATAGGCATCGGCGGTTCTTATCTTGGCGCCAAAGCCGTGATAGAAGCCCTCAGCGACTCTTTTGCCGCTTTCCGCGTCGACGGCAAGAAGACCAAGGTGGTTTTTGCCGGACAGAACATCGGCGAGGACTATCTCTATGAACTCATGGACTATCTTGGCGACAAGAAGTTCGGCATCATTGTGATTTCAAAATCAGGAACCACCACCGAACCGGCCATAGCCTTCCGTCTTCTCAAGGAAAAACTCGAAAAGCGCGTTGGCAAAGCCGATGCAGCCGAACGCATCGTGGCCATAACCGATGCAAGCCGCGGCGCTCTGCGCAAACTGGCCACCGACGAGGGCTACAAGACCTTCGTGATACCCGACAACGTTGGCGGCCGCTTCTCAGTGCTCACCCCTGTTGGTCTTCTCCCCATCGCCGTTGCAGGCTACGACATAGAGAAGCTCGTGGAGGGCGCGCGCAAAATGGAGGATGTGACCAAGGCTACCGACTACGCCTCTAATCCCGCAATGCTCTACGCAGCTACCCGCAACGCTCTCTACCGCGCAGGCAAGAAAAACGAGATTCTCGTGAACTATAATCCTAAACTCCACTTCTTCGGCGAATGGTGGAAACAGCTCTACGGCGAGAGCGAGGGCAAGGACGGCAAGGGCATCTTCCCGGCAGCCGTTGACAACTCTACCGACCTCCACTCCATGGGTCAGTGGATTCAGGATGGCGAACGTATCATTTTTGAAACAGTGATAAGCGTGGAAACTCCTGAACATGAAGTGATAATCCCCACCGACAATGATAATCTTGACGGACTGAACTTTCTCGCCGGCAAGCGCATTGACCAGGTGAACAAGATGGCCGAACTCGGCACTCGCATAGCTCATGTGGATGGCAACGTGCCCAACCTCACCGTGACAATCCCTGCTCTCCGCGAGGAATACCTCGGCGAGCTCATCTACTTCTTCGAGAAGGCTTGCGGCATCTCGGGTTATCTGCTCGGCGTAAATCCGTTCAACCAGCCCGGCGTGGAGGGATACAAGCGCAATATGTTCGCGCTCCTTGAAAAACCCGGCTACGAAGCTGAGACCGAAGCTATAAAGAAACGCCTCGCTGAGTAAAAGATAGCTTCATTTATGATTTTTAGACCGGGGTCGCCAGCGGCTCCGGTTTTTTATTGAGCCAAGGTGAAGGCGCCCCGGTGGGGCGCCAATGTTTGGCAACCGTTCCAGGCCGCTCCCGCCTATAATAGCTCTAAGCTATCGCCATCGGCGACTTAAGAGAAGTAGGCCACGTGCGAGGGAGGCACAGCCGACCGCTGCCGTGGTATTGTCAGCACACCCACAATCCCGCGCTGCGTAGCAGTGCAAGAGCGGTCAGAAGAGGGATGACTACTGGATTATTACCGGTCCTTTTTTTATGACGGTGAAATACGATTCATGGGGTATGCCTTTCGAATCTAATCTGAATCTAATGTAGCGATAAGAATCGTTGTTACCTTTCGCCGTCACTTTTACATGTTGATGATAAATATAATTGTATCTGTACTCGGGATCCTGATAATATGGATTATAGACCGAATCATCGGCACGCCGCGGATTAAGCGGGTCAATAGCGTCAATCAACTCGGCACTGATGTCTCCGTTCTCCAGCAGAATTTGGAAACAACCTTCATAAATGCCTCCCCACGAAGAAAAGCTTATGGTCAATTCATCTTCATCGGGCGGGAAAACTATCGTATCATGTTCAACAACATGCTTTTGGCCGTCCTTCATCATATAAACCGCTCCAAGAAATACGCCACTTATACCTTGCGGACCGCGCTCAGGTTCATCATCTTCATTACAGCTCCAAAAAGGAAGACAGCAAAGCGAAATAACTGATAAAAAGAATAAATGTTTCATGATAAGAGGATTTAAGAGTTGAATTTTTGCAAACATATAAATAAATATAATAAAATCAATAGTTATTAAGTTAAAAAAAATATAATTTATTATTTGTAGTATCAGTGAGATGATGTATAGGGCAACCCACTCCGGGGTTGAGGTGAGATATATGACCTGCCACGCACTGGCGTGCGCGGTTAACAAAAGTTATGGCTTCCAGCCAATTACAGCTATTATTAATGTTGCACCGCCAAGCGGCGCGATATATTAATTGGCATCAATACCACAGCTGCGCCTGCGGCTTGCAGGGGCCTACTTCTCTTATGTCGCCAATGGCGCCAGCATAGCGCTGTAGGCGCTTGGAGAACTGTAGGCCACGTGCGAGGGAGGCACAGCCGACCGCTGCCGTGGTATTGTCAGCACACCCACAATCCCGCGCTGCGTAGCTGTGCAAGAGCGGTCAGAAGAGGGATGGGTGGATGCTGGCGGAGGCTGCGGATTGGAGGATGGCGGTGAGGTCAGTGAGGGCTGTCTGGTGGTGCGACTGGTAGTAGCGGCTGATTTCGGAGTCGGTGCCGGCATAGGTCTCGGCGAGGAGTGAAGTGACCACGGCGCGCTCGAGCGCTGAAGCCACGGCACGCTGATCCATTGACTCGCGCTCAAGGGTGAGGGAGAGTATCTCGGGATCATCAGGACCGAGTTCTGCCCCGATGCGTGCGGCGATCGAAGCGAAGATGCCGCGCGCCATTAGGCTCAGGGCAGCCGTCTGGCCCCGGTTGAGCAGGGGCGGACGGTCGGCGCGCAGATGGTGGCGTAGGGCTGAGCGGGCAAGTACGGTGTTGATGATGTTCTGAACTGAGAGTGCAATTGTGTGTTTCATACAGTTTGGGTTGAAGTTGGACGACGGTTACGACGGAAACGACGCGCAGAGCTGCGGAGGTTGTAGTAGAGATATTCGGCGGCGCGGGGCTGGAGATAGAAGTGGGGCGCATGGCCTTCGGCGAGCACGAGATTGAGTGCCTTTGCATCGTTGAAGTGGTAGGTGCGCATTTTGCGGAGCATGCGGCGGTGGAGCTCGGCGTAGACGGCCATGGCGCCTGTGGTTGGGAACTTGCCTCCGTTATGAGCTATATAGTCGCGAATGCGGCGCAGGGCATGGCTGTAGGTGATGTAGAAGGTGGGAGCCGGCATGGCGGCCGCCCGCTCGGCAACTTCCCGGGCCGTGAGGGGCTCGCGGGAAGTTGCAATGACTCTGCGGCAGGCTTCCATGAAGTGGCGGTTGCGCAGGCGGTGGAGTTCTTCATTGTAAGGCATAATAAGATTGGTTGTAAAGGTAAGAGATTATATCTGTTTGTTGGCAAAATTACAACGATGGTATGGCAGCTACCGGACGCATGACAGTTAAAAGATGTTAATTGCAACAAGCTATCATTCTGTTTCGGGCAGCGCGGAATGCTTGAAAAGACTGCAAAAGGTCAAGAATGGCCACGGCCGAGTGCTGAACCTGAGAATCATATAGCGCGGCGGAAGTGTGAGCGTTGGTAATATGACCCTGCAAAGCGCCGCTCACTCCTGAAATCTGCTGGAAGAGCTGCAGCTGGGTGTTGAGCAGCTGATAGGCTCCGCTTTGGTCGGCTCCGCTGACAATCTGCTTAGGCTCTCCTTTGGCAGGATTGTAGGGGATGACGCTGTTGGTCTTGGCCCACAGACGCCCAATCTCGGAATCGGACATATTATGAGTCAGGCAACCCGCAGGAACAAGGAGCGCACCCTTGGCCGAGACACTCATAATGTGGTCAATGAGCGTTATGAGACGGTTGACATAGCGCTGCTGGTCAATGATATCCTCCACGAGGGAATGAACCTCCCCGTCGATGAGCGGGTAGAATTTCACGGCAAAGGGGTGCATTCCGTGGGCGTAGGGCGAGTCATATTCTGTGAGCAGATCGCCGCCGGGGGAGAGGAAGCGGCAGTGCCATCGGAGCGAGGTGCTTTCGGTGAAGCTCACGGAGGCTTTCTTTATCTTTTTGCGGCGTGAGTTTTCGGCTCGGATTTCCGAAGCCGCTTCGGCAGGAGCAACGAAATACTCGCCTGAAGCCGTATCGTTGCAGCGCAGGATGGCACGGCTCTCAAGAGTCCACACCTCAATGACGCGGCAGCGCCCGGCGGGAGCTTCAAAAAACTTGGCCGCCACTGCGTCACCGAGTGACACATCGGAATGAATGCGGTCCGCACGAGCCGTGTAGATTTCCGTCAGTCGAGCTGCATGAGCGCCCCCTTCCGGGGCAAACCGCATCAAAACCTCGCGCAGACTCATGGAATGGAGCATCCCCACCAGCTCAATGTCGAGACCGCGCGGGTCAGTGAAACTGTTTATGAAGAATGAGCCGGGGCTCACGTTGTCGACCCACACCCCTTCGCCGGCCATGCGCTTCTCAGTTACGACACGCTGAATGGCGCAACCCGAAATCAGGAACTCCTCAAGCATGCGGCAGTCCATTTCACGCAGGGAATTGCGTGAGGCTACCTCTTCACTGACGGGAGATTCCTCGGCGGCCAGATCGCCCTCGGCAAGCGATGCCCTGAAATTTCCTACCACACACTTCACCAACTGGCGGATAAGATTGTTGGTCAACGGTTTGTAACCCGACTGGGCGGCAAGTTTCTCCTCGGTCATTTTCACCCCTTCAACATCGACGGTATCGCCCCACTGTCGTCCGTAAGTGTAGTCCTTGTAGCGCTGACGACGGCGACGCAGTGGCTCGCCGTCGCGCCAAGCCTTCAAAGCAATGTCAAGATAGTTCATAGGGGTCAGTCAATAAATGGTATTTGCGAATAAAGGACGGGAGTGAAAAGGTAGCTGTCGGCATCGACATCGGGAACAATCACGGCTTTCACGCTGAAATCGCTGTCGGGCACCGGCGCGGGGAAAAATGAAATGGAGTCAGTGCCTTTGATGACCACCGGGCGGTCGCTGCCGGCGCGAGCAAAGGGATTGGTCTGCGCTAAGGCGTCGGGATGTGTAAGATCGGTCACAATTACAGCCGGGACAGTCCAGTTGGCCGCGGTCACGTCGATGATACGCATACAGTTGTCGGGCAACCGGCTCCAGGCACCCCCTTCAAGCGGGCTTAACGTGAGCTGAGCGGATATTTCGGTGACGGGAAGATACTCTTTGGGCATGTCGGTGAGCATTTTGACGTACCAAGTGCGGATTTTTTCCATAATCAGCGCGTCGAGGTCAGGGCCATCGGTGCGGCTCACCACGCAATCATTGCGCATAGGGCCGTAGCCGTGGTGGAGTTTCCATAGTTGCAGGAGTTCATCGGAGGGTACTGAAAATGTTTTCATGATCTTTACTGTTAAAATAATTTACGATTTGAGAGTAGGGACGCGACATGTCGCGTCCGAATCAAATTGATTTACAGCATATTTACTGCGGAAGCTAAAAATTCACGCCCCTACTCAGTTTTAACAATTATTTACCGCTGGTTACGCCATGGTCACGCGCAGATGGGCTTTGGGATGGCGCAGCACAAGGCAGCTTGCTTCGGTTGCCACGAGCGCATCGGTGTTTCTCACGCCCGATTTCTTAAGGTCAAGGTGCTCAACCTTGAAAGGAATGTGGGAGTACTTGGTGAGATACTGTGGGTCAATAATCATGCCATCATCGGCGTGACCGCACTGGTCAAAGACCTCATTGAGAACCACGTAGAGCGAGCCGAATTTGGAGCGCAGCTCAGAGAAATCGATGCCCCAGCGGGTCACGGTGTCGGCAGCCGTTATCATCTTGGTGTAGTCAAGATTGTTGAGCTTTTCAATGAGTCCCGATCCGGCCATGAGAATCTTACGCGAGGAGCCTGAGCTGTCGCCGGTGAAGGCCCTGCGCATCATGGCAATGAGCTGCTCGCTGCCAAACGTGGCGGCATTGATGGCGAAGGTAGCTCCGGCCTGATTCCAGATGCCCTGCGTGAAAAGCACTTCATCGCAACGCTTGCTGTCGGTTAGGCGCGCTTTCACACCGAAAAGGAAACTCTTCTCCATGCCCAGGCGCATGTCCATAATGGCAACCTCCTCCTGATCGGATAGTGTCCATCCCACTTCCTTAGCCGAAAGTTTGGCCAGGATTGACTGTTCGATCTGAGCCTTAAATATCTGGCAAAAATTTGAGGTTTTAACAGGAAGTGATTCAAACTGAGGAGTCTGCACATCCAGCTCGCCTGCGGCGCGACCCATGCGCACCACCTTGTTGCCCTCCGCACCGATGCTCTCGGCAACTGATGTGGCCGAACCGTTGAGACATACCACCGTAGCGGTGCCGTCACCGGCCGAATCGGCTGAAACCACGTAGACCACGAGGCCCTGCGCAGCATTGGCTCCGGCCTTCACCTCGGGCAGAAGAAGGGTTTCGGTCTGTGCGATGGCTGCAGGGTCGGCCACGGTCATTTTGTAGGTGGGCATTCCGCCGAATGAACCACCGCGAACAATGGCAAGCGGTTCGCTCAGCTCAGTGTCGGGCGTCTTGGCGTCGACCGAGTAATAATCCACGATCATCGAGGAGGCCTGGCGCGAGCCAATCATGCGCGAAATCTGGTCGACGGGCGTTGCCATGGGGCGGATTTTCACCACTCGGCTATCAATTTCGTTGAGAAGCAGCGAAGGCGAGCCTTCATTAATGGCGGTTGTGGTGAGCGGACCGTCGACAACTCTCACTGCGCCTGAGGCAGTGGTGATTACAGTTGGATTGTTTGTTTCGTTTGTCATAGCATTCTAATTTTTAAAAAGTTAATAATTTCATTCTGCATTCTAAATTTTGCATTCTTAATTCTAAGAGTATGTTTACTTTTGGCTTATGTTAAGATTTAAATAGGATTTTCGAGTATGTTTCAAGTTTGAATGAAGGAGTTATGGGGTTCCATAACAACTGAATGAAAGCTTGAAACATGCCGAAAAGACCTTTAAAGATTTCATAAAGCCAGAAGCAAACATACTCTTAATCCCACACTCCCCGCTGAATGCGGCTGAGGAAGCGTGCAGCGAATGAATCGGGCTCATCCGCAGGTTTTTCACGGTTACGTAACGAAGTGTTCTCGAGCATGGCAGGACCGTTGAGCCGGGCTGCTGCCTCCTCGTTGCATCGGCGCAGATAACCCCGCTGTTCGGCCTCGGCAACAAGGCGCTCAACGTCGACAATCTCCAGACGTTCGTGGTTATCGGCTTCAGGTTCGGTACGGATTTCGGTGTCGGTGTTTTCGTTCATAGCAGTTGATTTTTATGGTTGATTGACAATGCAAAATTACACCCTTTCCACCCCCGAAATCATGCTTAATTATGTATTTGTGACAAAAAATAAAAAATTGGAGAGAAAACAGTTTTTTTTGTAATTTTGCAGAGCATTTTAACCTAACTACATTCTTAAACTCTTAACCAATCCATTTCATGAAAAAATTTTTACTCCTGATTGCCGCTCTCGTTGCCGGTTCTGCCGTAAACGCTCAGACAAAGGACGTTACACTGTCACTTTACAAATATGATTATGATGCAGGCCTCTACAACTATTATGGCGACATGGTTAATTCCGTAACCTACACTCCCGAGACGCTCAGCTATGCTTTCAATGGCTTCCTCGGCCTGATTGGCAATGATGAGAATGTAAGCTTCACACTCGGTGAAGAAGATCCCGAGTATGGATGCATAAATTTATCGATTTCAGGTCCTGTTACTGAATCGGGCAATTATTTCTATGTGAATTCCGATAAAACCGAGTCAGCCAGATTCGTCAATCCTGAAACAGGCGAAGTAGCCACCATTTCCGATTGCATTTTTTATACTTCGCCCTACACATGCTATTATCCTTCCGAGGAAGGTTATGAAGAAGAACTGGATATTTCCGTCTACGCTTCATTGAATCAGATTGATGGAGAAACAGTTACAACCTTTGATCCTGATATTCTTATCATATTGGCCGCTCTCCCTTCGCCTGAGGATTTTGCTCCAATCAAAAATGTTGTTGAAGACGCCGCCGATGCCAATGCACCCGTTGAATTCTTCAACCTCCAGGGTATCAAGGTTGCCAATCCCGCTGCAGGCCAAATCTACATCCGCCGTCAGGGCAACAAGGTTTCCAAAATAATGCGTTAAACTAACCGACATAACCACTACTGGGTGCGACGGCCAGCGAAAGCGGCCATCGCACCTTTTCTTTCACCATAATTAAAAGATAAACATCAATAGTTCGGCATTTATTTTGTAATTTTGCAGCCGCAATGAGCAAAGAAACAGAAAATATCAGGAATGCCATAGTGGTTTATGGCGCATCAAGCGAGGCTATAGCCGACTGCTTCAAGAGCGATGCCCGCGAAGTGGGCCGACTGATTGCCCTGTCGGGTCATCCGCTTGTGTGTGGCGGCGGCAAAGCCGGACTCATGAAGGCAGCTATTGAGGGCGCAATTAGCGCCGGGGGTCACGCAATAGGAGTGCTTCCACAGTTCATGGTCGACAACAGCTGGCAGCATCCCGGGCTGAGCCGGATGATTTCAACTCCCGACATGCACTCGCGCAAGCACGCAATGGCCTCTATGTCAATAGCCGCAATAGCCTGCCCCGGCGGATGCGGCACTTTCGAGGAGCTCCTTGAAATAATCACCTGGCGCCAGCTGAATCTCTATCGCGGCCAGGTGGTGATTCTGAACACCGATTCCTACTACGACCCCTTGGTTGATATGTTCAACCGGGCCATGGAGCGCGGATTCATGCACCCCGACCACCGACAGCTCTTCCATGTTGCCTCTACGCCCGAGGAGGCTGTAAAAGCAGCTCTCGCGCCCGTTCACTCGCATCTTTTCACTCAGAAAATACACTAACCCCTCTCTCTGCCCCCCAATGCCTGACTCCACTATCGTGAACCGCCCCAGCTCCGAGGCGCTGCCCGTAACGACGGCAGCGCACGCCGACGCCGACCAGAGCGCCGACACCTCCGCTGTTGTGGCGGAACAGCGGGTGATTGTCAATGCCCTGGAGCAGAAGACGTGTCATGAAACCGATGCGCCCCGCATTCTGCATCTGCGCAACGCCACTCTCGGGCGCGTGGCTTATACCGAAGGCGTTCAGCCCGAACCTCGCCCTATGCTGCCGGGCTACGATTCGGGCGTAATGTGCTTGCTCATTGCCATTTTCCTTATCCTCACAGCCAATTTCCGCCACTATTCCACTTTCATAAAGACATTCACACAGGACCTCTTCACGGTGCGCCGCCGAGCCAACGCTTTCGATGAAAACAACACCGTGAGCGAAACCAAGCTCCTCGTGTCGCTCGTTACACTCGTGTGTCTCTGCGAAGCCATAATCCTCTACAGCTCGTCGACTGTGGTGCGCGGCGCAGGCGCGTTCGTTACAATCGGGCTCCTCACCCTGCTGACCGGAGGCTATTACCTGTGTCAACTCATGGCTTATCAGACCGTTGGCTATCTCTTTGGCACCTCCACCGGCACCCGGCAATGGATCAAGGGATTCAACGCTTCACAATCGTTGCTCGGACTGTTTCTGCTCGTTCCGGCCCTGCTGCTGCTGTTCAATCCCGGCATGGCCCCACTGCTGCTGAGCGTGTCAATTGCACTATACGGAATGGCCAGATTCATATTTATTTCTAAGGGTTTTAGAATTTTTTATGACAATTATTCATCTTTAGTCTACTTTATTTTGTACCTTTGCACCTTAGAAATTATTCCACCTGTAGTACTTTTCCGTTTAGCTAAATATCTAACAGAAAACCTCTGATTTACAACACTATAAAAAATTACTCCGAAGTGAACATAAAAAAAGTTTTAGTGTCCCAGCCCAAACCTTCATCGGAGAAATCTCCATATTATGATGTAGCTCAGAAATATGGAGTTGAAATAATATTCCGTCCTTTCATAAAAGTTGAAGGGCTAACTGCCAAAGAATTCCGCCAATCAAAAATAAACATCACTGACTTTACGGCCATAATCTTCACGGCCCGTACTGCCATTGACCATTTTTTCAGACTGTGTGAAGAGATGCGCATATCCATCTCTGACAACATGAAGTATTTCTGCACCACAGAGTCAATAGCTCTCTATCTGCAAAAATACATCATTTACCGCAAACGCAAAATTTTCCACGGCACAACCGGCAAACTCGAAGGATTGCTTCCCGCTCTGATCAAACACAATAAGGAGAAGTATCTCTACGTGGTCAGCGATGTGAACAAAAATGACACCAACGAACTCGATGCCAATAAAATCAACTACACAAAAGCGGTGATGTACCGCACTGTGAGCAATGATTTCGGTCCTGAAGAAACGTTTGACTACGATATGCTGCTTTTCTTCAGCCCTTCAGGTATCGACTCGCTGATGAAAAACTTCCCGTCGTTCAAACAGGGCGATATCAAGATTGGCACCTTCGGCCCCTCGGCAGCTTCAGCTGTGAAAAATGCCGGCTTCCGCCTCGACTTCGAAGCGCCCAATCCCAAAGCACCCTCTATGACCGCCGCGCTCGACATGTTTTTGGCCGAAGAGACCAAAAAAGAGGGCGAAGAAGTCTAACCATCCACTTTAATTTTTCAAGTGAAGGGCCTGCGACTTTATAAAAAAGAAAAACTTTGCAGCCTCACTGCAATAGACCTATTGTTTTCACCGGCCCGGTCAGGGGTCGGTGAAAATTTCAGTATCATGGCCTATCCCTGGCGCGCGGTGTGGCGCCGACGCGATGCCGCCGACAAGCGCCCTCGATGTGCCCAGTTCGTTATAACGGTGCCTAAACGCCGCCTGCGGCATGCAGTGGACCGTGTGCAAATGCGCCGCCGAATGCGCGAAGCCTACCGCCTCAACCGCCATCTCCTCCCCCCCGACCGCGCCATTGACATAGCTTTCATCTACGTAGCCCCTAAACTCACTCCCTACGCCGACTCTGTGCGTTCAGTTCAGAAAATTCTGAACCGCATAAACGCATCATCCTCTCCCGAACAATGATAAGCCGCCTGCTCATAATTCCCATACGCTTCTATCAGCTCTGCATCTCCCCGATGCTCCCTAATGCTTGCCGCTTCACCCCTACCTGTAGCCAGTATGCCATTGAAGCGCTCCGGAAACATGGCGCTCTGCGGGGTTCATGGCTCGCCATCAAACGCATCTGCCGATGCCATCCGTGGGGAGGAAGCGGCTATGACCCTGTGCCATGATTACTGACTGCCACACCCATTCGCTTCGCCGCGATGCCATTGTGTGCCGTCAGCCTGGTGAACCGGCTGACGACGGTTATGTTTATGCCGTTGGCTATCATCCGTGGAATGCATCGGATTTCAACGAACCGCGCCTTGAGGAAGAGGCCTCGCTGCCATCCACCGTAGCCATCGGCGAGACCGGACTCGATGCCCTCCGCGGCCCGTCTGCCCAGGTTCAGGAAGCCGCCTTCCGCCGCCACATCGAGCTGAGCGAACGACTCGGCAAACCGCTCATAATCCACTGTGTGCGCGCCTTTGACCGCTTGCTTGCCATTAAAAAAGAAATGCGTCCCCAACAGCCCTGGATAATCCACGGCTTCAGCCGCAAACCCGAGCTTGCCCGGCAACTTCTCGATGCCGGCTGCTACCTCTCGCTCGGCCCGCGCTTCAACCCCGCAACCGCCGCCATCATCCCCGCCGACCGCCTCCTAATAGAAACCGATGACGACCCCACGGCCACCATCGACAGCGTCGCCCAAGCCGTCGCCCACAGCCGCCACACCACCGCCAAACAAATCCTCACCCTCACTGCCCGCAACCTCCAAAAACTCACAGGCATTTAGTCCGAGTACTCCGAGCTTTTGTCTTTAGTTGGCGCGGCTTGCCGTGCCGTTTCTCTTCGTGTGAAAGCCTCCGAAAGGTTCTGCCGAAGGCAGAAATTACGCGAAGCCCCGCCCGAAGCGCGTTAGCGCGAGCGTGGGGTAAAAAGCATGAGAGCAGCCATGGCCTTCGAAGATGGCCATTATTCCCGCGCCGCCGTTTGTCTTTGATGTTCGCGCTTTTGTTTTTAGTTGGCGTGGCTTGCCGCGCTGTTTGTCTCCCGGTGAAAAGCCTCCTAAATCTTCTGTTGAAGGCAGATTAATTGGCTGGAAGCC
>ENA-ORCP01002079-ORCP01002079.1-human-gut-metagenome-genome-assembly--contig:-NODE-2079-length-16517-cov-2.760584_pt1 | contig 16517 bp, 12 predicted proteins | sample MGYA00242990_ERZ507991 | MGnify/ENA primary metagenome ERZ507991 (study PRJEB26167, sample SAMN06115496) | human gut metagenome | host: Homo sapiens | place: China:Henan | collected 2015-05-07... | reverse complement strand
ATGTCCCCATCCTGAAGGTCTACGCCAATACTGGCAGCTTCCAGTACTCCACCACCTCGGCATCCTTCACCATCACAGCAGCTTGTTTATTCACCAGAGCCATGGCATTCTTCGTCTGGTGATCTTCTGCCACGTTAGGCGAGGGTACCAACACCACGGCTTTCCCTAGTAAGCACAACTCCGAAATCGTACCCGCACCCGCTCTTGCCACCACCAAATCAGCACAGGCATACGCCAAATCCATGCGTTTCAAAAACGGCATAAACTTCACGTTTTCCGGCATACGTCCCTTCAATTGTTCCTCTCGCTCCTTATGATAATTGCCGTACTTTTTACCGAATTCAGTAATGTGTGTCTGGTCATCATCTGCTCCACCCAGGAAGCCGGGAGCAACTGCCTGCCTTCCCAAACTACCCCCGGTAACCAGCACCGTTTTCTTATTCGCATTCAACCCGTAGAAAGCAATCCCCTCCGCCCGTTCACTCACGGCATTCAACAAATCCTTCCGCACCGGATTCCCTGTAAATATAATCTTTTCCTGTGGGAAAAAACGTTCCATTCCCTCGTAAGCCACGCAAATCTTAGCAGCCTTCTTTGCCAGCAACTTATTAGTCACCCCTGCATAAGAATTTTGCTCCTGTAACACCAACGGAATCCCCGCATTCGTGGCCACCTTTCCAATCGGTCCGCTAGCATATCCCCCAACACCGACCACTACATCCGGCTTGAACTCCCGCACCACTCGCTTGGCCTTCTTCAAACTCCTCCACAAATTCCACAGCACCTTCAGATTATTCAACGTCAACTTACGTTGTAACCCTCTCACCGGTAATCCCACGATCTTATACCCGGCCTCCGGCACCTTCTCCATCTCCATCTTCCCCTCTGCCCCCACGAATAGAATCTCTATATCCTTATTCAACCGTTTCAGCGCATTCGCAATAGAAAGGGCAGGAAATATATGTCCTCCCGTTCCGCCTCCACTAATAATAACTTTTTTCATATCTCAAATATCTTCATGTTCAATTTTCCCCGTTCTCTTCTTCCTCGTTTATACCTTGAGCGGCCATCTTTAGTTTCTCCTTCTCTTCCCGTTCTCCCTCTTCCGAGAATGTATGACTGACACTCAAAATCATCCCAAAAGAAGCACTCGTAAACAACAGGGAAGTCCCCCCCATACTCACCAGCGGTAATGGTTGCCCGGTCACGGGAAAAAGTCCCACGCAAACCCCCATATTAATCAATGCTTGAAACACAATACACAACCCTAATCCAGCCACCAGAATCGCCGGGAACATCCTCGTACAACGTCGCACGATCACCCCTACACGATACAAAATAATCAGGTAAAGTAACATCACGATCCCGGCCCCAACCAGCCCATACTCTTCCACAATGATAGCAAATATAAAATCCGAATACGGGTGAGGCAGGAAATTTCGCTGTACACTATTTCCCGGTCCCAGCCCCATCAATCCTCCTTTTGCCACGGCAATCTTCGCTTGATCAGACTGGTACGAATCGTCACTGTCCGTCTCGCTCGGGTTCACGAAATGCTCTATACGGCTTTTTACCGTCAGTAAACGTCCCGCTGACTTTAAATGCTTTTCGGGAACAATAAAGACAACCGCCAACATCAGAATCAGCAACCCCACGATCACCCCTATCAACTTCGCATAAGTCTTCCAGTATAAACGACCGACAAACAACATCACCAAACAAACCCCGCCCAGCAACGCCGATGTCGAGAAATTCTCCATAAAAATTAAGAACAGCACCGGCACCACCAACGTCATCCGCCACAACACATTATTGCTACAACACTCCTCCGTCTGTTCAAAAGCAATCGCACGGGCACAGTACATAATAATTCCCAATTTCGCCATTTCCGAAGGCTGGAACGTGAACCCGATTCCCGGAATCGTCACCCAACGCCCCGCATCATTCAACGTAGTACCCGCAAACTTCGCCCACAACAGAAATATCAACGACATCCCCAGTACGATCTTGGCAAACGAAAGGAAGTACTTGTAGTGAAACGACTGCAATGTCAGAATCACCACCATACACCCGAACATCAAAAACAACTGCTTAATCAAATAATAACTGGTATTCCCTCCCCGCACACGAAACGCCAGACTCCCCGTCGAAGAATACACCACGATCAACGAGGCCAGCATCAACCCGATGACCACGTACCACAACGTCCGATCCCCCTTAAATACCACCTTATTCTTTAGATTCAACATACTGATTTCTCGATTTATGATTAAGTGATTCCAGCCGCACAAAATCAACGTTTTTTATCTTTCAACTTTTAGTTTTTATCTTTTAGTTTTTAACTTTTTCACCTTCTCCTTAAACATCTCCCCTCTATTCTCGTAATTCTTAAACAAGTCAAAACTAGCGCAACAAGGAGAAAGCAGGACTACATCCCCCTTCTCAGCCCGGCGATAAGCCACGTTCATCGTCTCATCCAGACTATGAGTATCCACCACCTCGCATATCGGGGAGAACACCTTGATCAACTTCTTATTATCCCCTCCCATACAAATCAACAACTTCACCTTCTCCTTCACCAAATCAAACAACACGCTATAATCATTTCCTTTATCCGTTCCTCCCGCAATCCACACCACCGGAACGTGCATACTATCCAAAGCATACCAAGCCGAATCCACGTTTGTTGCCTTTGAATCATTAATATAAGTAACTCCATTCACCACATCCACCGTCTCCAAACGATGTTCCACCTGTGGGAATGTTGTCAATCCCTTCCTCAAATCCTCATTACTCACCCCAGCCTTCAAAGCAGCTAGTATTGCCGCCATAGTGTTATACACATTATGTCGTCCTTGAATCGTGACCTCCTGTTTGGCAATCCGGAACTCCCGATTTCTCCAACGGGCCACCACCGTATCCCCATCCATATAAGCATTTACCCCAGTGCAATTCGAATAAGTAAACCCGACTGCCTCCGGCAAAACATCCCCCCGTTCCACTCTCGCCCACACAACCTCGCAATCATAACCATATATAAAAAAATCCTCCTTCCGCATATTATTCAATATCCGGAACTTCGAATTCGCATAATTCTCAAATTTATAATCATACCGATCCAAATGGTCCGGTGTAATATTTGTCAATATGGCCGTGTCACAACGAAACTGGAACATTCCGTCCAACTGGAAACTCGACAATTCCACCACGTAAAACCGGTGTAAATCATCAGCCACCTGTGCCGCCAGACTATTTCCCACGTTTCCGGCCAGTCCCACGTCATACCCGGCTTTCTCCAATATATGATACAACAACAATGTCGTTGTCGTCTTCCCATTACTTCCCGTAATACAATACATCTTCGCATCCGTGTGCCGTCCCGCAAACTCAATCTCGGAAATCACCTCGATTCCTTTCTCCCTCAGCCCCACAATCATCGGCAATTTATCCGGGATACCCGGACTTTTCACCACCAAATCCGCAGTGAAAATACGTTCTTCCGAGTGTTGTCCCTCTTCATACTCCACCCCCAATTCCTCCAACACACGCTTATACTTGTCGGTCAACTTCCCCTTGTCCGACAAAAAAACCTCATACCCCAACTTCTTTCCTAACTTGGCAGCTCCCGCCCCACTTTCTCCTCCGCCTAAAATAACCAAACGTTTCATCATTTTAGATTTTAAATTTCTTCTTATCGTATCTTCAACGTCACAATCGTTATCACCGCCAACGCGATTCCCACGATCCAGAACCGGGTCACGATCTTCGGTTCCGGAATACCCTTCTTTTGGAAATGGTGATGTAACGGGGACATCAGGAATATCCGTCGTCCCTCCCCGAACTTTTTCTTTGTATATTTAAAATAACTGACCTGCATCATCACCGACAAATTCTCCACGAGGAAAATACCACACAGAATAGGGATTAGCAACTCCTTATGAATCATGATTGCAAACACGGCAATAATTCCCCCCAGCGACAAACTCCCCGTATCCCCCATAAACACTTGAGCCGGGAACGAGTTATACCACAGGAACCCGATCGTCGCCCCGATAAACGCAGCAATAAACACCACCAGCTCACCCGAATGTGGAATATACATGATATTCAAGTAATCCGCATACACCATATTACCCGACACGTACGCCAGAATACCCAGTGTCGCTCCCACTATAGCCGAAGTCCCCGTTGCCAAACCGTCCAATCCATCCGTCAGATTCGCCCCGTTCGACACCGCCGTAACAATCACGATCGTGATAATAATAAACACGATCCAACCGATCTCCTCGGCATAGTCCCCGAAAAGCGCCCCGAACCAAGCGTAATCAAACTCGTTATTCTTGAAAAAAGGAATCGTCGTCTTGGTCGATTTAATATCTTTCGTCAGAACCGTCTGGCTATTCTCGGACACAAACCCCTCATCTACAGTGCTGGTTACTACCCCGACTTCCGAAATGGAAACCTTCTCCCGGATCAGCACGTCATCGCTCACGTAAAGAGTTACCCCCACAATCAGCCCCAGACCCACTTGTCCGATCACCTTGAAACGTCCCTTCAACCCCTCCTTGTGCTTCCGGAACACCTTGATATAATCATCCAGAAAACCGATCAACCCCAACCAGATCGTAGAAACAATCACCCTCAACAGAACGATATTGAAAGTATTGTTGTATTGAAAGATGCTGCTTCTGCCGCTATTTATGGTGCGCAGTCATGCACAAAATGCACATACTTTCTTTCTTCTGCGCATTGGTCTTCTTCTGCATCTGACCTTCCAATCCCAAGTCCCGGATTTCCTCCCCAACCTGTTGCTTCTGTAATATGCGGATAATACGCTTTCCCACTACCGTGGCAATCAACAATGACAAAATCACCGCACAGGCTGACCGGAACGTGATATATTGAAACATCCCGGCTCCCGGGAAATCAAATTGTTCTAAATAATCAAAGATATGATAAAACATGACCTACAACTTAAATATTTCCTTAATAACCTCTTTATCATCAAAATGATGTTTCACACCCTTTATCTCTTGATAATCCTCGTGTCCCTTCCCGGCCACTAACACAATGTCTCCCTTTTTTGCCAACATCAACGCCACACGAATGGCCTCCTTCCGATCGGTGATCGCCAGCACCCGGCTTGCCGCCTCTTCCGGTACCCCAGCACGCATATCCTCGATAATCGCGGCAGGCTCCTCGCTTCGCGGATTATCGGACGTCAGGATCACCCGGTCACTCAACCGACAGGCAACCTCCGCCATTTCTGGCCGTTTCGTCCGGTCCCGATCCCCCCCGGCACCAACCACCGTGATCACCAGCCCCTCTTTCTTCAGTCCCTCTATCGTCGACAACACATTCTCCAACGCATCCGGCGTGTGTGCGTAATCCACGATAGCCATCACCCCCTCGTTCGATAAAATGGTCTCGAAACGTCCCGACACCAGCACCAGCATACTCATCACGGGCAACAATTCCTCTTTCCCGAAATCCAGCAATCGTGCACTCGCATAAACCGCCAGCAAATTATAAGCATTAAAATCCCCCACGAACCTCGTCCACACCTCGCTGCCGTCCAGCAGCAATAACGTCCCGTCCAGATGCCGTTCCAACGTCTTACAATTGAAATCTGCCATCCTCCTACAGGAGTAAGTGTATTTACGGGCTACCGTGTTCTGCAACATCACCATCCCGTTCTTGTCATCCCCGTTCGTCAACGCAAAAGCCTTCTTCGGTAAGTGGTCAAAAAACGCCTTCTTCGCCTCGATATACGCTTTAAAAGTCTTGTGATAATCGAGATGATCGTGCGTGATATTCGAGAAAATCGCCCCATCAAAATCCAACCCGCTAATCCGTCTTTGGTCAATAGCGTGCGAACTCACCTCCATGAAACAATACTCACACCCGACTTCCACCATCCGGCTCATCAGCTCATTAATCTCCATTGCGTCCGGTGTCGTGTGAGTAGCGTGAACCCTCTCATCACCAATATAATTACACACCGTTGACAAAAGTCCCGCTTTCCTTCCCAGCAAGCGCACCAGCTCGTACAACAATGTCGCCGTCGTCGTCTTCCCGTTCGTCCCAGTCACCCCGACCACCTTCATCCGACGTGACGGGTTCCCATAAAAATTAGAGGACATCACCCCCAGCGCCTCCGAAGAATTACCCGTCTTCACGTAAACTACCCCCTCTTTCAACTCCCCCGGCACCTCCTCACAGACAACTGCCACGGCTCCCGCCGCCACGGCCTTTGTGATATACTCGTGTCCGTCCGCATTCACTCCCCTTTGGGCAATAAACAAATCTCCCTCTCCGACCTTTCTCGAATCGAAGTGTATCATCTTAACCTCTACATCCGGCCTCCCTTGCACGACCTCGCAGGCAACCCCGGCTAACAGCTCTTTTAAATTCATCTCAAAATATATTACAAAACCAACTTTTACCTTTTAGTTTTTAGCTTTTATCTTAGTTCAATATGTACATAACTCCCCCTTCTCACCTTCCCTCCCGGAGTCAACGATTGCTGACTCACCGTACCGACCCCACTCACCCCGACTTTCAGCCCGCTATTCTCCAACAAGTACAGCGCATCCCTCAGCCCCATTCCCTTCACGTTCGGCACCAGCGTCATATCCACGCTCCGGGCTTTCAGCACGAACTCCGTTCCCTCCTTATCCCGCGAAGTCATCACCCAATCGGCATGCTCCGCCTCGTCCTCCGTCACGTTAATCCCCAGCTCGTCATATATCTCCAGAAAATCACTCTTCAATCCGTTCTGGCTGATCGGCAACGTCTCGTCTTTCTCCTCCTCCTCGTCCTCGTTATTATCCCCCATTAACGATGCCATCGTGTAAATCTTACCGGCAATCTCTTTGAACACACTACCCGAAACCACATTTCCATAATACCCCACCGACTGCGACGGGTTATCCACCACCACGATACACGAGTACATCGGCTTGTCCGCCGGAAAATACCCCACGAAACTGGCCCGGTACTTCGGTTCGGAATTATACCCTTTCGACCCTGCGGCCACCTTTGCCGTTCCCGTCTTTCCCGCAATCTTGCAGGCTGCGTTCTTCAAATTCTTCGCCGAGCCGTTCTCTACCACTCCTTCCATCATCTGTTTCATATAAGCCACCGTCTGTCGACTGCAAATATGACTACTCACCACTTCCGGTTCGAACCGCTCCACCACCCGACTCCCGTTACGAATCTCCTTCACGATACGCGGTTTCATCCGTTTCCCATCATTCGCCAATGCGTTATAAAAAGCCAACACTTGCAAAGGCGTAATCTTCAACTCATACCCGAAACTCATCCAACGCAACGTGGTACCGCTCCACGTCTTATCCCCCGGATATTTAATATAAGGTTCTGCTTCACCCGCCAGCTCGATCCCCACCTTTTTATTCAAACCCATCGCATACCACCGATTCACGAACTTCTCTGGCTGTTGCCTGTAATGCTCATATACTAATTCCGTGATACCATTCAACGAACGCTCGAAAATTCCCTGCACCGTCACCTTACCAATCGGATGCTTCGACTCTTTTAACGTCACCTTGTTATGTGTGTAAACACCATTTCCCAAGTCAATGGTGTCCTCCGGATGAACATACCCGTCTTCCAACAAAGCCACCATCGTCGCCGCCTTGATCACCGACCCCGGCTCCGCAGCATCCCCGATAGCGTTATTCAACACCTCCCGGTACCCTGTCGCCGTCTTCGACACGTTTGCGATAGCCTTTATATCTCCCGTCTTCACGTCCATCAAGATAGCCGTCCCCGCACTAGCCTTGTAATGCTCCAACTGCCGGGTCAAAGCCCCTTGCACAATATCTTGACACCTCTTCAACTCCGCCACCAGAATCAATAATATTAAATCCTGCAATCTTTCCTTCACTGTCTTTAATCGGACTGTCGACTGTGATCCAATGATCGGAAGGTGTATCTGTATGTTGAAACAATCCTGAACACGAAACATCTCCCCGCGTATCCCATAATGTTGCTGAATCCACACCTACAATAGCTACAGTTCCAGGATCATCCGTCCGGTCAGCCAGCTCATCTACGCTCAATGCCTCATCATATTCGTACACCTCTGTTTGAATATCGCTTCCTTCTCCTTTAACATTATCAATGATTGAAACAACCTCCTTCGTTGTCGTTCCTCCCATCTTAGATGGATCATCACTCTTTGAGCATAATTCATTCTCCATAGCATTATGTAGCACATCATTTTCTGTGAAATCAGATGTATCCGTCACTCTGTTCAATGAATTTGCAATTGAAGTTGGTCCACAGGTTCCAAGTGCCCCAAAATCATTCTGTCCCTGATTATATGAAACATTTTCAAAATGTGCCGTTTTCTCACTCTCTTCATTTGTCTTTGATTCTACAGCCACTTCGCTTTTTTCTTCTGCCTGCACGTTCTCGCTTTCGACTACATTTCCATTGTAACTCTCCTCTTCCATCTCATCATCAAAATCAGCCAGCATATCTTCCGCCTGCTTTGAAGGATCTAAGGAAGCTTCTTCCGGATTCTGCTCTGTCTCCTGTGGCTGAATCTGTTCGGCTGATACTTCTTTTGAGGTCTCTGAATAGTCAAAATCTTCCAGTTTCTGTTCGGTTTCCATCTTCATTTTATTGTAGTCTTCATCAAACTCATTGACGCCATCACCGTCTCCGAAATCCATATCGCTGTCTTGCACTTCCTGAACATCTGATCCTATATCATTTCCTGAATCTGCAAAACTTTCAATTCCCATTCCACTACTCCTTTACACACTATTTTTCTACAGCCTTATAAAATTCAACCTCACTGACACCCAGATCATTATATGCCCATCCCTGATAAACAGAAGAAGCCACAATACTAATCGTGTCACATTGAACCGGATCAAAAATCAGTTCTGTATACTCCTGGCTGAAATCATCATTAAATTCCATTGTCTTGGTAGAGACTTCGTTTCCATTCAGATAAAAATGGATCTCCGCTGTATCTAATCTGCAGTTTCCAAAATAACTATCATTAGATTTTCTGTTCCCATTTGCAATGCGGATTTTTCCAATTTTTGCTTCTCCGTCCAGATGATACGTCAATGTCTCACCCTCTCCAGTTCCTTCAACACCATCCTGCCAGCAAGTAGTCATATCACCATCCATACTCAATGTAATATCATAAGTATACCCGTCTGAAGAAATCATAGAAGAACTTGCCTCTCCCGATGCAATACCTGCCCGCTCATAGGAATATTCCTTATTTGTTTTTTCTTTTCCAAATGTAAACAGCACAGGAGATTCTTTCGGCGTTCCGGCTTTTACTTCTGTAACTTTACCACATACAACACTTCCGATAACCACCACGGCGATCAACGCGACTCCTGCTATGTCCTTGATTATCTTCCGGTCTTTTTCTTCAGAGATCATCACTTTATACCCAAGCAGGATCAGGGCAAGGATAAAAATCAGAAAAACGTCCAGCTCCATACACGCCAGATACTGCATCCCTCTTTTTTTCATGGTATTTGCAGAAAGAAGCAAAACTTTCCCCGAATACATCAGCATAAAGTATTTTGAAACCAGATATACCACGCTCATAACTACATAAGTAACGTACATGGAAAAACGTCTGTACAATGCTGCCGTAGCAACACCAAATGCTATACCACCCGCATAGATCACAACATGTTCCAATGTAAATGTGTTAAATGTAAGCAGTGCCGGTGTCAGAAATACACTTAATCCGAGGAAAAATGCCTGAACACTGCCATGTGCCAGTACGACAGTTGAAGCTGTAATACTCAGCACAAAAACTGAAAATGGATTCATATAAGAGCCCAGGCATCCCAGTGCCAGTACACTCGCTTTCATTCCGATTAGATTTTCAATCAGAAGAATCAGCATCTTGTAAAAAGTATGAAGCGAAAATACTGCTGCTGCAAATATCGTCACTTTCAGGATCGATACTTTCTTAAACCACATGAGAATTCCCTGACCAAGATTAAATGGATGAAAAGAATCCGTCGCAAATATAGTGATCAGTGCAACAATAAGAAATGTCCCAAAATACATCGTCATTGTCTGCGTATTGATCTTGTCCACTCTCAGCAGGTTCTGATCCACCAGCATAAATTTGTTTTCGCCTTCATTCATGGCAAAGTGAAAAAACCACATGGCAAATTCCTGAATCTTTCGCCAGATAATTTCAAAGTTCACTATGATTCTCCTCCTTTTCCATGAAGAATTTTAACTGCTTTTATGGCATTTTTTACTGTGCAGACAAGTCCGGTCAGCATTCCCACCAGCAAGATCAACCAGACAACCGGTGCCATTGTAATAGACAGGCCCCAGTATCCATATGCTATTCCAGCAATAAAAAACATGGAAGCATAAAACAGCACTGTAAGGATAATCACAATCGCAGCCAAATAAAAAATCAATTCCAGCATCTGTTTTCCCTCCTTCTAGTTATTCCCGAATTTATGCTCATTCCAGGCATTTTTCATTGCAGGATCTGCCTTCTGGAAAATCCATTCCATTGGTTCCAGTACGCCTTTTGGATTGTAGTGCCCGGCCTCACGGGTATGTCCAATTGCACTGCATATAAAATACCGGTTATTTTTAAATTTCAGATCAATATTATTTACAAATCCCGCCATGCCGTTATCATTCAGGAACTGTCTTATGATTTTATCCTGTACATCCATATAGGAATCCATTGACAACTCATGTTTTATCATATAATCAGAGATTACTTCTTCTCCAATAAAAGAACTTAACGTTTTTATATCTCCTTTACTGATTACAATCGCAATTGGAGTAGAAATAACTTTGTCCACTGATTTTCCTGTAATCTGTCTCAGCTTATTCATAAAAGCATCCAGTATAATATCCATGTCCATCGTTCCGACACTGTTTTTATCCACTTCACTTATTTTTTCATCCATATGATTTCTTGCCATAGGGATTGCCAGAGGATCTATCATAAACACAATTCCCTGACAATATTTATATTGCAGCTGTTCCTCATTTTCCGTATTATCGATAAAGCTTTCACCTGCTACATCGTAAATCTGGACAAGTCGTTCTGGACTGAACTTATCACTTCCTACCATAAAATTAAATGCTTTGGTACTTGCCTGACTGATATCATTCTCCGTTTTTGTCATCCGGGTTGTTCCATGCAGATAATCTTCTTTAATCTCCTGATTATAAAAGGTTGTCATTTTCTGATTATAGTGTCTGATCCTCAGTCCGTTTCTCGGCGCAACCTTCTCGATAAATTCATATACAAAAGCTGTAATATACGCCGTTTTTCCTGCAGAACGCCCTCCAATAACAGGGACACAGATCGGTACTGTCTCCGTACCGCTCAAAGAATATCCACAGTTCGGGCATTCTGCCGCAAGACTTCCTCTTTTTGTCAGAAAATGACATGGTATTTTTTCTCCACATTCACATGTTCTATAAAACGCTCCATACTTTCCCGGAGTTAATCTTGTATGTTTTCTGTTGCAGTTCGGGCAGCGATATGTAGGAATTAAATATTTTTCTTTGCAATTCGGACACGCAACAAAAATTCTCTTCCTAAGAAGATAAATTCTGTCAGTAAGCCACACAATGAAAAACAGTATATAAACGATAATATAAGCGATTCCAAGAATCACAGATACCGCGCCACTGATGATAACGAAAAAAGCCGTTCCAAATAAAATCAGCATAAAACATGAAATAAGATTTGCAACTCCACGAATCGACATAACTCCCATTCCGCTCTCAAATTTCTTCTGTCTTTTTCTCACATCATCCCGATTCAGGTTCCAGAATATTTTTGTAAATTCTCCAAGATTTTTCCACCCTGGTCCAAAAAAATAACTTACCTTAGCCGGTTGTTTCTCTCTTTTCATTGCTTATCCATCCTTTAACTAAAACATTCTCTTTCAGGTACTAGCACTTATAATGCTTTGCACAGTAAAGCACTACTTTATACTGATTTAATCTTTTACTGTTTTTCATTTCATTCAGAATCACACTGAATAAAACCTGATTTTTTATATGCTTGTCCCAAAAAGTAGCATAACTCTCCAGACCAGCAGAAATCTTTTTGACCCAGTTGGTTCCGGCTTTTTGAATTTCATCTGTCATCTGTGATTTTTTCAAAATTCCCGCTGGTAGCTCCGTCTCGTACATCCTGATAAGATCCGCACAATTCAGTAATTTTGCAATCAGTTCATTATACGCCTCTCTTTTATTTTCTACAGTAATAGCCGTCGTATAAACGGTATAATAATCGCCAACCATCTTTTCAAGCATATTTTTTTTACTGTTATCTATCTTTGCTTTTTTCACAATATCTTTCAGCCATGGCAGATTACACGTATTGTCTTCCGCCTGTCTTACCAGTTCTTCAAGCAGCTCTCCAAGAAAGTCTTTTTCTGCCTGAATATCATTTTTCTTTGCGCCATTTACTTCATACTTGTCACTACATTTATCAATTTTTGTAAGTACTGTTTCTAGCCAGTCGTTCTGAAAAACTGCCGCAACCCCTTTGTCCAGCTTGCCAAGCTCCATAATCTGCTCATCTTTTAATCCGATTGAATGACCTGCAGCTTCACAGTCTGATGCCTCAGGAAGTCTCATTACAATCTTGGTATTTGTATTTTTAATTGCCGAAATGTCAACTGCTGTTGGTGACTGGTCAACGATAATGAAACCTTCTCCGTATGTTCGCATTTCCGCAATCGAATTGCTTATCATTTCCACAGACTTGCCCTGTACATTTGCCGACTCCTGTCCCTGCTCTGTTGACGTTCTTTTCAGTAGATTATGTGCTTCTTCCATAATCGTAACATGATGTAACGGGATGTTTACTCCTTTTGAAGCCGACTGTCTGTATTCACTCAATTTCAAAACCAGTACACCCATGATCAGCGCTTTTGTTTCTGTCGATCCGACTCTGCTCAAATCAACAATCGTATTTTTATCAAACAAAATTTCGTCATCAACCGGATTTCCATTGAAAATCTGTCCAACCAGTCCGTTCGTAAGTGACTCAACCCTAGTCACAAGCGATCCAATATAATCCCCTTTTGTATCTGCCGAAAAGTCGGATTCATTTAATATGACCGGTAAAATTTCCAAAACATCTTTAAAATCAGGAAATTTTCCGTTTCCCTTATCTATATATACAGAATGATTCAAATCCCATCCATGACGAACATACGCCCGTTCAAATGAAGCTTTCAGCACAGCCGGCATTGCCGCATATAAAGGCCAGCATGCACTGAAAATTTCTATCAGCCGGTCCAGATGTTCCAGAACATGAATCTCTTCGTTAAATTCAAAAGGGTTAATGCTCAGCATAGAATAATAGTTGGGGTTTGTCGTAAAAATATTAATATCCGGCATTCCTCCGAAAGCAAGCTTATACTCTCCTTTTGCCGGTTCTACCACCAGAAATTTCACATGATTCTCCGGTTTTGTCAACTCATCGATCATTTTGTAAGTCGTGTTTGATTTTCCCGATCCGGTAGAACCACAAATAAAACAATGTGCACTCAAACTTTCCAAATTCAATCGGACTCTGTTGTTTTCAAACGCCTCTCCCAAGTGATAAACCGCTCCCAGATCAATGTTTCTCCTCTCTTTTTCTCCATTTTTTAAAAACACATTTCTTCCAAACTCTACAGATTCAATTGAAGTGACACCACTTACAGATTTGTGCGGTAATCCCATCATGATCGGAAGCTCGACACCACTTATCATCGACGCAGCCGTTACTTCCTGAATGTCATATTCTTCTCCCGCCTTTTCCGGCAGATACAAAAATCTTGGATGGATTCCATACCGGATATAGTCCAGTATCCTTAACGATTTTTCATGGTATTCAAACTCATTTCCCCAGATATTAATAAAAGAATTTTCAATCCCTGTTTTTTCTCCTGCGACCAGTGCCTTATATGTATTTGCCGCTACAATCGCAGTTTCCCGTTTGTCTGCGATAAAATAACTTGCACTATCCCAAAGACCATATGACTCACAGTTTTTTATTCTTTCCAATTGTTCGTCAATTTTTTTCATCAGTTCTTCAACTGTTTTATTATGTCTCGTAATCTGAAGAGTCGCAGAAGATCCAGTAGTTCTCGTATCCGTGCTCGACTTGGTATCACTGGTAGTTTCCGTCTCCGAATAGTTCTCCGTGTGGCTTTCCGAAGTTCCATGATAACTTCCTCTGGATGAATTATGCCCTCCACCCATGTTTACTCCTGAACCAAACAGGCCAACCGAAAAACCGGAATTTGTTGAGCGGCCACGGTTTTTATTGACTCCACTGTTTTTTCCTGTTGTATCACTGATTCCATCATTTACCGCTTTGGAAAATCCACTGCTTATCCCTTCTGCAACAGAATCGCTTTCATTTTCGCCATATGTCATAACCAGTTCCGCACACTGTGACAAAGCGGAATACAACTCTTCATATCCTCGCTTCTTATCCTCCAATGCTCTTTTACCAAGTGGGGACGAAATGAAAACAGCCGTATACTCCTCGCCTGCCATGGAATCAATAAATTTTTCAATTCCCTGGACAAACTGGTCTTTTTCATCCTCATCCCGCATGCCTGGAACAATTGATACCGCAGCCACTGCTTTACCAGTGTATTCTTCCGGAATTTTTTTCTGCATCAGTTCTTCTACTTCACTGGCACCTTTCTCTGTAATATGAATTCCTGGGAAATTCCCCTTTAAACTTTTTTTCAGAATTTCTTTCGCTACATATGGCTCATTCTTATCTCTGGTCCCCAGATAAAAACTAACTCCACAGCTGTTACTTGCTATAACCAGGATCGCTGAACTTCCAAAATTTGAAAGTGCACTGTATACACTCACAAGTTTATCATTAATATTTTCATTTACGTCATATACAATTTTGTCAATCTGAAACAACGACATTGTTGAAAATGTCTTTTCTGTTTCTGCCAATGGAACAGGATCACATTTGTCAATATCAATCAGATAATTTCTGTTGACAAACAGATCCACTAAATCCATTCCTCTCGTCATCACATCGGATACTTTCTCTTCCATTTTTTCAGATTCCGGAAAATCACCCATCTTAATGTACCTCTCAGCTATTTTCGTTTAAATAAACCTGCCAGATTATTCAGCAGTGGATTTGTATTTGTAGCAATTTCTTTCACATTTTCCCAGGCATGAGTGCCTTTTCTGTTCCTCTTAAAATAACTTTTCATCTCTTCGTCCAAATCTTCCAGCCTTTGTTTACTTAATTTACACAAATACTTTCCAACCATTTCCTGATCGTCTTCTGTTCCATTTACAAACATAAAATTAAGAAATTCTGCAAACTCACGGTAATCTTTACTTATTTTACATTTTTTGTATATCGTTTTACAGCAATACTCCATAAATATACTGTCGGCATATTTTGTCATTGCAAAAAGATCATAAATCATGCTGAATTCTTCTGCTGTCAGTCTAAACTCCAATACTCGTCCAAGGATCCAGGAAAAATAATCTCTCATTTCCTCTCTGGACATCTGCTTCAGATCTGCCTTCTCCTGACTGTATTTAAAAAGCTCATCAACTATATGATCTATACTCTTTCTTCCCGTCACTTTTTCAAGAGCCATACCGATCTTTAACAGCAACAGCCGTCCCTCTAAAGGCATTCTTAAAACACATTCCCAGTATCCACACAATTTATGAATGATCTTTGCATTTTCAACAGATGGTTCTTCCAGCGGAATATATTTACATAAAATATCTGTAATTTCCTGAACATAATCTGCTGTAATATGCATCTGCATTACCGCAACAGCAAGTTCTCTTGCCATTTTAAATCCATCTTCTGCCGGAATACAGTTCATCTTATTTACAAATACTTTTTCATATTCCTCTATTATCTGTGAAGCATAGTTGCTTCTGTATTTTTCATTTTCTGCAAGAATTTCATTATATTCACTTCGAAATACCTTTCTTGCCTCTGATAAATCAGCCGCCAGACATAATCTTTTAAGATAAATCTGATGTACTTCTGTACCTCTGTCGTACTCCAGTAACTCTTTGCAAACTGCTATCCGGTATGAATCTTCTGTTTCTACAACATAATTTGTAAAGGAATCCCATAAATGGTCTATATCCTGTGACGGAAGCTGGAAATCCAGTAAACAGCCTTCCATATTCAGTGTCATATTCACATAATACCCACTGTCGTTTTTGAAATGTTCCAGAATACATTCAACAATTGTGTAACCATTTTCACGTCCAGAGGCATATGCCATTTTTACAATTCCATAATAAATTGCACCAATTGCACGGTCCGGATAAAATTCTTCAACCGGAAGCCTCATATCTTTTACATAATCACTGACTATCCGGACAGCAAAAACGATTTTCCATAATTCTGTATTCTGTTCAAGCTTACGCTCAAAATCTTCAAAATCAATCCGGTATCCATTATCTCCACTCTGCCCAGCCGTTTTCTCATAGAT
>ENA-ORCP01002077-ORCP01002077.1-human-gut-metagenome-genome-assembly--contig:-NODE-2077-length-16519-cov-6.535580_pt1 | contig 16519 bp, 16 predicted proteins | sample MGYA00242990_ERZ507991 | MGnify/ENA primary metagenome ERZ507991 (study PRJEB26167, sample SAMN06115496) | human gut metagenome | host: Homo sapiens | place: China:Henan | collected 2015-05-07... | reverse complement strand
TGAGGGAAACCAGCAGGTATTTCATTTCAAGAACGGCCAGAACGTATCGCTGGATTTGGAACTTCGGGTGTATGATGGAGTTTGTTATCACATCAGATGAGGTGGGCATAGGAAAAGAAACGCCTGCGATCTTCATAAAGGCGGCTGAAATGCTTGGCTTTGAACCGTCCGAAACGCTGGTGCTGGATGATTCCGTCCATGCTGTTGAATCCGCAAAAAGCGGCGGATTTATCGTAGGCGGAGTTTACGGCGGAAAATTTGCCGATGAATTTGAGCTTATAAAGAAGAAAGCCGATTTTACAATAACAGATTTCGGAGAGTTGTTATAAATGGAACTTAAAAGAATACTTGTGGGAATGAGCGGGGGAGTGGACAGCTCCGTTGCCGCACTCCTTTTAAAGGAACAGGGCTATGACGTTGACGGCTGTACATTAAAGCTTTTTGACGGTGAAACAGAAGAGGATAAATTCACCCGTACCTGCTGCTCGATAGATGATGTTGCAGATGCAAGAAGTGTCTGCTATAAACTGGGTATAGAGCATTTTGTCTTTAACTTCAAGGATCTTTTCCGTGAGAAGGTCATGACTGCTTTTGCCGACAGCTATATAAACGGAGAAACGCCTAACCCATGCATAAACTGCAACCGCTATATAAAGTTCGATAAAATGCTGAAAAGAGCAATGGAGCTTGGCTATGACGGTATCGCAACGGGACATTATGCAAAAAATGAATATAATGAGATAACGGGGCGATATAATTTAATACGTCCTGCCGACCGCCGCAAGGATCAGACCTATGTGCTTTATAATATGACTCAGGAGCAGCTTGCAAGAACTCTTTTCCCGCTTTGGAACACAGATAAGCCTGCAAACCGTGACATTGCCGAAAAGCACGGACTTATAAATTCAAGAAAGCCCGACAGTCAGGACATATGCTTCGTACCCGACGGCGACTATGCAAAATTCATTTCCGACTATACGGGAAAAACCTTTCCTCAGGGTGATTTTATCGATACCGACGGTAATATTATCGGCACACATCAGGGAATTATCCGCTATACAATAGGACAGCGAAAAGGGCTTGGAATGGCATTCGGAAAGCCTGTCTTTGTATGCGATAAGAATACATCGGCAAATACAGTAACACTCGGCAGCAGCGAAAGCCTTATGTCCGATATAGTCACAGCGGACGATGTGAACCTTATTTCCGTGGGAGATATAAACGGCGAAATGCGTGTAACAGCAAAGACACGCTATAATATGACCGATGTTCCCGGAACGCTCACACGTCTTGGCGACAGCAGGATACAGGTAAGGTTCGATGAACCTGTAAGAGCCGTTACAAAGGGTCAGGCACTCGTGATTTACGACGGCGACAGCGTTGTCGGCGGCGGAACAATAACAGAAAGCGAAAAAAGCAATTAATAATATTGGAGGTAATTTTATGTCACTTCACGAAATTTCGATCGACGAGCTGAAACTCAATCCATTTGATGAGATAAGCAAAAACTGGTTCCTTGTGACTTCAGGGGACGAAAACAGCTATAATACAATGACAGCAAGCTGGGGCTTTATGGGCGAAATGTGGGGCAAGCACGTTTTTGAAACAGTAGTGCGCCATAACCGCTATACCTTTGGATTTATGGAGAAAAACGACCTTTTCACCATAAGCTTTTTCCCTGAGGAAAGACACGACGTCGTAAAATTCTGCGGCGCACATTCGGGCCGTGACTGCGACAAAGCAAAGGAAACGGGCATCACACCGTTCTATACCGACGGCACAACAGCTTTTAACGAAGCAAAGCTTGTTTTTGTCTGCCGCAAGCTATACGCAGGCGACTTTGACCTTGAAAAGCTGAACGAAAGCGACCGAGAAAAATGGTATGGCAAAGACCCTGTCCATAAACAGTTTATCGGCGAGATACTTAAAGTATATTCCGAATAAAAAATCCGCAGGCTGATGCATTTACCGCAGCAGCCTGCTTTTGTTTTGAACTTTTTTATTTTTTTATTTAGGCGCGCCCAAGAAAGTGCGAACCCAAAGAAAGCAGCCGCGGCGTAAGCTTTGTATAAAGTCCGATGAGCCAAACCAAAACAGCGGTTCAATAAAATTCACAAAGCCATATTCCAAAACAGTCGCAGAAAAATGTAATTAAAATATATCGATAAATTATATTGACTTTTTAACGATAAATGCATATAATAAAAGTAAAAGGAGGCGTGTATTATGTCTATGGCTTATGATACAATAAAAAGTCTTGTGCCCATAACACAGTTTAATAAGGGGCAGGCATCAAGGATATTTGACCGACTTAATACCGAAAAACAGCTTATTGTGCTGAAAAACAATGTTCCGTCAGCAGTTATAATATCTCCCGAAGAATATATCCGACTTTCCGAAATCGCCGAAAATTATTATCTCCTTGCAGAAGCACAGCAGAGGATCGGGAAAAATAACGGTAAAAAATCATTGTCATTTGACGACGTTATGAAAAATTACGGTATTTCCGAAGATGATATTGAAAATGCGGAGGATCCGGAAATAGAATGAATTGGAGCATAGAATTTCTTCCCGAAGCCAATGATGATCTGGGCAGACTTGATGGCTCGGTACGTCCGCAGATATTAAAGGGTATAAGAAAGGTCAGCCAAGATTCGCTGAGCGACGGTTACGGAAAACCACTCGGAAATTTATCAGGAAGCTACTTGTCCGGGCTGATGAAAATCAAATTCAAAAAAATAGGAATAAGAGTAGTCTATAAAGTCGAAATAACGGACAATGTAATGAAAATAATAATCATATCCGCAAGGTCGGATAACCAAGTCTATGAAGAAGCGGAAAAAAGGCGAAAAAAATATAAGCTCTGATACTGTTTGCGCAGTTCAGAGCTTTTTCTATACCGTATGTTTTATCAGGCAGATGCGTAATTGCCGATAAGTGCCGATGCAATGAATGCTGCCCTTGGGTGAGCAGGTGCTGTTGAACGGCGTTCGTTATATGTACACGGAACTTTTATGCTGTGAGTAACATTGCGTCCGTTGAGTGCCGCTACCATAAGCATCAATGCCATATCCGCAACAGTTTCGGATTTTGAATCTATGGAAGAAATATTGCGCATATGAGCTTCTGCGCTGCCTGAGTTCTGATAGCCGATCACAGAAATATCTTCTGGTATCCTCAGACCAAGCTTTTCTGCCGCTGCCGCTGCCTGCTCGGCGGAGCTTTCATCAAGTGCTATTATAGCTGTAACTGAGCCTCGGTCTGCAAGATGATCGGCGATAAGCTCGGAACCGTCACAAGCGGGATTTATTTTGAGATAGTCGCAGCTTACTGATTTGTCCTTGCCTGAACGGAGTGCCTTTTCAATGTCGGAGGAAAGCTTTTTGCCGTATGAGGTGCGGTCGGTGCTTTCAGATGAACAGCAGAGAAAGCTTTTATGACCGAATTTGTTTATAAGGTCAGAAACTGCCGATCCGGCAACGCTTTCGCTGTCTGTGGTGATGTTATAAATGTTTTTTCCGCTTATTTCGGAGTGAACAAGGACAACGGGACGTCTTTCTGCCGCGTGTTCAATAAAATCCCTGCACTTCTCACAAACATCCGCACCTGCAAAAACATAGCCGTGAAAATTTACACCGCTTACAAGCTTTTCTGCTTCTTCACTGCTGCGGAGAATATTTTCGGCAGAAATGTCAATAACGGTAAATCCGTTTGAAACGAAACAGTTCTTTATACATTCAATTACTTCTGCAAGACATTTGCGTTCACGGCTGTCAAGCACAAGAGCAACGAGCCTTACCGACTGAGGTGCAAATCCAAATCCCGAAAAGGACTCGGTCATATTATTTTCTTTCATAACAGTCATAATTCTTCTTTTAGTGCTGTCTTTGATCTTTTCACCGTTAAGAGCACGGTAAACCGTTGATTTGGAAACGCCTGCGAGTTCGGCAATTTTAATAGCGTTCATAATATTAACAACCATCCTTTCCAAGATTAATACTAATTCTCGATCAACCTATAGACAAACTCTCGGCTATAATAAGTTCATTCTGCGTCAAGCTCCCTTGTCAGGCGACAGCCTGTCTGCGGTCGCTTTTCTTGACTGAACTTATTCTATCTGTCGATTTTGTCTATAGAACGATCGAGAATTAGTATAAATAACAGGTTTATAAATGACGGGATCTGATTTTTGCTTTTGGGTTTCGGTTTTGAGTATATTATAACAATTTATTAACTGCTGTCAATAAAATCAAGCTATAGGGGGCAATTTTAACGTAAAAAAACCTTTAACCTTATGCAATTTAACTAAAGGGTGTATGTGCTACTGAAGATGTTGATAATATTTTTGTAGATTTACAACAGCTGCGTTCGGTAGTTTAAGTGCAATTTGCACAATAAATATGATGCGTTTATTAATATTTGATTTCTTTTGGGAAATGCAATATCACAAAATATGGCTTAATTAATTATTAGTTAATATAAAAACGGTAAAAAGTTTTATATATTAAATTAATTTAACTTGATTAATATGATATTATTTAATTAAATTAATATAAGTTTGGGTTAAAAAATCTGAAAATCACAGTGCTGATTTGCCTGTTGATTATGTATATCATATATGATAAAATAAACTTAACAGAAACGACAACGTCGATTATGAGGTGGTATATTGAGTAAAAAGGTAAAAATGAAGGATATTGCCGATAAGCTTGGGGTAAGTGTTGTTGCAGTGTCAAAAGCACTTGGAAATAAATCGGGTATCAGTGCTGAGCTTCGAAATAAAGTAAAACGTACCGCCGATGAGATCGGCTATGAATATAACACGGGTACGGCTGCAAGAAAAAAATCCTGCGGCTCGAATAATATATGTATTCTCGTTGCGGAGCATTTTATCGGCGACGAATCATTCTATTTTAAATTCTTTAAGCATATTTCAAAGCTGCTGCAAAGCAATGAGCATTATGCTTTCTTTCAGACCGTGTCACGCAAAAACGAGGAGGAAGCAATACTTCCGAAAATGCTTTTCCAGCAGCGTATCGACGGTATAATCGTACTGGGACAGCTTTCAAAAAAGTATGTTGCGGCACTCTTTGAAACACAGATACCTGCCGTGTTTCTTGACTTTTACAATGAGCAGGTCAAGAACGACTGCATAATCTGCGACAGCTTTTACGCAAGCTATGAGATAACAAACTACCTTATCCACAACGGTCACAGAAGCATTGCCTTTGTGGGAAATATCCACGCAACGAGCAGTATTCAGGACAGATACTTAGGCTATGAAAAATCGCTTATCGAGCATAATATCCCTATCCGGGAGCAGTATATAATAAGTGACCGTGATGCAGAAACAGGTGAGCATATCCCGCTGAAGCTGCCCGTCGTTATGCCTACGGCATTTGTGTGCAACTGTGATGAGATCGCCTGCAAGCTTATCAATATGCTTAAAGAGCAGGGCTATTCAGTGCCTGACGATATATCCGTCACAGGCTTCGACAACTCAGTGTACAGCAATATAAGCGAGCCGCATATCACCACCATTGAAGTCAATACAGCAAATATGTCACAGATAGCTGTTGAAGCCATATTGCAGAAAATAAAAAATCCATCGGTCTCAACAGGTATGATACACGTCAACGGAAAGATCGTTTATAAGGATTCCGTGCGGTCGTTGAATTTTAAGTAAAAAACAAGGCTGATGCAGCGTAATAAACTGCATCAGCCCTTTTTAATGAAAAGCTTATTTATTGTATGAATGGCAGCTTTACTGCTTTCGGCATTATCTTCTTCCGCCGCCACCGCCGCCGCCCATGCTGTGACCGCCGCTTGAACCGTGACCTCCGCCTGAGCCGCCTCCGCTGCTTTCGGAGGAAATTTTTGTTCTGGTGGTGAATTCCCTTACAAATCTGTCTTGTCGGCGGTAGAAATTAACCTTTGTTCCGTCAAGATAGTTATTTGCCGTTGGCTGATAGTGGAACTTGTATCTTGACACAACTGCGCCGATACCTATTCCCATTGCAATAAGTCCGAAGATTATTGCTGCGCCGAAGCTGAAGCTGAAGTTTGAGAAATGACCCTCATCATAGTATTTTTCAACGTAGTCATAGAAGGTTTCAACGTTTCCTACATCGTCATAATCCATATAACGCTCGTTGCAGGCATTGAACATTTTCTTTATGCGCTTGTCATTGAAATAATCTGTATCAGCAACGCCGCCTACCGCAAAATGTCTGTAATCAATATCAATAAGATAAAGGATACCGTCTGCCGAATAGCTGCCGAAGGTGTCTTTATAGTAGGATTCGGCATATTCGATAGCATTGAAGCCGTCTGTACCGAAGCCCACATTTGTTGTTACCACCGCAATATTCCAGCCCGTGTGATCGGCAAGCTCTTCCTGACGTTCTTCAAGGGCAGCCTTCTGCTCGGCTGTGAAAAGTCCCGCCTGATCGTCGATGCCTGCCGAATATGCGCTCACATTTACCGCAAGGCACATTACCGCAGCCAAAGCCGCCGCAGCTGTTGTTATAATACGTTTGAACACATTTTTCATCAGACAACAGCACCTCCGATAAGTCCTGCTATACCGCCTATCACAACAAGCAGACCTGCTGCCAAAGCTGCGACCTTTCCGACGGAGAGAGGAAGTATTCCCGAAATTTTGCCCGTCTGACCGTTCATGCCGAAGAAATAATCCTTGCCTCTGTATTTATAGCTCATAAACCATACCGGCAGCATCGTATAATGCCACGTTGTATGAATTATCTGAGTACGCTTTGTTGCGGGAACAAATGATGTATAGCCAACGATGTCGTTTGTCAGCACGTCCTGAGAACCCTGCTCGACACGCTGTTTTATTCTCGGAAGAATCTCAGCCTTTGAAACATCGTATTTATCCGCAAAGAAGCCTGAAAGATAGTTCATTGAGAACGGCACAAAATCCTTGTAGTCAAAAGGTTCAATTGAGTCCATAAGCCGGTCGTCGAGCTTTTTTGAAGCGTCGGCAGGCACTCCTCTGTACTCCATTGTCGCACCTCTCTGCACGTCAAAGACCTTTGTGTGTGTTATTCTGTAATCCCCCTGAGTATGGGTCGTTACAATGCGTCCCTCGCCGCCTGTCTGAGCGTTTACCTTGCAGTCTGCAAGCCAGAAGGGAACATAAAGCCCCGTAATTTTTTCAAGCTGCTGAGCCGATGTGAAATCACTTGGCAGAAACCATTTCTTTTTGCACCAGTCCTTGTACATCTGCAGGGTCTGTTCCCTTGTATACTTGAACGGGATAACAAGCTCAGGTCTGCATTCGCCCGAAAGACGTCCTTTGAGTGCAACAGGGCTGTGGCAGTAATAGCAGAAAGTTGCGGCTGTGTTTTCATCGCAGATCACCTCTGCACCGCAGTTATCACATATGTAGAGATTAGTATTGTTATTGAATTCGTCCTGTTCCTGCTGATTCGGTATATTGTAGCTGTTTTCTTCTGTTTCGTCAATACCTTTTATCTGTTCGATCTCTTCCTGAGTAAAGTCCGACATACAGTATTCGCAGAGATATTTCTGCGTTTTCGGATCGAACTCGATACTTCCGCCGCAGTTAGGGCATTTAAGCTGTACAACGTCCAAAGATCTTCCTCCTGTCATAATTTAGTAAGCAAAAAAGCTTTTATGGGCGTTTTGCACCGCAGTTATTGCAGAAGTTGCCTGTGTTTTCAGCACCGCAGGAGCATTTCCAAGCAGCATTCGGATTTTTTTTGCCGCAGTTGCTGCAGAAGTTGCCTGTGTTGACAGTACCGCAGGAGCACTGCCACTGTCCTGCGGGAGCGGGTTTTTTGCTGCCGCAGTTATTGCAGAAGTTGCCTGTATTTTCAGCACCGCACTGACACTTCCATGTGTTTGCTGCCTGAGCCTGAGCTGCCTGAGCCTGTGCCTGAGCAGCCTGCTGAGCCTGCATCTGCTGAGCGTTTGTCTGTGAAGCAGCTGACATAAATCCGCCTGCTGCATTCATACCCATGCCCATACCCATAAATGCCTGAGCGGCACCGTTAGGATTTGAGCCTGCTGCTTTAAGTCCCTCGGCGATATTGCCCTGAACGTAACCCTCACGGATAGCAGCGTCCTTGAGCATTGCGCCCTGATTGCGCATATTGATAAGCTTCTTGGACTCATCATCATAGGAAATGCTTCCGATACCCACAGAGCATACTTCCATGCCGCGAAGCTCGTTCCAGTCAGCGTCAAGGGTCTGTGACATATATTTTGAAAGCTCACGGCTCTTTGAGGTTACATTTGAAATAGAGATACCGTCTGCGGAAAGCTGGTTGATAGCAGACTGGAGAGCGTCCATAAATTCGTCGATGTACTGTGCGCTGATGTCTGAGAAGTCGCATCTTGAAGCATTTCTGGGGACAGCCTCGTTAAAGAATTTGAGAGGGTCTGTTATTTTTATGGAATATGTACCGTGTGCACGGAGGAAAAGCTCTGCGTCATACTTCCGGTCATAATAGTTTACAGGATTTTTTGTGCCGAACTTGATACCCTTTATTTCCTGAAGATTGATATAATATACCTTCTGAGTTGAGGAAGCCGCTCCGCCGAACTTGAATCTTTCCCATGTATCCTTTACTGTTTCGCTGAGTTCACCGTTGAAAAGTGACGGTGCAGAGGACATTGAAACCTGATAATAGCCTTCTTCTGCGCTGTAATCAACTACCTTGCCGCAATCCATAAGGAGCATCATCATATTAGGGTAAACATGGATAACGGAACCGTTTGAAACGATATTGTCATCACCATTATTTGAGCCTTTTCCCTTGCGTACCTTAACGCCGCTTACCATTACAGTCTGGTCAGTCATCTGACCAGGTTCAATAGTTTCAAGCCATGAATCCTTAAGAACTCCGCCTACTGAAGAAACTGCTGCTTTGATCAAACCCATAATAATACCTCCGTCAAGAATTACTTGTTCTTTTTGTTTTTATTGTTTTTTACAATTATACCCGCAACAACGGCTGCCGCAATAATTACTGCTGCGGCAATGAAAATCACAAGGTATACATTAGCTGATGTATTGCCTGTTACGGCATTTGCGGTCATAGCGTCCATAAAACGACCTCCCGAATATATGCTTTGAAATATTATAACACATAATACACACAATTGCAACAATTGATTGTATAAAAATTTCTTTGTTGTACAAAGGTACTCTTTAACGCTTGCCTTAATTATTGATTTTTCGGTTCATAAATGCTATACTTAGTCAGAACGTTTTTTGATGGGCAAAAGCAGCTCTTTATATGGAGCTTTGTTTTTTTATTGGAGGCATAATATGAACGGATTAACTGTAAAACACAATGAACTTACCGCTGAGGAATTTGTTGAGCTTTGGGAAACTGTATGGGGTTGCGGTCCTTCACTTGAACAGACAAAGCTTGCAATGGAGCACACTCTTTTCAGAGTTTCCGTATATGACAATGAAAAAATCGTTGCTATGGCGAGAATGCTCGGTGATATGGGACTTAACTATTATATAAAGGACGTTGCTGTCCGACCCGAATATCAGAAAAAGGGTATCGGAAAGCTGCTTATAAATGAGCTTCTGGATTTTGTAAAGAAAAACGGCATAAGCGGTACTGAAATTTTTGTGGAGCTTTGCGCTGTGCCTGACAAAGTATCTTTTTATGAAAAGCTTGGTTTTGATTTCAATGATGCAAAAAGGCTTAAAATGATGTGCCGTGCCGAATAAACAACAATGCAGCTATACAGGTGCTGATGCTGTATAACTGCATTATTGTAAGATAAATTATTAAGGCGCAGGAACAGACCGACCGCTCAGCCTTTATTCCTTGACCATAATTTTATTTTATACCATTTATGTCGCATATGTCAATACTTTAGCTCATATCTTAGCAATATCTTAACATATATTGACGTTCCTTAAACGTATACTTTTTCATAATATCCACGATTTTACATATTAAATGGCAAGACGTTCAAATTTTGTTGAAATTATATTTTATATGCCTTAGTATTTTGTTAAAAACACTGAAATTATGGTTTTGGGGCGGAATTACTTTAAAAAATCAATGATATATGTTATAATTGTACATATAATGCAGTATACTGTGGGAAGGTGAACATACAGATGGCTAAACCAATGGTTTTAATTGTCGAGGATGACAGCATTTTAATATGTCTGCTCACTCAGGCTGTTAATAAATTTGAGTATACCGCTGTGGTTGCCAGAAGCGGCGGGGAGGCACTTGGCATAATAGCTTCAAAGATGCCGGCTCTTATTCTTCTCGACCTTGGTTTGCCAGATATGGACGGCACGGATATTATCCGCTCCGTACGAAAAACATCAGCCGTTCCGATAATCGTCGTTTCCGCAAGGGATAAGGAACAGGACAAGGTGGACGCTCTTGACCTTGGTGCCGATGACTATGTTACAAAGCCCTTTGATACCCGTGAACTCCTTGCAAGAATGCGTGCCGCTATGCGCCATTACAGCAATATGATAACCTGCGGCGAGCAGCATTCCGAGATGTATTATCACTGCGGCGACCTTTTCATTGACCATGAGCACCGACGCATTACACTCAAAGGCAAAGAGATCCATCTCACACAGAATGAATATAAGATAATCGAGCTTCTGAGCCGCAGTGGAGGAAAGGTTCTGACTCATAATAAAATCATTGATGCGGTATGGGGTTCAGACGCTCCCAATGATACCAAGATACTCCGTGTAAACATTGCCAATATCCGCCGAAAGCTGAAAGGCAGCGGCGGAAGCGAATATATAATTACAGAACCCGGTATCGGTTACAGAATGCCCGAAGCTGACCCTATCCAATAAAATATACAGACTGCTGAGTTTTTACAGCGGTCTTTTTTATTAGTCTGCGGCAGACTTTGCAAAGCCTTGCTTTTTTACCGGTTCAATGCCCTCAGAACCGATTTTTGCAATGCAGGGCAAAGCGAATTATTGGCTGCGGATAAAGCAAAAGCCGGCTTCCATAAATAAAAATAATCATAATACTGTTGATTTTTTCTTTGTTTTGGTTTATAATTACATATAGAAACAGGTCGTCTATCTGTTATGCAGGCGGCAGGAGCTGCCTATCAGGCTGACGTAAACATAAGCATATCGCCTTATGATCGTAGCAGTCTGTAAAGTGATGATGCGTGTGATGTTCCAAGAAACAGTGCATTGTTGAGCTTTATAAGGGTTGTACATTTACCAAGACTTGGATAGGCTTGTGCCGAAAGAAAATGTTCAGAACGTGGGCTGACACGATTCAATCCGATGGTTGCATGGTTGCAGTTTGTGACCAATCCTGTTGCGAAAGATACAGGACGTTGGCGAAGGCAACGAAATTCCTCGCTCCCCTGTCGAACGTAAGGGTCGATGCAGTTGGACGGACAACAGAAAAATCAGTCATAAAAAGGCGGGAGTATTGCTGCGGCAATACACTGCCTTTTTGAATTTTATACAACTTCACACATATGAACTTGACATTTTGTTCAAAAAGTGGGTTTACAAAGTAAACGTTTTAGTATATAATAGATATATGTTATTATTCAGAGCCTTGCAGGCTTTTCATAATGGGGTGTTTGTTTGTTTACTGAGATCGATAAAAAATATGCCTACAAGGGCAATGACCTGGGGGCGGTCTATTCCCGTAACAAAACCGTTTTTAAGGTATGGGCTCCGCTTGCCGACAGCGTGACCGTTCATCTTTATCATACCTGCCGTGATGAAAAGCCTTACCGCAATATGCCAATGACAAAGGGCAAAAACGGCGTATGGAAAAAAGAAGCCTTCGGCGACCTTGACGGTGTTTACTATACATATGTCGTATCAAATGACGGCATTGAAGAGGAAACAATTGATATTTATGCAAGATCGGCAGGCGTCAACGGTGCTATGGGTATGGTAATAGACCTTGAAGCCTGCAACCCTGCAGGCTGGGATCAGCAGGAGTATGTTCACCTTGAACATTATACCGATGCCTGTCTTTACGAGCTCCATGTCCGTGACTTTTCTATCGACCGCAGCGGCGGCTTCTGCTATAAAGGAAGATTTCTCGCCTTTATCGAGGGCGGACTTATAAACGATGCAGGCGACAAGGTCGGCATCGACCACCTTAAAGAGCTTGGCATTACTCACGTTCACCTTATGCCTGCATTTGACTATGCTACCGTTGATGAGAGCGATGTTCACCGTCCGCAGTTCAACTGGGGCTACGATCCGCAGAACTATAACGTTCCCGAGGGTTCATATTCAACAAATCCTTTTGACGGAAAAGCAAGAGTTGCCGAATTCAAGCGTATGGTCTATGCTTTGCACCGTGCAGGCATCGGAGTTGTTATGGACGTTGTGTATAACCATACCTACGCTACCGCAGACTCCTGCTTCACAAAGACATTCCCGAAATATTACTATCGTCAGTGGGACAACAACCCTAACCTTTATTCAAACGGTTCAGGCTGCGGAAATGAGCTTGCGACCGAACGTGCAATGGTAAGAAAATATATCATAGACAGCCTTGTTTACTGGATGACAGAATACAAGGTGGACGGCTTCAGATTTGACCTTATGGGTCTTTACGACAAGGAGACCATCAACGAAGCTTATCTTCGTCTGCGTGAGATAAATCCCAGCGTTATTATGTACGGCGAGGGCTGGACGGGGGGCGATACACCTCTCGGCTGGGACGACCGCTGTATGAAGCTCAATGCAAGAAGCACTCCGAATGTTGCATATTTCAGCGATGATTTCCGTGATACGGTAAAAGGCAACAACTTTGAAAACAGACAGCGTGGATATGTAAACGGCATTCAGGGCTCGGAAGACTATGTCCGTGAAGTTATGTCGGGACGTATACCTCACCCGCAGCTTCCGAACCTTTACAAGTATTCATGGACAGATTCTCCCTGTCAGACGGTAAACTATGTGGAAGCCCACGATAACCTTACCCTCTGGGATAAGCTTTACTACACAAACTCCACAGACAGCATCGAAAAGCGTATCAAAATGGATAAGCTTGCAGCCGCAATGGTATATCTTGCTCAGGGCATACCTTTTATTCAGGCAGGACAGGAATTCCTCCGTTCAAAGCCATTCCCAGGCGGTATGGCATTTGACCACAACAGCTATAGATCGCCTGATGCCATAAACAGCCTTAAATGGAACAGAAAATCGGAATACCGTGAGGTATTTGAATATTACCGCGGACTTATAGAATTCCGCAAGGCTCACAGCGCGCTCCGTATGTACGACAAAAACCGGATAGCCGAAAATATGATATATCTTGACAATCTCCCACAGCATATCGTAGGCTTCCTGCTTAAAGGCGACAACATTTTTGAAGAGATGATCGTGTTCCTCAATCCGAACGACTATCCAGTAAAGCTTCACGCTTTCGGTGAATACAGCGTCTACATTGACGGTCAGCGTGCAGGCAACAAGCCTTTGCGCACCGTATGCGGAGATTACGAAATGGAAGGTATAAGCGCGATCGTCCTTGCGAAATATAACGACGACGAAAACAGCACTTATAATAATGAAATGGTTACGGACTAATACTAATCACCGCACAAAGCCGAATAAAAAGCTTTGTGCGGTGATTTTTATACGCTTATGTCAGGGTCGTTTATCATCTCCGCTGCCTCTTTTTCCGTGAACCACGCAGCATTGATAATTTCATCGGTCCTTATGAAATGTCCGCAGACATAGGTACAGCTGTAATCAAAATAAATAGCGTCATTTTCTGTGTCCTGTGTGACCTTGGCAATGGTATCGGCATTTATGCCCATACCGCTCTTTTCAAAAACTATGCGCTTTACTGCATCGGTAAGCTCCTCGCAGGATTCGACTGTTCCCTGCGGTATCGTCCAGCCCTTGTCCTTTACATCTACAAGGAGAATTTTTCCCTCTGAGTTATGCACCATTGCACTCACAAAAACGCTGTGGGTCTTTGGTGCTTTTTCTTTTTTGGGAACGGCAGCTTTATTCGCTCCAAGACGTCTGAACATAGGATAGATATAGTCGTCATTGTCAAGTGCGGCTTTGAAATTTACAGCGAGAGCTTCAAGTATGAGCGGGTCATCGGCATATACCATAAACATTCCCGCATCTGAATCGAAGCATATCTCATCGGAAATATCGGGCATTTCCTCAGCTATAAAAAGCTTTGCAAGGTCGGTCCAGTCGTGACCGTTCCCCGTAAAGCCGTCGTGCTTTCTTGTATCGAAAATTTCCTGCTTGTAATCCTCAACGCTGTAAAGCTGCAAAACCGAGCCGTCGGTATAATCAACTATTACAAAAGGCTTTATTTTATCCCGTATCGTCATTTTTATCGCTCTCCTTAGGAACAATATACCACAGCCTGAGCTTTTCTGCAATAGTCCGCTATTTGTTTTTTTTATTTTGGCAGCCTTCTTTTGCTTCGTCCGCAGCTTATGACACGCTGTATGCAGCAATGCGATGTACGGTCTGTACGGTTCAAAGCAAAAGAAGGACTGCGGCGGCAACGCAAACTTACAGTCCCGACAAAATTTAAAGCCGCTGCCAAAATAAAAATAAAAAACTTTCCTGCAAAGGATTGTTTGTTGTGTTGCACAAAAAAATATTATAAATGTATATATTTTTCTATCTGCGTCTTAACAATTTAAGCCTTGACGTTCAGGCTATAAAGTAGTAAACTGAATAAAATATATATTGAAAGATTTAAATTTTATGAGGGAGGATCTAAACATGCTTGAAACAGATATGAGCAAAAAATTCGTTAAGGAAGGTCTTACTTTTGATGATGTGCTGCTTATTCCCGCAGAATCAAACTGCACACCCAATATGGTAAAGCTTTCTACAAGACTTGCAGGGGACGTAATGCTTAACACACCTATCATCACTTCCGCTATGGATACTGTTACCGAAGCGAATATGGCTATCGCTATTGCCCGTGAAGGCGGTATCGGCGTTATCCACAAGAATATGTCCATCGAAAAGCAGGCTGAAGAGGTCGATAAGGTAAAACGCTCCGAAAACGGCGTTATCGTTAATCCTTTCTCCCTCACTCCCGACAAGCTCGTTTCCGAAGCTGACGCTCTTATGGGCAAATACAGGATCTCAGGCGTTCCTGTTGTGGACAAGGCCGGCAAGCTGGTCGGTATCCTTACTAACCGTGACCTCCGTTTCCTCAGCAATTTCAGAACTCCTATCGGCGACGTTATGACTAAGGAAAACCTCGTTACAGCTCCTGTTGGAACTACCCTCGAAGGCGCACAGAAGATCCTTATGCAGCATAAGATCGAAAAACTCCCTCTCGTTGACGAAAACGGTATCCTCAAGGGTCTTATCACTATAAAGGACATCGAAAAGGCTGTTCAGTACCCTAACTCCGCAAGAGATAAGGGCGGCAGACTTCTTTGCGGTGCTGCTATCGGCGTTGCTCACAATATGATGGAAAGAGCTCAGGCTCTCGTTGACGCTCAGGTCGACGTTATCGTTCTCGACTCCGCTCACGGTCACAACATCAATATCATCAATGCTGTCCGTGAAGTAAAGAGCGCATTCCCTCATATCCCTGTTATCGCAGGAAACGTTGCTACCGCCGCTGCTGCCGAAGCACTTATCGCAGCAGGCGCAGACTGCATCAAGGTCGGTATCGGACCGGGTTCTATCTGTACAACACGAGTTGTTGCAGGTATCGGTGTTCCTCAGATCACAGCTGTATATGACGTTGCCTGTGCAGCTGCAAAGCACGACATTCCTGTTATTGCCGACGGCGGCATCAAGTATTCGGGCGACATTGTAAAGGCTCTCGCCGCAGGCGCAAACGTTGTTATGCTCGGTTCACTCCTTGCAGGCTGTGAAGAAGCTCCGGGTGCAACAGAAATTTATCAGGGACGTTCATTCAAGGTTTACAGAGGTATGGGAAGCCTCGGCGCTATGGCTTGCGGTTCCAAGGACAGATACTTCCAGGAAGATGCAAAGAAGCTTGTTCCGGAGGGCGTTGAAGGACGTGTTCCTTATAAGGGAGCTGTTTCCGATACAGTATTCCAGCTCATCGGCGGTATCCGTTCAGGTATGGGTTACTGCGGCTGTGAAACAATTGCCGAGCTCCACGAAAAAGCTCAGTTCATCAGGATCACAGGTGCAGGTCTTAAGGAATCCCACCCTCACGATATTTACATCACTAAGGAAGCTCCTAACTATTCAGCTCAGATATAAAAGACTTGTAAAAAGGGGACTGCTGCATTTCTATGCGGCAGACCCCCCTTTTTTAATTAAGAATTAAAAGTTAAGAATTAAGAATTATTGTGGGAGCTTACTTTTGCTTTAAAAGGGTTAGTTTGCGTGGATTTTTTCTTTTTTTAATTAGACGCGTCCAAGAAAGTGCGAACCCAAAGAAAGCAGCCGCGGCGGCAGCACAGCATAAAGCCCGATTAACCAAGCAAAAGTAACAGCACCAAAACACTTAAAGTTTCGGTCAAGCCTTTTCAAAGGCTTGTGGGAATCCAAAGG
>ENA-ORCP01002071-ORCP01002071.1-human-gut-metagenome-genome-assembly--contig:-NODE-2071-length-16543-cov-5.267764_pt1 | contig 16543 bp, 15 predicted proteins | sample MGYA00242990_ERZ507991 | MGnify/ENA primary metagenome ERZ507991 (study PRJEB26167, sample SAMN06115496) | human gut metagenome | host: Homo sapiens | place: China:Henan | collected 2015-05-07... | reverse complement strand
ATCACCCGCAGTGTTAATCTCTGTTACGGCACGCAGCTTCCGCCTGCTGCACTGCCGGTTGCGCCCGTCAAAAAAAATCCGGGCCGCCGGTGCGTTCCGTCCGCCCACCAGCCCCGGCATCCCCCCTCCCCGACCTCGATCACCGGAAAATTTGGGCGTCTGACCTTTTTTCATTAACTTTGGTGTGACTATATATTTCTTGTAATTGCAGTCTGCGATATAATTAAACACCTTAATTATTAAAATACCGTTTTACTCTCTATGAATTTTTCTCTCAAATACATGGTGCTTCCGGTTACCGCTTTTGCCGCAGGCACAGCCTCAATGGCGTGGGGCGCAAGCTCGCCAAAACAGACCAAGGAGCAAAAGCGCCTCAACATTGTCTATATAATGACGGATGACCATACGGCTCAAGCGATGAGCTGCTATGATACCCGCTACATCAACACGCCCAATCTTGACAGGATTGCACGTGACGGGGTGAGATTCACCAACAGTTTTGTTGCAAACTCTCTCAGCGGCCCGAGCCGCGCATGCATGCTCACAGGGAAGCATAGTCATAAAAACGGATTCACAGACAACACAACATGCGTGTTCGATGCATCCCAACCCACATTTCCCCGCTACCTTCAGGATGCAGGCTACGAAACGGCTCTGATTGGCAAATGGCATCTTGAGAGCCTGCCGCAGGGCTTCACGAAATGGGCCATAGTGCCGGGTCAGGGCGATTACTACAATCCGCAGTTCATTGAGATGAATGGCGATACGATAGTACAACACGGCTATTTGACTCACCTCATCACCGACAGAAGCCTCGACTGGCTTGAGAATGGCCGCGACAAGAGCAAGCCTTTCTGCCTGCTCATCCATCACAAGGCTATTCACCGCAACTGGATGGCCGACACGGCCGACCTTGAACTGTTTGAGGACCGCACGTTCCCCATTCCGGAAAACTTCTACGATGACTACGAAGGGCGCCAGGCAGCCAAAGAGCAGGAAATGAGCATAGCGAGCAACCATGACATGGACCCGATTTATGATCTCAAAATGTACCGGCCCGACAAGGAAAGCCGCCTCAAGAGCACTTACGAATCGTTCGTTGGCCGCATGGATCCGGAACAGAAGAAACGCTGGGATGCATTCTACGAACCGATTATCGAGAAGTTCTACAACGACAGTCTTCAGGGCAAGGAACTTGCCGAATGGAAGTTCCAGCGTTACATACGCGATTACCTAAAAGTAGTGAAGAGTCTTGACGAGAACGTGGGGCGCGTATTGAAATACCTTGAGGATAACGACTTACTAAAGAACACGCTGGTGGTTTACACTTCCGACCAAGGATTCTATATGGGCGAACACGGATGGTTCGACAAGCGGTTCATGTATGAAGAATCGTTCAGGACACCTCTTATAATGATGCTCCCGGAGGGCTACGACCGAAGGGGCGACATTACAGAGATGGTTCAGAACATTGACTACGCGCCAACATTTCTTGAGATTGCAGGCGTGAAAAAGCCGGCCGACATCCAGGGAGTTTCGCTCATGCCGCTGCTACGCGGAGAGCATCCCGACGACTGGCGCGAGACACTCTACTATCATTTCTACGAATTCCCCGCCGAACACATGGTGAAGCGCCACTACGGCGTGAGGGACGACCGCTACAAGCTGATTCACTTCTACAACGACATTGACAAATGGGAGCTCTACGACCTTCAGGAAGACCCCACGGAGATGCGCAACATATTCGGGCAACCCGGCACCGAAGATATAACCAAGTCAATGATGCAGAAGCTTAAAGCAGCTCAAGAGCAGTATGACGACCCGATACGATTCAAATATCCAATAAAATAACAACAGCCAACATAGTGAAAATCAGAACCGTTGCCACGGCAGCCTGTTTGGGCTTGTCATCCAGCCTGTCATTGGCCTTAGCCGAGGAATACTATATTAAAGAGGTGACTTTTCCGGCCGATGCCGATGAAGCCACTAAAATAGAAATGGCTTCGCGCGTTGTACCCAGCGAGGGACAACGCGCATGGCAGGAGCTGGAGCTCACCGCCTTCCTGCATTTCGGAGTCAACACATTCACCGACCGCGAATGGGGCGACGGCACCGAAAATCCGGCCATTTTCAATCCGTCCAGTCTGAATGCCGACCAATGGGTGAAAACGCTCAGTGACGCAGGATTCAAGATGGTGATTCTGACGGCAAAGCATCATGACGGATTCTGCCTGTGGCCCACATCCACCACCGACCACTCTGTAAAAAGTTCAAAATGGGCCGGCGGGAAAGGGGACGTCGTGAGGCAACTTCGCGAGGCATGCGACCGCTATGGCATGAAACTCGGGCTTTACCTCTCGCCCTGGGACCGCAACGCAAAAAGTTACGGCGATTCAGAACGCTATAACGACATGTTCATCGGGCAGCTCACAGAGTTGCTAAGCAATTACGGACGAGTGGATGAAGTATGGTTTGACGGCGCATGCGGCGAAGGTCCCAACGGTAAAAAACAGCAGTATGACTGGGCGCGATTCAAGGCTACAATAGAACGGCTGCAGCCGGAGGCCGTAATGGCGATAATGGGCGATGACGTGAGATGGGTCGGCAATGAAAACGGCACGGGGCGACTGACCGAATGGAACGTCACCCCCAAAATGCCAGGTATCCTTCCGGGAGCCGAAGAGTTCAACAATGCCCTCGGACTTGGCGACACCAGCGCCGACCTTGGCAGCCGGGAGCTGATAGCCCGCTCGCCCGGTGCAAGATGGTGGCCGTCGGAGGTTGATGTATCCATACGCCCGGGATGGTTCTACCATGCGAGCGAGCAACCGAAGTCACTCCGAAAATTAGCTGAAATCTATCTAAACTCGGTTGGGCGCAACTCCGTGTTGCTACTCAACATCCCTCCGGACCGCAACGGGCTAATAAACAGCGCCGACTCGGCAAGACTCATGGAACTGAGGAAATGGATTGACACCAGTTTCAAGACCGACATGGTAAAAAAAGCCAACTACAAAAAGCTCACTTTCAAGCTAAAAGGAGAGTCGGCAGTGAACTGCGTGGTAATAGGCGAAGATATAACCAAAGGGCAGCGCGTGGAAAAGTTTGAGGTTGAAGCACAAGTCAAAGGCAAGTGGCGCAAAGTGGCCCGAGGCACAACTATGGGCTACAAACGCATACTCACATTCCCCGATGTAACCGCTGATGAAATGCGAATCGTAATCAAGCAGGCTCGCAATAAAGTGAACATCAATCGATTCAGCGCATATCACATTACGTTGCCACCCCAAACCGAAGACTCCAGGAACCCAACCATTTATCCGCGAGAAAACTTCAAGGCGGTAAGCATTGACGGTAAAAAGGTTGCCGTAGAGGCACTCAGCGCAGCTTTCGACGGCAACCCCGCAAGCATGTGGACATCAGAACCAGGCGCAGGCCCGCACACTATAATCATAGATATGGGTGCCGAAGTGCCCGTGAGCGGTTTCATCTATACTCCACGAACGGACGGGAAATCAGACGGGACAGTGTTCAAATACCGTTTTGAACTTTCGAACGACGGCGACAAATGGGACAAAGCCAGCCTATCGGGTGAGTTCAGCAATGTGATAAACAACCCCATAGAGCAGCGAGTGTTTCTTGACGCCCCAGCAAAAGGCCGCTATTTCAAGTTCACTTCCACAGCTGAAGCAGATGGCCGAGACTTCATAACCATACCTGAATTTTCAATCATTATCAACTAATTCATGCATTTACTGACAATAGAAAGCACGGATTCAACCAACAACTTCGTAAACTCGCATGCCGACGACTTTCCCGACATGATAGCCGTAATGGCGCTCGAGCAGACTGCCGGTCGCGGGCAACGCGGCAACTGCTGGGAGGCAAAGCCGGGTGAAAACATTACGTTGTCGATAATGATGAGACTTAAAGTGAACATAGCGCCCACCGACCAATTCCTATTATCGCAATGCGTTTCAGTAGGCGTTGTGGAAACTCTCCGGCGTTATCTTCCTACGCACAAAAATGAGATTGCCATCAAATGGCCCAACGACATTTACGTGGGACAACGCAAAATATGCGGAATACTGATAGAGAACAGCATCACCGACGGGCGCATAGCCCGCACCATTGCCGGTATAGGGCTTAACGTCAATCAGCTCAGATTCGAGAGTGACGCCCCTAACCCGGTGTCTATGTTGCAACTGACCGGCAAGGAACATGATATAAGAGGAATAGCCCAGTTTCTATGTAATACGATAGAGATGTTTTTCAAGGCATACTTCAATCCTCCACACTACGACCGACTGCGTAGCCGCTATTTTTCAATGCTCTGGCGGCGCTCAGGTCATCATCCATATCTTGACACAGCCACAGGAGAGCGATTCATGGCCAGGATATCCAATATAGCCTCTTCAGGCCACATCACACTGACCGACACCGAAGAGCGTCAGCGCGTCTACGCATTCAAAGAGGTTAAAGCCGTTGGACTGGAGCCGTGTCCCGACAAGGCCCTTTAGAGGACTTCATCAAGGGACGTTAAGACGCCCTCAAAAAACAAAGCAATATGAATTTCAGGCTGTCTGTTAAACCGAGCGTGTAAAGTCAATCATGTGGATTGCAGCCTCGGCAGCCTCGCGCCCTTTGTGACCGTGAGGACCGCCGATGCGGTCAAGAGCCTGCTGTTCATTCTCAACAGTGAGCAAACCGAAAATCACAGGGATATCACAATCGGCATTTAGAGCGGTTACGCCTTGCGTGACGCTTTGGCACACATAATCAAAATGAGGCGTATCGCCGCGTATCACACATCCGAACACAATCACTGCATCGTAGGCCGATGCTTCAATGAGGTGAGATGCAGCGAAGGTGAGTTCCACTGCGCCGGGCACATAGAACACATCAACATCATCATCGCCAAAGCCTTGGGAGTGAAGCACATCGAGAGCGCCATCGCGAAGCGCGTAGGTTATCTCGGAATTCCAGGTGGCAACGGCAATGGCCACGCGGGCGTTTTTTACTTCAGGGAGGGGCAGGGAGGGTGCGTGAGTTGACATATAAAGAATTGTTTATTATGAACGTGGGAAAAGTTTGTGCCAAAAAGTGAAGATGTCAAGGGCCGGATTCTTGGCGGCCACAAGGATATCGACAATGCGGCGGTGCTCATCATCGGCATTAAGCTTTGACGCTTTATAAAGCATGGTATTAAGCAGATGGATGCCCTTCTCGCGCGTGCCCTTCAGCGAAAGGAGAGCATGCCCGAGGTCAATTGAAAGATTCAGCTGCATCAGATCGAAATCCGGAGAAATCTTGGTGAGGAGTTTCAGAGCGCGAGTGAAATACTGTACGGCTTCACGCTGGCGGTTCATCTTCACGAGGGTGCGGCCTTCGGTGGTAAGCGATTCAATCAGTCGCATCCCGGCATCCTCCATGCCTTCATTCAGCATTTGCAGATAAGTGGATGTTGCTGCCTGATACTGAGCCAAAGTATTGGCCTGCTTAACTCGCGACTTATAGACCGATGTTGACGCATTGAGCGCCAACAGGTGAGCGGCACCGTAACGGTCAGCGTTCTGACGTGCAAGACGCTCAAAAAGTTTCATTGACTTTTCAATCTCACGTTCGGCCTGTTTGTTCTCATCGCGCGAACTATGAATCAATGAAATGTCATAAAGAAGTGACGCGAGAATTGCAAGAAAAGGCTCATCCTTCCGTTTGGGGCTTTGAGCCAGGAGATTGAGCACAACCGCTCCTGACTGCAAAGCATCAGTGGATAGCTCGGCATGGATATAGAGCGCCGTGAGAATCTGCATGAGAGCGGCATGGATGTTAAGCAGTGAGGCCGACTCCTCCCCTATTCGTGAAACCACCACGTCAAAATCGCGTATGAGCGTGATGGCTTCATCAGTGCGACCCTCGGTTATCATTGAAAATGCGGCTGACCGGAGGAAATCATAGACGGTATTGAATGGCATGCCATCGAGAGTGTGGCGCAATTCGGTTGCGTTTATGTCGCCTCTAAGAATCTGAAGCGACACTCCATCGGATGCCTGCGCCGGAATGAACAGCGGGTCAAGAGAAGTGGGGGTATCCATAATATCAAAGGATTATGTTAGACGACAGAGAGCAGTTGGCCGTGAGCAACGCTATATTTTCCAGCACGGAAAGCGGGAGCGAGGGCAACGTTTCGGCATTTATATCGGTCTGTATCAGCGCATCGATAAAAGCCGCAAGCGTCATTCCGGAGAGTATGGGATAATGCGGGGTTACGTCCGGCCGCCCCTGACGCGTAATCACATCGCCGCGACGCATCAGAGTTATTGTGCCTGATACCGGCTCAAGATTAAGCATCATAGGCGAATAGAAACCAATTTTGTCATGGAAACATTTTGAGGCATCGTCAGTTCCAAATATGTGGAGCAAATCAGGCGAAGCGGTCATCACCACATCGGAACACTCCAGATTCTCAAGCAACGAAGGCATGACACGCGTAACCGCCGGCGCAAGAGCGGGGTTGAACCCCGGCATATTTACGATGAGAGCTTTCCGTTGCCGCGCATTCTCAAGGAAATCAAGCAACAGAGGGCGAACCCGCTGCTGCAGGGCAAAATAACCCCCGAACAACACAATATCGCCGGCATCAATCCTGGGCCAACGTGAATCCCAGCGCTCAGCCATCTCAACGCGGTAAACAACGCTCCTTGGCTGCGCCTCCGGAATCTCGGATGGAAAAACGAGGATGGAAGGCGTGGACGCTCCGTCGCTGTAACGGTCAACGCAATCCGTGTTCACACCGCTTTGCCGGAGAAAACCCACAAGAATATCGCCCAACGGATCTCGGCCGGCCTCCCCCATCATTTCAACATTATGGCCCGTTGAGCCGAGAAGCATGGCGGCTTTCATGAGCCGTCCGCCGGCAATAGTGCGTGATGGCACCGGCAACTCTTTCACCGATGACGGGAAAATAATATTGGCCGAGCAGCCGTCAATAACAATAATTCTTTTCATAACAATATCTTTGGTTGAAAAGCCTTAGGCGCCGAGGCGCTTTTGGTAGTTGGGGGGGGAGGAATCAGTTGCGCGATTTAGTGCCGAGATAGCCCCCGTGATGGCGCAATGCATACTGTGCGCGAGTGAAGCCAGTGATGCGCATAACATTCACAACCAAAATATCGCCAATCACGGTCATCATTGTGGTTGAAGTGGTAGGCGTCAGGCCCAGCGGACACACTTCGGGGGCTGCCGCCGTTATGAGCGCCGCATCGGCCATGCGTGCAAGTTCGCTGTCGGCATTGCCGCAAATCACAATGATAGGAATTTCGGCATAGAGATTGCGGGCGAGCGCAATGAGATCAATAATCTCACGCGTGCGGCCCGAATTAGACACAAGAAGCATCACATCGTTAGGCTGAAGCACCCCCAGGTCACCGTGCTGAGCCTCAGAGGGATGAAGATTTACAGCGGGAGTGCCTGTGGAAGAAAAAGTAGTGGCAATGTTGAGTGCAATCTGTCCGGCTTTGCCCATGCCTGAAGTAACGAGTTTGCCGCCTCGGCGATGGACACGTTCAACAATCAGTTCCACAGCCTTGTCGTAGTCCGTGGTGTAAGGGATTGCCGCAATGGCTTGACTTTCAGCAGCAAGTATACTGCGCATTGAGTCGGCTATGTTCATTTCAATAAGATGTGCTTTGCAGATGGTAAAAAAGAGCCGCGCGGCCCTACGTAAGCGAGCACGCACAACTGAGTGCAAATTTACAACTTTAAGCCCTAATGTGCAAGCAAAAGCCCCTTCTAAAAGAATTGCGTGCGGGATTTGCACACCGACAAAATAGCATTAATTTTGCAGCCGAAAAAAATGGAATAACGATGAAACGCGGTATCATAGCTCTTGCTTTGGGGACCTTCGCTCTCGGCATAGCCGAGTTCTCAATGATGGGAATTCTGAGCGATGTTGCCAAAAGCCTTAACACCGACATTGTCAAGGCCGGACATTTCATCTCGGCCTACTCACTGGGAGTGGCCATAGGGTCATTGCTGTTGCTGGCGTTACGCCGACTGCCTCTGAGAAGGCTTATGCTCCTTCTCGCCGCCACTATTTTTGTGGGGAATATCGCATCGATGCTGTCGCCCAATTATGCCGCCCTTTTGTGCGCACGCTTCATTTCAGGATTGCCTCATGGAGCATTCTTCGGCGCCGGAGCAATAGTTTGTTCCCGACTGGCCGACAATGGCCGTGGAGCAGAGGCCGTGGCAGTGATGGTTGGCGGCATGACAGTGGCCAATCTCGTGGGAGTCCCCTTTGCCACATTCTGCAGCAACGTGCTGTCATGGAGGCTCGCGTTTGCCACAGTGGCGCTGTTTGGGCTGGCGGCTGTGATATGCCTGCGGTTATGGATGCCCGCGCTCAGTCCCATCCCCGACACAGGTCTAAAAGGACAGTTCAGATTTCTCCGGCATAGCGCGCCATGGCTCATCTATGCCGGGGTGTTCTTCGGACAAGCAAGCGTCTACTGCTGGTTGAGTTACATTGACCCCATAATGACGGAAGTTGACGGCTTCAGCGCTCAGGCCATGACGTGGATTATGGTGCTCGTGGGTGCGGGAATGGTGTTCGGCAACGCGCTTTCCGGACGGCTGGCCGACCGCTACAGCGCGTCGGGCGTGAGTTGCGCGCTGACTGCCTTGATGATTATTGTGATGCCGGTCATTTACTTCACCACCGGAATCAAATGGCTCGCACTGCTGCTTGCATTCATAGCCCCGGCCGGACTTTTCGGAATCGGAGGACCACTGCAATATCTGATTGTGCGCTACGCAAAAGGGGGCGAGATGCTTGGAGGCGCCGGAATCCAGATTGCGTTTAACGTTTCAAATGCCTTCTCGGCATCCCTCGGGGGCATGGCCATACACCTCGGACTCGGACTCGCCTCCCCCGCCCTGCTCGGGGCTCCTTTGGCTCTTATAGGAGCCTCGGCTCTTTTCATCCTGAACCGGAGAGAACGGAAAGGAATCAGCGAATAATGTCAAGCCAATAGGCTTTGGTGAGCGTAGCCACGGTTTCGTTACCGTCAGCATCGACAATTGTGACGCGTTCCCCATCGGAATCGGCAAGATATGGCTCTATGAGCACCGACGGACCGTTTTTTTCGCCGAAAGAATAGACCGGCGTTGCCATTGTCCCCTCGGTGAACATCGCTCCGTAATAGGTGGTTCGGGGCTCGCCGCTCAAGCTACGCACATTGTCGTAGATGCTGAGCCTATAGGGTTCGGCTCGCTCGGCAAGTGCCCGGTCAATGCGATAAACCTCACCGCGCTCACTGACGTAGCAACCTTCGGGAGTCCAGCCGTTGCGCATTGAAGCCGGAAGCGATTCCATATCACGCTTCACAAGCGATGCTATCATATCGCGCTCACGGGCAGAGACATAATTGATATTGTACAGGTCATTGTCGATCCACAGATACTCCCCGTCGGCAACGGTCCATCCTCGCCATCCCGCCTCGCTCCAGGCGTCGGGAGGCGATGTGAGGATAACCTCGCGTAGCGAATCGTCCATAATCGTAGTGTAATATCCGCGCATAGCCGCCTCATCGGCAATGTCGTGAAGCGGATAAGGACGTGAAAGAGGATAACTGATGAATGATGCAAAAGCGGCGCTATCGTTGGCGTTCACCGCTTTAACAAGCTCCTTGACAGGCAGCGGCAGCGAATCGCATTGGGCTATAGCCTCAACCTGCGACTGTTTCCCGCTGTTTCCGCAGCCCCACACAACAGCTGAGAGCAACGCGGAATAAAAGATTGCAATCAAAGGTTTATACATTTTATGATTATATTGAATCAGACAGGAGAATGGATTAATTCTGACTTACATCGGCCGATGACATGACTTCTTGGGCAACTTCCGGTGCAGACAACTCTTCAACATCAAGCCGCTGCTCTTTGACTTCGACCCCGGGATAGAAAGGACGGTCAAACAAGGCCTCAAACTCTTCGACGCGCCTGCGCTGAATCTGCGCGTGAACCTTCCCGCGGTAACGGCAGTGGGCCACATAGTTGCTGCGGATGTCACGATCACCGGCCTGCAGTTTCTTTGCCACGGACGATTTCTTGACTGCCCCTGAACCAATATTGTAGGCAAGGACGCCGAGAATCAACGAATCGGCTCCATAGTCGCGGAATACGGCACAGTTCTTTAACAAATCCTTGCGCAGCAACGCGTCGGCTTCATCCTCGGGAAGAGCCTTGGTCCTTGAGAATTTTTCGCCGGGAAGCACTTTGTGGCCGTAACCCACAAAAGGCCAGTGACGTGGCTGATGCAGGGTTTCATACTTCTTGATAATCTCCACTGCGGTTTCAAAAGCCGTTTTCGGAGGCTCATTTTCAGTAGCGTCGGCACTGAGGTCGGGATGCAGCAGCAGGGCCAGCGTCGTCACCGCCGCAAGAGCCGCTGCCAGTATGGTTGATTTCGCTTTCATCAATGTTAACAACCATCATCCTGCGGCTAAAGTTCACGCAACCTGACCGTCAAAGCATCCGCAACGCCCTCAGGCTTTCCAGAATGTCAAGCCGCGTCAATCGGCGACGCATCTTAAGATGAGAAGCAAAATCCTCACACACCGACTGCACGCCCTGATGAGAAAACACCCGGGTAAGATAGACATAATTCTTGTCAAAGAGACGCTGGGTCTCATCCTTGTCAAGATCACACTCGCGGCTTCCCTCATCAAGCATGAGTTCAAGCAGGAACTGCTTGGTAGGAGCATCAACCGAGCACCGGTCAATCATATAGCGTCGGCACATCACATTGGCAAGTGTCGTAGCCATTGATAGATTGAAATGCTTCAGAAGCGTGTTCCATGCGCTTTTGGCCGACAGACCGGGATTGCCTCTGAAATAGAAATCTTCAGAGTACTCAACCATTGCGTCAGGCTCGGCATCAAGATCCACTGCCGAAATCAATTCATCACCATCAAGCACCACCATAGCCACCGTCATTCCGGTAGCGCCATAGCACTTGTCGTCCTCATTTCTGTATTTCAGATTTATATCCATAAAGCCTATCTTTATTACAAAAGTAATGATTTTTTCAATAACTTGGTTAGCGAAAGATTAAAAAAGTGACATCGGCACCCCGTATGAAACGGAATGCCGATGTTAAAACATGATACTGCGCCCGGCGGTTTAGTCGCGATTGCCAAAGAAGCGAAGCAGGTAGATAAAAAGATTCACAAAGTCAAGATAAAGCTGCAAAGCGCCGTAGGTGGCAATCTTGCCAAGGCTGTCATTGGGCGACATCAGAGCCATCTGCTTAATTTTCTGAGTGTCCCAAGCTGTCAAGCCAATAAAGATGAGTACTCCCACTCCTGAAATTATCCAGTCGAGTGCTGTGCTTGCAAGGAAGATATTCACCACTGCTACAATGATGAGTCCAATCAGCGCCATGAACAGGAACGAGCCCCATCCGCTGAGGTCGCGGTCAGTGAAATAACCGTAGACGCTCATTGCACCAAACACTCCAGCCGTTATGAAGAAGGTCTTGTAAATCGAAACGGCGGTGTAGACATAGAAAATGGGGAAGAGGGCCAGCCCATTGACCACTGCAAAAAGCAGGAACAGAGCCGTTGCCACAGCAGGATGATATTTACGTACAGCTCCTGAAATGGCGAATACAAGGAGTACCTCAAGGCCGAGAAGCACAAACATCGACAATCGGCTTGAGAAGAAAATTGATGTCACGGCTTCAGATGAGGCCGCGAGAAATGCAGTGAGTGCCGAAATGACAAGACCAAGCGTCATCTTGAGATAAACACTACGCATCACGCGGTTCAACCGGCCGGTGAGCTCCACAGCATCCATCTGAGGAGCTGCGTTATTAAACACGTTGTTGAAATTAAAGTCCATTTCTAAAATAATTGGTTTATAAATACATTGCAAAAACCGTGCCAATCTCGCCTTTACATGCGCTCCGGCACGCGAATTCCGAGAAGATCCATAGCGGATTCGATTACGCGGGATGTGCAGTCGCAGAGTGCCAGGCGGAGCGAGCGGAGCGACTCATCGGTTTCCTTAAGTATTGAGCAGTCATGATAGAACTGATTGTACTCTTTGGCAAGCTCATAGACATAGTTGGCAATCAACGACGGGCTGTAGGCATTTCCGGCATCGGCCACAACGGCAGGATAATCGGCCAGACGCTGTATGAGAGCCACCTCGCGTTCACCGGGACGCACAGCAGCGAAATTGCCTACGGTGAATCCCTGCTCGGCTGCTCGACGGAGCACCGAACGTATACGGGCATACGTGTACTGTATGAACGGTCCGGTGTTGCCGTTGAAATCAATCGATTCCTTGGGGTTGAACGTCATGTTCTTGCGCGGATCAACCTTGAGGAGGAAGTATTTCAGAGCGCCGAGACCAACTATTTCCGTAACCTCTTTGATTTCTTCGGGGGTTGCATCGGCTATCTGACCGCGTTCGGCGCTTACCTCGCGGGCTGTGGCAACCATTTCATCCATAAGGTCGTCGGCGTCCACCACTGTTCCCTCGCGGCTCTTCATCTTGCCCTCGGGGAGCTCCACCATACCGTAGGAGAAGTGAACGAGGTCCTTGCCCCAGCTGAATCCGAGACGGTCAAGGAGAATTGAAAGCACCTGGAAGTGATAGTTCTGCTCATTGCCCACAACATAAATCATCTTGTCGATAGGATAGTCGGCAAAACGCATCTGCGCTGTGCCAATATCCTGAGTCATGTAGACCGATGTGCCGTCGGAGCGGAGCAGCAACTTGTGGTCAAGGCCCTGCGGAGTAAGGTCAGCCCACACCGAACCATCCTCCTTGCGGTAGAGCAGCCCCTTTTCCAGCCCTTCAAGCACCTTTTCCTTACCATAAAGATAAGTGTTGCTTTCGTAATATATCTTATCAAAACCAACGCCCATGCGCTCGTAAGTCTCATCAAATCCGGCGTAGACCCATGAGTTCATCATCTCCCATAGCTTGCGTACCTCCGGATCCTGAGCCTCCCATGCGCGGAGCATGGCGCGAGCTTCGGCCATCAGGGGCGAAGCAGCTTCAGCCTCTTCCTTGGTGAGATTGTTCTTCTGCATAAGCTCAGCCACTTCGGCCTTGAAATGCTTGTCGAAAAGCACATAGAAGTCGCCGATGAGATGGTCGCCCTTCTTCCCGGCCTTTTCGGGGGTGATGCCCTCGCCCCACTTCTGCCAGGCGAGCATCGACTTGCAGATGTGAATGCCTCGGTCATTGACGATATTGGTTTTCACCACGCGGTTACCGCAAGCGGCGAGTATGCGCGAAAGCGAGTTGCCAAGGAGTATGTTGCGCACATGCCCAAGATGAAGCGGCTTGTTGGTGTTGGGCGAAGAGTACTCCACCATCACCAGCGGCGATTCGGGGGTAGCCTCCTTGATGCCGAAATGTGGTGTATCAAGGATATGACGGAGCACAGATGACCAAAATGACGGCTCGATAACAATGTTAAGGAACCCTTTGACAACATTGAAGCGGTCAACCGCCGGTTCGTTGTCAACAAGCCAGTTGCCAATCTCCGTGCCCACAGCTTCGGGCGATTTCCGTGCAGCCTTCACCCACGGGAAGACAACGATGGTAAGATTGCCTTCAAATTCCTTGCGAGTGGTTTGAGGCACTATGGATGCCGCATCCGCTTCAACTCCGTAGAGCTCCTTCAAGGCACGAGCCACGGCTTGAGATATGATATTGTCAATTGACATAGCTTTATTAAAAATATCCAGTGTTTAACAATCAAATAATTATCAAAATGCAAAATTAGTCAAATTATTTTGAACCACCGCGCCAACCGCTGCAAATCATCAAATCATCATTCCTTAGTCAGCTCAATGTAATCTATGTCGGGCATGAAATAATCGGCATCGTAAAGCCGAACTGTATTGACACCGGGCTCAAGAACCACCGGGACTGTAACAGTTGCAATTTTGTCGTAGCCCCCGGAATTTACAACGCATTTTTTCACCGGCTCCCCGTTCACATCAATTTTGATTGCACGGTCTTCTCCGGTCATAAATGCTATTGTCAGGTCATACTTTCCCCCGTTACGGCTGTAGACATTATCAAAAAGCAAATCATTTTCATCCTTATAACCGAGCCAGCGCACTTTGAAACCGCCCGAGCAGGTATCGTCCTGAGAATATGCGCCGGTGCGCATAACCTCATTATTTGCAAGCTCCTGGTAATCGCTTATATAGCCGCACTCCCCTTCATAGCGCACTCTCTCAAGACGGGAGCTTCCGATTGCCTTATAGACGGCGGTTCCGTGAGCGGGAACCGTCAGATTATATTCGCCCGTAATTTTCCCGAGGTTCTTGTGCTCAAAAAGGTCGCGGAGGGCAACTTTGCCCCCCAGCTCCAGCTTATTGAAGTCAAGTTTTACGCTGCGAGAATCATCGTTAGGATTATAGACGGCAATTGCGCGGGTATTTCCAAAACGCGTCTCTAAATCCTTGACCAGTATATAGCATCCGTTATCACGATAGGCCACATAGGCCTGCAGATGAAGGGGATCCTGGTTTAGTGCTATAAGTTCGGCGTTCGTAAGCAGATTAACTGTTTCTGGTTTCATACTGCGCATATCGCAACCCACAAGCAATGGCGAACTCATTATGCACCACAAAGCAAAGTGTGTGCGGTCCTCCGTCGGCGTCATGCTTCGTCCAACTTCAAGCATGTCCATATCATTATAATGCCCCCCGCGGCAGTAAGCCGACAGACACAGATTTTCATTGAGAATACTCCTCACAGACTCCCATGCATCATAAATGTCGCCTGTGGTGCGCCAAGAATCGGCAATATCCGCGACCCACGTTCCCGGATAGGCCCACCGACATATATTGAACTGCACATCATCGCGGCCGCAATTTCTTATGGCCTCGGCTATTTTAGTGTACTGCGCGCGCTCATCAAGAGTCTTGTGAGTGCCACCACAATAGTCCACTTTTATGAAATCATAGTTCCAGTCAATAAAATATGTGTGACAGTCCTCTCTCTCATGGCGGAAAAGCCCTACGCCCAACCCGTAAGGGTCGCGGTTTTGCGATCCGCAAGTGTTGTCACCGGCGTCGGAATAGATGCCGGCCTTCAGCCCTAAGCCGTGAATGTAGTCCGATACAGCTCGCATCCCGTTCGGGAATTTGACCGTATCAATTATGAGTGTACCGTCCTCGGTGCGTCCGTTCCAAAAACCGTCATCAATGTTTATGAATTTATATCCGGCGTCTTTGAGGCCGGTTGACACCATTGCGTCGGCTTGTTCTTTTATAAGCTGCTCACTGATATCGAGCCCATAAGTGTTCCATGAACTCCAGCCCATCAGCGGAGTCCGCTGTGCGTTGACACTATTGACTAAAAACGCGGCCGTCATGCCGCAAGCCACAACTGCTAATAGTTTTCTCATAATGGATGAATTTTTCACAAAGATAAGAAATCTCCGCCACAAAAGCATCATAAACAGTGCCATTATGTCGCCATCGGCGACATTCGAGAGGTAGGCCACTGCGAGCGCAGCAGGTGCGCTGCTATGTTATCTGCACACCCCATATATCGGCCGAGCGCGGGGTAAAGGAGGGGAATATAATTTGGCCGTCGAAGATGGCCGCTATGCCCCGCTAAATATGGCATCCAAATGGGATTCACACCTTTGGGTGGTTCTGTTGGGTGATACCGGCCATCTTCGACGGCCATAATCCTCTTTCGCCATTTACCCCACACTCGCGCTAACGCGCTTCGGGTGGGGCTACAAGTATTTTCTGCCTTCGGCAGATTCGCTGGCTAAGTATATTAATAGCGATGATACCACTCTTGCCTATTTCGATGAAACTTTGTAACTTGCGCTCCAAACAGAGCTGCTATGCATCGTTATCTCATGATATTCTTGATTTGTGTGCTAAATACTGTACATGAAACGTTTGCGGAAGGACAGCAATCACATTTTTGCCTTCCTCCTGCGACTACGGTTGACAGCATTACTGGATTGGAAATATGTACGAATCCCATGAGCTATGCAATTCCTCCGCTAACAGAAAGAGCTAAAAAGACAAGCAGCAGAGAAAAGCTTAATAACGACCAAATTACGCTTGACTATATGGTAGATATATTGGAGCGTGTGCTGCCTACCGTTGATGGCGAAAGCTGTCATTATATATTTCCAAAAGTTGTGGTAAAGGTTACGGTTGATTGTTCAGGAGCAGTTCGCCATGCCGAAATAAGAAATAAGGCAGAAAAAGATTATACGGAATATGAAAAAGCTTTGGTGCGCGAATTGAAAAATGAAAAAGAACTTTGGACCCCCGCCCGGTATGAAAATAGGAACGTCAACACCCAAGTGCTTTTGCCATTTCAATTTAAGCCGAATTTTTAATGCTGTCAGGTAGTAGGGACGCGACATGTCGCGTCCTGATATGCAACAAGTTAACATAACAATGAATCGAAGGCGTCAGGTAAGGGCCGAATGGCACGATTATTGCGAAGGCATTTTCTTCGTTACAATATGCAGCCA
>ENA-ORCP01002059-ORCP01002059.1-human-gut-metagenome-genome-assembly--contig:-NODE-2059-length-16576-cov-4.984908_pt1 | contig 16576 bp, 19 predicted proteins | sample MGYA00242990_ERZ507991 | MGnify/ENA primary metagenome ERZ507991 (study PRJEB26167, sample SAMN06115496) | human gut metagenome | host: Homo sapiens | place: China:Henan | collected 2015-05-07... | reverse complement strand
TAATCATGATTGGACAACTAAAACTTGGGTGAAAGGCTCTTCTATGGTGAATAATACAATGATTAAGGAGAAATTATGAAAAAGATAATCATATTAAGAGGTAACTCTGGAAGTGGAAAAACAACAGTAGCTAGAGCGTTGCAAAAGAAATTTGGATACAATACAATGATGATTTCACAAGATGAGATTAGGAGAAATATCTTGTGGGTTAAAGATGGCGTTGATACTAAGGCATTACCACTTATGATAGAACTTATGAAATATGGGTATGAGCATTGTGATGTGGTTATTTTAGAGGGCATCATGTATGATGAGTGGTATAGTCCTTTGTTCAAAACGGCAAATGAATTGTATGGAATGGATATATATGCGTACTATTTTGATATACCATTTGAAGAGACGGTCAGGCGGCATAATACACGAGATAAAAAACAGGAATTTGGTGAAGAAGATATGGTATATGCATGAACTGCGACATGTTGATATTCGGCATCTTGGAGAGGTCTAAAAACTGCATCGCTCCGTTGTTGAAGGAGTCGAAACTTTTCTGCATACAGTCGTTGCAGATATACATATTTCCCGGCATCCGGATAAATGGACCGGCCTCGGATTCCGGTCTGCGACAGAGATAGCAATACTTTTCGTACTCATCATCGTCGTTGTTATTCTGATTATTTCCGTTGTTGTCTGGCATAATTTCCTCCTTATGTATGCGCATAAAAATGCACCCTTATTATAGCACGGAAATATACATATGACTATGGAATATTTATGCAGACAGCGATATAATGAAGAAATGAAAGTGAATACAGAAATACAATAAGGAAACGAAAAAATCAAATATAGCTATATGGTCTGGAGGAATGAAATATGAAAAAACGAATTACTGAATATCTGGCATATATTGATGCGCTGTTAGAAAAAGAGGATGTCGACTGGGAACATGAGAAGGAAAAGCATCTTGTACAGATCGCGTTTTTTGCACATGAGCGGCAGGTACACCTTATTGTCATGGCACTGTTTGCATTGGCAACTGTGATTTCAATCTTGTATTTGAATTTTAGCGGCTCACTGATCATCGTTGCGCTTGTGTTTGCGCTTTTGGTGCTGCTGATTCCTTATGTGATGCATTATTACCTGTTAGAAAACAGTGTACAGAAAATGTACGAACAATATGACCGGATGATGAATAAGATCGAGCCATCCTTTCAGGTGAAACCGGACGATAAAAAATAAAACAAGGCTCCGTTTGCGGTATGAAAACTATACCACAGGCGGAACCTTTTTCTTTGTTATTATCGCTTACTCTGATTTCCATCTACGGCATCTTCCACGCCGTCCACAGCATCCTTGACACCATTTCCGACACCTTCGGCAGCATCCTTGACGCCTTCACCAACGCCTTCTGCTGCGTCCTTGACACCTTCGCCGACACCGTCCGCGGCATCTTTGATTCCATTTCCAACGCCATTGGAATTTGTTGCATTTCCGCCAGTTGCGTTGTTATTTTCGGTTGTCATCTGTGTCTGTTCCGAAGTGGTTGCATTATCCTTGCTCGTCTCATCCATACCACATCCACACATACAGATAGAAAGCATCATAGCAGTTGCTGCAATGGCAGCGGTTGTTTTAAATTTCTTCATAATAAAACACTCCTTATCTAGTTTTCATTCTATAAAAATAGTATGAACCTAAATAAGGAGATTATTTTACCAATTTCCGGTAATTTTTGAAATTCAATCCGACGGTGTCAGACAGGTGCAGTCATCGGGATCGGTACAGCTTTCGCAGTTTCGCTTCTGGTCAAGCGGATTGCAAAGCTCCAATGGCTTGATGTTCCGGTCTAAGAGGCTTCCGCTTACAAAGCTCATGCAGACAGACTCCTCCGGACTTGCAAGCGTGCCCTTGGATACGAGCGCTTTTCCGTTGTGAGGGATCCGGTATTGGTTGTAGTAGATGGATTTCACGATCAGGGTAAGTCCTACCGTCATTTCCGCATTTGCAATATCGAAGTTTAATACTTTGGACATTGCCATCAGATTCAGTCCCTGCGAAACCGTTCCGTTCGTGGAGAGGAATCCGATAAAGTTCAGGTTTGGTGTTGCTACAGTCGTATCCGTGTAGGTGACACCATATGGGGCAAACAGCTGCATGGTTACGGAAGTAGGATTGGTATCCTCATCGTAGTTTGGATCGGTCGTTGCAGAAGGGAGATAGACAACACCTGTGACAGGGAGGGTTGCAAGCAGCCGTTTGCAGCAGTCATAGACATAGATGACAAAATCCACAGTCAGGTTTGTGAGTGTCAGCTCGTAGCAGTTTGGACGTCCGGCAATCGGCTTGATTGTTACGGAAGGTGCTGCCCCTGTTGCAAAGGTGATGTTTGTAACCTCTGCCCGGATATATGCTGCTGTTGGATAATCTGCAAGCAGGGTTGCAAGCGGAATTGTCCGGCATACATTGATGCCAATCTCGTCGTAGATAACAGGAACAAGTACCGTGAGCAACTTTGGGTCACCACATTGAGGTGTGACACATACATCGGTACAGTTATCTGTTAAGCTGCATGTGCAGGAATCTGTGTTGTTTGCAACTGCATTGCTTAAGACTTTTTTGTTACAGCCACAGCATTTAGACATGTTCGTTTCCTTTCAAATATGCTTACAATAATATATTCAGAATATGCATTTTTGTTCGATTCCGGCAATATATTTGTAAAAGAAAGAATTGGGAGGAAAACGTGGAAGCGGTTTATAGATGGAAAGGAGATAAACGGATTTTACTTTATGAGGAGGGAAATCAGATCTTAGCGCAGGTGATTGGGACGGGCAGGACAGTGCAATGGGGCAGTTTATGCCGGGATTATCATTCCTGTGGTGTAAGTCTGTTCTGGGAGGATGAAATCTATGTGGCATATGTCAACACAGAAAATGTTTTAATGTGGGATAAGCTTTTTGCGGAAGGACGACTGGTACTTGTGAAGGGTGACGACTGGGGGAGTATCTCTACGGTTCGGATCGCACCAGTCGCAGGAGAACGGACACAGCTTTATGTATGGTATCGCATGGCAGATCCGGGAAATGGCACGGATAGTCTGTATGTGATAAATCCACTGGGAGAGAGGAAAGTTCAGAGATTGGTATATGGTACAGAGAGGATTGAACGATATGAGATTTTACAGCACGGGGAAGTCAGTTATCTTCTATATAAATTAGCAACGGAAGCCAAACCTCGGATATATGCCGTGGATGTATCACGACTAGGAGACATAAGTCTGTCGGAATATATATTATGTAAAGAACAGACAATGCAAGAACTTGAAAAACGATGTAAAGAAAATGATAAGAATTATAATGAAGCAATTCGAAAGACGCAGGAGGATTATGAGTCACGGTTGAAATCAACAGTAAAAAATATGGAGCAGCGGTATAAACAGCAATATGACGAGCTGGCAAAACTGACACAGGGTATGCAGGAGGAAGGCCGTAAGTGGCGGGAATTATATTACAAAAGTGTTACAAAAGATTAAGAAAAAATAAAATTTGCTTGACATAACTCATAGAATTTTATAATATAAAAATTGCAACCTTTTTTTCGGGAATGTCCCAAGGCTGCAAATGGTAATTTGTATTACACAGGTAATGTACCACAATATATAGAGAATGTAAAGGAAAATTTTATGGAAGACAAGAAAAAAACTTTAACTGAATATGAGAAAGAAATTTCCGAAGCACAAGAGATGGAAGAGGCAAACACACACAAACGAAAGGTACGGAGCTTTAAGCGGATGTTGATGGTAACATTTCTGGTCGTATGTGCGATCCCGATTACGTTGTGTATGTTCCTGATGGTGAAGATGAACCGGCTCGATCACCGGATAGAGAATCTGGTTGACCGGGTGGAGGAAGGAAAGAGTCTGGTCAGTACAAACATCGGACTGATCGATGAATCGACGGAGACGATGACGAGTGAGCAGATGGCGTATGGAGATCTTGGAAAGGGTTCGGAAGGTGTGCACGTAGCTCTGACAGACAATGGCGATGGTTCAAACAAAACCACGGACGATGCAGAGGCGACGACGGAAGCAGCCAGTGATGTACCGGAACAGACGTACTACAATGGACAGAAAGTATACTTGACTTTCGATGATGGACCAAGTACATACACCGGAGAACTCTTGGATGTGTTGAAGGAAAACAATGTGAAGGCAACATTCTTTGTTGTTTACAATGATGATAAGGAAGCACAGCAGTATTACAAGCGGATCGTTGACGAAGGACATTCGATCGGAATGCATTCTTACAGTCATGTGTACGATCAGGTATATGCAAGTCAGGAAAGCTTCGAGGAAGACGTGACGAAGATTCACGATTACATACAGGAACAGACAGGTGTGGATACGCATCTGTACCGCTTCCCGGGTGGAAGTTCGAACCAGGTAAGTAAGGTAGATATTCAGGATCTGATCGGATATCTGCATGACGAGGGTATCGTTTATTATGACTGGAATTCCCTGTCAGGTGATGCAGTGGATGCATCTTTGACACCAAGTGAGTTAAATGATAATATACTTGGGTATGTACATGCCAATGCCGGCGATTCCGTGATTTTGATGCATGATCTGCAGAACAATCATGCAACGATCGAAGCACTTCCGGCATTGATCCAGACTTTGAAGGATGAAGGATATGAGATTTGTCCGATTGATGATTCTACAAAGCCAGTGCAGCATGTAGAATATAAGGGAGACAAATAATTGAACTACTTAGAAGCACAAAATTACATTGAAGAAAAAAGCAGGCTGGGCATTGTACCCGGCCTGACACAGGTAAAGGAGCTCTTACAGAGACTCGGCAATCCACAGGATGCGTGCAGGACACTGCACATCGCCGGGACGAATGGAAAGGGCTCTATTTTTGCGTTTGTACAGGAAAGCCTGCTTGCTGCAGGGTATCATGTGGGACGATATATTTCCCCGACGATTCTGACGTATCTGGAACGGTACCAGCTTGACAGACGCTATATGGCAGAGGATGAATTTGCGGCGTTGCTCACAGAGGTTGCAGCGGTGATCGAGACAATGGAGACGGATGGGTTTGCCAGTCCCACTGTATTCGAGATTGAGACGGCGGTTGCGTTTCTGTATTTTGCGAGAAACCACGTTGACTATGTATTGCTCGAATGTGGCATGGGTGGAAGCCAAGATGCGACGAATGTGCTTGCAAAACCGGAGGTTTGTGTGTTTGCACAGATCAGCATGGATCATATGCAGTTCTTAGGCGATACTCTGACGAAGATTGCAACAGAGAAAGCAGGTATCATCAAGCCGTATACAACTGTGATCTCCGCACTGCAGGTGCCAGAAGTATCGAAAGTATTACGGGAGATATGCGAAGTACAACATGCTTCTTATATAGAAGTGAATCCATCAGACTGGGAAGTTGTGCAGATGAATCTGGATGGCACTGAGGTGGTGGATTGTGGAACGAATCCAGATGAATCCAATATGGATGCGGATATGGATCAACGGCAACAACCATATCATATCCCGCTTTTAGGAGAGCATCAGATTGCGAATGCACAGACAGCAATCACGGTGCTGCGTACACTATATATAGAAGAAACAGCCATTCATAAGGGAATCGCACAGACGGTATGGCTGGGGCGTATGACGAAGGTGGCGGAGCATCCGTATATCTATGTGGATGGTGCGCACAATGTAGCAGCGTGGGAATATTTGCGTACATCGGTGGAAAAATATTTTACAAACCGCAGGGTAATCTATATAATAGGAGTACTGAAAGATAAGGAATACGAGAAGATGGTGGAGATTCTGGCACCGACGATGGCAGCGGCAGTTGTGATCACACCAGATACACCGCGCGGCCTGCCGAAAGAGATTCTGGCACCGTTGATACAGGCGCAGGGCGTACCGGTCCAGCTTGCGGATACGAGCGCGGAAGCACTGCAAAAGGCAAGAGAACAGGCGGGAGAAACGGGTGTCATTCTCGTGAGTGGTTCGTTATCTTTTCTGGCAGAGTATCTGCAATTAGAAAGCGGAGATGAAAACAATGGAGCGAATAGATAAAATTCTCGCGCATCCGGAATTTCAGGTGTATATGCGTCGGATCAGGGAGCAGGAACGCACGCGTGTGTTCTGCCTGCATGGAATCGAGCATAGTCTGGATGTGGCAAGAATCGGATATATAAAGAATCTGGAACAGGGACTTTCCTTCCGGCAGGATGTGATCTATGCAATGGCATTGCTGCACGATATCGGAAGATGTGAGGAGTATGCTTCCGGGAAATCCCATCATGAGGCGGGAGCCGAGCTGGCACGACCTATCCTTCTGGCATGTGGATATACAGAGCATGAATGTGCTGAAATCTGTGATGCAATCGGCAGACATAAGGCACCGAGTGAGCAGGCAAGATCGCTTGCAACATTGCTGTATGATGCGGATAAGCAGTCTAGAAACTGTTTTGACTGCCCCGTGCAGGAACAGTGTTACTGGTCAGAGGAAAAGAAGAACCATACAATTCGATATTAAGTTTCATATACAAGAAGAATGCAGTCGGGAAAAAAACGGCTGCTTTTTTGTTTATGACGGGTGTAAAGAAATTGACAAAAAACAAAACTTGATAAAAACAACTGCAAATTGATTTGCACAAAGGAAACACAGGCAAAAATAAAATACAACTTGATAAAACTGTGCAACAACATAAAAACAATAAGAAAACCTCTCTTTTTTTCTAAAAATAAAAAATGAACTCCCCAAAACTTTAAATAAATTAGGAAATCCCTTATCTGTGTTGACAAAATAACGTTACAGGCACATAATACAGCCAAGTCAAAGGTAATGACTTAAGAAAATTAAGAAAAATGTGAGAAGAAAGAGAGGATGATGTTTATGAAGAAAAGAAAATTAATCAGCATGGTGCTTGCAGCAACATTGGCATTGACATCTCTTACCGGTTGTGGAAAGAAGGATTCATCCAGTGATGACAGTGTATTAAGAGTCGGAATGGAATGTGCATATGCTCCATTCAACTGGTCACAGGAAACGGATGAGCTTGCAAATGGTGAAAAGGCAGTTCCAATCTACGGAACAAACATGTATGCATATGGATATGACGTAATTGTAGCAGAGAAGCTTGCAAAGCAGATGGGTAAGACATTGGAAATCCACAAGGTAGAATGGGATTCCATCGGAATGTCACTCGATGCTGGCGATTACGATGTGATCATCGCAGGTATGGGTCGTACGAAGGAACGTGAGGCATCTTATTCATTTACAGATCCTTACTATTATAGAACAAACTGCTTAGTTGTTAAGAAAGGTTCTGGATTGGAAGGAATCAAGGGCTTATCTGAATTGGCAGGAAAGAATGTAACACTTACGACACAGCTTGGTACCGGATGGGTAAACCTGCTTGATCAGGTACCGGATGCAACACTTGGTGCAAATTATGAGACAACGGCTGAATGCTTTATGGCGATCTCAAATGGAACGGCTGATGTGTGTGTCATTGATGCACCGACAGCAGAATCTGCAGCGATGACAAACGATGATCTGGCAATTATCTATCTGGATGACAATGACAAGTTCGTGGGCGATGAGGAAATGACAAATGTATGTATCGCAACAAGAAAAGATGATACCGCCCGTCGGGATGAGATTCAGAAGGCGATGGATGCCATCGGATGGAATGACAAGGCTGAGATGGATAAGACAATGGAAGAGGCAGTCAGCTTACAGCCAGCAGCTAATTAGATTATGATCCCCCCGCAGCCTTTCATGATTTCAGGCTGCGGAGGAATTATAAAAAACGTGTAGGACAGGAGGAAATCATATGGGTGCTATTCTAAGTATATCATCCCCGAACAATATCTTTGAATGGATGGCATTTCTTGCCGAAAAGTATTCGAGCATGTTCTTGCAGGGAACATGGATTACCCTGTATGTATCTGTGATCGGTACGATCGTAGGTTTCATACTTGGTTATATCGTAGGTATTGTCGGAGATATCAAAATTCACAAAGAAGATAATCCGATCAAAAAGGGAATTATCAAATTCTTCAAATTTATCTGTTTCTTATATGTAGAGTTGTTCCGAGGAACACCAATGATCGTACAGGCGATGATCGTATACTTCGGTCTCCGTCAGGGCGGTGTGAACATCAACCCGATCATTGCAGGTATTCTCGTAACTGTATTAAATACAGGTGCGTATATGTCAGAAACCGTACGTGCAGGTATCAAATCCATTGATGCCGGACAGCGTGAAGGTGCTCTGGCAATGGGAATGTCGCCGATGCAGGCAATGTTCTATGTAATCCTTCCACAGGCATTCAAGAACATTATCCCAGAGATGGCGAACACATTCCTGACGAACCTGAAGATGACATCTGTGTTGAATGTAATCGGTATTCAGGAGTTGTTCATGCAGGCAAAAACGGTCGGTGGTACATATTACAAGTATTTTGAATCGTATCTTGTAATCGCACTAATCTATCTGGTGCTTTGTGTGGCATTTAACCGGTTGTTCTTATTTATCGAGAAAAAGATGGCAGGCAAAAAAGATTATGTGCTTGCTGTGGAATATATGGAAGACAAACAGTAGGAGGGTGAGCTTATGAGTAAAAACAATGAAGAAAGTATTATTGAAGTAAAAGACTTAAGCAAATCCTTCGGTGATCATGAGGTTTTGCGGAAGATTGATTTTGAAGTGAAGAAGGGCGAGGTGATCTGTATCCTTGGTTCGTCCGGTTCCGGTAAGTCAACCTTGCTCCGGTGCGTGAACAAGCTGGAGACACAGACGAGTGGACAGGTGTTGTACCATGGTAAGGAGATCCGGAATGTCCAGAAGGAGATTAATGAGTTTCGTTCCAGAGTTGGCATGGTGTTCCAGTCCTTCAACTTATTTAACAATATGACGGTGCTGGAAAACTGTATGGAGGGCGCCAGAAAGGTACTGCATGTATCCAAGGAAGAGGCGTTCGATCGTGCAATCAAGCATTTGAAAGAGGTTGGCATGGCACCATACATTAACGCCAGACCGGAGCAGTTATCCGGTGGACAGAAGCAGCGTGTGGCAATCGCCAGAGGGCTCTGTATGAATCCGGAGGTGCTGCTGTTCGATGAGCCGACATCCGCGCTCGATCCGGAGATGGTCGGTGAAGTATTAAATGTAATGAAGGAGCTTGCAAGCTCCGGACTCACGATGTTGATCGTGACACATGAGATGGATTTCGCCAAGAATGTATCGTCCCGTGTGTTGTTCATGGATAAGGGCTATGTTGTGGAGGATGCACCACCAGAGGAGTTCTTCACGAATCCAAAGAACGATCGAAGCAGAGAGTTCTTAAGCAGATTCATTGCATAGCAACCTTGCTTGAAAATGGTTTCAAAAAGTGTAGATAGATTGTGAGGGAAAAATATGGAAAATTATGTTGTTACTTTTGCAAGAGGCTTTGGTACCGGCGGAAAGGAAATCGCATCGAAGCTTGCGAAGGAGCTTGGCATCCATTGCTACGAAAATCGAATCCTGACACTGGCATCCCAGATGAGCGGACTCGATGAGAAGTTATTTCAGGAGGTCAACGAGAAGGTTCGTTCCAATGGCGGTTTTTCCAGCTTTTTAAAAGGCTTGCCACGGGCGAAAAGCTATATCAGCCGGAATGAGAAGTTCGTGTCCGATGATAAGCTGTTTGAGTATCAGAAGCAGATCATTGAGAACTTAGCGGATACCGAATCGTGTGTCATCGTTGGAAAGTGTGCCGATTACATCCTGCGGGGCAGACCGAATATTGTAAGCATCTACATAGAGGCACCACGTGATTTCTGTGTGAAGCGGACGATGGAGCATATGGGCGTGACCGAGGATGTTGCGACGGCGACGATCGTGCATACGGATAAGTTCCGTGCCGATTATTACAAGTATTATACACATGGAAATTACTGGACGAACCCGGTCAACTACGATCTGACGATCAACAGTGAGAAGGTCGGAATTGAAGATAGTGTGAAGCTGATCAAGGATTACATGAAGATTAAAGGCATTATAAAGTAACGAAAACATTTTATATATTTAGGAGGCGTTTATTATGAAATTAAAGGATCTTGGATTAACAAAGCAGGACATCAAGGATAAGGTAAGCAAGTACATGATCGATACATACGAGCGTTTTGATTTCTTGGCAGAGACAGCCGAGGGCATGTACATGTACGATGAAAATGGAACTCCGTATCTGGATTTCTATGCAGGTATCGCGGTAAATAATGCCGGAAGCAGAAACCCGAAGGTTGTTGCAGCCGTCAAAGATCAGGTCGATGATATCATGCATACATTCAACTATCCGTACACGATTCCGCAGGCATTGCTGGCTGAGAAGGTGTGTACAACAATCGGTATGGATAAGATCTTCTATCAGAACTCCGGTACAGAGGCAAACGAAGCCATGATCAAGATGGCAAGAAAATATGGTATTGAGCATTACGGACCAAACCGTTATCATATCGTAACTGCAAAGATGGGCTTCCATGGTAGAACATTTGGTGCGATGTCCGCAACTGGTCAGCCGGGCAATGGCTGTCAGGTTGGCTTCGGACCGATGACATATGGTTTTTCTTATGCGCCATACAATGATCTGCAGGCATTTAAGGATGCTTGTACCGAGAATACGATCGCGACCATGATCGAGCCAATCCAGGGTGAAGGCGGTGTCCATCCTGCAACCTACGAGTTTATGACAGGACTTCGTAAGTTCTGCGATGAGAATAATATGCTGCTCCTGATTGATGAGGTACAGACCGGATGGTGCAGAACCGGTCAGCCGATGTGCTACATGAACTATGGTATCAAGCCGGATATCGTCTCTATGGCGAAGGGACTTGGTGGCGGTATGCCAATCGGTGCCATCTGTGCAACCGCGGAAGTTGCAACCGCATTTACACCGGGTTCCCATGGTACAACATTCGGTGGACATCCGGTCAGCTGTGCAGCCGCTTATGCGGAAGTAAACGAGCTTCTTGACCGCGATCTTGCAGGCAATGCAAAAGAAGTTGGTGCGTACTTCATGGATAAGCTGAAGAACCTTCCACATGTGAAAGAGGTTCGTGGTATGGGACTGATGATCGGTGTTGAGTTTGATGATACAATCGGTGCTGTTGATGTGAAGCATGGTGCATTTGACAGAAAGCTTCTGATCACAGCAATTGGTTCGCATGTCATTCGTATGGTTCCACCACTGATTGCAAGCAGAGAAGATTGTGACAAGGCATATGCAATTCTGGAAGAGACAGTGAATGCACTTTCAAAATAAAGGCAAGGTGAATTAGATTGAAGAATTTTAGCTTTTCTGTGCCGCAGGATATCATTGTTGGTGCAGGTTCTATTAAGAAATTAGGTGAATGCGCAACCAAACTTGGCGGCACACATGCCCTTATCATCTCCGGTCCCCATCTGAACAAGATGGGACTGGTGGATACATGTAAACAGTCTCTGGCAGATGTTGGGATTCCGGCGGATGCATTTACGGAGACCGAAGGAAATCCTTCGGTTGAGACGGTCGAAAAGGCAACGAAGCTGTACAAGGAATGTGGCGCGGATTTCATTGTGGCATTTGGCGGTGGTTCTCCGATGGATGTGGCAAAGGCTGTTGGTGTTATCGCAAAATACGGTGGAAGCATTACAGAATACGAAGGTGGAGGCAAGGTGCCGGGACCGATTGTTCCGCAGATTGCGATTCCAACGACTGCTGGTACAGGTTCTGAGGTAACTGCATTTTCGGTTATTACCGATCACAGCCGGAACTACAAACTGACGGTATTCAGTTATGAACTGATTCCAAAGTACGCGATTTTAGACCCGGATCTGATTGCAACGGCTCCTGCTTCTGTGGCAGCAGCGTGTGGAATGGATGCATTTATCCATGCATGTGAGTCGTATATCTCGACGGATGCTTCTCCGTTTTCCGAGGCGATGTCTGAGAAGGCGATGGAACTGATCGGGCGTTCGATCCGGGCTTATGTGGCAAATCGTACGGATGTCGATGCCGCCAGTGATATGCTGGTTGGTTCCCTCTTTGCGGGTATTGCATTTTCGTGGGCGAGACTTGGCAATGTACATGCGATGAGTCATCCGGTCAGTGCGTATTTCGATGCACCACATGGCGTGGCAAATGCAATCTTGCTTCCGACGATTCTGGATTATAACAAGCTTGCGGATAAAGGTAAATATAAGAAAATCTACGAATATGTGAGTGAGACACACAGAAGCGATGAGAGCTTCACACCGGATATGCTGGTGGATGCGATCAGAGCGTTGAATAATAGTCTTTCAATTCCTGCAAATCTTACAGAAGTAGGAGTGACGGAAGACAAGATCGATGTCATGGCAGACGATGCCATGAAGAGCGGAAACATCATGGTGAACCCACGCCGCTCTACGAAGAAGGATATCGTAGCTCTTTACAAAAAGGCTATGTAATATCAAACCTGTCTACACGGGAAAAGGTTGTCGCTTGTCGGCAGCCTTTTTCTATTGAGGATATTATTTGCAAAACAACCCTCAGAGATAATGATTTGCATGGAAAAATATACTATTCGGAATCATATGCGATGTATGGAATCTAAACGATTCTAAAAATTGTAAATAAAAAAATATAGATAAACCGGTGGCAGTTTTATGATAAAAATGTTAAAATGATAATAATTATGGACAAGAATGAAAATGAGGGCTTATAAATTATGAAAAAACAGGTTATAACGATTGGAAAACGTGACTTTGAAATTGGAAAACGTCCTTATGTGATGGGAATCCTGAATGTGACACCGGATTCCTTTTCGGATGGCGGAAAGTACGGAGATCTGGATGCGGCGTTGAAGCATACAGAAGAAATGATCAAGGAAGGTGCCGATATCATTGATGTTGGCGGAGAGTCGACTCGGCCGGGACATGTGAAGATTTCGGTTGCGGAAGAGATTGAACGTACCTGCTTCGTGATTGAGGCAATCAAGGAACGGTTTGAGATTCCGGTTTCGTTAGATACGTACAAATATCAGGTGGCTCAGGCGGGAATTCTGGCTGGTGCCGATCTGATCAACGATATATGGGGATTTAAATGGGACGATGAGATGGCACCGCTTTGCGCGAAATACCAGATTCCGGTCTGCCTGATGCACAACCGGAAGGAAGCGGTATACAATGATTTTATTGCGGATGTGATCGCAGACATGAAGGAGTGCGTACAGATTGCGCGCGCATCAGGACTTGCCGACGATAAGATCATCTTAGATCCGGGGATTGGATTCGCAAAGACTACGGAAGAGAACTTAAAGTTTATGAACCATCTGGAGGATCTGGTTGCACTCGGATATCCGGTACTGCTTGGAACTTCGAGAAAATCCATGATTGGAAATACACTGAATCTGCCGGTTGACGAGCGAGAGGAAGGAACAATGGCAACTTCTGTCTTAGGACTGGTGAAGGGGTGCAGCTTCTTCCGTGTACATGATGTGAAGAAAAATGTGCGTGCGCTTGCGATGACAGATGCAATGCTCAAGGCATAAGATGGCAGGCGTGTGTCATAACGCTGTCAGGGCATTTGCTATGGAATAGGAGACGGAAAAGGACAGAAAAGAAATGGATAAAATATGGATTAAAGATTTAGAGATATTTGCATATCACGGTGTCCTTGCAGAAGAAAAAAGAAATGGACAGAAATTCTATGTAACTGTATCTATGGATGTGGATCTGCATGCGGCAGGCATGACAGATGATCTGGACAAAACGGTCAATTATGCAGAAGTATGTGAACTGATCCGGCGGACGATGCAGGAGGAAAGCTATGATCTGATTGAGGCAGCAGCGGAGAATGTTGCAGATGCGATTTTGCTTGCCTATCCACAGATAAAGATGGTTCATGTGATTGTAAGCAAGCCGGGGGCTCCTATTCCGATGGACTTTGATACGGTCTGCGTGGATATTACAAGAGGCAGACATATTGCGTATCTGGGTATCGGTTCCAATCTCGGAGATAAGGAGGCATACCTTGACTATGCGGTCGATCAGCTGAACAAAGATGAGTATATTCAGGTGACAAAGGTTTCTTCCTATATAATAACAGAACCATATGGCGATGTGGAACAGGATGATTTCTTAAATGGTTGTCTGGAGATTGAGACAATCTATTCTCCACAGGATCTGCTGGCTGTTATCAACGATATTGAACAGGGTGCCGGCAGAAAGCGGCTGATCCACTGGGGCCCAAGAACTTTGGACATAGACATTTTGCTCTATGATCAGGAAATGATCATGGAAGACACGCTGAAGGTGCCGCATGTGGAGATGGCAAAGCGCGCGTTCGTGCTTGAACCACTTGCCGAAATCGCACCATATGCCTACCATCCGGGCTACCATAAGACGATCATCGAACTACTGGAAATATTACAAAACAAAAAAGATTAAACTACAATATAAGAAAAACTATATTCAAGGGAGCGGCAAATGACATGCGTATGCCATTTGCATTGTAACCGGAAGTATATAAATGAGCAGATAATTATCCGATACAATCGATGTGTAGAAATCATGCGGGACACTGGTATTTATCCTAACGCAGACCATTGGAGCACATCAGCACTTAGCGAGTAACGCATTCATTCGCAGAATGATGTGTTAGGAGCTTAGTGTCTGCTATGTGCGGAAGTGAGCGAGAGCGCGTCTGCGTATGGATAATAGTACTTCAACGCCGTTTCGATTCCTGCAATTGTGACCAGAAAGATTCCAAAGCTGTCGGATAATTATCTGCGGATGAAATAGGGAGGTAAAAACTATGGCATACAAAATGTTTGCCGCCATCTACGTGGGAAGCAGCGAGATATCCATGAAGATCTTCCAGGTAAATGGTAGAAAAACGTTTCGTCAGATTGACAGTGTCAGCCGGATACTGGAGCTTGGGCGGGACACCTATCGCGAAGGAAAACTGAGCCGGGAGTCGATCAAAATGATTTGCGAAGAACTCGAAGGCTTAAAACATAAAATGGAAGAATACAAGATCACAGAATACCGTGCCTATGCGACGAGTGCGGTACGTGAGGCAGATAACATGGATCTGGTGCTGGATGTGATCGAGCATACCACAGGTATCCGTGTACAGGTTCTGAGTAACTCGGAACAGCGTTATATCAGCTTCAAGGGACTGGTTGCGAAGTATTCGGATTTCCATCAGGTTGTCAGCAAGAACACAGCGTTCGTCGATGTCGGTGCTGGAAGCGTGCAGATTTCCCTGTTTGATAAGAACAATCTGGTTGTCACAGAGAATATCCCGATTGGTGCGGTGCGTGTTCGTGATTATCTGGCACTCATCGGGCACAAGTCCGGAAGACTCGATGAGATCATGGCAGACTATGTAGATAATGATATTGTATCGTTCCGAAATATTTATCTGAAGGATAAAGAAATCAAGAACATTATCGCTGTTGGTGAGGTCGTAAGCTCCCTGAAGAAGATCGTGCCGGAACTTTCCATCAAGGATGTGATCACGCGGGCGCAGTTTGATGCGATGTACAAGCGTGTTATCAGTATGCCGGCGCAGGAGCTCGCGGAAAAATACGGTATTCCATACGAGCGTGCGACGCTGATGTTACCGAACATCACAATCTACCAGTCGTTCCTGAACAACTGTAAGGCAGAGGAAATGTATGTGCCGGATGTGGATTTCTGCGAGTGTATCGTGGCAAATTACATGGACGAAGGAAGCCGTGTCGTGTTCAATCACAATTTTGAGGAAGATATTCTTGCAACGGCGAATAACATTGCGAAGCGGTATCGCTGCAATCGGAATCATGTGGAGCAGACCGCATATTTTGCACTGAAGATCTTCGATGTGGTTCGTAAGCCGTTTGGATTGGATAAGATGCAGCGTCTGCAGCTTCAGATTGCGGCACTTCTGCATGAATGTGGTAATTTCATCAATCTGCATGATGGAGCGAGAAATTCCTATTATATAGTAGCAAATACTGAGATCCTTGGACTTTCGCACAAAGAGCGTATGGAAGTGGCAAATGTAGTCAAGTACAACCCACTGTATCTTCCATCGAAGGATAAGATATCAGCAGAACTTGATGGCTGTGATTATATTGTGATCGCGAAGCTTGCAGCAATCTTACGAATTGCGAATATTCTCGATAAGAGCCATATGCAGAAGATCGAAGATATTTCCGTGACATTGAAAGACGGAAAGCTGATTATTCTGGCAAAGACATACGAAGATATCTCACTGGAGGCGGGACTTTTTGAAGCACGTGCAGATTTCTTTGAGCAGATCTATGGAATCAGACCGGTACTTCGGGTGAAAAGGAGTGTGTAAGGAATGGACAAAAAATTATTGGAAAAACCGGAAAATTATTATAACCGTGAGATGAGCTGGTTACAGTTTAATTACAGAATCTTAAATGAGGCGAAGGATAAGTCAATTCCACTGTTTGAACGCCTGAATTTCCTGAGTATCACAGAATCAAATCTGCACGGCTTCTGGTTTCTTCCGGTCTGATATCTTCATCTATAATAT
>ENA-ORCP01002058-ORCP01002058.1-human-gut-metagenome-genome-assembly--contig:-NODE-2058-length-16580-cov-4.221535_pt1 | contig 16580 bp, 17 predicted proteins | sample MGYA00242990_ERZ507991 | MGnify/ENA primary metagenome ERZ507991 (study PRJEB26167, sample SAMN06115496) | human gut metagenome | host: Homo sapiens | place: China:Henan | collected 2015-05-07... | reverse complement strand
AGATGGGGCACCGTGCCGAGGAGCTGCTGCTTTCCATCCCCGAAATACAATATTCGCAACCGCAAACACCGCACTCTGTACGGTGCGACAGCGCCTCGTCGTAGCCGATGTAGGCGCACAGGCGGCCCTTGTGCCGCCACTCGGCGCTGCGCATAAAGTCCTCATATTCGGCGTTGCCCGTGCCGAGGAGCACGAACGCCATGTCCTCGCTGTCCATGAGCTCGTCGAGCACGCACTGCACCAGGTCGAAGCCCTTTTGCGGCGTCATGCGCGTGACCATGGCGACGATGGGCGTGTGCGCGCCGATCTCGAGACCGAGCTCCCGGCACAGCGCGGCGCGGCAGGCGGCCTTGCCGCTCAGGTCGTCGGCGGAGTAGGGCGCGGCGATGCCGCCGTCGTGCGCGGGGTCAAAGACGGCGGTGTCGATGCCGTTGAGAATGCCGGACAGCTGGTGCTGCCGGGCGTTGAGAATGCCCTCGAGTCCCTCGCCGTAAGCCACCGTGCGAATCTCGCCGGCGTAGCTCGGGCTGACGGTGTTGATGTGGTCGGCAAAGACGCAGCCGGCCTTGAGCAGGTTCGCGCAGCCGTTGAGCTCCATGAACTCCGGCGTGTAATAGCGCGCGTCGATGCCGAGCAGGTCCTGCACAAATTCGAACGAGAACTTGCCCTGATAGGCGATGTTGTGGATCGTCAGCAGCGTCTGCATGCGCGACTGCATCCTGCCGGCGTACTGTGTTTTCATCAGCATGGGCAGCACGGCCGTGTGCCAGTCGTTGCAGTGCAGGATCTCGGGCGTGAAGTCGAGCCTTGGCAGCGCCTCCAGGATCGCGCGGGCGAAAAACGCATACTGCTCGCCCTCGGCCTCGCCGCCGAGATAAATGCGGTCGCCGAAATAAAACTCGTTGTCCACGAGGTAGATGACGATGCCGTCGAGCAGCAGCCGCTCGATGCCGACGTACTGATGCCGCCAGCCGAGATCGATATAAAAATCCGTCAGGTGCGTGACCTGGGATGCGTATTTTTCCTTGATCACGCGGTGGTACGGCGTGATGATGCGCGCGTCAAAGCCGAGCGCGGCCAGACTCTTCGGCAGCGTGCCGACGACGTCCGCAAGGCCGCCGGTCTTGGCCAGCGGCGCGCACTCGGCGGCTGCCAGCAGCACGCCGGGCAGGTCGCAGCGGCCCTTTTCGGCCAGCGCTGCGCGCAGTTCGGGTTTCATGGCGTTCCCTCCTTTACCGGTTCGTGAAGGTGAAGTATACGGCGGCAAGCTCCGGCAGCGTCACGCGCGCGGAGTAGGGGAGCGCGCCGAACGGCACGTTCTCGCTGCGGATCTCGGGCGCGTTGTGCACGCCGGAGCCGCCGAATTCCTCGCTGTCGCTCGACAGCAGCTCGCGCAGCACGCCGCGCCTGGGCAGGCCGATGACAAAATCTTCATAGCGCACGGGCGTGAAGTTGCACACGCACACGAGCCGGCGGCCGTTGCGCGCCGTACGCAGGAAGGCGATGGCGCTGCGCTCGGCGTCGTCCACGTTCAGCCACGTGAAGCCGTCCCAGCCGTCGTCGATGTCCCAGAGCGCGCGGATGCTGCGGTAGCAGGCGTTGAGCGCGCTGCACCAGCGCTGCATGGCCTTGTGCATTGGGTAGTCGAGCAGCAGCCAGTCAAGTCCCTGCTTGTAGTTCCACTCGATGAACTGGCCGAATTCCGAACCCATGAACGTGAGCTTCTTGCCCGGGTGCGCGAACTGATAGCCGTAGAGCGCGCGCAGGGTGGCAAACTTCTGCTCATAGGTGCCGTACATCTTGTCGAGCATCGACTTCTTGCCGTGCACGACCTCGTCGTGCGAAAACGCGAGGATGAAGTTCTCGGAGAAGGCGTACATCATCGAGAACGTCAGCTTGTCGTGATGGTATTTGCGGAAGTAGGGGTCGAGCTCCAGATAGTCGAGCGTATCGTGCATGAAGCCCATATCCCACTTGAAGCTGAAGCCGAGGCCGCCGTCATAGGGCGGCTTCGTCACACCGGGGTAGGCGGAGGACTCCTCCGCGACCGTCACGCAGCCGGGCCACGCCGTGAGCACGGTCGTGTTGAGCTTTTGCAGAAAGGCGACCGCGCCGAGGTTGATGTTGCCACCGTCGCGGTTCGGCGTCCATTCGCCGTCGCGCCGGGCGTAGTTGAGATACAGCATCGAGGACACCGCGTCCACGCGGATGCCGTCGATGTGATAGCGGTCGAAAAACGACATGGCCGACGAAATGAGAAAGCTCTGCACCTCCGGCATTTCGTAGTCGAAAATGAGCGTGCCCCACTCCGGATGCTCGGCCATGCGCGCATCCTTGCACTCGTAGAGCCGCGTGCCGTCAAAGCGCGCGAGCCCGTGCGCGTCCTTCGGAAAGTGCGCCGGGACCCAGTCCATGAGCACGCCGATGCCGGCGCGGTGGAGCGTATCGACAAAGTACATGAAGTCCTGCGGCGTACCATAGCGGCTGGTGGGGGCGTAGTACCCGGTCACCTGATAGCCCCAGGAGCCCTCGTAGGGGTATTCCGTCACGGGCAGAAGCTCCACGTGTGTGTAGTGCATCGTCCGGCAGTAGTCCGCCAGCTCGTCTGCGACCGAGCGGTACCACGGCAGGCCGGTCTCCGGCCGGCGCCAGGAGCCGAGGTGCACCTCGTAAATGCTCATCGGCGCGCGGTACACATCGCGCGCGGCGCGGCGGCGCAGATAGCTCCGGTCGTGCCAGACGTAGCCCTCGAGCGCCCAGACCTTCGATGCGGTCGCAGGCCCGGTCTCGCAGTGCGCGGCGAAGGGGTCGGCCTTGAGCACCGTCTGGCCGTCGGGGGCGGTGACGGCGTATTTATAGAGCGCCCCGTCGCGCAGACCGGCTACGGTCTGCACCCATGTGCCGTCCGGCAGCCGGTCCATCGGCGTTGCCGCCGCGTCCCAGCCGTTGAAGTCGCCCACGAGCGCGACGCGCTGCGCGTGCGGCGCCCAGACGGCGAAGCGGTGCCCAGACGCGCCGGGGAGCGCGTGGCAGCCGAACGTGCGGTAAGCGTGCACGGCCGCGCCGGTATGAAATTCCTGCAGCTCCGGCTCCATGACAGAGCCGGGCGCGCGTCCTGTCTTGTCCATGGCGCGCCTCCAATATCCCAGTCTAGCACGATCATTATACCGTGCCCGGCATGAAATTCCAACAGTTTTTTGCGGCCTTGCTTTGACAATGCGCGCCGCAGCCGCTATACTTGGGACAGATAGAATGTATTTGGGAGGCACGGTATGTTTACCTTCAATCACTTTAATTTCAATGTCCTCGATCTCGAGCGCAGCGTGCGCTTTTATCATGACGCCCTCGGGCTGGAGCCCGTGCGCACGAAGGATGCGGCCGACGGCTCGTTCCGACTTGTGTTTCTGGGCGACGGGCACTCGCCGTTTCAGCTCGAGCTGACCGGTCTGCGCGGCCGCACGCAGCCGTATGACCTCGGGGAGGGGGAGTTTCACCTCGCGTTTTCCGTGCCGGACATGGACGCCGCGCACGCGAAGCACGCAGCCATGGGCTGCATCTGCTTTGAAAACCCCGGCATGGGCATCTACTTCATCGAGGACCCGGACGGGTACTGGATCGAGATCGTGCCGGAAAAGTGAATCCCCACGCAGGAGACGGAAAAACGTCTCCTGTGTTTTTTTGTATAGCGAAAACCACTCGCTAGGCGAGTGGTTTTCGCTATACAATGACCGGCGCCCCACAGAAAAATCTGCGGGGCGCGCTTTGTTGGCCGGTATGTGCGCTCAGTCGTCCGGCGCCGACAGCCGGCAGATGTCGAGCACGGACACCTCGAACGCCGTACGCTCGACGGCGCCGGTGTCCAGCACCTTGATGTAGCTGCGGCTTTGCAGCCGCCCTTCGAGGGACACGCGCGTGCCTACGTCCCAGAGTGCGGTCTCGCACGCGCGCGCACCCCAGGTGATGCACGGCAGGTAGTCGCTGCGGCCGTAGTGCCGGTTTACGGCCAGCATCAGGTCGCAGATGTCGCGGCCCATCGGCGTCGTGCGCAGGTTCGGTGGTTTGCAGAGCGTGCCGCTGAGCAGGATCAGGTTGCGGTCATACGGCTCGTCGCTGAGTGAAATGTCGCGCGCGAACACCGTGATGACCAGCTTTGCGCCCGGTCCGCGGCGGTTGTTGAACGAGCGCACATCGCCGATCACGCACAGTCTTGCCGATTCCTCCAGCGGCATCTCGGCCAGCAGCCGCTCGCGCACGACGACGTTCACGCGGTCGATCGTGCCGGACAGCCGCTGCGTCTCGAGCGGGAAGGTGAAAAAGCGCTCCTGCCGGTTTTCGTGCGACAGCACGGGCGGCGCCGCCAGCGTGCCGCAGAGCTCGGCATAGTTGTTTTGTTCCAGTTCGTCCATGTGCTGCACCTCTCTTGTTGGGTACCACAGCCTATGTGCCGGCGGCGGAAAATATGCGTCTTGTGCAATGCGGCCGGACGCGGTATAATAAGAGCACCTATTTTTCGTGTCTCATCAGAAAGGACGAACGATCATGGAACTTCGAGAGATTCTTTCCCGCTGCGACCACACGCTCCTGCGCGTGGATGCCACCGCGGCGGAGATCCGCGCCCTCTGCGATCAGGGCATGCGTTATGGTTGCGCCAGCGTGTGCATCCCGCCGTGCCATGTCGCCGGGGCGAAGAAATATGTCGGCGACCGCCTGCGCATCTGCACGGTCATCGGCTTCCCGAATGGGTACAACACCCCGGCTGTCAAGGCGTTCGAGGCGGCGGAAGCCATCCGCAACGGCGCCGACGAGGTGGACATGGTCATCAATCTGGCCATGGTCAAGGACGGCTGCTGGGACGATGTCGCGGCCGATATCCGCGCCGTGCGTGAGGTCAGCCGCGGCCGCATCCTCAAGGTCATCATTGAGTGCTGCCTGCTGACCGAGGAGGAAAAGCGCATGCTCTGCCGCATCGTGTCCGACAGCGGAGCCGACTATATCAAGACCTCCACCGGCTTTTCCACCGGCGGCGCCACGGCGGACGATGTGCGCCTGCTGCGCACCTGCTGCCCGCCGCACGTGAAGGTCAAAGCCGCCGGCGGCATCGCAAGCCTTGCCGACGCGGAGGAGTTTATCCGCCTCGGCGCGGACCGGCTCGGCACCAGCCGCATCGTGAAGATCGCCATGGCGCAGGAGCAGCAGGCTGCCGAGGCAGCGGCCGCGCCGCAGCAGCCGGAAGCGGCTGCACAGCCAGAGACGCCGGAACAGCAGGACACCACTTACTGAGTCTGCCGGGCGGCGAGTTTTTGCCGCACGGTTCGCCCCAGCCACACGCCGGGGATGGCAAGTCCAAACCAGAACAGGGTATACAGCGGGCAGATCTGCCCGAGGACGTCGAGCGGCCGGTCTGCGTAGTTCCAGACGTTCCAGCCAAGGCGCAGGTTGACCAGCACGCCGGTGAAATACTCCACCGTCGTGACGGCGGCCGCGCACAGCGTCCAGCGCCGCCAGAGCACGGTGCGCTCGCGCCCCGCGATCAGATAGATCAGCACGGCGCACACGCCGCCGCACAGCAGCATCGACCAGTGCGTCCGGCCGCGCCAAAGCAGCTCCAGCCCGCCGTAGCCCAGTCCGCCGGCGGTGAACACACCGCCGTATTCGAGTACTTTCATATGGCTTCGCCTCCGTGGAGGAGTATGTCCCCGGAAGGTGGGATTCAGTCCGCATTTTTTGCTCGCCCGGCGCAGAAAACCCTTGACAGACCGTGCCGGGACTGCTATAGTATAAAAGCTGACAACAAAGTGGGTGCCCTCTGGGCAGCCTCACCCGGCCGCAAAGGCGGTCCGCGGTCAATAAAACCCGCTCCCGTCCGGGAGATATGTGTGTTTTATGCGCGCGGATGTGTCTTGCATCCGTGCTTTTTTGTTCTCGGAGCGATCGCTCCCGATGCAACCAATGGAGGTGTGTTCGTATCGCAACTGCAAACTATCAGATCAACGAAGAGATCCGCGATAAGGAAGTCCGCGTCATCGGCGCTGACGGCGCTCAGCTGGGCATCATGTCCTCGGCCGCTGCGCTGGAGATCGCCGAGGGGAAGGACCTCGACCTCGTGAAGATCGCTCCGGGTTCCAACCCACCGGTCTGCAAGATCATGGACTACGGCAAGTACCGTTTCGAGCAGGCCAAGCGCGAGAAGGAAGCCAGAAAAAATCAGCATGTGATCGAAGTCAAGGAGATCCGCATGTCGCCCGGCATCGGCGAGAACGACTTCAACACCAAGCTGAAAAACGGCCAGAAGTTCCTGCAGGGCGGCGACCGCCTGAAGGTGACGATCCGCTTCCGCGGCCGTGAAATGGCGCACACCAATATCGGTGAACAGCTCCTGCGTGACTTTGCCGCCAAGTGCGCGGACATTGCCAACCTCGACAAGCAGCCCAAGCTGGAGGGACGCAATATGTCCATGTTCCTGTCGCCAAAGCCGCAGAACACCAATAGTAAGAAGTAAGCAAACCAAGGAAGGAGAAAATACAATGCCCAAACTGAAATCTCACAGTGGCGCGAAGAAGAGATTCAATCTCACCAAGAACGGCAAGGTCAAGCGTGCCCATGCGTTCAAGAGCCACATTCTTACCAAGAAGGATACCAAGCGCTGCCGTCGTCTGCGTTCCACCACTTATGCGGATGCGACTACCGAAGCGACCATCAGAAAAATGATTCCTTATAAATAAGGATTGACCGCACAATAGGAGGAAACAACAATGGCAAGAGTTAAGGGCGCGATGATGACGCGCAAACATAGAAAAAAGATCCTCGGCCTGGCCAAGGGCTACTGGGGCAACAAGTCCCGCCACTATAAGATGGCCAACCAGCAGATGATGAAGTCCGGCCGCTACGCTTACGTCGGCCGCAAGCAGAAGAAGAGAGACTTCCGTCAGCTGTGGATCACCCGTATCAGCGCCGGCTGCAAAGCCAACGGCATGAACTACTCCACCTTTATGCACGGCCTGAAGCTGGCTGGCATCGACATGAACCGCAAGATGCTCTCCGAGACTGCGATTCATGACCCCGCTGCGTTCACCGCTCTGTGCGAGCAGGCGAAGGCTGCCCTGAACTGAGTTTCCAAGTTAAAAACCCCGCCATCCGACCGGATGGCGGGGTTTTTGTATGTTCTTCAGTCGACCTGCCGCGCCACGACCAGAAAGCGGCCGTTCGCCGTGTGGTAGGCACAGGTGGACAGCGTGAGCAGCCGGTCGCCGGGCTGGATCGTGATGCCGGTGTCATAGCACCGGTTTTGTTCGATAAACGTGCAGTACTGCGCAAACTGCTCCGGGTCCGTGCCGATGCAGTCATAATATCGAAAGGCGTCAGAGCCCTCAGCGGGGATTTCCGTTTCGATCGCGGCCACGACCTCATACGAATGGGAGGCGTAGAGCGTGTCAAACTGCACGATCGGGTGCGCAGCGCGAAATGCCGCATCCTTGTAGGAGATCAGCGAGCCGAACATGCTGCCGTCCTTCATGTGGTGGCCGTAGATGAGGATGTTGTCCGCCGTGCGCACATCGCAGTTTTCGGCGACATACAGCGTGCCGCGGTACGACCACTTGCCGTAGAAGTCCATGTGCAGGTACTTGCCCGGCGTGTCGGGGGCAAACATGACGACGTTGTTGATGTTGGTGCCGTCGATCCGCAGCCAGCCGATCGTATCCGCATTGTCGGCGGCAACTGCACGCACCTGCTCCATGGCCTCCGCACTGGCTGCGTCATGCGCGGCGGCGAGCGCCTCTGCGACAGCGCGGTCGCTGCGGTCACTGTGCCAGTACCAGCCGAGCACGCCAACGCAGACCAAGAATCCGACGATGCAGACGACGCGGATCACGATGAGAACGGTTTTTTTCATACAAAACTCCTGATAAGAAAATGGGCAGTGTCATTTGACGCTGCCCATTTTAACTGCATGAGAGTGAAGATCAGGCGCCGTGGTGCTTGCTCTTCCTGCGGTTGTAGTAGGTCGCAGCGAAGGTCGCCACGAAGATCACTGCCAGCGCAATGACCAGCCAGATCAGACGTGTGTCGCCGGTCTTGGGGGTGTTCGACTTGCTGCCATCCGGATTATTGCCGTCCGGATTGTTGCCGTCCGGATTATTGCCGTCCGGATTGTTGCCGTCCGGATTGTTGCCATCCGGGCCATTCCCGTCCGGATTGTTGGGGTCGGTGCCGTTGCCGTTATCGCCGCCGCCGTTATCGCCGCCGCCGTTGTTGCCGCCGCCGTTATCGCCGCCGTTGTTGCCGCCGCCGTTATCGCCGCCGCCGTTATCGCCGCCGCCGTTATCGCCGCCGTTGTTGCCGCCGCCGTTATCGCCGCCGTTATCGCCGCCGTTGTTGCCGCCGTTATCGCCGCCGTTGTTGCCGCCGTTGTCGCCGCCGTTGTCGCCGCCGTTATCGCCGCCGTTATCATTGCCCTCGCCGAGGATGACAACGATATTGATGTAGTGCAGACCGAAGTTCGTGGCAAACGCCTTGATGGTATTCGTGCCCTTGACATGGATGCCCGTGCCGCCGGGGTAGGTGATCCCGCCGACGCCGACGATGGTGGCCTCCTGCACATCCGCATCAATGCTCCAGTCGTGGACATGGTGGTTGGTGCAGGTGATGGTCACGGGGGACCACGCCGTCACTTCCATGCCGGCATGATAGGGCTTCGTGTGCGTGCCGAGCGCGTCCGTGTAGGTCACGGAGAAGGACGCATCGTGGTCATAGTCGCGCAAGACTGTCAAAAACAGGTGCGTGCTCACGCCCGCCACGTCGCCGGCCGCCGCCGGGGTCGTGCCGAACGAAAACAGCGACAGCGTGAATGCCAGCAAGAAGATGGCAATCATGAGTGCCTGCTTGCGATGAGTTGCTTTTTTCATGTTGATTACATCCGCCTTTCACATTAGCTGGTGATCGATAAAAAGAGATCGCGAGGGAGTGCGTTGGGAACGGTTGCTGTGGGTGAAAATTGCATTGTTTACAGTCTATTCATAAAATAGCACATTGATAAACGCTCGTCAATAACTATAATGCATGAGACGCGGAAAATGTTGCATCATTTTGCAAATGTGCCAAATTTTTTCCCGTTTGCGCATTTTTTTCACAGAGCGGCGCCATGTGTCCGGCAGTGGTGCAGCGAGTGAAAAAAAGCATCGGATCAAAAGCGCAGAAATCCCATAAATTAGGTTTGACAATCGCCGGGCGGAGTGTTAACATTACGAAATGCTGATTAACGGGGTTAACAAAAGGAGGATGGTTCATGCAATTGCAGCGACTGACTGAGGAATTGCTGCTGACGGTTACTTCTTTGAACCGGTCCTGCATACCGCAGAGTGTGCAGGAGCACCTGAAGGGCGAAAACTTCCTGCTGAGCTACCTCGATGAGCACGGCGGGTGCAGTACGCCGGGCGTGCTGCGGGAGGTCCTGGGCGTGAGCGCGCCGCGCACGGCGGCCATGCTGCGCGCGCTGGAGGAAAAGGGGATGCTGCGCCGCTGTGCCGACAGCTATGACCGGCGCCGCGTCGTTGTGCACCTGACGGAGCTTGGCCGCCAGACGGCGGAACAGATGCACACGACATTGTGTGCGCACGTGCAGCGCGTTCTCGAGCAGCTGGGTGAGCAGGATTCCCGCGAACTGATCCGCCTGCTGGGGCGCATCACGGAGATCGAGGCAAGCGCCTGAACGGTGTGCGCGGGTGTTTCGATGCAGGATGTATAAGGAGACAGTTTAATGAAGAAATATATTCAGGAACATAAATATGTTCTGTTGGTGCTGTATTTGCCCATTTATCTGATCTGGTTTGCGCTGGTCGAGCGCATGGTGCCTTCGACGGAGGGCTGCTTTGTATCCTATCTGCCGCTGGACGACAAGATCCCCTTTCTGCCGGGGTTCATTCTGGCGTATGTGCTCTGGTATCCGTTTTTGATCGTCCCGGTCGTTGTGACGCTGCTCAAAGACGATCGCCGCGCGTTCATCCGCTATGCGGCGTTTATCATTGCGGGCTTTTCCATCTCGCTGACGATCTGCATGATCTGGCCGAACTGCCAGCTCCTGCGCCCGTCCGTGGTGGACACGAGCACGCTGTGCGGCTGGCTGGTCAATGCGATCTATTCGGCCGACACGCCGACGAACGTCCTGCCGAGTATGCACGTGGTCGGCTGTATGGCCGTGCTGGCCGTGACGTTCGACAGTAAGTATTTAAAAAAGGTGCGCATCCCGGCGGTCATCATCGCCGCTGCGATCTGCGCGGCGACGGTGTTTGTCAAGCAGCACTCCATTCTGGACGTGTTTGCGGCGCTCGCGCTGTCGCTGGTGCTGTACCTGATCATCTATGTCGCGGCGCGCCGGATCGTGGACCGGCGTCAGCCGACGGCCACAGCCTGAGAGAAACCAAACAGAGAAACAGATAGACGAGGATAAAGAGGAGAAATATGAGTGACCCGAAGATCCTGAAAAAGATGGAGCAGGAAAACCAGAAATACAAACCGAAGCCGGCAGTCGTGGCCGTCTACTGGATCCTGCGTCTGATCGTTATCGGCGTCATGGTCATGACGATCATCCATAAGAACTATGAGAGCACGTTCGTGTGTGTGCTGGTGCTGATTTTGTTCATGCTGCCGAGGTTCGTGGAGCGCAACTTCCGCATCGAGCTGCCGAGCACGCTGGAGATCATTATCCTGGTCTTCATTTTCGCGGCAGAGATCCTCGGCGAGCTCAAGAGCTATTTCATCACCTACCCGCACTGGGACTCCATGCTGCACACGACGACGGGCTTCATCAGCGCGGCGTTCGGCTTTGCCATGGTGGATCTGCTCAACCGCAACAAGCCGCAGCACTTCAAGCTCTCGCCGGTGTTTCTGGCGCTGGTGGCGTTCTGCTTTTCCATGACGGTCGGCGTGCTGTGGGAGTTTTTTGAGTTCTCGATGGACTACCTGTTTCACATGGACATGCAGAAGGACATGATCATCCACTCCTTCGCCTCCGTGACGCTCGACCCGACGAACAGCAATATTCCCGTCCTAGTGGACAACATCACGGACGTGGCCATCAATGGCAAATCGCTCGGTCTTGGCGGCTATCTGGATGTGGGCCTGTATGATACGATGCAGGACCTGTTTGTCAACTTTGTCGGTGCGCTCACGTTCAGCGTTATCGGCTACTTCAGCGCCAAGTCCGGCAACAACAAGATCGCCAAGCAGTTCGTGCCGGTGGTCCTGCCGGAGGAGTCAAAGGCGGAGCGCGAACCGGAGCAAAAGCCGGAAGCGACAAAATAAAAGAAATCCCCGCCGGACGCAGCCTGCGTCCGGCGGGGATATTTGTTTGGGGCATTGGGTCAGAACCGGAACTCAAAATCGAGATCGTAGATGCTCACCGTGTCGCCTTCCTCGATGCCCATGGCCTCGAGCCGGTCGAACAGGCCGGACTGGCGCAGCACGCGGTCAAAGTACATGCGCGATTCGTAGTCGCCGAAGTTGATCGTGCTCATGAGCCGCTGCAGCCACGGCCCTTCGACGACCCAGAGATCGTCAAAGTGGCGGATCTGGAGCTCGTCGCTCGTGCCGACTTCCGGCTCGGGCGGGACGTAGTCCGCCTCGTACGGAGGCACCGGCGGGATCTCGGCGAGCTTGGCCGCGCATGCCTGGATGAGCTCGCGCGTGCCGGTGTGGGCGGCAGCGCTCATCTCAAAGAATTCGTAGCCCTGCGCCTCGACGTGTGCGCGCAGGCGGTCGATGTTCGTGCGGTCGTCGCCGAGCAGGTCGCATTTGTTGGCGGCGACGATCTGCGTGCGCGAGGCCAGCACGTCGCTGTAGGCGCGCAGCTCGGCGTTGATGGCCTCAAAGTCCTCGACCGGGTCGCGCCCCTCGCTGCCGGAGACGTCCACCAGATGCACGAGCAGGCGGCAGCGGTCGATGTGGCGCAGGAAGTCGTGGCCGAGGCCGGCACCGTCGCTCGCGCCCTCGATGATGCCCGGAATGTCCGCCATGACGAACGACGAACCCTCCGACACGTACACGACGCCCAGGTTGGGGAAGAGGGTCGTGAAGTGGTAGTTTGCGATCTTCGGGTGCGCCTTCGACACCACGGACAGCAGCGTGCTCTTACCCACATTCGGGAAGCCGACGAGGCCCACGTCCGCCAGCAGCTTCAGCTCGAGCAGGATCGTGTGGCTCTCGCCGGGCAGGCCGGGTTTGGCAAAGCGCGGCACCTGCCGCGTCGGGGTGGCAAAGTGCTGGTTGCCCCAGCCGCCGCGCCCGCCTTTGCAGAGGACGAAGTCCTCGTCGGCGGACATATCCTTGATGATTTTGCCGCTCTCGGCGTCGCGCACCAGCGTTCCGGGCGGCACGGGAATCACCGTGTCCTTGCCCGACGCGCCGTGCATCTTGCACGCCTTGCCGTCGCCGCCGTTTTCGGCGACGAATTTGCGCTTGTAGCGAAAGGCAAGCAAGGTGTTGGTGCCCTCGTCGATGCGCAGGACGATATTGCCGCCCCGGCCGCCGTCGCCGCCGTCGGGCCCGCCCGCAGCGACATATTTTTCGCGGCGGAAGGAGACGGCGCCGTTTCCGCCGTCCCCCGCCTTGACATAGATTTTTACATGATCGACAAACATATTGTATCCTTTCCGAGGAGGCAGCCTTGCGCATGAAAGGCCTGCGTTTTTCTCGGCTCCCTCGGTGAGGGAGCTGTCACCGACAGGTGACTGAGGGAGTTTTGCAGAGAGCAAGACTCCTTCCGTCACGGCGTTGCCGTGCCGCCTCCCTCACCGAGGGAGGTAAAAAAGGTAGTCCGCGCCACGGTGTGGCGGGAGACAGACGGCGCCCTACGGTGTGTAAAAACACCGCACAACCCGGTAGGGGGCGGCGCCTCGACGACCCGTTGCCTCCTCTTTACGCCTTATCCCCGCGCTCGCGGATGATGATGCGCACAGGCGTGCCGCGGAAGCCGAAGGTCTCGCGCAGGCAATTCTCGATATACCGCTGATAGGAGAAATGGAACAGCTCGATGCTGTTGGCGAAGATGACAAAAGTCGGCGGCGCGACGCTCGCCTGCGTCATATAGTAAATTTTGAGCCGCTTGCCCTTGTCGGACGGCGGCTGCACCTTGGCGGTCGCGTCGCCGAGCATATCATTGAGCATACCGGTGGAAATGCGCAGCTTTGCCTGTTCGTTGACATAGTTGATGTGCTCAAACAGCTTTTGCAGGCGCTGACCGGTGAGCGCGCTGACAAACAGGATCGGCGCATAGGTCATATAGGACAGCGCGTTGTAAATCTTCTTCGTGAACTCGCTCACGCTGTCGTTGTCCTTCTCCACGGCGTCCCACTTGTTGACGACAATGATGCACGCCTTGCCCGCTTCATGCGCGATGCCCGCAATGTGCTCGTCCTGCTCGGTGATGCCCGCCGTGGCGTCGATGACGAGCAGACAGACATCGGCGCGCTCCACCGCCATGTGTGCGCGCAGGACGCTGTACTTCTCAATCACGTCCTCGACGCGCGCCTTGCGGCGCAGTCCCGCCGTATCGATAAAGGTGTACTTGCCATAGGCGCACTCGACCTGTGTGTCGATGGCGTCGCGCGTGGTGCCCGCGATGTCCGAGACAATCAGCCGTTCCTCGCCGAGCAGCCTGTTGATGAGCGAGGATTTGCCCGCATTCGGCTTGCCGATGACAGCGACCTTGATGCTGTCGTCCTCCTCGGCAGTACCCGCATCGGCGGGCAGCTCGGCAAGCACGGCGTCCAGCAGGTCGCCCGTACCGCTGCCGTGCGTGGAGGAAATGGCGATGGGGTCCTTGTCAAAGCCAAGCTCGTAGAACTCGTAGAACTCAAACGGCACGGCGCCGACCGAATCCGCCTTGTTGACGGCGACGACGACCGGCTTGCCGCTCTTTTTGAGCATGACCGCAATCTCGCGGTCGTCAGCGACAAGCCCCGTGCGCACATCGCACATAAAGATGATGACATCCGCCGTGTCGATGGCAATCTCGGCCTGCAGGCGCATCTGCTTCAGAATCACATCATTGGTTTTCGGCTCGATACCGCCGGTGTCAATGACGACAAACGACTTGCCGCACCACTCGCCCTCGCCGTAGATGCGGTCGCGCGTGACGCCGGGCGTATCCTCGATGATGGCGCGGCGCTCGCCGATGAGTTTGTTGAACAGCGTGCTCTTGCCGACATTCGGTCTGCCGACAATCGCGATAATCGGTTTTGCCATGGTGTTGTCCTTTCTTATCTGTAGGCTTCCGCCAGGAAATCCGCGGCGTCTGCGCGGGAGATGGAATACTCCGTATTCGTCTCGGTGGCGGCGGGGTCGTTGATGACGACGTAGAAGTTGTCCGCGTCAAAGCGAAAATAGGGGTACATATCGTATTCGGGGCGATACTGTGCGAGGTCGGCGGCGCTCGGCGCGCCGGGCGTGAATCTGCCGCCGGTGAGCGCCGCCGAAAGCGCGTCAAAATCGGTCACGATGTCGCCGCCCGAGAGCAGGCGTCCGCTTGCCCTGTCCACATTGACCGTGTAGTAGACCTCGCCGCGCGTCTCGCGTCCGTCCTCGTTTATAATCGTATACATACCGACAAAGGAGGCGGAAATCAGGGTCTCGTCCGCATAACTCTCGGCAAGCTGCGCCGTGTAAGTCGCGCTGCCGCCCTCGTCCGCAAGCGAGGAGGCATTCGGCACATAGCTTGCGAACATCTCGTCCGCATAGGCTTCCAGTGCCGCATCGGTCTTCGCATTGCCGAGCGCGAGAATGCCGTAGGCGGCATCAAGCGCCGCCGACTTCTCGGTGCGCTGCACGACATCGTAGTCCTTCGTCTCGGAAACCTCCGTCGTCGCCGAGGTTTCGGAGGCGGCGGGTGCGGTAGGCTCGGTCACAACCGTGTCGGACGGCGTCGAATCACTCGTCTCGACCGGCTTCTTTTTGCAGGCGCAAAATGCGGCTGCAAGCGCAAGTGCAAGCAGAAAAGCAATTGTCTTCTTCATCGTGTCCTCCTTTTATACAAACGGTTCCGCGCCGAAAATCTTGGCGACAAAATCCGCGCCCTCGCCCTCGGCGAAAGCGATCGGCACACCGAGCTTTTCGGCAAGCTCGTCCCGCGACATCCCACAGAGGAACAGATCCCCCTCCGACCGCAGCGTGCAGGCGGGCAGGATAAGTTCGTCTCCGAGGTCGCGGTCCTTCAGCTGTTCGTACAAATCATGCCCGGTGAGCAGCCCGGCCACCGTGATCTGCTCGCCGAAAAAGTGGTTGATGATCTTCACCGTCTCAATTTCAAGCGCCGGGCAGACCGCCATGAGCCGGTCGGCAAGCGACTTGATGAAGTCGTAGGCGGCGACGCCGGTCGCCACGGTGACGCGGCGGGTGCGGTCGCCGAGCGCGTCGGTATAGTCCGCGATGAAGTCCAGCTCCGTGCCGAACTCGCGCTCCATCGACGCGATCATGCCGACACCGTTCTCAAGCTGGGTGAAATCCTCATAGAAATCCGCGTCGGGCAGCTTTGCGCCGCCCTTGATGTACATTTCGTCCGCGACGAAGAAGAGCCGCGTGCCGTGCCGCGCTTTGCAGCCGTCGCCGAAGGCCGTCACCGTGTCGATGACCGCGCGACATTCTTCCTTTGTATACGGCTCAAGCGGGAACAGCCCGTCGCGGAACTTGGTCAGCCCTGCGGGGACGATGGAAACCGAGTCGAGCGCGGGATAGAAAGTCTCGAGGTCGCGCATGGTACGCAGCAGCTCGTCGCCGTCGTTGATACCGCGGCAGAGTACGATCTGCGCGCGGATGTGCGTGCCGCCCGCCTTGAATCGGGCGAGGTAATCCATGATTTTGTCCGCGTGCGGGTTCTTCATCATGCGGATGCGCAAATCGGGGTTGGTGGTGTGCACCGAGACATTGATGGGCGTGATGTGCATGGAGATGATGCGGTCGATCTCCGCCTCGTCGATGTTGGTGAGTGTGACATAGTTGCCGTGCAGGAAGGAGAGGCGGGAGTCGTCGTCCTTGAAGTAGAGCGTCTTGCGCAGGCCGCGCGGCAACTGGTCGATGAAGCAGAAGATGCACTTGTTCTCGCAGTGATGCTTTTTGTCCATCAGCGGCGTGGCAAATTCCAGCCCGATGTCGTCGTACTCGCCCTTGGTGATCTCCACCGTGAGCGGTGCGCCGTCGCGGCGGAGGGCAACCGTGAGATGCTTGTCGGCAAGGTAAACGCGGTAGTCCAGCACGTCGGTGACGGCGTGGCCGTTGAGGCTCATCAGGATGTCGCCCTCGCGGATGCCCGCCTTTTCCCCGCGGCTGTGCGGATGCACCGCCGTGATTTCCACCATCTTGCTCTCCCTCCTTTGCGCATAGTTTGACATAGTATTATAGCATATTTTTGTCCGTGCGTCAATCGTTTCGACAGCAAAACAAGCCTTTCCCATGGGAAAAGCTTGTGGGGTGGCGGTATGGCTTATCTTAGGCTTCCCTTGGGGAAAGGCTAAGACGCGGCAGGAGCGCGCCTCCGCCCTACAGTTCGCGTACAGCTCCCGCTAGTATGTAGGGGCGATTCACGAATCGCCCGT
>ENA-ORCP01002049-ORCP01002049.1-human-gut-metagenome-genome-assembly--contig:-NODE-2049-length-16607-cov-3.375015_pt1 | contig 16607 bp, 17 predicted proteins | sample MGYA00242990_ERZ507991 | MGnify/ENA primary metagenome ERZ507991 (study PRJEB26167, sample SAMN06115496) | human gut metagenome | host: Homo sapiens | place: China:Henan | collected 2015-05-07... | reverse complement strand
TATCGACGGCGCCGCCAAATGACCCTCTGAGGTGGGCCATCGTGACCAGACTTTTTGATGTTTCCTTTTTTCTCGGCGCTTTTCCCAAGCTCGTCCGCGAACTGCCCATGACGCTGTTCGTGGCAACGGTTTCCTGTCTGCTCGGCCTGCTGCTCGGAACGCTCGTTACCTTTGTCAATGTGCACCGCGTCCCGGTGCTGTCGCAGTTCAGCCGGGTCTATATCTCCTTTATCCGCGGCACGCCGGCGGTGGTGCAGATTTTTCTCTGCTTCTTCATACTGCCCGCCCTGTTCCGTCTGTTCGGACTGAAAACCGCAGATGTGCCCCTCGTGCTGTACGCTCTGGCGGCCTGCTCGCTCCACCTCGGAGGCTACGCCGCCGAAACGCTGCGCGGCGCGCTGCTGTCCATCGGCACCGACCAGCTCGAAGCCGCCTATGCCGTGGGCATGCACACAGGGCAGGCCTACCGCCGCATTCTCTTTCCGCAGGCCTTTGCCGCCGCCCTGCCCGACTTGTCCGGTCAGGTCATCGGTACGCTGAAAAACACCTCGCTGCTGTTCATTATCGGCCTTGTTGACATCATGACCCGCGCCAGACTCATCGGCGGCGGCGCGCAGCGCAATCTTGAGGTCTATCTGGCCGTCGGCATTCTGTACATCGCGCTGTGCCTGCTCATCCATCTGCTGTTTCACGTGCTCGAAGAAAGGATACGGGCGAGAAAATATGGTCAGTAACGAAATTTTCCCGTTGGAGGTACGTCAATGAGTCTGTTTTCTGATACGGAATATCTGCTGCACGTGCTGCGGGTGCTTGTGACCTATCTCCCCACGACGCTGCGCATTTCCGCCCTTTCCCTGCTCTGGGCCATGATCATCGGCCTTCTCGTCGCGGTCATTCAGCTGAAAAGGGTTCCGGTCCTCGACCCGCTCACCCGCATCTATGTCCTGCTGACGCGGGCCTGCCCCCTGATGATTCAGCTTTATCTGGTCTATTTCGGCATTCCTCTGCTTCTGCTCTATCTGCGGCAGACAGGACGAATGGACGTCACCATTCCCGTTCCCCCGGAAACGCTCGCCGTTCTGGCCCTGTCCGTCAACTTCGGCGCGTACATCTCTCAGGTGCTGCGCGGCGCGATGCTTTCGGTAGACAAGGGACAGATGGAGGCCGCTCTGGCCGTCGGCATGAGCTGGGCAACCGGTTTCCGGCGCATCGTGCTGCCGCAGGCCGCCTGCTACGCCCTGCCGCCCCTCAGCAACCAGTTTCTCAACCTCATTAAAAGCACCTCCATTCTCTTCTGCATCTCGGTCGAGGAGCTGATGGCCGGAGCGAAGCTATAGGGCGCGGAAACCTACCGTTATGCTGGAGGTCTACTGCGCCGCCGCCCTCATCTACTGGGTCATCTGCTTCTGCGTGGAACGGGTGGTTTCGGCGGTTTCCGAACACACCATGGTATTTGTGAAAGGATAGCATAATGGTAGAATTCAAGGACATTCGAAAGTCCTTCGGGGACAATCAGGTGCTCAAAGGCGTCAGCTGCACGGTAAAAACCGGTTCCGTCACCGTTATTCTGGGGCCGAGCGGCTCGGGCAAGACCACGCTGCTGCGCTGCACCAACTTTCTGGAACGGGCGGACAGCGACACCATCCGGCTCGACGACCTGACTGTAGACGCCCACCGGGCAGACCGCCGTCAGATTCAGGCGCTGCGGTCGCAGACGGCCATGGTTTTTCAGCACTATAACCTGTTCCGCAACAAAACAGTGCTTCAAAACGTGACCGAAAGCCTGCGCACCGTCCATCATCTGTCCCGGCAAGAGGCGGAGGAACGGGCGCTTTACTATCTCGGAAGGTCGGCATGGCGGAAAAGCGCAATTCCTACCCGTATCAGATTTCCGACGGCCAGCAGCAGCGTGTTTCCATCGCCCGGGCGCTCGCCATCCGCCCCTCGGTTATCCTGTTCGACGAGCCGACTTCCGCGCTCGACCCCGAACTCGTGGGCGAGGTGCTCGAAACCATGAAGCAGATGGCGCAGGAGTCCGGCATCACCATGATTGTGGTCACGCACGAAATCGACTTCGCCCGTGAGGTCGCTGACCATGTGGTGTTCATGGACGGTGGCGTTCTGGTGGAGGAAGGCCCTCCCGGCGAAATTCTCTACCGCCCGCAGGAATACCGCACCAGGCAGTTTCTCTCCCGCATTCTCAATCTGGTAGAGTACGAGATATGAACCAAATATGACCCCGCACGCCGGAGTAAAGGCGCGCGGGGTCTTTCTATGTTCGTATGAAAAAAGCTGCTTTTGCAGAATAAGAGGCGAGTGACTTTTGCTGTCTTGTGGTATGCTATATTTATATAGAATCGGAAACCGCTCACATCACGGTTGATCAGAGAGAGGAATTTATTCCATGGCAGAGAAAGAGAACAAAACAAACGACGCGGCGAAGGAAAACGCACTTCCCGAGCTGCATACCATGCCGTATCCCGAGAAATACAAACCCGACCTCAACAAAAGCGGCGCAACGGCCTTTTTCGGGAAAACCGACCACCAGAACTCGCGCTACTATGTTTTCAACGATTACTACAACATGGAGAGCGATGAAACGCTGCATATTCTGTCGCATTTCGAAACCTATCAGCAGACGACCGAGTACACCTGCGGCGCGGCCTGTGCGCTGATGGTGCTGAACTGGTTCGGTCGGTCAGAAGCAGTACCACGAGCGGCTGGTCGGCCAGCTGATTGAGAGCCGTCCGGGCAGCGGTTCGACCGTGGAAAATATCGCCGACTTCTTTGACCTGATCGGCTGGGAAACCGAATATCACGCGCATACGGATTTGAAATACAAGACCATCGAGGAACTCGAGCAGTCGATTATTGAATACATCGACAGGGGCATTCCGATCATGGTTGACTGGGTGGACTGGGCCGGTCACTGGCAGGTCATTATCGGCATCGACACCTGCGGCAGCGATACCCCCTACGATGACGTTCTGATTTTCGCCGACCCCTATGACATCACCGACCATTACCAGGACGGATATTACATCTTCCTGCTCAGCCGCTTTTTCGGAATGTGGCGCGAAGGCCCCTGCTCCGGCAAGGAAACTCCGTACAGCCAGCCGTTTGTGGCGGCATACCCGAAAAATCTGAAACAGCCTCATGAAATCGACAGCAAAGGAAGCCAGACATTATGACGATTGAAAAGAAAAACGGAACCACCACGGTGACGGTTACCGACCGGCTCGACACCACGACCGCACCCGAACTCGACAAGCTGCTTCCCGAAGCGCTCGACGGCGCAAAGGAGCTTGTATTCGACCTGACAGATCTGGCGTGCATCTCCTCCGCAGGTCTTCGCGTGCTGCTCAAAGCGCAGAAGGCAATGAGCGCACAGGGCAGCATGAAGCTCCTTGGCGTCGGAGAAGGGATTATGGAGATTTTCGACGTCACCAGGTTTACGGGTATTTTTACGTTTGAATAAAACACAAAGGGATCGCCGCACAATCGCGACGACCCCTCTTTTCCCGCCAGTTTTCCCATGACGGATGCGTGTATCGGTCAGGAAACCGATACGGCGGCTTTTCGGCCGCAATTTGAAAGGAAGTTTCAGGTACGGCCTGCGATGCAGGGCACCTGTGGATGTAAGCAGTGTAAAATCAGGACAGCTCGACGTCCTCGAAGCCCTCGCGGGCAGCCTTGCCGTCAAAGCGGTCGAGGGTAATATTCTTGCAGTCATATGCATAAACCGCCTGACCGAAATCGGACAGGTCCTCGCCCTCGAAGCGCACGCGGCAGTCGCGCAGCGTAATGCCGTCCGCACGGCGCATCAGGAAGCCGGGAGAAGTGATTTTCTCGATGCCCTGATCGTGACCCGGACGCAGGTCATACAGACCGCGCTCCCACTTGCTCTTGCGGCGCAGCGTGACCTGTACGCGGTCGAACAGGACGTCCTCGATGTGGTTGCCCTCACAGCCGGACAGGAATACGCCGTTTTCGCCGTCGCAGGTGATGTTCGTGAAGCGGATGTTCGAGATCTTGCCGGACGGCACGCCTTCGTTGCGCTCGTGGGTGGTCAGAACGATCGGCTCCGCCGTGCCCCACCAGCAGTCCGCGAAGCGGCGAGTCTCGATGATGATGTTCGAGAAGGAGACATTCTTTGCATGGCCGCCGTCGCGCACCTGAATGGAAATGCCGCGGTTGCTGTTCGAGATGATGCAGTTGTCCACGATAACATTTTCAAAGTCGCCGGTGCCCTCCGTGCCGATTTTGAGCGCGGCAGAGGTGGAGGTCAGCGTGCAGTCGGAAATGATGATGTTCTTGCAGGGGCCGTACTCCATGTTGCCGGCCGAGCACTTGAGGCAGATGCAGTCGTCCGCGCAGGTGACATGGCAGCCGATGATGCGCACGTTGGTGGAGTGGTCCGGGTCGATGCCGTCCGAGTTGGTGCAGTCGAGCGGATTGAGCACGCGGATGCCCTGAATGAGCACGTCGTCGCAGCCGGCCGGATGCAGCGTCCAGAATGGAGAGTTCTGCATCGTGATGCCGGTAAAGGTGATGTGATTGCAGTGCTCCACATAGCACATCGTCGGGCGCGGATAGAAATCGCCGTTGAAGTAGTAGGGGCTGACGCGCTTCATGAACGCATAGACGTTGCCGTCGATTGCGCCCTGGCCGGTGATGGAAAAGTTGTCTGCGTCCTTTGCGTACAGGAACGCATAGCTCGGCTTGAGCGTTACCGGGCGGTCAACTGCCGCCGCGCCGGATACCGCCGTGTTGCCTGCCTCCACGCCGTTCGGGTGGAAGTAGGTCTCGATGTCCTCATGCGCCTTCAGCACGCTGCCCTGCTCCAGGTGCAGTTCAATATTGCTTTTGAGTACGATGGAACTGGAATAGAAGGTATGGCCGCCCTCTAATACGACACGGCCGCCGCCCGCCTTGTGGCAGGCATCGATCGCCGCCTGAATGGCGAGCGCATCGTTTGTCACGCCATCGCCCTTGGCGCCAAAATCAAATACGTTAAACTGCATCGGAATATCTCCTTCATGTTTTTTATTATTGACTCCGTTTTTGCTGTATATGATTATAACACAGCAAGATGGGTATGCGGAAGGACAGACTTGCTGCCCCTCCGCATCATTGAGAAAAGGTGATTAAGATATAAGCGAAGATTGAGGGAATCGCTTATCGTTAACCCATGACCAGGTTCGGGATGACCATGGAGAACCACGGTACATAAGCTACCAGCAGCAGCGCGATGAAGATGGCCGCGTAGAACGGGAGAAGCGGTTTGACCATATCCTCCATATCCATCTCCGCAACCTGACAGCCGGAGAACAGCGACGAGCCGACCGGCGGGGTAATGGTGCCGACGCCAAGGTTCATGACCATCATGATACCGAAGTGGATCGGGTCCATGCCGAAGCTCTTAACGACCGGCAGGAAGATCGGTGCGAAAATCAGAACGGCCGGGGTAATATCCATGAACATGCCGGCAACCAGCAGAAGCAGGTTGATGAGAAGCAGGATAACGTACTTGTTGTCCGAAACGCTGAGCAGCGCATTGCCGATGGCATCCGGCAGACCGGTGAAGGACAGGACAAAGGACATGACAGCGGATGCTGCAATCAGGAACATGATAACTGCGGTGGTCTCGCAGGCCTCGCGCAGGATGCGCGGCAGGTCAGACGGCTTGATGGACTTGTAAACGACCATCGCGAGGAAGATCGTGTACGCTACGGCGACTGCCGCAGACTCGGTCGCGGTGAAGATACCGGAGGAGATACCGCCGATGATGATGACGATAAGCAGGATGCTCGGGATAGCGTCTACGAAATACTTGAACAGCTCGCGTGCCGGCAGGCGCTGCGTGGTCGGGTACTTGTTCTTCTTTGCAACGATGAAGGCGACTGCCATGCAGGCGAGGCACCACAGGATGCCCGGAATATAGCCAGACATGATCATGCCGACAACCGAAGAACCGGAAAGAACCGCGTAGATGATGAGGATGCCGGACGGCGGGATGATAAGGCCGGTCGGAGCGGATGCAATGTTTGCCGCCGCCGCGAACTTCTTATCGTAGCCTGCCGCTTCCTCCTCCGGCAGCATAACGCCGCCGACTGCGATGGAAGCTGCAACTGCGGAACCGGACAGCGCGCCGAACATGGTGTTGCCCACGATGTTGGTGTGCGCCAGACCGCCCGGGATGCGGCCTACAAAGGCCTTCGCGAGGTTGATGAGGCGCTGCGCGATGCCGCCGGTATTCATCAGAACGCCGGTCAGAATGAAGAACGGAACGGCCAGCAGCGAGAAGCTGTCAACGCCGGAAACCATCTTCTGACACGCAACGAAGGTGGACAGGTCAAGCGGCAGAGCCGCGGAAACCGTTACCAGAGAGGAAACGATCAGACTGATCGAAACCGGGACGCTCAATGCGAGCATCAGGAAAAAGCTGGCCAGCAGAAGCAGGCCGATCTGCAATACGGACATTTAGATGCTCTCCTTTCTTTACTTTGCGGCAGTCTGCGGCATTTCGCGGATCGCCTTGATGTCTTCAAAGATGAAGATGATGGCATAGAAGATGATCAGCACGCCGCCGACCAGGATACTTGCGTAAACATACGGCATCGGCAGATGCAGGGCGGACGAGATCTGGTTGAAGGTGGTCTCTACCAGACGCAGGTCGCCGATGATCATAACGACCACGCAGAATGCGATGACAACGGCCTGAACGAAAATGTCGAGGATCTTCTGGCCTCGTGCCGGCAGCTTCTTCGCCAGCATGTTGATGGAAAGGTGCTTGCGGCGGCCGTAAGCGTAAGCGCCGCCGACCATGGTGGTCCATACGAGCAGGTAACGGAGGATCTCCTCGGTTACGGTGGACGGGTTCTTCAGAACAAAGCGGGTGATGACCTGCCAGCAGACCGCCAGCACCATGTAACCCATGATCGCGGCACACATGACCTCGATGATCTTATCAATGATTTTTCTCATCTCATGTGTCCTCCTTTACTTATTCAGATAGCTCTGGAAGTCTGCGAAGTAGCGGGCGTTGTCCTCGCTCTTTGCACAGAACTCATCCTGGAGCGGCTTGCAGGCTTCGATGAACGGAGTCTTGTCGATGGTGTAGAACTGAACGCCCAGCTCCTTTGCACCGTTGATGTTGCGCTCTACGATCTTGTTCCACTCGGTCTCATGTGCCTGCCATGCGTCCTTCATGGCCTGACGCAGATCGTTCTGCTCTTCCTCGGTCATGCCGTCCCAGGTCTCAGCGGAGATGATGATGATGTCCGGGAGGTACTGATGCTGCGTGTAGGTGTAGGACTTTGCGACTTCGCCATGGCCGTCGTCAACCAGAACGGTCTCGTTGTTCTCGGCGCCGTCGATAATGCCCTGCTGGAGCGAGGTGTAAACCTCACCGGAGGACATCGGAGTCGCCGCCGCGCCCATGGCGTTGATCATGGAAACCGACGTCGGGCTGTTCATGGTACGGATCTTCAGACCCTTGAGGTCCGCCGGAGATGCCGCCGGGCCGTCCTTGGTGGTGTAGATCGAACGCGCACCGGAGTCGAACCAGCCGATCGCGATAAATCCGTCCTTGCGGGTGGACCCAAAAATCTCCTGCACCGCCTCCGAGTTGTTCATTACGTTGAAGTAATGGTCGGTGGACTGGAATACATACGGGATAGAGAAAATCGAATATGCCTGGTTGAACTGCTCAAGCGCACCGGCAGATACCTTTGCAATATCCAGAACGCCTGCCTTGACAAGCTGGATCATTGCGCTGTCATCGCCGAGCTGACCGTTCGGGTAGATGTCGAAGGTGTAATCCGTTTCCTTCTCCATCTCGTCGCACATCGTGCTCAGACCGATATGCACCGGATGCCAGTCGCCGTGACCGTGCGCGACCAGCAGGCGCTTCGGATCCTGACTGCCGCTACAGCCGGTCATGGTGAACAGCGCTGCGCCCGCCAGAATGCCGGCAACGATTCTTTTCATGCCTTTCATTTGGGGAACTCCCTCCATTTTATTTTTGCGTTTTTGATAAAAGCCAGTGGACCGTGCCGGTTTTTCCGACCGCAGTCCGATAACCGCATTTGCTGCTTTCATCATGTTCTCATCGTAAGCGGCGACGGCGGCAAACCGGCCGGACTTGTGCACCGCATCGCTTTGTGATAACATAATTATAACAAGTCGCAGACACAAACTACATCGTTATGCTTGTGAAAAGACATTGTTATTCTTGCGATTAAATTTGGCTTTTTGTCACAGATGTATAATTTCCACGCCTCCGCTTGGTTATTATGCTACGTCCCTAAGGAGGTCGGAAAATGCAGTATAACAACAATGATTGGCTTCATAAACACTTCATGGTGGAGCGCGATTTCGAGGCGGAGCACGCGGTTCACGAACACTACCACGAAATTTCGCCGCATCATCATGAATTTTACGAATTGTATTTTTTCATTTCCGGCAATACGGATTATGTGGTCGGCAACGCACGCTACTCTCTGGAACCGGGAGATATGCTGTTCGTGCCGCCGGACATGATCCACAGTCCGGTGTTCCGCGACTTCGAAGCGCAGTACGAGCGCTACGTCGTCTGGATCTCGAACGGTCTGATGAACTACCTGTTCCGAATGGATGCGGATTTGAACCATTTTTCCATCAAAAACAAGAAAAACATCTATTTATACCGTTCCGGAGAGGATGGACTGCGGCGCTACCGCCCGCTGTTCGATACCATCTGCCGCGCCTATAACGAGCGCAGAATGTGCCATCGAAGCGAGGGCATCGCCTGTCTGCTGACGCTGCTGACCGAATACAACCGCGCACTGGAAAGCCAGAACGAGCGTCTGCGTCCGGCGTCGCGTAAAAGCATGCTGACCGACCTTTTGCAATATATCAGTGACAATCTTGCAAATGACCTATCTCTTGACGCTGTGGCGGAGAAGTTCTTTACCAACAAGTATCACCTCTCCCACCTGTTCAAGCAGAGCATGCATATCTCCTATTATCAGTACGTCATCCAGATGCGTCTGCTGCTCGGCAAGAAACACATTCTCGCCGGAGAACCTGTCGGCAAGGCATGGGAGCAGTGCGGCTTCTCTGACCACGCCGGATTTTACCGTGCTTTCCGCAAGATGTATGGTATGTCTCCGAGCCGCTTCGCCGAAATTCACGCCGTCACAGAGGCCGGAACGCTGTCCGAACGGGAAGCGTCCGACCTGCCGAAATAAAGAAAAACTCAATGCAGGCGGTGCGTCCGCTCCCGGTAATCGTGCCACACGTTTTCGAACCAGTCGTCGCGCACCGGGAGCGGGCGGACCGCTTCGCTGTGCGAAACAGCTCTGCCGTTCTCCCATGTGGTGACAACGACCTCGCCGGTTCCCCTGTCGCTGCCCGGCAGGCAGCGAAGCTGCGGCATCGCCCGGCAGACGCTCTCACCGTTTTCATCCAGCACCAGACCCGCGCCGCGGCTGCCGAAGGCCTCCGCCGAAAACCGCATGGCGGACAGCACAGCCGCCTGCGTCATCATGGTGTCGCGAATGCGGAGCATCTGGGCGAAACCGCCCTCGGCGGCCGGAATATAGTTCTCCGTCCATGCTCCCAGCGTCTTTTCTATTTCTTCTTCCAGCGATGTCATCGCTGTCTTGTTCCGCAGATGCGCCGCGCATTCGCTCATGCGTTTCTGCATCTGCTCCAGAATCTGATACGATCTGCTCGAAGCCTCGGAATGCTCCACGGTTTCGAGCATTTTTTTCAGCCACGGCTCAATCTGCTCCGCCGCGTGCTGAAATTCCGCTGCATCAAACGGCTTTTCGTCCGTAGATGTCGCGATGTGTTCCGCCGCACGCATGGAGCCGACCTGCGTGGAATTGAGCGCCGAGCCGCCCGGACGGTAAATGCCGAACGTGCCCGCGCACTCGCCTGCCGCGTAAAGTCCGTGTATCGTGGTCTGCCAGCTGGCATCGACCGAAACGCCGCCGTTCGCGTGCTGTGCACAGACCGCAACGCGGAGCGGTTCGCGATAAAGGTCGATGCCGTGGTCGGCATACAGCCGGATGGCGTCCGGATTCATATGCGCAAGACGCGCAATCGGCGTCGCCATCAGGGCGCCCGATTTCGCCAGATAGGTGTGCGTTTCCTCGGCCAGACCGGAAAAATCGCTGTGCAGACCCATCGGGTCGGTGCGGAAATCCATGTATACCTTGTGACCGAGATCCACCGTTTCGTGGTGAATAATCAAGTCGATCGCGGAGGACGCGCCTGCCTTCCGCACATCAAACGGCCACTGATAGCCTTTGAGAAACACCATGTCGAGCGCCTGCTCGGGCGTTTCGAAGTAATCCGGCAGAAATTCATGTTCTTTTCCGGTTTCATCGACCGAGATGTACCGCGGCAGCACCTGCTGATAGGTGCCGGAAACGTTCCATCGGAAATCGACAGACGCCAGACCGTACTGCCACTCATGCAGATTGGTCATCGCCGCGCCGGCTTCGACCGCCAGTCCCGAGCCGCCGATATGGCCGCAGGGATAGACCGTCCGGTCGTAAACCGCCGCCGGGCCGCCGGTCGCCAGAATGATATGCTCGGCGGCGAACAGCGTCAGTCCCTCCGAGCCGCGCCGGTTCAGGTCGAGCGCCAGAAGTCCCTTGACCGCGCCGTTATCGGTCAGCAGACGGACTGCCTGCATCCGGTCAAAAATGCGGATATTCTTGCGCTGCACGCTCTTTTCGAGCGCTTCTGTCATGAATTTCGAGGTCAGCGGGCCGGCAGAGGTCGCACGCTGACGGGGGTCATGGTCGGTCTTGTAGCCGACGTATTCCCCGTATTCGTTCGTCGGAAATGGCACGCCGAGGTTTGCGAGCTTCATGAACGCACGCAGCGAACCTGCGGCCTCGGCCAGCGCGGTGTCGCCGTGGACGCTTCCGCCGAAAAACAGCGTTTCGGCCATTTCCTGCACGGAATCCGCGCCGTCGGACGCAATGGACAGCTTGTAATAGGTCTGCTTGTCGCTGCCGGTGTTGCGCGAGGTGCCGGTGTTCACGCCCTCGGTCAGAATGGCAATGTCCCGGCGGCCGAGGTCATACAACCAGTCGGCGGCGTTGAAGCCTGCGCATCCGGTGCCGATTACCAGCGTATCGAGCGCACAGACCGGTATTTCTCTCCCGGCAAGACGCAGCTTTGTGTTTATCATCTGCTTCCTCTTTTCTTACAGGCGGCGGATGTGGAAGCCGCCGTCCGCGTTGAGCACCTGACCGGTCGCGAAGTCCAGACGGCCGCTGACGGCCGCAAGTACGCAGTTCGCGACGTCCTCCGGCAGACCGAAACGGCGGATGGGGGTAATGCCCTCATCAATGAGCTTCTGGTACTTTTCGTGCACGCCTGCGGTCATGTCGGTCATGATGATGCCCGGACGGACCTCGAACACCGGAATGCCGTACTCTGCGAGCTGGTCGGCGAACAGCTGCGTTGTCATCGAGATACCCGCCTTGGAAATGCAGTATTCGCCGCGGTTGACCGACGAGGTGTAGGCCGACATGGAGGAGATGTTGACGATGCGCGGCTGATAGTCCTCAAGGCCCTGCTTCTGAAGCGAAATCATCAGATTGGCCGCCATCTGGCACATGAAGAACGTGCCCTTAAGGTTGATGCTCATCAGACGGTCAAAGCTCTCCTCGGTGGTTTCAAGAATGCCGAGGCGCACTTTGGGCGCGACGCCTGCGTTGTTCACCAGAACGTCCAGACGGCCGTAGCGCTCCATAATCGTGTCGAGCAGACGGGCGCGGTCTTCGGTTCGGGAAATATCGCAGGAAATATAGGTGCAGTCGATGCCCTCGCCTGCCAGCTTTGCGGTCACTTCCTCGTCGGACGGTGTGGTGGCGGAGAGCGCGACAAAGTAACCCTCCTGACCGAGCGCCCGCGCAATTCCCAGGCCGATTCCCCGGCGGGAACCGGTAACCAGTGCGATTTTTTTCATGCAGCGTTCCTCCCTGTTATTTCTTGTCCTTCACATCGCGGCGGTAAATCGGCAGATAAACCTCGTCGCGGATCACGCAGCCGGCCGTCGAGCCTGCACGCATGAGCTCGGTGCACTTGCCGCACGCGATGCAGCACTTGTTCGGCTCCATTGCGCCCTTTTTGAAGATGTCCTGCGGAAAATCCGGGTAAGCGAAGGCTTCGCGTCCGAAACCTGCAATCGAGCAGACGCCGTTTTCCAGTTCGCCTGCCGCGAGGTTCGCCGAGAACTGCCGCAGATAGCTCAGTCCGGACGAAATGACCTTGAGTTCCGGATTTGCCCGCTGAATTTCAGCGACACAGTGCGCCATGCGTGCAACGCCCTCCAGCGGATGCTCGGACGGCACATACGGGCCGCCGTCATACGGGCGGTTCACGTGCGGATTGAAGTACGGGTTGCCGATGGTGACATCGAGCAGCTTCATGCCCATCTCCTGATGCAGCACGCGGACGAGTTCGAGCGGCTCGGTCAGATCGACCTCGGTGCCTTCGCCCTCGCGCACGCCCCAGCCGTACGGATAAGCGAAGCCGTCGTATACGTTGAGGCGCGAGGTAACGATGAAATCGCTGCCGGTCGCGGCCTGTGCGGCAGCAACGCCGCTGCGTAGCAGACGGGTGCGGTTTTCGAGCGAACCGCCGAAGTCGCCCTTGCGGGTGTACGCGGAAAGCAGCTCGCTGTTCAGGTAACGGTGGCAGCACTTGATGTCCACGCCGTCGAAGCCTGCCTGCTCCGCAAGAGAAGCAGACGCGCCAAACTTGTCGATGAGGCCGTACAGGTAATCGTCCGACAGGATGCGCTCCGCCGCAATCGGCTTATCACCCTCAAAAATCGGATTATTGTACGCAATAAGCGGCGCCGGGACGCCTTCCGGCTTGGAGTAGCGGCCGGAATGGGTCGCCTGCATGATGACGACCGGCTCGAAGCCGTTCTCGCGCATGCAGGTCTCCTTGATGCCGGCAACAAATTTTTTATATTCGTCCAGATTGTCCCGGGTCAGCCATAGCTGGCGCGGATTGGCGCGGCCCTCCGGCGTGATGGCGACTGCCTCCGCCCAGATAAGACCTGCGCCCGAACGAGCGAAGCGGTCATAGCGGCGCAGCGTCAGCTCTGCCGGACGGCCGTCCGCCGTGCCGTCGCAGCCCTCCATCGGCTGAATGGCGATGCTGTTCGCGGCGGTTTTGCTGCCGATCTTAACCTCGCGCTGAAGGGCGCTCAGGTCTTCGGACAGCGGAAGCCGCACGCCGACAAGGTCGAGCTCCTGCTTGAGTTCGTCCAGCGACTTGTAATGAAATCTTTTGTATTCCATCGGTTGCATTCCCCTTGTATTCAAATTTCAACTGTTCCTATGGTATCGCATATTTATCTTGCGCAGTCATACAAAGAAGCGTTATAATATGTAAAACTTGTGCTGCACGGAAGCGAGGTACGATACCCATGAATTCACCTGCACTGATACACGAATGCTCGCATAAGCAGTCTGCTTATCAGGTACGCATACATTTTCACAACGCATACGAGCTTTTATTTGTCAAAAAAGGAACTATCCGCATCAATATCAACGGGAAGATATACGATGGCTCTTCCGGCTCGGTTTTTGTCATCGGCCGTTTCGAGGAACACGAGCTCGAGTCCCGTTCGGCAGAATATGAACGCTGGTATGCGATTATTGACGCCTCCCGCGTCGAACAGCTCATCACCGAGCGCCGTCTGCTCGCGCCGCTCCGCAACCGGGGCACGGATTTTTCACACCGGTTTGACATCACGCCGTTCATGGAGCGTTTCACCGTGCTGTTTGACCGCCTGCTCGAAGAGTACAGCAACCCCGCCGATTATGCCGAGCTCATGCAGATGAGCCTCATCACCGAGCTGCTTATTTTGCTGCATCGCTCCGATCCGACCGCCGGATTGACCGAAAAAGCGATTCCGGGTTCGGTGCTCGCGGTGCAGAATTACATCGAAAACCACTTCGCCGAGCCGGTTTCCATCACCGATCTCGCCGGAAAGGTCTACATGACCGCCTGCCATCTGTCCCACTGCTTCAAGGCGGCCACCGGATACAGTCCCAAGCAGTATCTCGTGCTGTGCCGCATTGCCTGCGCGAAAGACCTTCTGGCCTCGACCGACCTGCCTGTGTCCGAGGTCGCGCTCCGCTCAGGCTATTCCGATGTGAATAATTTTATCCGCACCTTCCGCAAGGAAAGCGGTCTGACGCCGCTCCGCTACCGCGAGCGTCAGCGAACATAACAAGTTTTACATATTATCACGCAAGTGCCGCCGACCACAGTATGCTGTCCCGGCGTACAATAGCAGACGATAACAAGCCGCGGCAACCGGCGGCGCAGGAAGTAGGAAGAACAATGAAGAAAGTGAAAATGGCGATATCCGGCATCGGCGGCTACGGCGATTACTGCCTCGGCCTGATGGAGCGCTTCGTCGATCCGGAGAGCTACGAGCTCGTTGCCGCCATCGACCCGTTTTACGAAAAAGCACCGCGCGCAGAAAAGCTGCGCGAAGCGGGCGTACCGCTGTTCCGCGATCTGGAGGAATTTTACGCAGAAAATTCCTGTGAGCTGCTGCTCATCGCCAGCCCGATCCATCTGCACAAGCAGCAGTGCCTGACCGCCTTCGCGCACGGCTCCAACGTGCTGTGCGAAAAGCCGCTCGCCCCCATCCTTCAGGACGCGCACGAGATCGACGAGGCGGCACGAAAGGCCGGCGTCAATCTCGGCGTCGGCTTCCAGATGTCGTTCTGCCGGCCCATTCAGGAACTTAAGCGCGACATTCTCAGCGGTCTGCTCGGCAAGCCGCTGATGCTCAAGTCCTATGTTTCGTGGCAGCGCTACGACAGCTACTATAACTCGCCGTGGAAGGGCCGCCTGCGCGACCGGAACGGCAACCTCGTTCTGGACTCCATCATCACCAACGCCACCGCACACTATCTGCACAACACCTGCTTCGTTCTGGGCGAGGGTATGACGAGCGCACAGATGCCGGTCTCCCTTTCCGCCGAGCTGTATAACGGCAAGGGCATCCAGACCTTTGACACCGCATTCCTGCGCGGTTCGTTTGCGGACGGCTGTCAGTTCTATCTTGCGGTCACGCACTCGGGCGACAGGAACATCGACCCCGTCCTGCGCTATGAGTTCGAAAACGCTGTTGTCACCGCCTCGGGCAACGACGACAGCGCCGAAATCATCGCGACCTTCCGTGACGGCACCACTAAGAACTACGGCGCGGCACTCGGCGAATATCATGTTGCCGAGAAGATCCGCTCGATGATTGCGGCCACGGCCGACCCGGAAAAGGCGGTCGCCTGCACCGCGCAGACCATTCTGCCGCAGCTGACCGTATGCAACGCCATCGTCGAGTACGGCAGGGTCGCCCCCCTGCCCGAGGACAGAATGCAGCGCGTGACCGAGCCGGAGCCCGGCGTATTCATGCTCGGTCTGGCGGACGAAGCATGGCAGTGCTTCGAGCAGGCGAAGCTGCCGTCCGAGCTCGGCTTCGACTGGGCGCAGCAGCCGAGCGACATCCCGCTTAAGGGATACACCGCATTCGGCCGCCCGTACTGCGAAAAGGAGGAACAGAAATGATTCGCGTCTGTATCATCGGCAACTCCGGCCACGCGGCCACGGTCACCCGTGCGCTGCCCCGACTGCCGCAGGTTGAAATCGCCGGTTTCTGCCGCGCGTGGGACGGCGAGCCTATGACCGAGGTGCTGGAGGATTTCGCAAAGCTCGGTCTGCATCCGCGCGAGTACCCGGACTACCGCACCATGACGGAAGCGGAGCGGCCCGATGTGCTCGTTGTGGACGGTCTGTTCTGCGACCACGAGGAAATGACGCTGTACGCACTTGCTCTCGGCATTCACGTCTACTGCGACAAGCCGCTTTCTCTCACCCTTGAGGGATTAAAGCGCATCGAACAGGCTGCGTCGCAGTCCTCTGCGGTGCTGTGGGCAATGCAGACGGCGCGTTATGACCCGTGGTTCTACACGGCAAAGTGCCTGATTGACGAGGGCGCCATCGGCGACATCCGCCTGCTCTCCGCCCGCAAGTCCTACCGTCTGGGGCAGCGCGCCCCGTTCTTCCGCGAGCGTGCGCTGCACGGCGGCCTCATTCCATGGGTCGCCATCCACGGCATCGACTTCATCCGCTATCTGTATCCGCGTGCGGCAAAGCAGATTTTTGCCACCCATTCGGCGCTGTGCAACAGCGGTTTCGGCGAGCTTGAGGTTTCCTCTCAGCTGATGATGACCATGGAAAACGAGGTTTCGGCGCAGGTCAGCGCGGATTATCTCCGTCCGTCCAACGCGCCGACACACGGCGACGACCGGGTACGCGCCGCCGGTACAAACGGCGTGATTGAGGTCGAAAACGACAAGGTCTGGCTGATAAACAGCGAGCACGACGGCCGCACGGCCATGCCGCTTCGCGACTGCCCGATGATTTTCGAGGACTTCATCCACACGCTGGAAGGGCACGGCACCGGCCTGCTCAATCTGGCGGAGTCCATCGAGGACAGCCGTCTGGCGCTGCTCGCCCGCGAGTCCGCCGACACGCATCGTCTTATCGAGGCATGAAAAGTCCGC
>ENA-ORCP01002046-ORCP01002046.1-human-gut-metagenome-genome-assembly--contig:-NODE-2046-length-16615-cov-4.310074_pt1 | contig 16615 bp, 16 predicted proteins | sample MGYA00242990_ERZ507991 | MGnify/ENA primary metagenome ERZ507991 (study PRJEB26167, sample SAMN06115496) | human gut metagenome | host: Homo sapiens | place: China:Henan | collected 2015-05-07... | reverse complement strand
AGCGCATGAACGGCGTCTGCGCCGGCGGCACCGGCTCGTTCATCGACCAGATGGCTGCTCTTTTGCAGACCGACGCCGCGGGCCTTGACCGCGAGGCGGAGAAGTATCAGCAGATCTATCCCATCGCCGCGCGCTGCGGCGTGTTTGCCAAGACGGATATCCAGCCTCTCATCAACGAGGGGGCGACCAAGGCGGACCTTGCCGCCTCCATCTTTCAGGCAGTCGTCAACCAGACCATCTCGGGCCTTGCCTGCGGCAAGCCGATTCGCGGCCACGTCGCGTTCCTCGGCGGACCGCTGCACTTCCTGCCGCAGCTCAAGGCGGCGTTCATTCGCACGCTGAAGCTCACGGACGAGACTGCCATCGACCCGCCGAACTCGCACCTTTTCGCCGCGATGGGTGCGGCGCTCGACGAAACGGCGTGTGAGGCGCTGCCCATTGCCTCGCTCATTGACCGGCTCACGAGCGGCGTGGAGATGGCCTTCGAGCTCCACCGCCTGCCGCCGCTGTTTGCCTCGCAGGGGGACTACGACGCTTTCTGCGCGCGCCACGCGCGGGCGGTGGTGGAGAAGGGAGACCTGGCAAGCTATACGGGCGGCTGCTTCCTCGGCGTGGACGCCGGCTCGACCACGACAAAGCTCGCGCTCATCGGCGAACGCGGCGAGCTGCTGTGGTCGTACTACGCGAACAATCAGGGCAGTCCCATCGAGACGGCGAAGCGCGCCGTCTCCGCGCTCGCGCGCGAGCTGCCGGAGAGTGCGCACATCCTGCGCGAGTGCTCGACCGGCTACGGCGAGGCGCTGCTGAAGGCAGCAGGGACGCCGCTGGATGCCGGTACGAAGCAGTCCCTTGAGGCGCTGGCCCAAATAAACGGCTTTTGCATGAGAAAACAACGCCACTGGAGTTGGTTGTTCTGATGGAAGCGGATATGTTAGATGATACCGGAGCAATGGGAATTGTACTCGATTCGTGGATTACATCCAAAGAAGAAAATCCATCGTTTAATGAGGTTTGCAGGCATTTTGAAAAATATACCTACCGTCATATGAAACAGATGGATTTTGTGACAGCACCCGGCAAGCGTTTCTGGCATGAAAAGAGAACGCTTGTGTATGAATTTTTGAGGCAGTACCGCAGGGATTTAGGTTTGATGGATTAGTCAAGCGGCTCGTTACTTTTGAGTGTCGTGTGAAAGCGCTTGTGAAGTGGTTTTCCCTGCGTCACACTTTTGTGAAAATCCAAAATCAATTCATTTGCCAAAGAAATCGATTTTTTATAGTGTTTTAAGAGGACGGCGTTGGTGTGTTTTGCGTAGGATTTGGCACAGAGTGTCATCATGTGTCCCTCAAGCTGTTTGTAGTGGAATGTGATTTTCATAAGCAGACGAATCACAAACCGTTTCAAAGAGCAGCCACAGGTTAGAAGCTTCTTATAAAAACGCATGCCCGAAAGAGCTCGTTTGATTTTATGTTTTGATAGAGCAAATGGGCGGTATACTTCGTAAATGGCATGGATAGTGGCTTTATCGTTTGGTATCATGTGCCAGATAGGATAAGAGATGGCATTGTAACCATCTTTTTTCAGCAGAAACCGGTCAAACTCATTTTCCATTACCAGATGATTTTTTCCGGCTTCCGTAGATTTTGGAATGATATAGGTATGACATTCACTGTCTAGCACAAAATGACAGATATAGCCGAGCAAATAGGCATAGGCGGCAGAGTCTGTACCAAGTTTTCGGATGATGGGCTGTTCGTAAGCAAGAAAGGCATCGAACGCATGACTGTGCTGGTGATAGCCTAATTGGTTGGTTTTACATTTTAATAAGGGATGATAAAAAAATAAAAAATCCGGTCCCTGCAATCCGATACGGAATGCGGCAGGGTGTCGGCGAATGGTATTTTTAAGTGGTTTGGGAAGTATTTTTTGTACTTCTTTGCCAAAGGAATTATGGGCATAAATACAAGGCATAATCAAAATCTCCTTTCCATGTATGAAATTAGCATTACAAATTTCACTTATAAGTATACCAGACAGGAGGAAAATATGTGCGAGAAAATGATAAAAAATGAAAAAAATGGTGTGGTATATTTAACGTTCCCTCTTTTTGAAAAGGCGGGAATCAAACACGGTTTTTCTACGAAATTAGGCGGTGTCAGTGTGGGAGACTGTGCGACTATGAATTTAAGTTTTACAAGAGGCGATGATGAGAAGGCCGTGCTTGAAAACCATAGAAGATTTGCAAAAGCCGTCGGTTATCCGGTGAAAAATGTGGTGCTTAGTAATCAGGTACACGAGACAAAAATTTTACGCGTTGATGAAAAAGACTGTGGCAAAGGTGTTGTGAGAGAATCGGATATCATTGGCATCGACGGATTGATTACGAATGATAAAAAAGTAGTTTTGATGACTTTTTTTGCGGACTGTGTGCCGTTGTTTTTCTATGACCCGGTAAAAAAAGCAATTGGGGCAAGTCATTCCGGCTGGCGGGGAAGTGTAAAGCGAATCGGGGAAAAAACGGTGCGCCGCATGGAAGAGGAATTTGGGAGTGAAATAATGGAGTGATTTGGCAAGCTTGTAAATGAGCATGTTGCCGAAATTCATTCTTAGGGGGAAATATGAATGCCTTTTTTTGCGGTCGGCTTCATATTGTTCAATGCCCAGTAAATCAATGTATTCATTGTCCATTTTGGTAAGGACTGAGGAAAATACGGGCATGTAGAGTACAACATCGGGGTTCATAATCATTATGAACGGTGCATTGGAATTGTTTATGCCAATGTTATTGCCCTGCCCGTAGCCTCCGTTGCGATTGTTCTGATATAGCCTCACCGGCACCTCTGATTTAGCCACAGTGCTTTTAAGTTCTTCAAAATCAGAGCTGCAATTATCAACAATAATCACCTCCAGAGCATTTCCGATGTCATTGTGCTTTTTTATGGATTCCAGACACTGGCCTATTATTTTTGATGAGTTGTAAGTGACTATGATAATTGAAAGTTTCGGCTTATTATGATTCATATAGGATGTTTCTTGCGTTTAGGGCTTTAACGTGCCAAATGTTTTGCAAAGATATTCATAGAATCTTTTTTTTACAAACTTGTATCACTTTTTTTGTTGAAATCGTTGTATTTATGGCGCGTAACAGTGCAGCGAGGAAAAATACGTGGAGCGCTTGCGGGAAATAATTAATACGTCATTTGATGTTGACTGAGCCCTATTTTGGGAGTGAAGATAATAAATAGGCAGCAGCATACGTTAATAAAAATGAAATGAACCGATGTGGTTCGAGATTTAAATGTGAAAATATGAGCATTCCTACTCCGACAGATGCTTCTATAATATTGACTTACAGGTGTCCGATGCGTTGCAAAATGTGTAACATCTGGAAGTACCCTACCGATAAGCGTGAAGAACTTCGCGCGGAGGATTTGCGTAGCTTGCCCCAACTGAAATTTATAAATCTCACCGGTGGTGAGCCGTTTATACGAGAAGATTTACCTGAAATTGTTGAAGAGTGTTTCCGTCATACTCCGCGTATAGTAATCTCTACCTCTGGTTGGTTTGATGACAGAGTGATCGACCTTGCACGACGGTTTCCGAATATAGGAATACGCATATCGATTGAGGGGCTCCGACAGAAGAATGACGAGCTTCGCGGGCGCGAAGGCGGATTCGACAAAGGATACAATACGCTTATAAAGCTCAAGGAGATGGGAGTCAAGGATATAGGCTTTGGATGTACGGTGTCCAACAATAATTCGGCCGATATGCTTGAACTCTATGAACTCAGTCATAAGCTGGGTATGGAGTTTGCTACGGCAGCTTTCCATAATTCATATTATTTCCATAAGGATGATAATACGATAACAAATCGACAGAAAGTTTGTGCCGATTTTGAAGAGCTCATTTCCCGACAGCTTTCCGAGAACAGTCCTAAGGCGTGGTTCAGGGCTTTTTTCAATATGGGGCTCATAAACTATATTGAGGGGGGGCGGCGCATGCTCCCGTGTGAGGCGGGTTCAGCCAATTTCTTCATTGATCCGTGGGGCGAGGTATATCCCTGTAACGGAATGGAGGAAAAATACTGGAAGGAGTCGATGGGCAATATCCATGAAGCGGATTTCATGACTATATGGGAGAGCGAGAAGGCTCAGGAAGTGCGCCGGCTCGTGGCTCGCTGCCCAAAAAACTGCTGGATGGTTGGCACTGCATCGCCTGTCATGCACCGTTACATAAAACACCCTGCCAAATGGGTTATAAAGAATAAGCTTCGTTCAATTGTCGGGCTTAAGCCGTGTTTGGATAAGAAATGGTATGATGTGGGTCAGGATCCCCGTCAGGGTATTTTAACCAACCCGTCGGAGAAATGAAAATAGTGGTTGCTGGCACACGCGGTATTCCTGAAATTCAGGGCGGTGTTGAAACTCACTGTCAGGAGCTTTATCCCCGCATAGCCGCCCTGGGGCATGAGGTTACGGTAATTCGGCGCACTCCTTACATAGATGAAACCAACTCGGTAAAAGAATACAGGGGCGTTAAACTTTGCGACGTATATGCGCCTCGCAAAAAAAGTTTTGAGGCTATTGTCCATACGTTTCTCGCTGTATTGAAGGCGCGAAGGTTGAACCCTGATGTGCTGCATATTCATGCGGTTGGTCCGTCGATAATGGTGCCTTTTGCGCGCTTGTTGGGAATGAGGGTTGTTATGACAAATCATGGTCCTGACTATGACAGACAGAAATGGAATGCATTGGCAAAGGCTGTTTTGAGGCTTGGCGAGAATTTGGGGTCAAGATTCAGCAATTCTGTGATAGTTATATCGGATGTGATTCGCAATATTGTTGCCGACAAGTATGGCAGGCGGGATACCGATTTGATTTTCAATGGTGTAAATAAGCCAGTTTTTGCGAAGCAGACGGATTATATTGAATCTCTGGGGCTTGAACCGGGGCGGTATATCGTGGCAATGGGACGGTTCGTAAAGGAAAAAGGCTTTCATGACCTCATTGCGGCGTTTGAAAAGGCAGCTCCTTGCGGCTATAAACTTGCTATTGCCGGGGATGCCGATCATCCTGATGAATATTCGCGCAGTCTCAAGGAGCAGGCGCGTGAGTCCGGCGTCGTGCTGACTGGTTTCATACGTGGAGAAAAGATGCGTCAGCTGATGAGTCATGCTGCCGTGTATGTCATGCCCTCATATCATGAGGGGCTGCCTATTGCATTGCTTGAGGCGTTAAGCTATGGCCTGGACGTTATTGTAAGCGATATTCCGGCAAACAGGCTTGACATCCTGAGCCCGTCTGACTTTTTCCCGGTTGGGGATATCGGTGCATTATCGCGCATGATTCTTTCCAAAATTCATGGAGCGACTGTTGCTAAGCGACAGTATGACCTGAGCGCTTACGATTGGGATTTGATTGCGCGGCAGACCTTGGAGGTTTATGAACGGCTTTTAAGGTGACATTGAACTGTCGCCCTATGAAATACATTTTTATTGATTCGAGTGCTTGCTACCTCGTTAAAAACAAGATTATGAAAGAGAATATTCAATCCGGCTGTGCCGGAGACTGCATGAAAGGCTTTTCGCCTACGTTTATGGTGCTCGCAGTGTTGTTCTGCGTTTGCTTGATAGTTGCGAATCTGATGGAAATAAAGACAATCACACTCGGCCCGCTCACCATAACGGCCGGTGTCATTGTGTTTCCGATTTCCTATATTATCAATGACTGCATAGTGGAGATATATGGCTTTGCGCGTGCACGGTTTGTGATATGGCTGGGCTTTGCAATGAATCTGCTTGTTACGGTGCTTCTGCAGATTGGGTTGTGGCTTCCGGGCGATTCTGCGTGGCAGGGTCAGAAGGCCATGGAGCTTGTGTTTGGGGCTGTTCCGCGCATATTGGCCGCGAGTTTTATAGCTTTTATATGCGGTTCGATGGTTAACGCTTATGTTATGAGCAGAATGCGCATTAGGTCCGGTTCGGCAAAGGGATTTTCGGGGCGCGCCATCATGTCGACTGTTTTAGGCGAGGGCACAGATTCTGCAATATTTTTTCCGATAGCGTTCGGAGGCGTATTGGACTGGCCTGTTGTGTTGACCCTCATTGTGACACAGACACTACTGAAAACACTTTATGAAATAATGATACTTCCGGTAACTATCAGGCTTGTGGAGAGGCTGCGCAGGATAGAAGGCAATGCCGACCCTGACAGCGGAGTATCATACAAATGGTGGAAAATAAATGAAATATAACGGCAAGGATATAAAGGTTGCGTGGCTTGACCTTGATGATACTATTATTGATTTCCTCACCAACAGCCGGCGTGCTCTCGGGCGCCTATGGGCCGAGAAGGCAGTGATTCACCGGAGGTTTGCCACGGCCGAGGAATGGCGTGAGACTTACGAGAAACATAACCATCGGTTGTGGGACCTTTACAGCAAGGGGCTTGTGAGCCGCTCGGAGTTGCGTATTTCGCGTTTTTTGCTCCCGCTTGAGGAGGGCGGTGTACCTCATGAAGAAGCGTTAGAAGCGGCCTATGAATACGATACGCTTTATCTCGACTATCTTGCCGCCGAGAGAGAGCTGATACCCGGCAGTGTCAAGTTGCTTCGGTTTTTGCGTGAGAAGGGAGTTAAAGTCGGTTGCCTCAGCAATGGTTTCAAGGATGTGCAGTTTCGGAAAATAAGAAATTGCGGCTTGGAGCCTATGTTCGACATAGTGGTGCTTTCTGACGACATAGGTGTTAATAAGCCCGATACACGGCTTTTCATTTACGCAATGGAACGCAGCGGTTTCTCGGATCCTTCATGCCATCTGATGATTGGCGACAACGCCGCTACCGACATTGAGGGTGCCCTGCGTTCCGGCTGGGAGGCCATACAGTTTTTGCGAACTGAAAACGCACCGGTGCATCCCGAATGCGTGCATAAGGCATCTGAACTTACCTCGGTAATAGACATGCTGACTCGCGGTAACTATGGGACAGCGGATGGAAAAACCGAGGTCAAACAAGTGGCAAAGTGACATTTATCAAAGATTTTTAGCCGTTGATTGTGGCTATTTGAAAAAAAAGTACGATATTTGCACTTGCAAAACGCAGAGGCATTGTGCTGCTGCGTTAAATATCAGTGAATCAACGTATCAATTCTTTTTATATAAATAACATAAAAAAATGACTAAAGCTGACATCGTAAACGAGATAGCCAAGAGAACGGGCATTGAAAAAGCCGCAGTGTTGACTACTGTAGAAAAATTCATGGATGTAGTGAAGGATTCGCTTGCCAACGGTGAAAATGTTTATCTTCGCGGATTCGGAAGTTTCATAATCAAAGTTCGCTCCGAAAAAACTGCCCGCAACATTTCTAAGAACACGACTATAATCATTCCTGAGCACAAAATTCCAGCGTTTAAGCCGGCCAAAGTGTTTATGGAAGAAGTGAAGTAATCCGGTGATTGGAAATTTTCATAATAGTCTGTAACTGAAAAGAATTATAGTTAACTCATATATTATCAACCTTCTAATAATCTCAAAACAATGCCCAGCGGAAAGAAAAGAAAAGGCCACAAGATGGCTACGCACAAGCGCAAAAAACGTCTGAGAAAAAATCGTCATAAGAAGAAATAATATGTAATGCGGGGTCTCGTCGCAGGCTCCGCTGCAAAACGGCGCGTCCCTTCATGGGGATGCGGCCCGTTTCTTCAGCGCGGTATTCTCATTCCGCTTTTTGCTTAAGCAATACACTGAACAAACTTGATGCGACCCGCTCCCAAAGCGTTGTTAGGTTCCTGTCAGGTTTGTTCTTTGTTTATTTGTACAATCATAATCTCGGAAGAAGTCAGGTCCGCTTTATTCAGCCGGACCAACACTCCTGTCCGGAATTCAAAACACAGTAACAAAATCTTTAACTAAGCCAATGCAAAGCGATCTTATTGTCGATGTCCAAAAAAACGAGGTTTCAATAGCCTTGCTTGAGGACTCCCGGCTCGTTTCCTTGCAGAAGGAAACTCGCAATCTGGCCTATGCTGTCGGCGACATTTATCTGGCAAAAGTGAAAAAGCTTATGCCCGGACTGAATGCCGCGTTTGTCAATGTGGGCTACGACAAGGACGCTTTCCTCCATTACTTAGATCTTGGCTCGCAATTCTCATCCTATTCCGAGTTCCTAACTAAAGCTCTTGACAAGTCGCAGCGTACCGTGCCGCAAGTTTCGAAGATGGACCTCCTTCCTGACATTGACAAGCATGGCTCTATTCCTGACCGCCTTTCGCCAGGACAGGAACTGCTTGTGCAGATTGTAAAGGAACCGATTTCATCGAAAGGCCCCAGGCTCACAACCGAGATTTCCCTTACGGGACGTTATATGGTGTTAATGCCTTTTTCCGACAAGGTGTCCATTTCGCAGAAAATTAAATCGCCCGAGGAAAGAGTTCGCCTGCGGCAGCTTATCAAGAGCATTCTGCCAAAACATTTCGGCGTCATTATCCGTACATCGGCCGAAGGAAAACGTGTGGCGGAGCTTAATCATGAAATGAAGACACTCGTGCGCTATTGGGAGGAAACGATTGCCAAAGCGCGTAATGCCACAGCTCCGGCTCTTGTCTTTGAAGAGGAGAGCCGCACGGTTGGAGTGCTCCGCGACATATTCTCGCCCACTTTTGAAAATATCCATGTCAATGACAAGGAGACGTTTGAACAAATTCGAAACTATGTAAGTCTCATAGCTCCGGAGCGTGCCGATATTGTGAAGCTCTATGAGGGAGAACAGCCCATATTTGACCATTTCAATATCACCCGCCAGATAAAATCATCATTCGGCAAAACAGTTTCGTTCAAATCCGGGGCTTATATCATTATTGAGCACACTGAAGCGCTTCATGTTATCGATGTCAATTCGGGCAACCGCACAAAGGCGTCGAATGATCAGGAGAGCAATGCGCTTGAAGTGAATCTGCGTGCTGCCGATGAGATAGCGCGTCAGTTGCGCTTGCGTGACATGGGTGGCATTATTGTCATTGATTTTATTGACATGTCAAAAGCCGAGCACCGGCAGGCGCTCTATGACCACATGCGGGAGATTATGGCCAATGACCGTGCCAGACACAATATATTGCCGCTGTCAAAGTTCGGCCTGATGCAGATAACGCGTCAGCGTGTGCGCCCGGTGCTTGACATTGAAACTGCCGAGACTTGTCCCTCGTGCTATGGGAAAGGCGTCGTGCGCCCCTCCTTGCTATTCACGGATACTCTTAAAGAGAAGCTTCATTACCTCATTGATGACCTCAATGTCACGGATTTCATAATGTATGTTCATCCCTATGTGGATGCCTACATCAAGAAAGGCATTATTTCCATGTATCGCCGATGGCGAATGGAGCTCGGTCGCAAATTCAGAATATTGCCCGATCAATCACTTGCCTATCTTGAGTATAAGGTTATTGACAAGGATCACAATGTCCTTGATCTCAAAGAAGAAAAAGACATTGACTCATCGGCCACCAAAAACAAACGTAAAGCCAAGAATCGTAGTTTGCCGGAGGATGCGTCGACTTCCGATGTGTAGCATCGGTATGTGTATTTCCGACGGAATCCGTCAACGTTTATACAAAAATCAGCGCCGCTCATTTCAATCAATGAAAGAGCGGCGCTCGCTTTTTTCAATTATTTCTATTTCTCAGTTGATGACGTAGGGCGGAATAAGAGTGATTTGCCCTCAAGGTCGAGAAACATGTCCTGTGAATAGAGGTTGAGCGGATTGAATTGGTAATCATCCTCTGTGTTGTCATAATAGCATATCATTTTGGCTCCCGAGCGGTTGCCCAGTTCCACCCAGGCTGCATCATCGACTTTGGCAGGGTAAACATGAACCATGGAGCGGAATGAATCGGAGCGCAAGGGGTTCTTTGACCGGAATTCATCACGGGTAGGCATTTTTACCGAAGTGCGTTGCAGTCCGGTGTCGAGAAGGAATATGTTTGGTATCTGATTGACGTTGAGTATCAGATACGGGCGTTTGGCCGGCCAGATGTAATCAAGGAGCTGGGTGTCGGTCTCGATTCCGGCTACATGCTGATAGGAGTCAGGAACTGATGAATGGAATGTTACGGCGTGGGGGAGGAACAGAAATTCCTGTTTGAATTTTTGCAGAAGGGTGAGGCCAAAAGTAGAGCATTCTTTGTCGGTAAGAGCAAATTCCACGTCAATGAGTTCATTGGTCGGTTTGCCCGAATACACGAGTGACTGGCAGCTGTCGGCGCTGGAAACTATGGTGTATCCGCCTATGGGTAGATTGACAATTACGCGTTTTGTCCCGAAAAAATGAGCGCCGTAACCGTCGCGTCCGGCAATAGGGCGATTGATGATGCGATGGTCGTAACCCATCTTTTGAAGCTTTTCCAGGTCTTTTTCATTGATGCTGGATATGTCGGCGCCGGTATCGAACTTGAAACGAAGCCCGGGAGCGATTTCCACGCAGAGAGGTGCACCGTTCAAAGGCATCACGTCCGAACCGTTGAGTTCTTTTTGCGCAACAGGACCGGTGCAGGAGCTGCCCATGATCCAGAATCGCAATCCAATGCATAGCAGAATTATACCGAATATGCTTAATGTGATAACATATTTCTTTTTCATATCAAGAGTTGATTTCTCTTACAAAGATACTTAAGTGTAGCTGATATATATACATATTAACCCTATTGGAACACTCATTTAATGCTTTTGTAACAACATTGAGGCTGTGACAATGCTTTGTAACAAGAAAGGCTCTTTTGAGCCCCTTTTTTGAAAAAGAGGGCGTTTCATTGTGCCAAATCCATTAAACTTTTATTAAACTTTTGGGCGTAATGGCTGAATATGGTAGCTTATGCTTATCTTTGCATATGGAAACAGCTAAAAGAATTCTCGTTATAGACGATGAGGAAACTCTCTGCGATGGCCTTGCTTTCAATCTTGAAGCCGAGGGGTATTCGGTTGACACGGCCTACAGTGCCGAGGAGGCTCTGGCGCTTGATTTGTCGAAATATGATCTGGTGCTCCTCGATATAATGATGGGTGAGATTTCGGGCGTGCAGCTTGCGCGCATTATGAAGTCAAATCCGGCAACGGCAGCCGTCCCTATAATCTTTTGCACGGCAAAAGATACGGAGGATGAAATGATTGACGGCCTGGATACGGGAGCCGATGACTATATAACAAAGCCTTTTTCGCTTAAGGCTGTGTTCGCGAGAGTGAGAGCTGTGCTCCGGCGTTACTCTGACGCCGCCTCACGCGGTAAGGTTGATGAAAACGCGACGGTGGCTTATAAAGGTCTCATTCTTTCCTTGCGCACGCGCACATGTACGGTTGACGGAGTGGATGTGAAACTCCCTAAAAAGGAGTTTGAGATTTTGCGTAAGCTCGTTTCGAACCGCGGCCGCATCTTCTCACGTGAGGAGCTTATAAATGAAATCTGGCCTGATAAGGTTGTGGTGCTTGACCGGGTCATTGATGTCAACATCACCCGCATACGTCAGAAAATAGGAACCTATGATAAAAATATAGTTACCCGTTCAGGTTACGGTTATGGGTTTATTGAATAGAATCTCGTTTCCGCAAAGGCTGTTTCTATGGCTGTTGGTTTATTCGGGGCTGCTCGTGGGCTGTTTCATATTTTTTCAATATAACAGAGAAAAGGAGTTCAAGGCCGAAGAATTGAACTCGCGACTGCAGTTAATTAACACCTACATACTCGCCGAACTGAGCGATGGAAATACAATTTCGGAGATTGCCTACGATGAGTTGCAGCCGTTTGCTGATATTCGAGTGAGCGTGATTTCCGACAAGGGGATAGTGGTCTACGACAATACTCTTGACAGATTGCCCAAAACGAATCATCTTGACCGGAGCGAAATTCGGGCGGCCATGAAAAATGGGTCCGGTTACACAGTGCGCCGCCACAGTCAAAGCACCGGTAACAATTATTTTTATTCGGCAAAGAGGGGCAATGACGGATATGTGGTGCGTACAGCTGTGCCTTATTCCATTTCTTTGAGTTCCCTTTTGCAGGCCGATTACGGGTTCATGTGGATTATGGGGCTTATAGCGCTTGTTTTTTGCATTCTCGGATATTTCGCAACCCGCAGATTGGGATTGCATGTAAGCCGTTTGAACAAATTCGCAGAGTCCGTGGAGAATGGAGACGTGATATCTGACACCGAACCGTTTCCGCACGATGAGCTTGGCGAAATATCCAATCATATAGTGCGCCTCTATGCGCGGCTGCAGAGGGCCAACGCCGAAAGAGACAAGGAACACCGGGCGGCACTTCACGAGCATGTGGAGAAGGAACGCATAAAGAAGCAACTCACCAATAACATTAACCATGAGCTTAAAACGCCTGTGGCTTCCATCCGTATCTGTGTGGAAACTCTGCTCGCCCACAGCAATCTGGCAACTGAGAAACGTGAGCAATTTCTTCAGCGTTGTCTTTATAACACCGACAGGCTGCAGCGGCTTCTGGCCGACGTGGCGCTTATAACCCGCATGGATGAAGGCAAAGAATCGGTGGAGAAGAGGCCTGTTGACCTGGCTCAAATAATCAAGGGGGTGGTTGATGACCGTCAGTTGCTTGCCGCTGACAAAGGAATAGACATACGGAACGCTATCGATGCCCCGCTTCCTATGCAAGGCAACCGTTTCCTTCTTGAATCAGTGTTCAACAATTTGATTGACAATGCTATCGCTTACAGCGGAGGTTCGCAGATAAAGATTGAAAAAGTTTCTGATACCGCTGACAGGATTACGATTACGCTGTCAGATAACGGTTCGGGGGTTGCGCCGGAGCATCTGCCGCGTTTGTTTGAAAGGTTTTATCGGATTGACGTGGGGCGTTCGCGCGCTTCGGGTGGCACCGGCCTCGGACTTGCCATAGTGAAAAATGCGGTTATGATGCATGGAGGCACTATTGAAGTTACGAATCTGTCGGCCGGCGGTTTGCTTTTCAGGATAACGTTGAAGAAAAATTAAACACCCTCTTAGAGTATGTTTGGATTTAACAATTGGAATTTTTATAAGGAATCCCGGGATGGATTTGCTCATGATGCCGAGGGAATGATGCGTGTGCATCACGACCGAGGCGAAGGGGCGAAGACGCCCGGGAGTCCGCAAGGCAGGAACCGTTACGGCATCTTTTGGCCTGTTTGGCGCCTGAGCCTTGTCATGTGGCACACGCCACACTCCGCATCTCAGACTCCAAACATACTCAAAACCTGCCTATAAAAATTCCAATTGTTAAATTCAAACATACTCTTAATTTTTTTGAAACATTTATGAAATGATTTGGTGTTTAATTTGCAGTGAAATCGAATAATTTTAAAAATTATGGAAATTCTATTTCTCTGCGTAATTATTTTTCTGTTCCTGCTGGCGATTTTTGACTTATCGGTGGGTGTAAGCAATGATGCCGTAAACTTTCTGAACTCGGCTGTCGGGTCAAGAGCCGCTTCCTTCAAGCGGGTGCTCATTGTTGCATCCATAGGAGTGTTCATCGGTGCGGCCATGAGCAATGGCATGATGGATATAGCCCGCCACGGTATATTCCGGCCGGAGCATTTCTCGTTCTATGACCTGATTTGTATCTTCATGGCGGTGATGGTGACAGACATCATACTGCTTGACGTGTTCAATTCGCTTGGGATGCCCACATCGACCACTGTCTCAATGGTGTTTGAATTGTTAGGCGCCACTTTTGTTGTGGCCCTGATTAAAATGGCCGGAGGTATTGACTTGGGCTTCAATGATTTGCTGAATACAGAAAAGGCTCTGTCGGTAATAATAGGCATATTCCTTTCGGTTGCCATAGCTTTTTTCTTCGGGACTGTGGTGCAATTTATCTCACGAATGATATTTTCATTCAATTATCGTCATAATCTTAAGTGGAAAGCAGGTATTTACGGCGGTGTTTGCGCCACGGCAATAGTTTATTTTCTGTTGATTAAAGGAGCAAAGGACCTCAGTTTCATGACTCCTGAGGTTAAAGGGTGGATTCAGGCTAATACGGGAATGATAATTCTTGCCTGTTTTGCGTTTTTCACCTGCCTGATGCAGTTGCTTCACATTTGCAGGGTGAATGTGCTGAAAGTCATAGTCCTGATGGGGACTTTTGCGCTCGCTATGGCGTTTGCCGGAAACGACCTCGTTAATTTCATAGGCGTTCCTTTGAGCGGTCTGGCGTCATTTCAGGACTATGTTTCAAACGGCAACGGGGATCCCTACGGATTTTTGATGAATTCGCTGAATGATTCAGCAAGCACGCCCCTGTATTTTCTCATTGGAGCCGGCGGCATAATGGTTGTGGCGCTTGCCACCTCGGGCAAGGCGAGGAATGTGGCAAAAACGGAGATCGGTCTTGGCAGCCAGCAGGGTGGCGACGAAATGTTCGGGTCCTCGCGCATTTCGCGCCGACTTGTCAAATGGGCTATTTCGGTGATTTCGTTCATACGTCGCAAAACGCCTTTGCGAGTGCGCCAATGGTTTGGGAAGCGGTTCAATATCGATGAATCGATTCTTGAGGACGGAGCCGCGTTTGATCTCATCCGGGGTTCTGTGAATCTTGTGCTGGCCGGCGCGCTCATTGCGCTCGGAACATCGCTGAAACTGCCGCTTTCCACAACGTTTGTTACCTTTATGGTAGCAATGGGCACCTCTCTGGCCGATGGCGCCTGGGGACGCGAGAGCGCAGTGTTCCGTATCACCGGGGTTATTTCCGTTATAGGGGGATGGTTCGTGACTGCCGGAGCCGCTTTTATTGGTGCCGGAGTGATAGTGGCCGCAATGCACTATGGGGGCCAGTGGGTGATGATTCTGCTTGCCATATTGACGGTTGTGATCATTATTCGAAGCAACCGCCGCTTCAGCAAGAAGCAGAAAGCTGAGAATGGCGATGCGCTTTTCCAGACCATTCTGTCAACCCAGGACAAGAACGAAGTGTGGCCTTTGCTGAACATGTATATCATTGAGCAGCAGCTTAAGTACATGGATTTCGCAAGGACTGAGTATGACAGGATAATAGCTGCTTTTTTGCGGGAGAATGCCGGTGCGCTCGGCAAATCCGATTCGGCGCTTGCGAAATGCAAGACGATGCTCAAAAACGTAAGGCGCAAGGAGACTCTTTGTCTGCGCAAATTGCCGCGTGAGACAGCCATTGAAAAGAGCCCTTGGTTCTATCTCGGCAACAACTGCTGTATGGGTATGCTCTATAATCTCAGGCGAATCAATGAGGTGTGTAAAGAACATGTCGACAATAATTTCCATCCTTTGCCCGGACAGTACGCCGAGGAATGCGCAGGCGTAGGCAACAGAATTACAAGCCTTTTTAATGAAACCATCAGCGTAATGCAGAGCGGAGACACGGATGCCATTACCGCACTGCGGCGCGATTGCGAATCCATGAAGCATGAACTTTCCGACATGTATCACAAGGTCTACGACAATTTGCGCGAAGGCGATGAATCAAAAATGACCGTAATGTACGTCTACGTGAATATGCTCCAGGAAACCAAGGAAATGGTGTCGATGCTTCGCAAATATCTCCGGGCATTCGCCAAACTGAGCCATCCGGAATTCCGCACTTGATTATACCCGATGGGGGATAATCCACACCGTTTCAAATAATATTATACCCTTTATGGTGCAATTTTAATGAAATATATTATCTTTGCACCCAAAAGGGTATATTTTATGACACTATTAGCTAAATATGTGAAAGAAAAGCGCAAGGAGTTTGGGCTTACTCAGGTTGACCTATCCCAGAAATCCGGGGTAGGACTTCGTTTTGTTCGTGAACTTGAACAAGGCAAAACATCTCTCCGTCTTGATAAAGTAAATCAGTTGCTCGCACTTTTCGGAGCCGAAATGACTCCTGCAAAAATCAATGAGGCATGAAACAGGTAAAAGTGTTTTTAAGCTATAAATAATCTTTTCAATAGATTCTCTAAGGCAATTCCGAAATGGCATGAATTGATAGACATGTCCTTTCTCCCGGCTGAATTGCAGGAAACCTATCACGACAAAATTAATGCGATGTCGCGCCGATTGAATTTAGAGTTGAAAGTTGAGAATTGAGGACATAAAAAGGAACTTCGGTGGGAAGTTCCTTTTTTGTGACTCCTACAGGATTCAAACCTGTAACCTTCTGATCCGTAGTCAGATGCTCTATTCAGTTGAGCTAAGGAGCCATTGGCTCACGCTTTCTTTGCGTTTGCGAGTGCAAAGTTAATGTGTTTGTTTGAATCTCACAAATTTTTCGCAAATTTTTTTGTCAAGTGCCAATCAAATGTCTTTTTCAAAACATATTCATCAACAATTGATAGTTGTCGATATTCTCTTGCAAGTTATTGAGATTGCTGAAGGTTGCGGTTGCATCATGATATGATTTTGCGCTCTCAAAGGCCCGCTTTGCAAGATTTGTAATATAATTTAAAAGTGTTTGACTCAGGCAACCGTTAAGTTGTTGTAAATAGGATTCCCCCTTGCTGTTCACATCATTCATATAATTGTTGATTCTTATTCACTTTTGTTGTGTTTGGTTGGGTGGCATTTGAAGAATGTTATTGTTGGGATATTGAATTTTTGGCTCA
>ENA-ORCP01002037-ORCP01002037.1-human-gut-metagenome-genome-assembly--contig:-NODE-2037-length-16643-cov-42.432452_pt1 | contig 16643 bp, 9 predicted proteins | sample MGYA00242990_ERZ507991 | MGnify/ENA primary metagenome ERZ507991 (study PRJEB26167, sample SAMN06115496) | human gut metagenome | host: Homo sapiens | place: China:Henan | collected 2015-05-07... | reverse complement strand
AAAAAACGCCTGCATGACTGTTAAGGGGGATTATCATTTAGAGTTCTCCTTGTTTATGAAGATTTTGAAGGTAGAGGATTTTGCATAGGTCTCAAACAAGTTAGTTGACATCACGACAACAGATGTCGTTTTAGAAGTAAGTGATTTTACATAGGTCTCAAACTCATCGAGGTTAAGGCACGCATCTCGGCTATGAGTGGAGGTATTTCGTTTTACATAGGTCTCAAATTTCTACCCAAAAAAACCCGAGGTTTGGAGGTGTATGGTTTTACATAGGTCTCAAACATACCCGCCAGAAACTGTAATCTTATAACTGATTTGGAGATATCTCATTTTACATAGGTCTCAAACCGCAGCAAGGTCAATTCTCTTTGCACTGTGAGGTTTGAAGGTATTTCGTTTTGCATAGGTCTCAAACCATATCGAGCAAAAAGCGGGGATAAGCGAGAGTTTTGGAGGTATTTAATTTTGCATAAGTCTCAAACCTCAAAGATCACTGATAAAACGATGGGTAGATAATTTAACATAGGACTCAAAAGCCAGTCCAAAAGACTTTACATATGAGAGAAAGAGGGGGGTTAATCTCTCCGGGTAGCTTTGTTGTAATCAGCCTGTCCGGCCGCAATAACAGCGGTCACGCAAACAACCGTTGCGAAAAGAAACAGGCCAGCAATAATGCCGATGATAAACAAGTAAATCGCCTCCTGTATAAGCGAAAATGGTTGTGAATTTACAAGGTTAAGTAACTCAAACGCGCGTAGCGGTACGGGATAGCCGCTGAAAGAGGTTTGACATAGGGCTCAAACCCTGATGGAACGGATATTTCATATCCGATTGGAGGTGGATAGTTTTACATAGGTCTCAAACAGAACAAAGGTCATCGGATGGGTTTGGAGGTATCTCGTTTTACATAGGTCTCAAACCAGATTGCAAAAGACTACGATATGCTCTAGAGGTGTAGATAATTTTTACACAGGACTCAAATTCTCGACCAGATGGCTGATGATTGGAAGGTGTTTGATTTTGCATAGGCCTCAAACGGGCGGCTGCGGAACTGTAACATACATTACGTTTTAGAGGAAAGTAATTTGCCATAGGGTCTCAAACCACGCTGCTAAAATGCATGTAATTAGGCCTCAAACCGCAAGAACGGCAGCTACATTACCGATCAGGGTTTGGAGGCATATGGTTTCACATAGGTCTCAAACTAAGCGCGAACCTATGTTGGAATGCCGTCGGTTTTGGAGGTGAGTCATTTTACATAGATCTCAAACGGCATTGAAAGAAGTTCGTCTTAGAAATGTTTGATTTTACATAGGTCTCAAACGGGGAAGAGGCGTATTTTTTTTCGCGCGCCAGGTTTGGAGGTGTTTAATTTTACATAGGTTTCAAACAAGTTAGTTGACCTCACTACAACAGATGTCGTTTTGTTGGTATGTTGTTTTACATAGGGCTCAAACGATTTTTATCGAGATATTTTTCCCTGAGGGTGTTTTGAAGGCATTGTTTTGCATGGATTGCAAAAATAGGACTCAAATGACCGGTCTGAACGGTGATAATAAGGTAAATGATTTCACATAGGTCTCAAACAGCGCAAGCGCTCGGAGTGGGGCGGGATTTAGAGGTGTAAGGTTTTACATAAGTCTCAAACCTCTGAAATTTTTCTCCTTGCAATTTAGAAGCAGATATTCACATAGGTTTCAAGCAGCGGATTCCAATCCTTCATCATTCTGGAAAGATTTAGAAGAAAGTAATTTTACATAGGTCTCAAACAAAACAAGCGTAAACAGGGAGTTCGTGTACGGTTCGGAGGTATTTAATTTTACATAAGAATCAAACCGCAAGAACGGCAGCTACATTACCGGTCAGGGTTTGGAGGCATTTGATTTTACATAGGTTTTAAACGGAGGTACGCTATGGATTTGTCTGAGGTTTGGAAGCATCTTGTTTTGCATAGGTCTCAAACTCTGTACGCAGCTCCACACGGAAACAAGACTTTAGAGATGAGTAATTTTACATAGGCCTCAAACAAACAAACAAACACATATTGTCATTCTACTTTTTTTTCTGCCTTTTTCTTTTTCTCCCTTTGGTCGAAGCAATTGCCGGCTGGAATAGCTTTATCGTCAATTTTGATAAAAGTGTTTATGGCAAGGGGACCCAGACTTGGCAGATAGCACCCTATGATGACAAGTGGGTATATTTCGCCAACAAGAACGGTATGGTGCAATTTGATGGCAATGTCTGGAATGTATTTCCATTGAACAATGCTTCCGATGTGCGTTCCGTTCTGGCTTCTGCTACCCAAAAAAGAATTTATGTGGGGGGCATCAATGAGTTCGGCTATTATGAACCGGATGCGGACGGTTCTTTGGCCTATCATTGCATGTCCGATACTTTGGAGAGTTCCGTTCGTTTTCTTGGAAACGTGTGGGGCATCCATGAGACTGACAATATTTTGTATTTCCAAGGGGACGGGTGTGTGGTGAAGTACCTGAACGGAAAATATACCGCCATTGAAATGAATGCCAAGATAGATTGTTCCAATATGGTCAATGGTATTCTTTACATCGGTACGGACAGAGGTGTATGGCTTTTGGTTGGAAACACTTTTTTCCCTCTTCAGGGTGCCGATGCGTTAGCTTCCAAACGTATTCGTGGCATTATACCTTATAAGAAAGGTGTTCTGGTGGTGACTGCATACAACGGACTTTACTATTGTGACGGGCGTACGATGGAACCGTTTATCACCGGTGCCGAAGAGTTTATGCGTGAGAATGAAGTCTTTTGCGTGGCCAAAAAGGATGATAAGATTGCCTTGGGAACCATTCATAAAGGATTGGTACTGGTGGATTGCAGCACCATGCAACTGAAATATTTCAATGAGAACAACGGCTTGCGTAACAATACGGTGCTTTCTGTCTCCTTCGATACGACCGGAAACCTCTGGGCCGGTCTGGATAGCGGCATTGACTACGTCTGTCTGAGTTCTCCTTTTACGAATCTCTATTCCTATCCTTATTCCTACGGCACGGGATATACGGCGGCCGTAGAAGGCGGCTATCTTTATTTAGGTACCAATCGGGGTTTGTATTACACCTCTTATCCGGTACAGATGAACGGCGATTTGCCGGATATCCGTCCGATGCCCCAATCCAGCGGACAGGTCTGGAACCTTTGCCGTATAGGTGATGAACTCTTCTGTCTGCACGACCGTGGTATTTTCCTTATCAATGGCACTTCCGTAAAACGCGTGACGGATATTGCCGGCGCCTGGTGTTGCCAACTTGTGGCAGGACGTACGGACCTTATGTATGTCGGGGTATATAACGGTATTTATTTGGTTGGGAAAAAGAATGGAGAATGGCAGGTGGTTGGCAAGATTGAGGGTATGAACGATTCTTGCCGTCTTTTTGAGCAGGAAAGCGATAAGGTGATTTGGGTGTACAATACAGACCACGTTACCCGTGTGGATTTGGATAATGATTTGACAAAAGCTGTCCGTATAAAGGAATATAGCGCGAAGGATGGTTTTCCGGTAGGACGTGATATGTATATAGCGAAGATAGAAGACCGGGTGTATTTTGCCACTCCCCGGGGAATCTATAAGCATAATCCTCATAAAGATGTCATGGAGCCTTGTCCGGATATGAACAACCTTTTGAATGGCACCGCGGCCTATTCGCGTATCTTGGAGTATCACGATAAGTTGATTAGTTTGAGCCCTCACGAAATCTGTATTGCCAATCTGGGTACCTATAAGCGGGGGGCGAATACAAGCATTAATCCCATCCAGCAATCGCTGATTGAACTGGTACCCGGTTTTGAAACGATTATTCCTCTTTCAGATTCGCTGATGGTGGTTCCTAATGAAGGAGGTTTCGCTTTATTCAGCATCCCGGCCGTAAGAGAGCGTCAGGATCGTAGCCACTCCTTATATATAAGGAACATGTATCTGTCTTATCCCAAGGATTCATTGGTATATACCGCAAACTTTTTAGGAGAGAAGCCGGTTCCGGTGATAGCTTATTCCATGAATTCCGTTCGTTTTGACTATGCCCTTCCTTTTTTTTCGGTAGGGGATGATATCCGTTTTCAATATCGTTTGAATAAGGGAGGCTGGTCCGATTTTACAACGGTACGCACCAAGGAGTATAGTAATCTGTCGGAAGGTGAATATACGTTTGAAGTTAAAGCGGTCTTTCCTGACGGTACGACATCATCGGATACAATCGCCTTCCGTATACTTCCACCGTGGTATCGTAGTGCTGCTGCATACGTTTGTTATATCATCTTGGCTTTGCTTGCCTTATGGTATGTCTATCGTTGGGATGATGTCCGTGTGAAACGGAAGAAACAGCAGGCGGTAATCGAGAAAGATAAAGAGTTGCACGATATGGAAAGGGAGTACGAAGAGGAGAAAGCCCGTCAGGAAAAGCAGATTATGCAGCTGGAGAAAGAAAAATTGGAATACGATTTGCAACATAAGAGTCAGGAAATGGCCAATCTGATGATAAACTTTGTCCGTAAGAATGAAATGCTGACTGAAATCAAGTCAGAGATACTTAAAGTATCCGCCTTGCTGAAGGGTGAGGGGGCTCGGGAAGGAAAACAGCAACTCATACTTATTAATAATAAAATAGACGGTAATATACAGAGTGATGAGGTTTTGAAGCGTATTGAAGACCAGTTCGATTTGATACATAACAATTTTATGAAACGTCTTCATGCCAAGCATCCTGAACTTTCCCACAACGAACGCATGATGTGCGCTTATCTAAAGATGAATCTTTCCACGAAAGAAATAGCGCCTCTATTGAACATTTCGGTTCGTGGAGTTGAAACAATCCGTTATCGTCTTCGTAAGAAGTTCGCTTTAGAGAGAGAGGATAGTTTGACGGATTATTTAAGCAATAAACTGTAGTCTTTAGATATTAACTTCCTTTAAAAGAAGGAAGTGCATGGAAGGGAGGAATTTAATATTCCTCCCTTTTGTGTTCTATAACATGTTGTGACGTAATACTTAAAAGTATATATTAATTATTGATTATTAGTAAGTTATTTGCTGATGACGTATTGATAACGTATTTGAATTTCAGATTTGACGTATTTAAGAATGATTGTTTCTTATTTGTTTTATTGCATTTTACTCTATGTTTGCACTGTTCGATTGAGAACAAAACCGAGAAACGTTAATCTTAATTTAGTAAAACTTATGAAAAAGTTATTATCAGTTTTATTTCTGTTAAGCTTTACCTTGGCTTCTGTATATGCCCAAAATATACAGGTAAAAGGTACAGTGGTAAGCGGTTCGGATAATGAACCGTTGCCTGGAGTAAATGTGGTAGTTAAAGGAACTACCAATGGTGGAATTACTGATTTGGACGGTAATTTTACATTGTCGGTTCCTGCCGACGCAACACTTTCTATTACCTATATTGGTTTTAAGTCACAAGAAGTAGCGGTAAATGGAAAAAATTCCTTGAAAATAGTTCTTCAGGAAGATTCAGAAACGCTGGACGAAGTAGTAGTGGTGGGGTATGGTGTTCAGAAAAAAAGTGTGGTAACAGCATCTATTGCCAAAGTTAGTAGTGAGGATTTGGAAAACAAATCTCCGGTGCGTATGGATAATGCATTGAAAGGTTTGGCTGCAGGTGTGGATGTAACTTCAGCTTCTGGTCAGCCGGGTGATTCTCCTCGTGTACGTGTACGTGGTATTGGTACTATCAACAATAGTGATCCGCTCTACATTGTAGACGGTATGCCTATTGGGGGTGGTCTTGATTTTGTAAATCCTAATGATATCGAGTCTATCGAAGTGTTGAAAGATGCTGCTTCTGGTGCTATCTATGGTGCGCGTGCTGCTAATGGCGTTATTCTAGTAACTACCAAAAAAGGTAAGATGGGTAAGGCACAAATTAATTACAATTTTTCTTATGGCTGGCAGAGTGCATGGAAGAGACGTGATGTGACTAGTGCGACAGACTATGCTATCCTTCAGAATGAAGCCAATGTGAATGGTGGTCAGGCTCCAATTTATGCAGATCCTTATAATTTGATTGATGCTAATGGAAATTCTATCAAAGGATTTGGCACTGATTGGCAAGATCTTGTTTTCTATGACAATGCTCCGGTAGTGAATCATGATGTGACAGTTAGTGGTGCATCGGAAAAAGTAAATTATTATTTGTCTTTGGGGTATTATTCACAAGATGGTATTGTTGGTGGTAATCACGGACATTCTAATTATGACCGTTTGACTATTCGTTCCAATACTCAATATAATCTAATTGATGCATCTAAAGAACGCGGTTTCCTTAATAAATTGGATTTAGGTGTAAATTTGGCTTATATGCGTACGCATTCAACAGGTGTTGGTACTAACTCTGAATTCGGTTCAATTTTGGGATCGGCTCTTTATCTGTCTCCTATTTTGACCCCTACATTGACTGGTGATGCAGCTGAAAAGATGATTGAAACTTATAAAGATTTTGATTTGCCTCGTGATGCAAATGGTGATCCTTATACAGTACCTGGCTATGGAGGAGCTTATCAGGAAATGAATAATCCGCTGGCTATGATGACATTGACTCCTACAAAGAATTGGTCGCATAAGTTTGTTCCAAAGTTTTCTATTGATCTTCAATTGTGGGATAATTTGAAGTATCACTTCAATTATAGTGCTGATATGGGATTTTGGGGTAATGAAGGGGCTACTAAGAGCAAGTATTATCTCTCAGCTAATAATAAGGCAACACATACTAATGCATCTTCATTCAAGGCACAGAATGTGACATGGCAGATTGAAAACACATTAACTTATGACAAAACTATCGGCAAACATACATTTGGTGTTGTATTAGGACAGTCTGCTCTTAAATATAAGGGAGATCAACTTGGTGGTAACCGTTGGAATCTGGTGAATCCTAATAAACCTTCTATTGATTATGCTACAGGGAATGTTGAATATACAAAGGATGCAGATGGTAATATTACTGGTGCTACAGTTCAGTATGGCGTTTATGGAGGTCCTTATACAGAACATAGAATGTCGTCTATGTTTGCTCGTTTGAGTTATAACTATAATGAACGCTATATGATTCAGGCTACAATCCGTCGTGATGGTTCAAGTCGTTTTGGTATTAATAATAAATATGGTACGTTCCCTTCAGTATCTGTGGGATGGAATGTGACAAATGAAGAGTTTATGGCTGATACGCGAGAATGGTTGTCTAACTTAAAGGTTCGTGCCAGTTGGGGTAAGAATGGTAATGATAACATAGCCGAATTTGGTTATACTTCATTGACGGCCATGGGTAACAATGTCCTTTTGGGTAAAGATGCCATCAAATGGAACGGTTCTAAAGCACAACGTTTGGCAAATCCTGATTTGAAATGGGAAGAGAGTGAGCAAACTGACTTAGGTATTGATTTGGGATTCTTTAATAATGCTTTAACATTCAGTGCTGACTATTACATAAAGAAAACCAATGGCATGATTATTACGATGCCTATCCCGAGTTATGTAGGTGAAACTAAACCTCTTGGTAACGTAGGTGATATGGAAAATAGTGGTTTTGAGTTTGAACTTGGCTATAAATGGAATATTGCTGATGCTAAATTTGCAGTAAAGGGAAATGCTACTTATCTTAAAAATGAATTGAAGAACTTGGGAAATGATACTGGCTATATGGATTTAGATGGTATTCAAGGATTCTCTGGTGGTGGTACACGCGGTTCTAACGGACAACCTTTCCCCTATTTCTATGGTTACAAGACTGACGGTGTTTTCCAGAATATGGATGAAGTTCGTGCTTATGTCAATAAAGATGGTAAAATGATTATGCCGGATGCGGTTCCTGGTGATACACGTTTTGTGGATGTAAATGGTGATGGTAGCATCTCGGCAGATGACCGTACTAACATTGGTAATGGTACTCCGGATTGGACTTATGGTTTGAATCTTAATGCTGATTGGAAAGGCTTTGATTTTAATATTTTCTTCCAAGGTGTAGCTGGTGCTGATGTGTTTGATGGCACTTATCGTACAGATGTTGCTTCTGGTAACTATCCTTCTTGGATGTTGGGACGTTGGACTGGTGAAGGTACTTCTAATAAGTATCCTCGTCTGGCTGTCGGTAATGCAACGAACTGGATGGTATCTGATCTTTATGTTTGTGATGGTTCATATCTTCGTCTTAAGAATATTACTTTGGGATATACATTGCCTAAGACTCTTACTCGCAAACTTACTATTGAACGTCTGCGTGTGTATGTGCAAGCTGAAAATCTTGTGACTTGGACCAAATATTGGGGATTTGATCCTGAAATTTCTTCAGGTGCAACTTCTCTTGGTGTTGACCGTGGTATTTATCCGCAGGCTCGCACATATACAGTAGGTGTAAATGTTTCTTTCTAATCTAAAAATAAGAACTATATGAAAACAAATAAAATATTAGCAATAGGCTTACTTGCTGCCGCTACAGTGTTGACTACCGGTTGCAGTGACAGTTTTCTTGAGGTGGAAAATCCGACAGGTGAACCATTGGAAGATTATTATACTACGGATGAGCATATTCAGGAAGCTCTGATTGCCGCCTATGACCCTCTCCATTGGCCAGATTGGGGATTGGGACAGTACAATGCCTTGAATATTGACGGTGAAATTATGGGCGATAATTTTTGGGTAGGTGGTGCAACCAAGACCGATATGCAGAATTGGCATATGTTATTTAATTATGAAGCTAATGAAAATAATACACTTGGCTCTCTTTGGACTGTGGATTATTCTGGCATCAAACGTTGTAATGACTTACTGAAATATCTTGATTGGGGTACTGATGTTACTGAGGCCAATCGTAAACTCTATGAGATGCAAGCCCGTTTACTACGTGTTTTCTATTATAATATGTTGTGGCATTATTTTGGTAATGTACCTTTCTATTTGGAGAATCTTTCCGAACCTCCTTATACGGCTCCGCAATATACTGCCGATCAGGTTTATGCTGAGTTGATCGCAGAACTTGAAGCTGTAATTGACTCTAAGGTGTTACCTTTGAAATATTATAAAACAATCAAAGAAGGTAAAGAAGTTGACGACGAAGGTCAGTTGGGACGTGTCACTCAAGCTATGGCTTATATGGTATATGCTGAAATGGTAATGTATCAGAATGATGAAAGTCGTTTCTCAAAAGCTTTAGGTTATATGAAGGAGCTTATTGATAGTCCTAGCTTTAGATTGAATCCTAGTTTTGCCAACATCTGGGAAACGGAAGGTGAATGGTGTGACGAATCTATCTGGGAAATTAATTATGAGCAAACTAATAACGAACGTGGCTGGGGAAGTCCGTTAGCTGTTGGTGGTACAGTGCTTCCTACTCTGATTTCTCCTAACTCTTTCCCAGGTGATGATGGTTGGTCAAAGGGTAATGATGGCTGGGGATTTATGCCCATGCGTCTTGAAACTTATCAAATGTTTAGTGAACAAGACAAACGTCGTGATGCAACTTGCTGGGTGATTGCCGAAGATGTAGAATATACGAAACGTTATCAAGATACTCATATTTGGTTACAAAAATATCGTCCGTATGATAAGAACTTCAAGCAGTCTTCCGGTGACCAGAATTTGAACTATAATAACAATTATCGTTATTATCGTTATGCTGAGACATTACTAAATGCTGCAGAACTTTCTCTTCGTACAGGTGGAAGTGGTACAGGTGAGGCTAAGACATGGTTGAACGAAGTTCGCACCCGTGCCGGTTTGGCTGGACTTGCAAACGTTACGGTTGACGATGTACTTACAGAACGTCGTTTGGAATTTGTAGGTGAAGGCAAGCGTTATTTTGATTTGGTACGTGCTGAAGGAATCAGTGGAGCATCAGCCAGCAATAAGGCTACTACTGCACTGGTCCCCGATGAATATGGTTACCGTACTAATTCTTGGACTGCCAAGAAGAAATACATTCCTATTGCACAAGGAGAGTTGGATTCCGATCCGGCTTTGGTTCAGAATGCTTATAAATAGTTTACCATAACTCCATTAATAAATAATTGATATGAAAAATATATTTAAATATATGGCAGGCGTGTTGGTTGCTGGTTTTGCAATGACTTCATGTTCGCCTGAAGATTTTACGGGAGCCAATGGCAATATCCCACAAGCATCGGATTATACTGATAACTTTAAAGTTACTGTAGATCAGACAACCAATTATGCAAACTTTGAATTTACTTCTGCTCCTGGAGTGTCTCCAATTTGGATAATTGACGGCACTTATCAAGCCTCATATGGTTTTTCCAAATATTATCGTAAAAAAGGTTCATATACAGTAGAATGTAAAGTAAAGAACGCAAATGGCATTAGTGATGGTTCGATAACCAAAACCTTTGAAATAGAGAAGACTATTATGAACGGTTTTGGTGGTTTTGTGGAAGATAGTGAATTTAACATGTTTAAGGGAGTAACTTTCAATGTGGCATCTTTCTACTATGCTCCAGGATGGGGGCAGATTGCAGATCCAAAATATACTTATCAGAATGGTGCATTTGTTGTTTCCTTACCGGAAGCTACTACCGATCAGTGGCAAGCTCAGATGCATGTGGAATTGGATAAGGTAATTGCTTTGTCAGTGGATAAAACCTATGATTTTTCGGTGATAATCACTTCTACTACCAAACATCCGGGCGTGACGGTTAAAGTACAGCAGAAAGGTGATGACAATACGTTTATCAATATGCAGCGTGTGGCTTTAGATGCTAATGAGCCTAAGTGTATATGGTTCAGTAACGTACCCGGTGTGAATATTACCGACTTGAAGTTTGCACTTGATTTTGGTGGTAATGAAGCTAATACGGATATTACTTTGGAAAGCTTTGTCTTGAAAGACCATGCTAATGATGACGGTACGGAAATTCCTGAAGTACAAGAGCCTGAACCTTCTTGGGTGAAGGTGGATAGTGAAGACAATCTTTGGAACGGGGCAACCTTTACCAATACTTTCTTCTATGCAAACCCGGATTGGAGTGCTAGACCTAATCCAGATTTAGTGGTGGATGGAAATGCTTATACACTCACTTTCCCTGATGCTACTGAAGCACAATGGCAGAACCAGTTCTCGTTTGTTACAGATTTGTCAGCCGATACAGAAACTGCCTATGATTTCTGTGTCACTCTAAATCCTAGTACTGATTTGAAGGGGGTAACAGTAAAACTGGTTCAGACTGATGAACCTGATGTCAAACATGATGATAACTTCTTCTTTGCAGAACAGACGGACTTGTTGGGTAATGAAGATAATAAATTTTGGGTTGCAAATAAAAAGGCGCCTAAAGATATGCATGCTATATCTTTAGTCTTGGATTTTGGTGGAAATCCTGCTGACACAAAAGTGACTATTAAAGATATTATTTTCCAGACTCATAGAGATTGATGACTAGTATTAGATAGAATATTGGTCTGCTAAAAGCAGTGAATAATAAAAAGGGGGAAGGATGTGTGTTATCTTGGCAATTGCTGGAGTTTCATCTTTTCCCTTTTTTCTCTACTTATGTTGTAAAATATATATATATGAAATACTATTGTCTATTATCTATTCTTTTGTTTTCGTTGATTGCTTGTGGCAGTAGCGATGACAAGGAACCGCAATCCGAGGATGTTACCATTAAATGTTCTCCTGAAAAGATAGAGGCTGTTGCACAAGCTAGCCAATATGTGGTGAATGTGGTTTGTTCTGGTAAAGAGTGGACAGCTTTTGCCTCTGATGATTGCAGTTCATGGGTCAAAGTAAATGTAATGGGTTCTTCTTCTAGCCAAGGCACAGCGACAGTTATAGTCAGTGCTCATACGGGTACTACTTCTCGTACTGGTACGGTGGTAGTTAAATCTGGTGCTACTCGTGTATCTATTCCTCTTACGCAAGCGGCTCCTTTATCAGTGTCACAGACTGAGTTGTATTCTAATTCTATAGGAGAATCTTTTGTCTTATCTGTTATTGCTTCTGGCGAATGGAATGTGAAATCCAATGATAGTTGGATTAGCGCAGAAAAAAATAGTGGGGAAATTGTTGTGACCACTTTAGCTAATGATGCAAAGATTTCCCGTACGGGTACAGTTGAGGTTGTGGCTGGTGCAGAGAAAGTAACGGTAACAGTTATTCAAGAATCGGCTGAAGATCTGGATATCAATACCCCTGAGGGGTATCGGTTGGTTTGGCATGATGAATTTAATGAGGGTACATCTCTTGGCAATGATTGGACACACGAGGTTCAAGGAGCAGGGTGGGTAAATAATGAACTTCAAAATTACGTCAATGGTTCTGCTGACGGAAAGCGTGTGACAGAACTTGTGGACGGTAAGTTGAATATTAATTGTTTCAAAGGCTCCGATGGTAAAATTTACTCTGGTCGTGTGTATGCTAAAGTGAATACTGGTTGGGAATATGGCTATTTTGAAGCACGTATCATGTTGCCTGAAGGCAAGGGGACGTGGCCGGCTTTTTGGATGATGCCAGTTGGTAATGACTGGAATACTAACCCATGGCCCATGTGTGGTGAAATAGACATTATGGAGGAAGTGGGAGTCGTACCCAACGAAGTCTCTTCGTCTATCCATACGCAAGATTATAATCATACTATAGGTACGCAGAAAACACATGCCATGACTATAGAACAGGCAGAAGGAGAATTTCATCTCTATGCTTTAGAGTGGACAGAAGATGCCATCACTACATACGTAGATGGCAAGGTACAGTTGGCTGTTACCAAGCAACAATTGGGAGCTGGTCATAATCAATGGCCTTTCCATTATGCTTTCTATCCCATTCTGAATCTGGCTTGGGGCGGTGATTGGGGTGGAATGAACGGTGTGGACGAGTCTGCTCTTCCAGTGACGATGAAGGTGGACTATGTACGCGTGTTTCAGAAAAAATAGAGCCTTCATGTTTAAATATGAAGGCTGAATGTTTTTTATTTATAACATAAATACCTTATGCTTTAGGACAATTGATAATGAAAAAAGAAAAAATATTTATTTTTATCTGTTTAGTTTTGTTGTCTGCCTGTTCTCCTTCTTCTCTAGACGGTATTGTAATAGAGAAAGCGGCAGACGGTTATAAACTTTCCATTGACGGAAGAGAAACCTATATTAAAGGCGTAGGCGGCACATATCGGTTGGACATTGCCGCCCAGAGTGGTGCCAATGCCTTCAGAACCTGGGGAGGTAATGTGGAGGAGATAAAGAAAAACCTGGCATTGGCTTCGGAGCACAACATGTACGTAATGCAGGGAATAGGCATGACCAAAGACTCCATACGCTATTACGATGATGAATATAAGAACAAGATGCGCGAAGAAGTCCGCTTGTTGGCAGAAACGTTCAAGAATGATACGAGTTTGCTGGCTTGGGGTATTGGCAATGAAATTGAGTTGGGAAATGCCAATATAGCTGCCGCATGGAATTTTGTGGAAGAACTGGCACAGCTGATTAAGTCGATAGACAAGCGTCATCTGGTTTCGACAGTGATTTCCTACAATCCGTCGGCATTGGACTCTGTGGCAAAGTATGCTCCATCTCTCGATTATGTGGGCATCAATGTATATGGTCCGATGGGAGAGGTACAGATGGTTGTTGACAAGTCGGACTACAAGGGTGCATTTATGATTACCGAGTGGGGACCGACCGGTTGGTGGGAAACAGCTTCTACCGAGTGGAAAGCACCCATAGAGCAGACCAGTGAAGAAAAACGGCAGGTGTACGAAGAGCGTTATACGCAATATATTTCTGCCAATCCCCGTTGCTTGGGCTCTTTTGTATTCTTGTGGGGACAAAAAGAAGAACGTACGCCTACCTGGTTCAGTATGTTTGTAGAAGACACGGTGGATATGCTGCCTCTGAAAGGAGAAAAGACTCCTATGGTAGAGGCTATGCAAAGAGTGTGGACTGGTAAGGAACTGGATGAAACGGCTCCGGTAATTCTGGGTATGATGACTGTCAATGGGAAGAGTGCTATTGATAATGTCCGCATCAAGGCAGGTGCTTCATTGAAAGCAGAGGTTGCGGCCATAGACAAGGAAAATGATTCTCTGACTTATGTTTGGGAAGTGCTTAAAGAAGCTACAGTGCTGGGCTTTGGAGGTTCTTATGAACCGCGTCCGGAAAGAGTCGGTGAGGTGGCTATGTCAGATAAAAATGTGTATGAGACTGCAATTAAAGTTCCCGGAGAATATCGTTTGTACGTATATGTACTTGATAATACGGGCTTTGTCTCAACAGCAAATATTCCATTTCAAGTAATAGATTAAAGATGAAAACAATGAAAATGCTCTCTGCTTGTTTATTGCTGCTTCCTTTTATATCTTGTACTCAAGTGCAGGATACAAAAAATGACGCAGTCATCGAGCAGAAAATAGAAGCGCTGTTGTCCCGTATGACATTGGAAGAAAAGATTGGGCAGATGAACCAGATTTCTTCTTATGGTAACATAGAGGATATGAGCGGATTGATAAAGAAAGGTGAAGTCGGGTCTATCCTGAATGAAGTAGATCCGGTGCGTGTCAATGCCTTGCAGCGTGTGGCAATGGAGGAGTCCCGCTTGGGCATCCCCTTGCTGATGGCGCGTGATGTGATCCACGGTTTCAAGACCATATTCCCTATTCCCTTGGGACAAGCGGCATCTTTCAACCCGCAGGTGGCTAAGGATGGTGCACGGGTAGCGGCTGTGGAGGCTTCTGCCGTGGGTATCCGCTGGACATTTGCGCCGATGATAGATGTGGCTCGCGATCCCCGTTGGGGGCGTATGGCCGAAGGATGTGGCGAAGATACTTATTTGACTTCAGTGATGGGTGTTGCTATGGTTGAAGGTTTCCAGGGAGATTCGCTGAACAGTCCGACTTCCATAGCCGCATGTCCTAAACATTTTGTAGGTTATGGTGCTGCCGAGGGCGGGCGTGATTATAATTCCACTTTCATTCCGGAGCGTCGTTTGAGGGATGTATACCTTCCTCCTTTTGAAGCTGTGGCCAAGGCAGGGGCAGCCACTTTCATGACTTCGTTTAATGACAATGACGGAGCACCGTCTACCGGAAACACTTTTATTTTGAAAGATGTGCTTCGTGGTGAATGGGGATTTGATGGAATAGTAGTGTCAGACTGGGCTTCGGTAGCCGAAATGATGGCACATGGCTTTGCTGCCGATTCTAAAGAGGCAGCAATGAAGGCGGTGAATGCTGGTGTGGATATGGAGATGGTCAGCTATACGTTTGTCAAGGAATTGCCGGAATTGATAAAAGAAGGTAAGGTCAAGAAGTCTGCTATAGACGATGCCGTGCGGAATATTCTGCGTATCAAATTCCGGTTGGGACTGTTTGATAATCCTTATGTGGATGAGAAACGGATAGAGGAACTTTATGCTCCTTCTCATCTGGAGGCTGCCAAGCAAGCTGCTGTGGAATCGGCCATCTTGTTGAAGAACGAAAAGGAGACATTGCCTTTGCAATCTTCGGTAAAGACGGTTGCTGTGGTAGGTCCGATGGCAAATGCACCTTATGACCAATTGGGTACCTGGATATTTGATGGTGACAAGACAAAAACCGTGACACCGTTGAAGGCTATCAAGGAACTGGTGGGGGACAAAGTGCAGGTGATATACGAGCCGGGTCTGACTTATAGCCGTGACAAGAATATGGCAGGTGTTGCCAAAGCCGCTGCTGCCGCTGCACGTGCTGATGTTATTTTGGCGTTTGTAGGCGAAGAGGCTATTCTTTCAGGAGAGGCGCATTGCCTGGCCGACCTGAACCTGCAAGGTGCGCAAAGCGAACTGATTGCCGCTTTGGCGAAAACAGGAAAACCGGTGGTTACTGTCGTAATGGCAGGGCGTCCGTTGACCATAGGAAAGGAAGTCGAACTCTCGTCAGCTGTACTTTATTCGTTCCATCCCGGAACCATGGGAGGACCGGCATTGGCCGACTTGCTGTGGGGTAAGGCTGTGCCAAGTGGCAAGACTCCGGTGACTTTCCCGAAGATGGTAGGACAGATACCGGTTTATTATGCTCATAACAGTTCCGGACGTCCGGCTACGCGGAATGAGGTTTTGCTGAATGACATTCCGTTGGAAGCGGGGCAGACTTCGTTGGGATGTACCTCTTTCTATATGGATGCTGGTTTCGATCCGCTGTATCCTTTTGGCTACGGTCTGTCGTATACGACGTTCAAATATGATAATGTGAAACTCTCGTCTGCCAATCTGAAGAAGGAAGATGTGCTGACTGTGACTTTCGACCTTGAGAATACCGGAAAGTATGAAGGTACCGAGGTAGCCCAGCTTTACGTGCAGGACAAGTTTGCTTCGGTGACCCGTCCAGTGAAAGAGCTGAAACGCTTTGCTCGCGTCACATTGAAGCCGGGTGAGAAGAAAAATGTATCGTTTGAACTTCCGATAAGTGAACTTGCTTTCTGGAATATAGATATGGTGAAGACGGTGGAAGCCGGAGACTTTGCTCTTTGGGTGGCACCGGATAGCCAAAGTGGAGAAGAAGTTTTCTTTAAGGTAGTAGATTGATTGTTGATTTAGGCAGTATCCATAATTTTGTGTAAATAGAAACGGGATTCAGTTATAAGTTCTCTTATATCTGGATTCTGTTTTCAA
>ENA-ORCP01002031-ORCP01002031.1-human-gut-metagenome-genome-assembly--contig:-NODE-2031-length-16673-cov-3.077187_pt1 | contig 16673 bp, 14 predicted proteins | sample MGYA00242990_ERZ507991 | MGnify/ENA primary metagenome ERZ507991 (study PRJEB26167, sample SAMN06115496) | human gut metagenome | host: Homo sapiens | place: China:Henan | collected 2015-05-07... | reverse complement strand
ATTCCTTGATACGGTTATGCCGGTTATGGATGGCATGGATACGGTAAGAGAGATAAGAAGCCTGGACGGACAGGAGTACAAAAAGCTTATAATCATTGCCATGAGCGAGAACATTATGGATGGAGGCAGGGAAGATTTTATTATCTCAGGCTATAGTGATGTACTTGAAAAGCCTCTTGAGGTTGATATTATTGAGCGTCTGTTTAGAAAGTATATAAACAAGGATAAGATAAAGAAAAAGGCAAATAAAATTGATATAAATGAGATGTGCGTTTTCAAATTTTTCGAGCGTTTCCGGCGGCCGGGTCAGCATATCCGCGCCCTCCTCGCCCTTTTCGCGGAAGAACGCGGTCGCCTGACGGAAGCGCTGATATTCGAGCAGCATATCCACAAGCTCGGTGCGCGGGTCGTCCTCCTCGGGCGTTTCCTCGCGCTTCGGCAGAAGCATCCGGCTTTTAATGTAGACGAGCTGCGCCGCCATCGCGATGAAGTCGCCGGCAACGTCCATGTCCATGGTTTCCGCCTCGCGCAGCTTGCCGATGTCCACAAGACCGTAGGCACGCAGGTCTGCGTTCCATTTGATACGGTCGTAGATGCGCAGCGCCTCATCATAGTACGCCGGGTCAACGAGAAAATAGAACTTCTGGCTGTTGAGGTAGCCCTCGACCGCGCCGCGCCAGCGCTCGTCCGCGATTTCGAGAACGTCCGCCAGAATGTCGATGGGGACCGTTTTTCCGGTCTGCTGCTCAAGCTCGGAAGCGAGCCGCGTCCGACAGACAAGCAATCCGCGCGGATAGTCCTTTACGTTGTCGCGCAGTCCGCTGAGCACGCTTTTTTTCTGCTTCAGCTGTCCGCGGCGGTCGGCAGTGAGGTCGCCCAAGCGATGCGATGCCTCCTGGAGCGCTGCGGTCAGCGCGTCCGATGCCTCCTGCGCGTCCTCAAACACGCGCTGCTCCTTCGCGAAAACGTCCGCCTCGCCGCCTGTAAGGCCGCTGTACGCCCGGCGCACCCGCTCGGCCGCCTCGCACACAGGCGCGGTCAGCTCGTCCTCGTCCCACTCCGCAACGGTCTCGCAGAAATGCGTGAGCCGCAGTGCCTCGCGCTTGATTTCGAGCGCCTCGTTTTGCAGCTTGTCGGTCATTTTATCGCGCTCGGAAAGCAGCTCCTGCCGCGCACGGCTCAGCGTTTCGCGCTCCTTGTAGGCGTCGCTGCCCTTGGCTTTGAGGATATGCTCCTGCCGCTCGGCCTCCTTCGCCTGCACCCTGTCGCTGAGCGAACCTATCTCGTTTTCGGTGTTCTCGCGCTCCTTCGCGCAGTCCAGACGCTCGCGCTCACGGCCGTCTATCTGCTCCTGAAGCGCGGCTTTTCGCGCCCAGTGCACGAGGAACGACTCGGTTTTCCACCGTTCCGCCGCGTTTTTCATCTCGCCGTGCAGGCGGCTGATTTGGTTCAGCGCCGCCAGCTTTTCCTCCTGCCGCTGCGCCATCTGCTCGTGGCGCTTGTAGTCGCGGATGTTCTGCTGCATGGCCTCGATGTCCGGCTTGTCCGGAATGTCGCAGATGTTCTCGGTGATGAACTGCTGAATGTCCACGATGGGACGGAAGGACACCGCCTTTTTCATCATGCGGAGCACCTGCTCGTTATGTACGTTCCACCGCGAAAGCAGGTTGCGGCGGTACTCCCACTGGGTATCGTAAACTTCCGCACGGCGGTACTGCTCTTTCAGCAGGCGGCGGAAGTCCGAAAGCTCGATAGCCTCGCCGTTTTCGATAAAGCAGTTTTCGGGAATCGTTCCGACATAGATAAAGAAATGGTCGTGGCGGCTGCCGTCGCTGCGGCAGTCAAACATCACGCCGCACACAAAGCTGCTTCCCTCCACATCGTCATAGAACTCGCAGGCGATATAGCTCGAAAAATCCCGTCCGCGCCGCGAATAGGGGTTGTTTTCGTCCATATCGGCACGGAGATAGCCGTCGAGCGTGCGCTGCGAGCGCTCGTTTGCCGCGAGATTGAAGTTCCGCGCGTTGGTCTCGCCGAGCAGCACGATCTGGAGCGCGTCGATAACGGTGGACTTGCCCGCGCCGTTGCGGCCGGTCAGAAAGTTCACGTCCCCGACCTCGATCAGCTCGCGGCTGAAATACAGCCAGTTAACCAGCAGTATCTTCTTCAGCTTCTTCACCGTTTTCCTCCTCCTTTCGCAGAACCGCCGCGACCTCGTGCAGCCGCTCCGCCGAAACCGCGGTCAGAATGGTCGGCAGAATGGCGAACCGGCAGTCCGGCTGGTTGTATTTTCCCTCGATGCGCTGAATGATCGAGTGGTTTTCCAGAATGAGCATCGCCCGCTTGAACTCCTCCATGTTGGGTTTCGCGGGCAGAATAGCGTAGTCGGTCACGACCTTTTCGAGCACCTCGCGCACCGTGCAGAGCGCGTCCTTCTCAAGGCCCAGACCCTCCAGGCTTTCGTCGTACAGCATCCGCAGCGCCAGAAGAATGGCGGTCTCGCGCTTGGACAGAATGCAGCGGTTGGCGTCATCCGTGTTTACGACATAGTAAATGCCGTTTGCGTCATCGTGGCGCAGGTCCCAGTCGAGCAGGCTGAGATAATCGCGCACCGCCTCGGCATGGATGGTCAGAAAGGTGTAATCCGGGTTATTGAGTCGCTCCCGGCCCGGCCGGTACAGCGTGCGCACGACGTAGGTGCGGCTGAGCAGCTGATTGCAGACCGACTTGAACTGCTGGAGTTCCTTGTCAGAGGCGCTGCTTAAAAAGTCAAACTTCATTTCTCTTTCTCCTTCCGGCTGAACTGCATCTGCGGTATCGCGTAGCCGTTCCGGCGGCACTCGCCGCCAAGCTCCTCTACCGAAAACTCCGACCGCTTCGAGCCGCCCGCGAGCAGCGCCAGCAGGCTCATGACGTAATCCCTGTCGTTTTCGAGCGGAATGTCGCTCGTGCAGACGATGTCGTTCTCCCCGAGCCAGTTCTGCACATAAGCCGCAACGGCGGCACGGCCGTAATCCGAATGCAGTAGCTTTGCGGCCTGCGCGGCGGCGGCGCTGTCGTCCCCCGCCTCCTCGATGAGGACGGGCGCTGCCTTGGTGCGCTTTCCGGGGCGACGGCGATACCACAGGCTCTTTTCCGAGAGGCAGGACTGCTCAAACAGGTTGAACACCGGCTGAAGGCTGTCCACGAGGTCGCCTGCGCGGCGATTTCGCGAAAGCGCGGTCAGCACGGTATTGAGGTCGCCGCGGATGTTCTGGTCGCGGTTCGTAAGGTTTTCGATCTTCTGCGTCGCAGCGCGGGTGTAGCGGCGCACCTGCGCGTCGATTTCGTCCAGATAATCGCGCTCGAGGTTGTCGTAGCACTCCTGCACCCAGTAGATTTTGCGCAGAATATCCGCGCGGCAGTCCTCCGCCGTCGCGCCGCGCCGGTCCTGCTTTGCGGCCTCCGCCATGGCTTCAAGCAGGCTGTCGTCCTCCGCCCACCGCGTCAGCACACTCTTGATGGGCACGCGGTATTTCGGAACCGAGTCCTTGATTTTGAGCGGACGGATATACGCCTCGATGACCTTCTGGCCGAAATCGTCGAAATAGGACGACAGCACCTCGCCGACGTCGTGCATTTCGAGCTGCATCTGAAAATAGTGGCGGACGTTGTGATAGACCATGTGCAGGAGCTTGACGAGCGTCTGCGTGTTGTCGTATGCGCCGTAGACTGCCGCCATCTTTTCGTAGACCGTACCGTTCTCCTCCGCGACCTTGAGCGCGGAATACGTGCCGAAAACGCAGGAATAGCCGCGCGCGGGCGTATCGTCGCGCAGCTCGTGGAACAGCGCGAGCAGACGGCTCGAATACCCCGGCACGGTGATGTATTCGCGGAAATCCGCGCCGCGCTCCTTCTCGAACCAGCCCTTGCCGCCGAGCTTACGGATGAGGAAACGGGCGCGTCCCGAGATGTCGCGCAGCTCGTCCTCATCGATGTCCTCGCCCTCAAAGGTCGCGTCCGCGAGCTGCTGCTCCAGACGGCTGCGCAGCATGGAATAGAACGTATCCTCCGGTATTTTCAGTTTGTCCTGATAGGCCATGTACAGCACATCGAGCGCATCGGCGTAGAGTGCGCGGTTCGGCGAGGCGAGCGGCGAAAACAGCTCGCCCGGCACGGCTTCAAAAAATTTCATAGCGTTTATCCTCCTGCGGAGTGCGCCGCCCGGCGGACACGGAAACCCGTGCCTGCACAGACAGCTTTTCTACTGTATATTATACGGTTGCGTGCACGATATTACAACAAGAAAACTCCCCTGCACGCCTTTTTCTCGGTGTACAGGGGAGCCTATTGCTTATCTTATTACTTTTCCTCGCGGCGGCGGCGGTTCGTGAAGAACAGGCCGATGCCGGAGAGAGCCGACAGCACGAGCCACAGCGGGGACGCATCGCCGGTCTTGGGAACGTTCGAGGTTGTCTGCGGAACCGTTACCGACAGGTCTGCGAGTGGAAGCTCCTCGTCATAGATTTCGGTAAGCGGGTTTTCCACCGGGGTTTCCGGCTTTTCTTCCGCCGGGGTCTCCGGGTCGAGCGGAGAGGTCGGGGTTTCCTCATCCGGGATCTCTACCGTGCCGGGGTTGGACGGGTCGGGTTTCGGGTCCGGCTTGGGGTCGTGGTCACGGCCGCCGCCGCCACCGCCGCCCGGGTTGGACGGCTCGGTAACAACGTTCATGTCGAACTGCATTCCCAGACCGAATTTCGTCATCTGGAAACCGTTATTTGCGCCCGCGCCGCTGACTGCGGTGACGATATACGCGCCGTCCTCGCCGGTGAGCGCCGCAGAAACCGCCTTGTCCGCCGGAGAGCCGGCCTTGCCGTTCTCGTTCATGCAGTCGTAAAGTCCTGCGCCGTTAAAGGTGTAGACCGAGCCGTAGTAATACAGATAGAACGCCTGCGCGACGCTTTCGCTGGTTTCGGGAACGGCCGTGCCGGTCGCGCCATCGGTCAGCATCGCCATTTCGGCCGGAGTGAGGTCGTGAAAGCTCGTCGCCTTGCTGCCGTCCGCGCGGTTGCGGTTCATGTAGTCCAGATAGTAGCAGCCGAGGTACTTCTGCGTGATTTCCTCGTCGGTCTGCTCCTCGCTGCCGTAGCCGAGGGCACGCAGCTTCGCGCCGATGGCGGCGTCGCTCAGTCTGCCGTCCGTTGCAAGCTGGCGGAGCATGATGTTGTTCATGCGGCGCGGAATGTTGGTGTACTCGCCGCTGTTGATGATGGCGTTGCCGTCGAAGCCGATAAACGCGCCGTCCGTGCTGTCCGTCATGGCAATCGTGCCGACAGCGGCGGAAGCGGCCGTGTAGGCGTACTTCTTGCCGCTGTTGTTCACGAGCTTCAGACGGTAGCGGATGGTGTCGCCCGGCTGCACGCCGTTGTTGTCGATGGCGTTGATTTTCGCGCTGATTTCCGCAAGTGCGTCGTTCAGATTGATGTGAACGCTCTCGGGTGCGTCCGCCGGAATGGTGACGGTCAGCTCTGCGTCAAAGTAGTGATGGCCGTCAATATTGCTCGGGGTGACATCGCCGACTGCGATTTCCGCGCCGTTCGTCGCCTTGTACTCCACGGGAGAAACCGGAGCGATTTCCGGGCCGTTTTCGCCGTAATCGCCGATTTCGAGCGGCGCCTGCTCGACAAGCGCCCAGACAGTCATGATGGTGACACAGCCCTCAGAAACCTGACTCTCGAGCGCATGGATGCCGTCCTCGGTGATGGCCTCGCCGTAGAGAATGCCGCCGCTGCTCTCAACGAAAGCACGCGCTTCGTCCACTGCGCTCTGCTCGTTTTCGCCGTCCTCGGCACTGTCGTTCAGACCAAATACGTACTTTTCGAGCGTTTCCATATCGCCGTTGCCGATATAGCCTTTATACGGCACGAAGCCGACACACTGCCAGATGCGGCCGTCACCGCTGTTGATAACGCGGCCGTCCGCGTCCGTACCCGGCTGGATGGCGTAGCCGCTGAACGCGCCGTCAAAGGAGAACGTCTTGTTTGCGAGCGTATCGAACGTTTCGCCCTTCTTGCTGGAAATCGCGGTGATCGTGCCAGGCATTGCGCTGCTGCCGTAGCTTGCACCCATATTCGCGCCCGCGACGTAAATTTTCTTGACGGCGGCATACTTGTTGATGTGCACGCCGCTCTCGCTCTCGGCCAGAACGGTATCGAGAAGCGATGCGGTCAGGCTCGCCTTGATGTCGCCGCCAAGCTGCGCGTCCGCAGAGGTCCGCGCCGTGATGGTGAAGGTCTGCGTGCCGCCGGCCGCAAGCTCATCGAGCGTCAGGGTGACGGTTTTCGCTTCCGCGTCAACGACTGCGCCCTCGGCCGCGATATTCTCTACCGCGCCGTCGAGCGTTACCGTGGCGGAAATGCCGTGCACCGCGACCTGATTGCCGTTCTTAATGGTCAGCTTGTAGCAAACCGGCAGACCGGCCGCGCGGTTTGCGTCCTCTGCGCCGTCCGCAGGCGCCTTCGGCGCGTCAATCGCGGTCTTTTCCGCCGCAAACGTGACTTCCATGTGCTTCGCGGTGAGCGCGGTGGTCTGCTCGGCGTCGAGCGGCTCGTCATACTCCGCGCCGCAGGTGCCGCACGCGAAGTGCATCGTGCCCTCGCCGTCCTCAGATACCGCCGTCAGCGTGCCCTCGCCGAAGCCTTCCTCGGTTTTCGGGCAGTCAACCTGACCGTCCTCACCGCAGTCCGGGCAGTCGGCCTCGACCGTCACCGTGCCCGTGCCGCCGCAGGTTTCGCACTGCTTAACCGCAGGGTCGGGAATTTCGCCGGTGCCGTTGCAGGTTTCGCAGTCTACCCTGTAAACCTCGTAACCGAACATACAGTCCGGGTTGTTCTCACAGCCTGCTTCGTGGCAGATCGGACACGGATGGTCAAAGTCCCATGTACGATAGCTGCCCTCGCCGTCGCAGTCCGGGCAGGTCACCATCGAGACGTCCGGAATATCGCCGTTGCAGGTCGGGCAGGTCTCCTTGACCTCTACCTTGTGGTCGCCGCCGCAGGTCGGGCAGTCCACCTTATTATGTGCGTGAACGACCGCTACGCCCTCGGACGCGCCGGTGTCGTCCGCCGCCAGAGCGGACACGCTGAATGCCGTCATCGCGATATTGCACGACAGCACGAGCGCCAGTGTTCTATGCAGTCTGTTAGCCATTTCGCCATCCCCTTTTGTTATGTTTGGAGCAGCCTTTTTCTTCGGCTGCTCTATGGTTTTGCTTTTACTGTGCTCAGTATAGCATGGGGCGGTTACAGAAACGGTTACATTTTGCCGAGGGGCGCGCAGAATTCCGAAAATTTCATGTATTGCTTTCCGATTTTGCTCTTGACTCCGGGCGCAATTCATTATATGCTAAAAGGGAACAAAAGTTCGATAGGGATTACAGCAACCGCCCGTCAGTCCATCAGAAAGGAGGCCGCCGGAATGAAAAAACGCACCTATATCGCCATCGACCTCAAATCATTCTACGCCTCCGTGGAGTGCCGCGAGCGAGGACTGGACCCGCTCGACACCCATCTCGTCGTGGCGGACGAGAAGCGCACGGACAAAACCATCTGTCTTGCCGTGACGCCCTCGCTCAAAAGCTACGGCATTTCCGGCCGCAGCCGCCTGTTCGAGGTGCGGCAGCGCGTCCGCGAGGTAAACGCCGCCCGGCGCAGCCGCGCCCCGGGGCACGCCCTGACCGGTGAGTCGCACGTTTTCTCCGAGCTTGAGCGTGACCCCTCGCTTGCGGTCGATTTCATTATCGCGCCGCCGCGCATGGCGTATTATATGGAATACAGCACGCACATTTACTCTATTTATATGAAATATGTGTCACCCGATGATATTGTGGTCTACTCGATCGACGAGGTGTTCATAGATGTCACCGGCTACCTCGACACCTACGGTCTTTCGGCGCGTGAGCTTGCGATGAAAATCGTACTCGACGTTCTGAACACGACCGGCATCACCGCCACCGCCGGCATCGGCACCAACCTGTTCCTCTGCAAGGTCGCGATGGATATTGTCGCGAAGCACATTCCTGCGGACAAAAACGGCGTGCGTATCGCGGCGCTTGACGAAATGAAGTTCCGGCGTGAGCTGTGGAGTCACCGCCCCATTACGGATTTCTGGCGCGTGGGACGCGGCATCGCGAAGCGGCTCGCGGACTACGGTATGTACACGATGGGGGACGTTGCGCTGTGCTCGGAGAAGGACGAGGAGCTGCTTTATAAACTGTTTGGCAAGAATGCGGAGCTGCTCATCGACCATGCGTGGGGCTGGGAGCCGTGCACAGTCGCGGCCATCAAGGCGTACACGCCGGGTGCCAAAAGCCTCAGCTCAGGTCAGGTGCTCCAGTGCCCCTACGAGGCGGACAAGGTGCGGCTCGTGCTGCGCGAAATGGCCGACCTGCTTGCGCTCGACTTGGTAGACAAGCGCTACGTCACCGACCAGATCGTTATCACGGTCGGCTACGACATCGAAAACCTGACCGACCCGGCACGGCGGCGGCGCTATCACGGCCCGGTCGAAAAGGACCGCTACGGCCGCACGATACCCAAGCAGGCGCACGGCTCGATAAACCTCGGCGGCCACACCTCCTCGACGAAGAAAATTCTCGACGCGGTGTCCGAGCTGTACGACCGCATCATCGACAGGAACCTGCTCATCCGGCGGCTGACCGTGGTGGCGAACCACCTGCTCCCCGAGGCGGACGCGCCGAAAAAGCACGCCTTCGAGCAGCTTGACCTGTTCACCGACTACGCCGCCGAGCAGGCAAAGGAAAAGGTCGAGGACGAGGCGCTTGCGCGGGAGCGCAGATTGCAGGAGGCCGCCCTCGCCATCAAGAAGAAATTCGGCAAGAACGCCATTCTCAAAGGCATGAATCTGGAAAAAGGCGCGACCGCCCGCGACAGAAACGGCCGGATCGGCGGTCACAAGGCGTGAGGAAACGTATGAATACTGAAAGCAAAACCGCATATTACCATCTGCCCGGCCTGTTCGAGTTTTACGAGCTGTATCGCGTGTTTCTGCCGCTGTACCGAAAGCACCGGGAATATTTCTACGACCGATGCGAAATCGGCTCGATTTATGGCGCACCGGCGGACTGCATCTGGGGCGGCGGACGCGCCGGCTACGGCGAAAACGACCCGCGCGAGGTGGCGGCACTCATGCAGGAATACGGCATTTCCGCGCGGCTGACGTTCAGCAATTCCCTGCTGCGCGAAACGCACCTTTCCGACCGGAAGTGCAACGCGCTCTGCGAGCTGTTTTCTGCAAATCGGGGCACGCAAAACGGCGTCATCGTCCACTCCGACCTGCTGCTGCGCTATCTGAAGGAGCGTTTTCCAAACCTCTATCTCGTGTCCTCGACCACCAAGGTGCTGACCCGCTTCGAGGACTTCCGGCGCGAACTCGAACGCGAGGACTTCCGCTTTGTCGTGCCGGATTTCCGCTTAAACCGCCGCTTTGACGAGCTTTCCGCCCTGCCGCAGCCGCTCAAGGACAAAACCGAGTTCCTGTGCAACGAATGCTGCTCGTTTGCCTGCGCGGACAGACGGCGCTGCTACGAGGCGGTCAGCCGCCAAAATCTCGGTGAACCGGACGAGCACCGCTGCGCCTCGCCCGACGCCGCCGGCGGCTACCGCTTCTCCAAGGCGATGAAAAACCCCGGCTTCATCGGCGTGTCCGACATCCGCGACACCTATCTGCCGATGGGCTTTTCGCAGTTCAAAATCGAGGGCCGCAGCCTCGGCAGCGCACTCGTGCTCGAGTTTCTTCTGCACTACATGACAAAACCCGAGTATCAGATAAACGTCCGCGAGGAGATTTATCTGGATAATATGCTGGATTTATTTTAGAAAGCAGGTGTCCCATGTCCGCACCCGACAACCGAAAATACGAGGAAATCCTGAATCTGCCGCATCATGTTTCCGTAAAGCACCCGCGCATGACCATGCACGACCGGGCGGCGCAGTTCGCGCCCTTTGCGGCGCTGACCGGCTACCACTCCGCCATCGAGGAGACCGGACGTCAAATCGAAACGCGCTTTGAAAAGCCGCCGCACGAGCCGGAAGAGGACGAATGGCAGCCGGAATGATTTCCGCTTTATTTTTTCCACATTCTGTGGATAATCCAAAGGAGCTTTTCCCATGATTTACACGGTAACACTCAACCCCGCGCTCGACAAGACGGTGGAAATCCCGGGCATGGCGCTCGACACGGTCAACCGCATAACGTCCATGCGCACCGACCCCGGCGGCAAGGGCATCAACGTCAGCAAGGTGATTGCGAAGCTTGGCGGCGAAAGCTGCGCGGTGGGCATTCTGGGCGGCGAAAGCGGCCGGACGCTGCTCGCGGCGCTCGAGCGCGAGGGACTGCGCACACACTTCCGCTTTGTCGAGGGACAGACGCGCACCAACCTGAAAATCATCGACCGCGCACTGCACACCAACACCGACATCAACGAGCCGGGACTGACCGTTTCGCCGGCGGACCTTGACGCGCTGCTGCGCGACCTGCTCGGCATGGTGCGCGAGGGCGACATCGTGGTTCTCGCCGGAAGCCTGCCGCAGGGCGCACCGCAGGACACCTATCGCGTCTGGACGGCCGCGTGCCGCGAAAAGGGCGCACGGGTCTGCCTCGATGCGGACGGCGTGCTGCTCGCCGAGGGCCTCAAGGCCGCGCCCTATCTCATCAAGCCGAACGAGGACGAGCTTTCGCGGCTCGTCGGGCACAGGCTCACGGACACGGACGAGCTGATTGCCGAGGGACGGCGGCTGCTGAAAGGCGGCGTTACGCGCGTCGTTATCTCGCTCGGCGAGCACGGCGCACTCTATCTGCGCGGAAACGAGGTGCTCTATGCCGAGGGGCTTTCCGTCCCGGTCGGCAGCACGGTCGGCGCAGGCGACAGCGTGGTCGCGGCGCTCGCTTACGCCGACAGTCTGGGCATGAGCGACGAGGACGCGGTGCGCCTTTCGACCGCGACCGGCGCGGCGAACGTCATGTGCAGCGGCACGCAGCCGGCCGAATGGGAAGCCGTCGAAAAGCTGCTGCCGCAGGTAAAAATCCGCCGCATCTGATTGTTTTTATAAGACACAAAAAAGTGAGGAACTGCCATGTAAGCGGTTTCTCCCTTTTATTCTGTCTTTTTTACGGTCTAATACGCATGATAGTGAAGTGAAACAGGTCGCTGCGCAGGTAATCGAGCGAGTAGAGAATCGGGTTTCCGCGCGAGTCGTAATGGCCCTGCTTGAAGCCGAACGCGCTCTGGTCGTCCGCCAGATGCAGCAGCTCATACATCGGGTCGGTTTTCGACGGGATAAACAGCTCGGTAGTCGCGTGGCTGATATGTATGCCCTCGGTTTCTTCGAGAAAATCGAACAGCGAATGCGGCATATGCTTCTTCATGAGGTCGGCATACTTGCCGGGCAGATAACCCAGACTCACCACGATAACGCCCTCCACCGTGCGGCGGATGTGCTGCATGGTCAGGAAATCCGTGCCCGCGGGCACCTCGAAGAACTTGCAGACCTCCTCGGGGGCAGCGCCGACCGTGCAGGTCATACACGAGCCTTCCTCGACCAGTCCGGCCTCCTCGATCATGCGCGACATACTCTTGAGCTGCGACAGGTCGTTCGTGATGCGGTGCGACTGCTCAAGCAGGTAGGTGCCCGAGCCGTGCTTGGAATACAGCACACCGTCGCCGCGCAGCAGAGCAAGCGCCTTGCGCCAGGTTTCCCGGCTTACGCCGAGCAGCTCCGCCATGTTGGACTCGGACGGTATCTTCGTACCCGGTTTGAATTTTCCGTCGTGATAAAGCGCCATAAAGGCTTCTTTTGCGCGTAATGCGGAAGATTTTTCTCTCATTTCTGTCCTCTCTGTTTATCTATCGGGAACAGATTATGCAATATGACAAATATTGCCTGCTTTTCCCGTTCTCTCTTTATGTATATTATACATCATATTTTATGCAATGCAATACATTTCCAATTTTCTTCTTCACAGCTTTAGCGAATTGATGCAAAAATCAACGTGTTTTGCATAATTCCGCAAAAATTCGTCAAGAGATTTTTATAACTTTAGGCTTATACCACAGCCATCGCAAGAGGAAGAAGAAAAAGTACGGTTTCAGTACAGTATGCGGTATTGTTCATCGTCGGCTTTTTCCTGTGCATCGCTTTGATGCGAAGGGCCGCAGCATAAAAAGAAAAACGGTGCCGCCGCCCTTCTGGGGGAAGCTGCGCCGTATTTTTTGCCTGTTTGCGGTTTTATCGCGCGTTTCTTCGCGCTTTCTTCTGCTGATACATCAGCGCGTCCGCCTGTTCCATCAGCTCGTTGAGCGAGAGGCGCCGTGTCCCTCCGGCACCTGCACCAGACCGTAGCTGAAGCTCTTGCTGTAACGCGAATAGCCTTGCGAGAACGCCTGCCGAATTTCGCTCATGCGCTGCTCGACCGCGTCCTGATAGCAGTCGCGGAAGATGATGCAGAACTCGTCGCCGCCGAGGCGGGCGAAAATGTCCTCCTCGCGGATGAACTGCTGCGCGCACTCAACAAAGCTGCATATATAGGTGTCGCCCTCGGCGTGACCGTGGCTGTCGTTGATGTATTTCAGGTGGTCGAGGTCGCAGTAGCAGATGACGAACGCCTCGCCGCTTTCCAGAACCTCCTTCGCCCGCTTGATGAGGAACGAGCGATTGCCGATGCTCGTCAGCGTGTCCGAATATGCCTTCATCTCCAGACGATCCTGCTCCTCGCGCTCGCGCGTGATTTCGAGGATGATATGGGCATAGGCCTGCCGTCCCTGCCACTCCATGCGTGCGGTCGTGATGCGATAGTAGCGGTGCTCGGAGTCCTCGGTCTCCCAGACCCACTCGGGCACCCTGTCACCCATTCTGCGGCGCTTTCGTTCGAGCCTGTCCCGAATGATACCGTAGATCTCCTGCGCCTGCACGTTCGACCGGGTCGAATAGAGGATCTCGTTGTCCTCGATGGCGGTGACGAGAATATCCTCCTTGCTCCGCGCGATAAGCTCGAGCAGCAGCTTATTGTAGCCCTCGGCGACCGCGAGGTTCTGCTGCACCAGACGCGCCTCTTCCTTTACCTTGGCGTCGCGCTCGCGCAGCTGCGCAACCATGGCGTTGAACGCCTCGGAAAACTCGCCCATGTAGGAGACCGACTGCGAATAGTCGCCGCGTGCGACCTGCTTGGCCTGCCAGGTCAGGTGATTAAGGTTCGCGTGGATATTTTTCAGGTTCTCGCAGAGAAAGTTCTCGCGTGACGGCGAGGGCACGGACAGATTGCCGGCGGCGAGCGCCGCCGTATACTGCTTCATCTCGCGCACCGCGTGCGCAAGGAACTGAAGTCCCATGCCGAGCTTGCGGAAAGGCTCATCGAGCGAGTCAATATCCAGTTTTTCTATCTCTGCGTCATACAGAATACTTCTCAGATATTCAAACAGCTTATCGCAGTTCGTTTCGTCCATCTTCCTATCCAACCGTTCGTTTCGTTTATTCCTCTATTGCGGCGCGGAAGCGGCATACACGGTTGCCGGTCGCCCAGCAGTCGATTTCGACTGCGCGGTATTCCTTTCCGCTGTACACGCTGAGGATGCCGGAGATAAAGCCTTCGTCATAGTTGCAGACGGTCTCGCCGAGCACAGGCAGACCCGAGCAGTCCGCGTCCTCGGACACGGTGAGCATGATCTCGCCCTTTTCCTCGTCGATGCTCTCGATGCGCAGCACGCCGATGCGCTGCTCCTGCATTTTCGCCTGAAGTTCTCCGACGAAACCGTTCATCGGCAGCGTCAGGTCGAGAAAATGACGCGCGAAATATTCGCCGGCCGTGCGCCCCGCCTTGCGGAACAGCTCCACCTGAACGTCCTTGCCAAATCGCTCGGTAATCGCGTCCCTCAGTGAATATTCGAGCATCCGGTACACCAGCACGGGAATATCCGCGCCGAGGTTGCCGCGGCTGTTTTTACTCTTATTTTGAGTATAGCACCTTTCCATGTTATTTTCAATGCACAATCTACTTTATACGGCGGCCTCTTTTCCCGAAAAAAGCCTTGGGCAATACCGCATAATTGGACAAGAGCGATTTGCGAGTAAATTTTGCGTACTGACGAGGCGCGGTTTTGCAGCAATACTTTCGTATTGCAAGAAATCGCAACAAAGTCAGGGCACAAAATTTCCGCAAAGCGCCGCAGCTTTAATTGTGCGGTGTTGCCCTTGACTTGAAGCGCACTCAAAGCGCTATGCTGAGCATATCGAATAGATACAGGAGGGTTTACTCATGAATGGAAAGGCAACACCGCACAATTAAACGTTGCCTTATTCTTCTGCAATTTCTCGGACAGCCTTAGCGGCGGCGTCTGCCTCCGCTTGGGTATTGAAGTACGAAAAGCTGAACCGCACCGCGCCCTGCTGCACCGTTCCGAGCGCTTCGTGCATTCTCGGCGCACAATGCGCACCGGCGCGAACCGCAATGCCGTACTCCGAGGCGAGGATGTCGGCCACCTCGGCGGAGTCGTAGTCGCGGACGTTCAGCGACACGATGGCCGCCCGCGCGGGACTCGAAAAATCTCCGTAGACCGTAACGCCCTCGATGCTGCGCACCTGCTCGTAAAAACGCTGCATGAGTGCCTGCTCGCGCTTTGCGATGTTCCCGACCCCGGTTTCGAGCAGAAACCCGACCGCCGCGTACAGTCCTGCGATGCCGTGGCTGTTGAGCGTTCCGGCCTCCAGACGCGCCGGGTATTCCTGCGGCGGCTCTCTGTCGTAGGAGTGCACGCCCGTGCCGCCGCGCAGCAGCGGACGGATTTCGACCCCCGGCATAACGCACAGTCCGCCCGTGCCCTGCGGCCCCATCAGTCCCTTGTGGCCGGTAAAGCACAGCACATCAATATCCATCTCCTGCATATTGATTTTCGCCGCGCCGGCGGTCTGCGAGGCATCGACCACAAAAAGCGCCCCGTGCGCGTGCGCCATGCGCCCGATGCGGGCAATATCGAGCATATTTCCCGTCAGGTTGGAGGCGTGGGTACACACGACCGCCCTCGTTTCCGGGCGGAACAGCGCCTCCATATCCTCATAACGGATGCAGCCGTGCGTGTCCGCCGGGACGAAATCGACCTTTGCGCCCCGTGCTTCTAAGTCGTACAGCGGACGCAGCACCGAATTGTGCTCAAGGTCGGTCGAAATCACATGGTCGCCCGGCGAAATCAGGCCGTAAAGCGCCGTGTTGAGCGCCTGCGTGGCGTTCGCCGTAAAGACCACATGGTCGGCGCGCGGACAGCCGAACAGTTCTGCGAGCTTTGCGCGGGTATCGTATACCGTGCGCGAGGCGGAAAGTGCCGCCCCGTAGGCTCCGCGCGAAGGGTTGCCTGCCGTCAGGATGGCGTTCTTGACCGCTTCCGCGACTTCGGGCGGCTTGTGCAGCGTCGTCGCCGCATTATCCAAATAAATCATGTTGTTCCCTCTCAGCCAAACATTTCAATCACGGCGCTTTTCTCGCTTTCGCCGCCGCCCGCCCGGAGCGCCTCCAGAAGCAGGCTTTCCTGCTCCGGTTCGGCTTTCCACGCAAGGCCGCAGCCGGCGGTCATCTGGGACGGAATGGGTATCATCCGCCCCGGGAGTCCCTCGCGCGTGAAAATCTCCTCTGCCTTCATCGCCTGCGCGGTGGACGCGAACGCGATAACGAGCGCCGGACGTCTGCGCCGCGTCACGGACGGAGAACCTGGTCGGCCTGCATCTGCTTCTCAACGATGACATACATATTCGTCACCCCGCCGACCGCGAGCTTGTCCTTGAGTCCGTAGTAGTCCAGACAGGTGCCGCAGGTCAGGATCTCGACGCCGTTCGCTTCGAGCGTCTTGAGGTCCTCAAGCGAGGCCGAGCCTTCGGTCGTCAGCTTCGCGCCGCCGTTGTAAAACAGAACGGTCGAGGGCAGATGCTCCTGCTGCGTCAGCGCAAAGAGAAAGCCCTTGATGAGAATGCGGCCAAGCTCCTCGCTGCCCTCGCCCATGTGGTCGGCGGAAACAACGACAACGGTTTTCTTTTTCGCCGCCGGAACGGTGCAGGAAATCTCCTCGTTCTCTGCCGACGCAACCGCGCCTGCGGTCGTGATGGTCACGCAGAACTCTTTTTCCGAACGCTTTTCGGTTTCGATGGTGCAGCCCTTGCTCTCCGCAAGGCGCGTCAGATTCTGCACCGCGATTTCGTTATCAACGAGCGTCTGTACTGTGCCCGCGCCGCCAAGCTCCTTGAGCGCGTTCAGCGTCTTGACGACCGGAATGGGGCAGGCGTCACCGATTGCATTGACCTGTATCATGGAAAAATTCCTCCTCTGGTTTTTACTTATTTTTAGGCAATACCGCATCATTGGACAAGAGCGGTTTACGAGTAAATTTTGCGTACTGACGAGGCGCGGTGTTGCGGCAACACTTGACGCATTCCCGTGAAATCGCAGCAAAGTCAGGGCACGAAATTTCCGCAAAGCGCCGCAGCTTTCATTGTGCGGTGTTGCCTTTATTATAACACAGTCTGTCCGGACACGCCATATATCCCTTTTGCGCTGACATACGAAGGAGCAAGGCGTATTGCAGCCTTGCGCATATCTTTAGTCCGATAAGCTGGAAGTTATCTTTTTCCTAATGGCAA